>Ga0209058_1000306_pt1 | contig 40733 bp, 42 predicted proteins | sample GraSoiAngelo_147_FD_185904 | JGI IMG/M metagenome (GOLD analysis project Ga0209058, IMG submission 185904) | Grasslands soil microbial communities from the Angelo Coastal Reserve, California, USA - 14_1009_05_40cm (SPAdes) (version 2) | ecosystem: Environmental > Terrestrial > Soil > Grasslands ... | reverse complement strand
TTGACTCCTTCGATGATGGTTTCGTCTAGGGCGGTTCGCGCTCTTTCTCTCGCTTCCTCCCGATTCCTTCCGTAACAGGCGATCTTTGCGATGAGCGAGTCGTAGAATTCTGGGATCTGGCATCCCTCGAAGAGGGCCGAGTCCACTCTTACCCCTGGGCCCCCCGGAGAATGGAATTTGGTCACGCATCCCGGAGTTGGGACGAATCCATGGAGTGGATCTTCCGCGTTGATCCGACAGTTGATTGCCGCACCCGAAAAGGAGATCTCGTCTTGGGAAAGATTGAGACCGTCACCACTTGCAATCCGCATTTGCTCGTCTACAATGTCCACTCCAGTGACTTGCTCAGAAATGAGATGTTCAACTTGAATCCTCTTGTTTGTCTCCATGTAGTAGAATTTCCCATCCTTCGACCTCACAAACTCCATGGTTCCCGCATTCTCGTAATGGGTTACTCGGGCGACTTTCAAGGCGAGCGAAATAATCCGTTTCCTCGCGGCATGCGTAAGTATCGGGGACGGAGTTTCCTCCAGAATCTTCTGGAGGCGTCTCTGAAGCGAGCACTCTCTCTCACCAAGGTGCACCCTTCTGCCTCGGGGGCCAACAAGCACTTGGACTTCGATGTGGCGAGGTTGCTCAAGGTACTTTTCTAGGTAAAGTGCTTCACGACCGAAGCTGGTCTTGGCTTCCGCGGCCGCTAGTTCTAGCGCATTCCGAAGTTGCTTTGGGTCACGGACAATTCTTAGCCCTCTTCCTCCACCTCCGAATACCGCTTTTACAAGGATTGGGAATCCGGTTTTCTTGGCATCTAGTTCGGCAGTTTCAAGTGATTGGACGGGTTGGGTACTGCCAGGGATGACCGGGATTCCCGCTCGGGCCACGATTCTTTTTGAGTCTAACTTGTTGGCCACTTGACCGAGAACGCGGCTGCTCGGGCCGATGAACACTATGCTCGATTCTTCGCAGGCTCTCGCGAAGTCCGGGTTTTCCGCAAGAAACCCGTAGCCGGGGTGAACCCCCTCGGAACCGCTCTTTCGAGCGGCTTTGATGATGTTCGCGATGTTGAGGTAGCTGGATTCTGGTTCTCCGCGTCCGATGTTGTAGGCCTCGTCGGCTTCCAGGACGTGTCTAGACTCTATGTCGGGTTCAGAGTAAACAGCCACCGTTTTGACGCCAAGTTTCTTGCAGGTCCTGATGATACGGAGAGCTATTTCGCTCCTGTTTGCGATTAGGATCTTCCGGAACATGGTTGAGCCGTCTTATTACAGAGGAATGTTGCCATGCTTGCGCGTAGGCCGAGCTTCCCGTTTGTTCTTCACAGCTTCGAGATACCTTATCAGCACCGGGCGGGTCTCGCTTGGCTCAATCACATCATCTAGGTAGCCTTTCTCCGCGGCGATGTAGGGGTTGGCGAACTTGTCCTTGTAGTCGAGAACCAGCTGTTGTCTTGTCTTGTTGGGGTCATTGGCTTCGGCAATCTCGTTTCTGAAGATGACGTTGATGGCTCCTTCTGGTCCCATGACTGCTATTTCGGCAGAGGGCCAGGCGAGGTTACAATCAGCACGAATGTGCTTACTTCCCAAGACATCATAGGCACCACCGTACGCTTTTCTTATGATCACTGTGAGTTTGGGCACTGTTGCTTCACAGTAGGCGTAGAGTAGTTTAGAGCCGTGGCGGATGATCCCATTGTGTTCTTGGTCGATTCCGGGTAGGAAGCCGGGTACGTCTTCGAGGGTAAGAATTGGTATGTTGAATGCGTCGCAGAACCGGATGAACCTCGCCCCTTTTACTGAGGAGTTGATGTCTATTGTTCCCGCGTAGAACTTGGGCTGATTCGCCACGACTCCGATCGAGTGTCCATTGAGCCGGGCAAACCCTGTTAGGATGTTCGGGGCGTATGATGATTGAGTCTCGAGGAGTTCCCCACCATCGAGGATCCTGGTAAGGATCTCTTTCATGTCGTAGGGGCGGTCGGGGTCGTCCGGGAGGATATTGTTTAATTCGTCACTCTTGCCGAGAGGTGGTCTCGGTTTGGCAAGTGGCGGGTCTTCTAGGTTGTTCGATGGAATGTAGCTGAGAAGTTTCTGGATCTGTTGGAGGCATTCTTTCTCGTCTTGCGCGAGGAAGTGGGCGACTCCGCTCTTGTTATTGTGGAGTTGGGCCCCGCCGAGTTCTTCGAAGCTCACGTCTTGGTTCAGGACGGTCTTGATGACGTCTGGGCCGGTGATGAACATGTAGCTTGTCTTGTCCACCATGAGGGTGAAATCGGTCATTGCTGGTGAATAGACGGCGCCCCCCGCGCAGGGTCCCATGATGGCCGATATTTGGGGGATGACTCCTGAGCATATTACGTTTCGGAAGAATATTTCCGCGTAGCCGCCGAGGCTTACTACTCCCTCTTGGATTCTTGCTCCACCGGAGTCGTTGAGACCTATGACAGGGACCCCAGTTTTTAGTGCCATATCCATGATCTTGCAGACCTTCTTGGCGAACATTTCGCCAAGTGAGCCTCCAAAGACTGTGAAGTCGTGGCTGAACAGGTAGACTTGACGGCCGTCTATTGTAGCGTACCCTGTAACGACGCCGTCACCGAGAATCTTCCTTTCAGCCATTCCGAAGTCGGTGGTTCGGTGGGCGACAAATCTGTCTACCTCAACGAAGCTTCCCTGGTCAACTAGAGAATCAATTCTCTCCCTCGCGGTTAATTTTCCCCGCGCGTGCTGTTCCTCAATTCTATTGAGCCCTCCTCCCTCCCGGCTTTTGGAGCCCTTGTCTGCAAGTTCTTTGAGCCCGTCTTTCATATTCATAGGGTTCGGGCGGCGATTCGAGTATCGGAACTATTAAGCTAGAAACGGGTTAAGTTCTGTCACTCCACAATTCTGAGCGTTCCGTCTTCAACAGTTTCAACACTTCCGTCAAGGGCCTTCACTACGAGGTAGCCCCGACCGTCAATTCCGACGTTAACTCCTCTGATAATACCGCCCGGGTTTTCAACTTGGACGGTCCTTGAACGGTGTTGGCATCTCTCCCACCATTTTTTCAAGAGATCGTCAGGCTCTACGAGCATCCCATAATTCTCCCGCAGACCTTCCAATATGCTGGCGAGAAGTTTTCCAAGATTCGTCATCCGTCCGGTAGACGCGAAAATAGAAGTTGCTCCTCCGGGCAGCTCTTCCTTTGGTTGGTTGACGTTTACCCCTATTCCGAGCACGACAAAGGAAGGGTTTCTCCCGATCACTTTCGACTCTAGGAGTATACCTCCGAGCTTGTGAGCATTCAATATCAGGTCGTTCGGCCATTTCAGCAACACGGCGGCATCGACGTTCTTCTCAACCCCCTCACAGACCGAGTTCCCCGCCAGGAATTGGAGATGGCGAATGGTATCTACTGGTACTTGGGGCCTTAGAATGACGGAGAACCAGAGACCGCCCCTGACCGATTCCCAGGTTTTGCCGAACCTGCCTCTACCTTTGGTCTGGACCGCTGCAGAGACAACTGTCCAATCCGCGGCATTCTCCTCCGCAAGCCGGTAGGCGAGGGTGTTGGTAGACTCTACTTGTTCGAAATGCAGGATTCTCATCGGGAGGTTCTGTGGCTCGAGAGCCTTCCACTCTAGCGACGGGTTATGAACCTAGGCTGTTAGGCACAACGGCTTGAGTCCTTGAGGGAAGGGAACCCACGGAGTGTAAATGTTGTCCGCGAAATTTAGGGTCCTCATCTCAAAGTAGAGTCCAGCTTCGTTATCTCGATCCCTGAACTCAAGAACTACGTCCGCAAATCTCTTCACCATTTCGACAACTCGCTTGTCGTGAATATCCTCCTTGATGACAAGGATCGCGGTCCTCTTTTTTAGTCGAACCCGTGAGGCTAACTGGCAGAAGAAGGAGTAGAAGCTCTCTGGTGAGCCTGTCGACTTGATGATATTGTCTAGGAAGTCACCCAAGATTAGTTGGTTTCCTTCGCCTTGGCCTGCTTTTTCGATGAAAAGGTTCACTTCCAGAAGGTTGTCAGGCGATATGATCTCTACGCCTGCTGAGGGATGAGCTAGGGAATTACCGTCCGCAAATGTCACCCATCCCACTCTGTTGCTTTGGTGAGACTCGAACTCGTCTGGGGCGGTAGGTCCGAGTACAAGGGTTGGAAGGTTTTCGGAGGGCCCGATAACGTCTCGCAGTATGAGCCTCATCGTCTCCTTGACGCTGACGTTTCCGCGGACACAGGCGATTACCAGACGATATTTGTCCAGGGTACCCCTACTCAGAGGCTTATCTGCTTGAGAGATGCTCGAGTCCCCGTTGTGGCCGGACACAAGGATTGGTTTTTGTTGCATGATTTCTACCGTTTTTCGTGGAGCCTACCTTTTTTAGGTAATATAGATATAAGCTTTCCTCTTTTCTACTCAAATCGGTAGATTCACAGGTCGAGAGTGTCTCTATGCTTACCTGAATACTATAGTATATAGATAAAATCGTTGCCCTGCACTGAGCGTGGCCATGGCTCGGACGGAAAGAGTACGGACAGATGAGCGTCCAATGGGCGAATCTTGCTAATGCACACCTCGCTGATATTCCGGTGAGAACCGTAACAAGTGGCACATACGCAGATTATGAGACGAGTCGAGGAAGTTGTTGCCCCCACAAACATAGGTGCTCTCGAAGTCGTTTGCAGTAACGGCACAAGTCTTCGAGACTGAAAGGTTTGGTCTCTGCCGATCTTAGTCTCACGAGGATGCTAGTTGGCGGAGGATATTGGTCTTGGAACAGCACCCTGTGTGGTCGAGGTTGAGGTGATAGGCCTAGCCTCGAGCTGACTCATGATCATCAAGAGGCTCCTAATCTCATCAATGCTGCGAAGGTTCTTGGTAAGCTGGGTTCTGAAATCCTCTCTCTGTGCCTTGTAAGCGGGCTCTTCAATCTCTCCAGAAGCCCATTGGCTCTCAAGAGCAAGCAGGTTCTGCGGGGTGTTGGTGACCTGATCTCTTAGGTCGCGGACCCTCTGGGTGAGGGTTTCGCCGAGCTGGGCCATCTTCTCGGCCATGGCCCTGTTTGCCCGAGTCAACTCCTCCCTTAGAAGAATCAACCTTTGACGGTAATTGTTTATTTCACCAAGGACCTTGTCCAGTCCGACTTCGCTCATCCACTAGCACCTAAGAGTGAGCACAGAACTCGCGCTCTAGTGCATACGTGTGCTGTAACCCAGAAAAGTAGAAGAAAGTTACTGGAGGGAGAGAAATGTCGGCTAGTGCTTTTCTTCCGATCTGGAAGAGTCGCTCGTAGAACTGGGCACGGCGGGCGAGCTTGGCGGTCCCATTTCGCTCTCAAGGGGTGCGGGAGGGGGAGTCGAGTACATGGTATACCCAATCCAGCCAGTAATCCCAAGAATCGCAAGGACGGCTATAACTACAGGTGCGCCAATCGCCCATTCTCTCGCTGCAGGAACGAATAGGGCTGTGATGTAGAGGAGGGCGACGACTATCGAGACGACGAGTATGAGCCCGCCGTATGTCTGATCCTTCGTCAAACTTGCTTGGTCCTCAGGACGTGCGCTACCGGCGCTCTATATATAAATGAATTATCTTTGATCGTTCCCTCGCGACTAGATGCGTTTGTAGCCGGGTCGCTGGGTCAAGAGTTTGGGATAGGACAAGGACCTCGCAGGGTATCCTTCAAGCTCCCCTGAAATCCTTGTAACCAGTGTGCTGACAGCCATCTTGATCTCTTTTCCATCGCTCCTAGCTCTCACAGAGAGGTCCGCGCCATGAACCTCCCTGTCTCCATAGATTACCACGTACGGGACCCAGCTCAGCTCAGCCTCTCGGACACGGCTCTGAATTGTATCCTCTCGATCGTCGAGGTCGACTCTCATTCCAGCAGTCTCCAATTGCTCGAGGAGGCTCAAAGCTGGCTGGACAAACTGCTTGGCGACTGGTATTATCCTGACTTGGACCGGAGAGACCCAGACCGGAAGCATCGGCTTCCTGCCGCTCTTTTCCAGGCGCAGGGCTGAGTCGAGGAGCGCGAATAGGTATCGTTCAAGCCCTCCAAGCACCGCGGTGTGTATGATTACTGGGAACTGCTTCTCACCCTTTTCATTGGTATAACTGATGCCGAAACGCTCGGCGTTCCCCACATCGATCTGGAATGTTGCAATTTCACGAGGCCTTTCGAGATCGTCGACGATATTGTATTCTACGTTCAATACCCAGTAATAGATACCGTCCGGAACGAAGTTGATGAGAATCGGCTTCTTCTCAACTTTGACGAGGTCTAGGAAGAGCTGCTTGTGCGAGTCGAAGAAGGACCGCGTAGTGTTGTAGAGAGAGACATACTCCCTCGGCACCTTGCGAATCTCCTCGTATATGACATCGTGGACCTTCCCGCCTACTTCAATAGCTTCGCTCAAATTCTTTAGGTAGATGTGGAGGTCGGGCATGAGGAATTTTCGAAGCCGAAAGGAAAGTAGCAATTCTCCGCTCTGTTCCATTCTGTAGCTGTCCGCTACTTCAAAGGTCCCGAAGGGAAGGTTGCGATAACTTAGAGTCCAGTCTTTCACCATTGCGAATTGCTGAAAGCAGGCTGCGTATCGGAGAACGAACGCCCTTTCGTCGACCTGTACCTCGTAGGCGCGTGATCCGAATAGCTGCAGGTGCTCCTTAATCGGTTTTACCGTAACGTCGAACATATTGGTGCCCTTGACGCTGAGAATGGGAATTCCTATCCTTCTGATCGTCAGATTCGCATAATCGGCAAGTAGCTCCATTATCAAAGTGGCTTCTGGGCCGAACCGCATGTGGCCGACATCAGAGAAAGACTCCCACTCAACTCCGAACCGTTTTGCATAGTCAAGGAAATGCGGCTCTCCTCCCGCGAGGCCTTTCTTCAAAGCCTCCTTCTCGACGAGCGCCCCGAATTCTTCTTGTCCGGGCCCGGCCTGAAACGTATCTGGGTCGTGCAAGCTTCCACTTTCATCCATCACCTTGTACTCTGACCGTTGCTGAGCTGCGACCTGTTTCTGCGGTGCCTGGGAAACTATTGTTCGTGACAGTTCAGATAACGGATGGCCTTTGGCCGAGATTGTAAAACTCTTGTACCAGCCAAACGGGCTCCTGCTCACTCCGTAGCCTTTCGCCGCCAAGTGTCCCTCCAGGGTCTTGAGGACCCTGATAGCAGGATCTCTTGATGCCAAGTTGCCGGATAAGTGAGCATAGGGATAGATCATCACCTTGTGAGTCTTTAGCCAGCCTAGAACTTCCTCGATTGAGCTGGCGGCGTTCTCGGCGACCTTTTCGGGTTCCGCTTCATCCGGCTTTTCGACGGTGCAGAACACCACGAGCCCATTTTCCAGCCCGCCCCTCCTCGAAAGCTCCTGGAGTGGCTCAGGTTCTTTCACCGCCTTTCCTAAGGTCTCATACTCGAAGTGGTCGGCGTGTATTAGTAAGAGTCTCATCCTGTCATCCTCATTCGTTCGAGTTCTTTGTCTTTGCGCAGTTTCTTCTTCAACTCCTTGTAGTGGTTCTTGCAAAGGTAGCCCCGTCCAGAGCTTGTACTCTTCAGACCGGCTCTTGAAACGTCAACTGGAGATACTGACCTCACAGCTTCTTCACCGCACCCGGTAACCGTGCACCTTACTCCCTTACCCACTCTTCCCATGAGTGCTGCCTCGGGTCGTCTTTCGAGGCGTCTTCCTAGACAAAGTTTCCGGTCGAGCATGGCAACGCTCTAAAACTGGCAGGTCTTCGCGTGGGTCATGCTGTCAAGGCTCCAGTTCCTTGTAGAAGGATTCTTTGAATGGTCGGCGGGCGTCTTCAAAAAGGCTGGGCTCTCCCCCAACTCGATTACCTTCCTGAGTTTCATCTTGGCAGTCATAACGTCGGCATTGTATGCTGCCGGACTATCACCAATGGTGTTGTGGTTCGCCGCCGTTGTCTCGCTTGTCCTATCAGGGTACTTCGACGCGCTAGACGGAGCCATGGCACGGCGTTTTCGCTTGGTTACCCAGACAGGCGGCGTTCTCGACAGCATACTGGATAGAATAGGGGAAATATCCATCTACTCCGGCCTGGCTGTTGGAGGCCTTGTCGATTTTCGTCTAGCACTTTGGGCTCTTTCCGCTGCGCTCATGGTGAGCTATGTTCGAGCACGTGCTGAAATTGAAGGGGTCACGATGAAAGGGGTCGGAATCGCGGAACGACCGGAGAGACTGCTGGTCCTCTTGGTTGCTACAATACTTGCTCCCATTTCAAAAAATGACGCTCTGGGATGGGGAATGGGGTTGATCGCCGTTCTGGCTTCTGCAACTGTCCTGGAAAGGGTCTACGTGGTGACTAGGAGGCTGTCGGGATGAGAATCTGAAGGTCGCTAGAATCGTCTCTCGCTCGCAGAGCGGACCTTGGACACGCCGAAGTGGACGGCACAGGAGACGCACAAGTTCTTCATAACCCGCTGGCGAGCAATGTAGGCACCCTTTGCCCGAAGCTCTTTGGCGAGCGATGGCTCTACGAGAGAAACCCATGAGGAGACACGTTTCACTTTGTCTCTTGGAGTAAGCATTCCACAATTGGTGCACTGCACAAGTTCGCTTCTACCCTTTCCACCCTTGCTCCTTCCCCTGGATCTTCGTTTCTTCGGCATTTCTGATTATTTTCCTCACTGACAGTTCTGCAAGGCTTACTACTAAGAGTTTGTCTTTTCACAAAGGATTAGAGCGATCTGATTCTCCAACCTGCCTTGAGGTGTCAGATAGGTGATGGGACAAGTCTCACGTCAGTGTCCAGCTATAGTCTAGACTTTTGTCTCGTCTCGAATTATCCCGTAGACGAGAGGGTCTCGCCATTCATCTCCAAGTAGAACGCTTTCCCTGAAATGTCCCTCCTGTTTCATGCCAGCCTTCTCAAGGACCCTTGAAGACGCCACGTTTTCCCTATCACACCATGCGAAGATTCTGTGCAGGCCGAGCTCTTCGAAGCCGAACCGTAAGAGGGTCCGGGCTATCTCTGTTGCATATCCTTGACCCCAAAACCGGCGGTGGAGAAAGAAGCCAATGTAGGCTTCGCCGAGAAGGTGAGTGAGGTCTTCCTTGTTATCTGGATCGTGAACGCGGCAGACACAGTCTCCCACAAATTCTCCGTCTGGTTTCAGAACTATTGCAAGTCGAAAATATCTCCGGGGTCGTTCAAGCTGGGTAGCGAGCGCTTTCAGAAGAAGCCTCTTAGTGTCTTCCTCCTTACGAGGACCCTTCGGCGGAATAAATTTCGCCACATCGGAGTCGGACCAGAGTGAGTGAAGGGATTCCAAGTCATCCTCTCGATAGTCTCGTAGTACGAGACGGTCAGCTTCCAACGGAAGTCCTAACGCGACAGGTTCTGAACTTACTGGCAAGATCCGACACTGTCATAGAGGTCTGGACGACTATATCGGAATTCTGGAATCCTTGACCTCGGACTTCTGAAATCCTCGCAGGCAAATAAGCAATCGAGAGTTCGCAGGGCACGCCCGGGGTGTCGTCAGGCCGGGTCCCTTCTCAAGTCCCAGGATTAGATGAATGCTCACGAATTTTCGTCGTTAACGCTCGGCGTGGATCGAACATATAGGCGAACCATCGAGAAAAGCTACGTGCCGAGACCTATCTGGGAACTCCCATGAGTAAGTTATGGCCATTGTGAATAATTGATAGGGGTAGGAGAAACGAGTATAGATCTTTCGCAAAGAGCGCAGAAGATTCTGGAGATGGCTGTTGGGCTGTGCTTACTACTTGACCTTCCTGTCTTCTATTTGAAAACCCTGACATGGAGTGACAGGACAGGATCCATGAGGGGAGGTGGGGGCCGGATTGTCCCTTCTGACCAGTGTCTCGTTCTTCCAAGTGGAGACATCATTCTGCCAAAGCGAATGAAAGAGAGGCTCCTGGTGGATGAATGGAAGCCTCTCATTGCAAGCTCGCTCATCTATGAAAAGAAACTGCTGCCGAAGCTGAGAGGTAAAGCTGTGAAACTCATCATTGTCCCAACCGCGGCTTTAACAGCGATCGTCGGAGTATTCCTTGCGCTCACCAGGAGTTTCTGGGTCACGATCCCGTTTCCAGTCGGCCTGCTTGTTCTTGCCATCCCGCCTTCAATCGTGCTATTCCTCGGTCTTGACCTGTTCACGCCTTACGAGAAGAACGCAAGGCTTCAAGCTGACATCGAGGCAACCAGACTCGTTGGAAGAAGTTTTTTCCTCGAAGTCCTCCGCAAGATCGACAGTCTGGGGATGAAGGATGTCGAAGAGAGAAAGACAAAGATGGCAGAGGGCTCCAGCTCAGAGTTTCCCTCGCTCACTGAGAGGGTCCAAAACTTGCTTGCGGGAACTTAGCTGAACCCTTTTCTACAATGAAGTAGTGACTGTAGGTTCAAACGCTTCGAATGGTTGCTAACAGATGTGAACTCGTACGGTGAGGGCGCAACAACACGCTGGTGTATGGGTTACAGAACCCCTTTGACAGTGGGGCGGCGCTCTTTGTCGGTAGAATCATCGTATGTCGTTCTTTGCGAGGAAGATCCCAGCGTGGGCCATCGTGCTATCGGTCCTTGCCACTGCCGGGCTCTTCACACTGGCCTTCATGACCTTGCCCTCGTTCTCGGATGCGGTACAAGCCAACAGAGACTTCTCCGTGGCCACAGCGCCCTCTCCTTTGACAGTAGAGCAGGGTTCAACCGTCTCCTCCACTGTCAACATGACGAGCCTCAATAGTTACAACCTCGCTATTGCACTCACCACCGCTCTTTCCCCTGCTACGAGTATGCTGACTGTAATGCTAACCCCCTCAGTCGTTACTCCAACAGCGAACGTGAGAGCTAGCTCCACCATGACAGTCGTCGCCCAGCCGGGAACGGCAATCGGATCCTACACGGTTACTCTCACAGCCACGGGTGGAACAAAGTCCCACACCGCGACCGTCACTATCATCGTTGTGGCTGTTCCAAACTTCTCGATTGCCCCGTCGCCGGCATCGCTCACAGTATTCCAAAACGCAGCTAACACCACAACACTTACCCTGACGAGCGTAGGGGGTTTCACTGGAGACGTCTCTCTCACGTTGACTGCACCTTTCGTAACCATCGGCGTCGCGGGCGGCGGGTCCCCGCTCCGCCTCACGTCGGGAGGGACCAACGCGACCACTTTAGCAGTCTACCCGAGCTCCCAGACAACGCCTGGAAGCTACACGATAAGCGTCACTGGAACCTCGGGAATACTCCTCCATACAGTCAACATATCCATCATGGTCAAGGCTTCAGGCTGCAGTTGTGGGATTGAAGCACTCAACCTAGAAAATTATTCCTTCAGCAACAGCACTTCGACCACCCTCTACATTAGAAACACGGGATCCGCATCCGTGAGCCTTGTCACTTACTACGTAAAGGACGCTTCGGGCAATACCTATTCAAACACCGCCTGGGCCGGTCTCACGATGTCCGTCAACGCCTTGGGCGCGGTCGTGATTGGCATCGGCGCTAGTTGTCCGAGCTGCACTCTCACGGGAACACCGTTCACTTTCACGGCAGGCAACTCCTACACAATCACAGTCATCACGTCTCGCAACAACCAGTTCATCTTCACTGTGATCAGGTAGTCGGTTTCAAGGTACTAGCACCCTGCAAGAGCCTATCGCTTAATTCTCCCTTGCACTCATGGCGAACTGATGATACCGGGGAGGTTCAGGAAAGCAATTGAAGTGGGGGGGACCTTACCCATACTGCGACCGTCACGCTGATAGTGAAACGGTAGACCTGTCCTTCGCCGAGAGATCTTCAATCTTTTTCTTTTCAATTCACGGTTAGTACAGGTTTTGCGGCCTGTTTTTCGGTTCGACACCTCGTGAGAGCCATCACCCAAGGGATTAGGATCAACATAGAGGAGCTCTAGCCTTCGCAATGTTTCGGGTTGACGGAAGATGAGTCTTGCAAGCCAGTTCTTGTGACATAGACGTTAGAGTCTCGGACCATCCCATGTGTCAGGGGCAACTTCTCATGGGAAGATGGCTCCTAGCGCTATACGCAGTAGCCTTGCTAGCCATATCGTTTTCGAGCGCTAACTATCACATCGTGTTTGCTGCCTCTTCAAACACGAGCGCGAGAGACGTCACTCTCTACTGGCACTATGCGAATAGCCAGGTGTCCGTGGGAGGGATACGGACGAACTATGTGCTCAACTCTACCCCTCGTTTCGATTTTCAGACACAGACAGCCGCACGGCAGAGGACCGACCGTAGGACCGCCGGTAATCTTCTCAACAAACGAGTCGCCTCTTCCCAAATTCGTCTCTTACCATGTCGACAAGCATGTCCGAATGCGAAATTCGGGGTGTAAATCGTTAATCGCAAAAACTAACGTCGTCGTAAAATGACCGAGTTTCTTTCCTGTTGAAGCGCATATCGCGCGAATTCCTTGACTATCTTTCTGTTTCGGTTCGGTGCTGTCGCCTTGTGCTCAATGTCTGATGTGTCATATTCCCTCTCGTCTTCAAGAACATCAAACGACTCCTTTCCGCAATGGATCAGCTCACTTGCGATCATATCGAACTCTTCAGAAGCATTCCTAGTCGCCACAAGCCCCGGCCTCTATCGCCAGTCAAACATGCGAACCTTCTGCCTCGACTGCCATAACAGGTTGAACGGGCCTGTTGACTTATCGTTGGGTATTGTTCGAAACGTCACCGAACCGGCCCTGAGGCTAATTGAGCCTCGCCCATCCCGCTGCTATGTGGCATCCTCTTCCTAAGGTACAGAACGACAGTTGCCGCAACTCCAAAGATGCCAACAGCAACCCCTGTTGTGACGAAGGGATTGGGGTAATTATTAGGGAAAGGGCGGAAGGGAGGCTCTGGCTCCGTTATCATCCAGGATATTGCGAGGTCTTGGGAAGGAGTCTGATTCATCCAGATTGCAGTTGATGTCGTGTTAGCGGAGGCTGGGATTGTTGAGCTCACAAAAGCCCCACCAGCGACATGGAACGAAAGGAGCAAGCTTTCCATGGGAGCAGCCCATCTGCCGTCGTTGGTCATGAAGAACTTGTAGAGAGCTGTTCGTCCTGTAGCCCCTGCTTGCAGGGTCTGAACAGTTACGTTGGTCCTTCCACCTGCAGGGATGGAAAGTGTTAACCAGTATAGTTCCAGGCTGTCTAAGCAACAGAGGCTGTCTTTGTCTAGAACTTGTACCCATCTCATCCCTGAATAGTTCATTGGGAACCCGTCTACCTTGAAAACTAGATGACCTGTCAGGGTTGGAAAGGTCACGTTGATAGTTTTCTGAGTTCCAGGATTCTCCAGGACGTAAAACGCTGTTTGATTGACCCCCGCTGAATGCCACGGTGGGTACCCTTCAATACTCCCCCACTGAGACTGCGCTTCCAAGAATACTGATGCCTGCTTGAGGAAGACCGTCCCTTCAGGAACTTCGGGGTATGGAAGACCCGCCTTGTTTGGGAAACCAACTAGCGTGAGGCCACTTGAGGAGGGAAGCGAGACCAAGAAGAGAAAACTCAAAACTGCTACAACGGAGATAGACGCGCTCCCTATTTTCAATCCAAGAACCCTCAGTTTGGCCCGGTTCGGTTGCTCGACTCCACTATCATCGTCTCATCACGAGAAAATAGGCATATCGAAACAGCTGCTCGGAGTCTAGTAATGGCTGTCGAAGCTCCTCCGATGGTCTATTGCCACCATGATTCATTCCGCGGAACTAGGATGGGTTGGCAGACGGTCCCTCGAAGCTTCAGAGCGAAATTGAGATGGCCAAACAAGTCCTGGCTGCTGTTGCAGGAGTCAGACTGGAGGAAATCATCATCAAGGAAGCACAAGCACACCCGCACAGAAGCTTCGCTACACCTGCAGACAGAGACGAACACCAAGCCAATGTGCTGATGATCGCCATCAGAGAAGCGGTCAAGCACGACATAGTGCGGAGTATGAAGCGGTGGCTGGCCATTCACCAAGCTCCTATGCTCTTCGTGTGGGGACGAAGAGTTGAGGAAGGGTCGCAAGGTCTACGAATTCCTGCCATTGCGAACTAAGGCTCCACCGGACCGACTCCCCACTCCCTTCACGAGAGGAGTTCTCGTAACCCGTCCCAGAAATTATCGTGGGGTGGAATTCGCGCACCAGTTTACCGGTAGATATACGCCCGGTGACCTGGGGGCAGGTCCGGAACTGTGAGGATCGTTCAAATTTCTAGGCCTTAACGAGGTTACCATATATCCGAGCAATTCGATGGGCCACTTTATTCTTCGGGCGCTCAATCTTTCTAGCCGATGGGCTTAACGATGCTGTCAATTTCATTGCTCTCCTGTGAAGCTTGATTAGTTTGGTAGGTCCGACCCTCTTGCCCTGTTGAATCTGCCCGCAGCCTAGCTGGCTGTCGGTGTACACAACTGGCTCGTCCCATGCTCCCGGTTCCATTCGCGCTTCATCTGTCGTTGCTTCAGAGGCAGGCACACGAGAAATATCTGCCACCCAACAATGTAGGAAGCATTGGCGAGGAGTAGGAGGATGTAGTTTCCGTTGACAATGGCAAAATAGTCCACAATGATAAGGATTGGAATGGTTCCGGCCCCCAGCATGAGTAAGTCTCTCCTGAATTTTTTTAGCGTCTGCCAATAATGACGATGAACAGTTTTCCCGTGGTCCTCGTCAGGTGAATACGATTGGCCACAGATTCTGCACCGCCTTGGTCTCAAATGCCTTCCCTTCCGTGAACCCGTAACTTACGCTTTCTAAACAGGTTCACACCGTCCATCTTCGGTGACATATTCGGACTGCTCCTTGATAAGCTCAGAAGAAGTCCCGCATTCGCTGTTTCTCAGCAATCCTTTTTTTCTGATTTCACCCCATTTGTTATGGCTGGTGGAGGGGCCTGGCAATGACTGTCAGAGCCATTCTTGGGTCTCGACTTAAGAGATTGCTCGCACCGAACACTGGACCGAGGAGGGCTGCTTCGGCATCGCGAAGAGCATCAAAGACCCGCGGGTTATGGCGAGAGAGCAAGACGCACCCATAACTCATTGGAAACGAAAGGACTGGCTCAAAGCCTTCTTCTGGATAAGCTATGGAGCTCTAACAGTTTACCTCATCTTCTATTTTTTCTCTCAAGGGTACCCCGCGCTGCCGTTTGGTTAGGTTCGTGCTACAACTAGTGAAGCGGATAACGCGGTTTCGGGGCCCAATCATTGCTATAGCGGTGTGGTATGTCGCCTTAGTTGTGTTAGTCAGTCTCTATCCAGCTCTGACACACCAGCCGACCGCAGTGGTTCTCCCGGTCTATTTCATATCACTCGTTGTCTATTGGTCGATAGTGAAATTCGTTGAATTCACGTGGAACCGATATCAAAGAATTCGTGGGGCGGAACGATGCAAACTCAAACTCTTAGGCTGGGGCTTTTGGGCTGTCTCGGTTTCATGACCTACCTGTTCCAAGCAAACATTCTTGCAGCAGACAGGATTGCCAATCTTCCCTTGAGCATCGAGACCATTGGTATTGAATGGTTCAGCATACAAATCATCTTGCTCATTATGAGCATCCTCGTCGTCCTATGGACGTCTGTTGTAAATAAGATGCGGAGACGAGAACTGATGGACAACGTTTAGAACTTGAGTAACTTGGCGTCAGAACGTCTTGCACGTTAGGAGTGTGATTATCGCCTATCGAAACGCAACCACCCAGCTGCGATTCCCCGTGCTCGCCGAAACTTGCATGGCTGCTTTTTCGCAGAGTAACGCCTGACGTTACCGTTTCTCCATCTCTCCGGTACCGATTCCAAAAGATAGAACATTGTTATCACCATTCCCTCGGTAGAAAAATGTCCGCAAAATCTGAGCAGACAAGTTTGGTCTTCGCGAACATCAAGAGCAGAATGCACCAAGCCATCTCTCAGCTGAAGCACATTACCAACGTTGAATCCGTCACCCCCGTAACGGGCAGGTTCGACGTTGTGATCAAGCTGAGAACAAATGATCCAGAGAAAGCATTCAACGCCATCGAGAAAATCAGAGAGATCGACGATGTAACGGCTACCCAGACAGGCCTATCACTCCAGCATGTGTCGAGTCCTCACGAGGGAGAACGGGAACAGCCCATCGCCTTCGCATTGATGAAGGTGAAGGGAACAATTAGTGAGATTCTTCACAAGCTGAAGAGCTTCCCGAACTTTCTCGAGGCCCACGTCATCCCTGGAGAGTTCGATATCGTGGCAGCATTCCGTGGCCATAACCCCAAAGAAGTCTTGGAAACCTCCGTTGACAAGATCGGCAGCATCAACGGAATAACAGCCAGCGAGACCCTAATCGCCTGGAACCCTACGACAAGCGAGAGTCGTCAGTAGCTCACTGAACCGGAAACCCCTCACCCCTTTTTTTTTCCTGGCATGTGAACACCACGTTTGTCTGGGTTTATCGCCTACCGACGTGGGCTACTACCGAACAGACTTCAGAAGAAAGCATAGATTGCTTCAACAGCGATCTGGGCTAGCGTATCCAGCCGCAACCACCAGGGCCAGGAGGCAGCCCCGAGTTGAGCCATTCCACCAAGCAGAATTTGCGTGAAAGCAGGTATATTCACGGCCTTGTCGGACGTTCAAACTCTCTTGAACAGTTTGGCCGCCAACTTTGATTACTCAGTCTCATGAATTTGAGAAGAATCCGAGGATGAGATGGAAAGATAGTCTAGAACTCCGCCCAACTGATGGAGAAAGGGTACCAAGTCCAATGCTTCTGCGAGAAATCTTCAGCATCTAATGTTTACTACTAAGCCCTTGCTTCGTCCTGTCTCGTAGCCGAGGGAATATTCGTGGCTGTGCGGTTGACTGTCTTGGGCAACCTCACGGTCGATGAGATCGGCGACAATGAGGGGGTTCACGCCGCTCCAGGTGGGTCGGCGTACTATGTCTCTCGTACGGCTGCCTACTTAGGGGCAAGAGTTCGGCTTGTTTCGATGATTGGCAGAGACTATCCGGAGACAATTCTACGGAAGCTAGGAAGTGAGGGAGTGGACCTGGGAGATGTCAAAATAGGCAGTGGCCTCTCTACACGCTTCAGGCTATCATACGAACGGGAGGTCCGCAAACTGTGGTTGCTCGAAAGGGGAAGGAAACTAGGGCCAATCAAGACAATCGACAGACCGGATGTCATCCACCTAGGGCCGGTTTTCAAAGAGGTCGGGCTGCAACACTTTAGGACCTCTCGTGCAAGAACAAGTTTTCTTTCTGTAGACGTTCAGGGCCTCCTTCGCACGACAGGCCGACAGGGGCGTGTGAGGCTTGTCAAGCGAAGCATCCGCCCGCTGGTTTCCATGTGCGACCTGGTCAAGGCCTCGGAGGAAGAAGCTGGCATCGCAACAGGGCGTAGCGACCCGGTCTCCGCCATACGGCGGCTCCAAGCGATTTGTGGCGGTTTCGTCCTTGTTACGATGGGAATAAGGGGACTACTCGTGGGAGTCCCGCCCGACATAGTTTACTCCGTGCCTCGTTATCCGGAACGCCACGTCATCGATCCAACAGGTGCCGGCGACACGATGGTAGCTAGCTGGCTTCATACCTACATTGCAACTCGAGATCCTCTATGGGCTGCTAGCGTAGGGTCGGCCTTTGCTTCCCTCGTTATAAGAAAGGCTGGTCCAAGAAAATTCCCCGTTGTTAGGGCCGAATTGTTAAGGCGTTCAGGATTCGTATATCAGCAAATAGGATTCATTCGGTAGTGAGCACCTAGTATGATCGTGCGAAATAGACGAGTTTCCCCTCTTTCGACCCGCAACTGATGCAGTTGCCGCTTTCTCCCTTTTCAAAAGGAACTAGCCGAACCGTGGCTCCGGTGTCATGCTGAATGCCTTCCTCGCAAGTGAGCTTGTCACAGAGGAAGGCTTTGACGAACCCGCCTTTTCCTTCAACAGTCTTCCGCAGTGTTTCCATGTCGCTGGCTGTTTCGGTTAGCTGGTCTAAAGCGTCCTTTGCTCTGCTAAAAAGGAAGTGTTGTATCTCGCCTAGAATTTTCATAATCTGCTCCGAGGCTGCGCCTCTAGCAACTTGGAGCTTCTTTCCGTTATCCCTCCGTACGAGCGTGACCTGTCCGGATTTCAGATCTCTGGGGCCGATCTCTACTCTTATCGGGACGCCCTTCATTTCCCACTCATTGTATTTCCACCCGGGTGTGTATTGGGTTCTGTCGTCAAGGTAGATTCGTACGCCTGCCCTCTCTAGTGCTTTAGCCAATGTGTTGGTTTCTTCGAGGATGTTGGCTCGGTCGTCTTCCTTGTAAAATATGGGAACGAGTACGACCTGCAGCGGGGCAATTTGTGGAGGGAGAATCAAGCCTTTGTCGTCACCGTGAGCGAGAATCATCGCACCAATCAACCGCCAAGATATTCCCCACGATGTCGTCCATGCATAGTGTTCTTTCTCGTCCGATCCAAGATATTTTATCTCGAAGGGCTTGGAGAAGTTCTGCCCTAGGTGGTGGGATGTTCCCATTTGTATTGCTTTCCCGTCGGGCATCATGGCCTCGAGCGTCGTTGTGTACACTGCGCCTTTGAATTTCTCTTTCTCGGTCTTCTTGCCCGTCAGAACCGGGATGGCTAGCTGTGACTCGGTCAGTAGCTTGTAGAGATTTAGAATGGTCATGACCTCGGTCTCGGCTTCCTGTTCTGTAGCATGGACTGTGTGGCCTTCTTGCCACAGAAACTCGGTGGTTCGTAGGAAGGGTCGGGTAGACGTGATTTCTGCGCGGACCACGCTGTTCCAGACGTTGATGAGTATAGGAAGATCTCGCCAGCTCTTGACCCATTTGCTATACGACTCGTTAATCACCGTCTCAGACGTAGGTCTAATGGCGAGACGTTCACCGATAACAGTGTCTCCGGATTGGGTTACCCAGAAGACCTCGGGCGTGAAGCCCGTGAAATGCTCCGATTCCTTCTTGAGCAGTCGTTCGGGGATCAGCAGTGGGAAGTAGGCGTTCCTATGACCGATCGCCTTGATGCTTTTGTCGAAATATTCTTTGATTCTCTCCCATATTGAGAATCCGTAGGGCATAAGGACCATGAAGCCCTTGGCCCCCGAGTAGTCAGCCAGCTGGGCCTTGGTCACGACCTGCGTATACCATTCCGACATGTCCTCGTTCTTCTTCACACTAATGCCTAGGTCTTTGCTGCTCAATGCGATAAAGCTCCTAGAGAATCGTGGCCCGACAGGCTAAGCACTTGCAGGTGATTCTGGAACAAAGTCACCCAATGGGATAATCATCCGATTGAGCATATTATCGGGGTGTATTCTATTTAGGCTTTCTTTCTCGGAGTTCCGGCTCGGCCAGAAAGCTCAGTACCAGCGGATTAGCGTAACGTATGACCTCTTCGCTTATGCTCTTGTGAAACACAGCTCCCCACCCGGATCTGATTCTTCTCTTGGTCATCAGTACCAGACTGTAGCCTCCATTGTTTGCTTCGAGGACTATTCCATCGGCCGTGTCCCTGGAGGTGACAACTTTCGTTTCAACCGAATATCCTTCGCGTTTCAGCCATTCGGCAGGCTCGGTTAGGGATTCTTCAGCTCTCTTGATATCATCCTTCCACACTGCTGGGTCCAGCGGCGTTGTCCTCCTAGGTACTTCGACTACTCTGAATAGAACTATGATCGGGTTCTTTGTGGAGAGAATTTGGAGGGCCTTGAAGAGTCGATTCTTGTCGATAAAATCTGAGAGGGGCAACAAGATCCTTGTCTGACCAGCCTTCCCAGAAACGCTGCTCATTCGGCTATCGGCTTTCCTTCCCTCTTGTGGGTGTAAAGGACTACCGATGAGACTGTACTCTTGACTCCGGGTATTTTCAGAACTCTATTTTTCAGTAGCTCCCTGAAGGCCAGAATGTCTTGGGCTTTCAGTTCGACAACTATGTCATACTCCCCTGTGACCTCATAGACGTCCATAACTTCAGGCAGCTTCACGAGGCTCTCCGTGACCTTCTCGAGTTCTCGTGATTCGACAAATAGGTTCAGAAAGACCCGAACGTCTCTTGGCATGTTGTTCCAAGCTCACTCTCGTATCTATTTCCTATTATTAAGCCGGTTTGTCAAGCTTTGAGTCATAAGACTACTTTCGTTTGCTCACCTAGCTTGACAAGCAGGGTGTCCGTAACCCGGTCGTTTGTAACATGGTTACGGCCACGATTTCAAGAATTGCTTGGGTCTCTCGGCCGAAGAATACTCGTGGCCACTCCGGCTAGCCCCGTATAGAAAGGACCTCCGGCAACGTAGATCGGCTTGCTCATGATTGTTCTCGCAGTTGCGGTTGTAGTCTTGTCGAACTTTCTATCATTCGGCGTGGCAGGTTTTTTCGGTCTAGCGCTTGCCTTCTTCATGTTCTTGGCAGGTCTAGGTGTCTTGATGATGGGGGTCACTCAGAGCATGGGGCAAGCCAGGGAGAAGAAGGGCTCAAATGCTCAAACTCAAGTGATTCGTGAAATCGTCAAGGTAAGACGCAGTCACTGTGGAGCTCTGAACTTCGAAACCATCAGTCGTAGCACGAATTGCGGTGCTAACTTTTGAGTAGCACTATCTCCGTTTCGTTCCCATCTCGACCCGCCTGACTACCATAAGCTTACCAGGATATTTTGACAGAATGGTATAGACCGAGTCGAGCCTCTCTTTTTCCACGTCGCCCTTCACCGACTTCCGTTTGATTAAGATAAGGGCGTCGTTGTCTTCGGATTCAGCCTCTCCTCTGAGAACTTCTAGTAGAGGACCTACCGCAACTCTCACTTGGCATTTGAACCCCTCGGCCTGAAGCATGCCTGCAATTTCTTCCAAGTCCTCCTTTTCCGCGTTCTCCAATCGCTTCAAGTAATCGTAATGCCCAACTGTGCCCGGGCCAGGGGTTATTCGGGTAGGGTCTATCACGGTGAAGAGAGTGAGGTCAAAGCGGGGGTCGAGGCTTCGCTTCAACGCCTCGGCCACAGCCTTGGGGTCCTCTGGCGTGCGAATTAGGGCGAGAGCGTTCATCCTATACCCGCTCGGCCTAATCTCTGAGCCGCTCTGCCTTGACATGATGGAAAGATTTTGCGACCTTCTGTAGAAGTAGAAGCCCACTATGCCAACGAAGAGCCAGCTTACTCCGAGAATCCTCCCGGCCTCGTGATAAATAATTATTAACAGCCAGATGACGAGGCAGCTGAGAGTTCCAATCACCCCTACCGGAGGAATCTTGACCCTCCTCTCCTTCCACTTGATCGTGATCTCCCCTGGAACCTTCCAGACTCTGTAGGTTTCCTGTTCCGTGTTACGCAGGACGATTAGGCTTATGTTCACCATGATATAGGAGAGAAGTGCGCCGAAATTGTAGAGATTGGCGACTAGTTGGAGCTGGCCGGTCAATGCTAGCGCTCCACCGATCGTGCCGAATATCAAGATCGACCTCACCGGGGTCCTGAATACACGATGTACTTTGTAGAACCACTGCGGTAGCAGCTGGAACCTGCCCATGGAAAACACTACCCGGGAGACACCGATTACGCCGGTGTTCGTGGACACGTAACATATCACAAAACCCGTGAAGGCAACTATTGGAGCGAGGTATTGCCCTACTGTTGGAATCGCAACAGCCATCGCAGTCACCGGGCTGTTCAAGTTCTGGGATGACGAGAGCGTTTCTGCTCCTATGCCCCCTATTGCAGCAATCGACAGCCCTAAAGCGAATATGAGGACGAAGACGATTGACAGCTTGTTCGCTCTCGGGATCCACCTGTAGGGCTTCTTTGTCTCCTCCGCGGCTTGAGCGATTGATTCGATACCTATGAAAGAGGACATGGCGAGAGTTATTGCGACGAGGAAGTTCTGAACGGGCAGATTTGCTAAACCCCCGATGTAGTCAATGTCTGGGAGGCGGAGGTTGACCCCGCCCGCTGTCACTTGGTGCATGAAGAAGTTCCAGTTGAAGTGAAGACCAAGCGAGAGGATGAGAATGGCTGACTCGACAACAAGGTCTATGGCGACGAGTATCTCATTGAAGAAGGATGAGGTCCTAATGCCGACAATATTAAGCAACAGCAGGAGCATCACGAGAACAGTCGCGATGAGACCGAGGAGGGCTATCGGGACGCCTCCTACTGATACTTGGCCGCTCGCCAGACCCGACGGAAGAAAATAGGTAAGATAGCCGGCGGATGCGAGTGAGAAGAACGCGATGTCCACTGTGTAGTCGAGCATGACGGCCCATCCGGCGATGAAGCCGGCAAAGTCGTTGAGTGCCTTCATTGAGTAGACTTGGGCCCCCCCCGCGTATGGGTAGGCGGTCGCAAGTTCGGCGTAGGCAAGTGCGGTGGCGACGTATGTTATCGCGGCAACCAGGAATGCGAGCGGGGCTCTTCCGCCTGCGTACAGGGCAACCAGGCCTAGGGCTATGTAGACGTCGGCTCCGACGTCCGCGTATCCCATGGAGAAGGAGCCGTACCAGCCAACGTCCCGCTTCAGTGCCTGCTCTTCTTCACCCAAAGCCCCGCCCCGATTTTGTGGGCTCGCGCTGATGGATGGCTCTATTTAACCAAGAATTCTCTCCTGCCGTATTTCAAGAGCAGTCAAAATAGATCCCGGAGCTTCGAGCCGTAACATGGTTATGAGTGGCCTCGGCTATCCCAGCCGCCGGGCCTGTCGCAGTTGAGGATAATCGCTGACCTCCAAGTCCACAGTCCCTACAGTCGAGCCACAAGCCAAAACATGAATCTCAAGGAGCTGGACCATTTCGCCCAGCTGAAAGGGCTCACGGTAGTTGGGACCGGGGATTTTACTCAGCCTGATTGGAGGAGTGGTCTATCAAGAGACCTCAAGGAGGACGCCGGCTCTGGACTGTACCGGTTGAAATCATCGCCCTCCTCAATTCGGTTCATGATCGCCGCTGAGGTGAATACCACGTTCGCCTTCGAAGACCGTTCGAGAAGGGTCCATCATTGCCTCCTTGCCCCCTCCCTTGAATCAGCGGGGGCTGTCAGTGACAGGCTACATAGATTCGGAAATCTGGCAAGTGATGGAAGACCGATCCTCAAAATGTCGGCCCCTGAACTGGTTGATGAGGTTCTCGAGGCGGACCCACACTGCGTCGTTTTTCCGGCTCACGCTTGGACCCCATGGTTCGGCGTTTTCGGCTCGAACAGCGGGTTCGACTCCATTCGGGATTGCTATCAGGAGAGGATGGACCGAATCTTCGCGTTGGAGACTGGCATGTCCTCGGACCCGGCCATGAATTGGCGTCTCTCCCAGCTTGACAACTTCTGTCTCGTGTCGAACTCAGATGCGCACTCTGCTTGGCCATGGCGGTTGGGTCGGGAAGCTAACGTGTTCGAATTCGATCGGCCAACATACGACGGAATAGTAGACGCAATCAGAACCCAGGACACTGTGCATTTCAGTTTCACAATCGAGACTGCTCCAGCCTACGGCAAGTACCACTGGACCGGCCACCGTCCCTGCGGGATATCGATGTCAGGCGCTGATGCGAAAAAGGCGGGGAACAATTGTCCGAAGTGTGGCAAGAAGATGACACGGGGCGTGGAAGAAAGGGTTGAAGAGCTCGCAGATAGAAAACCCTGGTTCGAGCCCGAGGGCGCGATCGGCTTCAGGCATCTCCTTCCATTGTCGGAAATAATCGGGCTAGTTATTGGCGAGCAGAACCCCGGTTCCGCCAAGGTGTGGGAAATCTACAATGCCCTAACGAAAAAGCTCCAATCAGAATACTCTATCATGCTTGATGCATCCGCAGATGAATTGGTGGAGTCGGCCGGGCTGGAGCTGGCCAGTGCAATATTGAAGGTGAGGAGCGACAATGTTCGGGTTGAGCCGGGCTACGACGGGGTCTACGGGAAAATCCACTTGGATGAAGCTGAGCCCGAAGCGGTTGATAGAAAGGTTGTAGAGCCTTTGCAGGACTGGTGCTAGCGGGTTATTGTTCTAGTTCGACTTCAGCTTGAGTTTCGCCGGCAGGTACTTGTCTACAATGTAGGTGAGCCCGTAACGGCTGAACGCTTCCTGTTCTGACTTCTTCTTGACCTTCCGGAATGTGTCAATCTCCCTCTTCCAGAGGTCGCCCGCGTAGCGAGGGTCTTTCTCTAGCTCGTTGAGACGTTTGAGGTCAAGGTCTGTGAGTGGGTCGCTGGGAAGCTTGTAGTCGACAATGTCAGTGGCCCAAACCCCGCCCCAGATTGCGTCAGGGGTGTTGAGGTCTCTGAGGTGGGCGGCGTTTGCTGAACCTGATATGATGACCATTGCGATATGCATGCCCCACGGATCTCCATCAGTGAAAATGTACACTGGCACATCAAGCTCCTGGTTTAATCGTCGAAGCAGAAATCGGGTCGCCCTAGGTGCTTGACCCGCCGTGTGAATGAGGACAGCCCTGTACTTCTGGTGAACCCTCTCCTCGATGAACCTAGTGAACAGGCCACCCTTCTCAATGGCGATGATTTTGTCAACCTTCTTCCTGTCATGCTGAACAAACTCCGCGGTTGTTAGGGCGGGCCCAATCATTACACCGTCAGGGTGGGAGGAGAGGTTCAGCCTTTTTCCCTCGTAGCCCGGAACAGTGTATTCGACAGTCAGGTCGCCGAATATGGCGCTTCGCTCTTCAGGATAGACGTTGAAGTCCTCTCGGGAGAAAGAGGTGACTGTTTCTAGGTCGGTGATGAGGTTGTCGCTCTCTGCTTGATCACGGAAGTCCATTTCATAGGCTTGTGCGGAGTAGAACACGTCTCGCAAGGTACTTGTCTTGTTTTGCGAGGTCAGCTCGTCGGCGAACATTGCCGTCCACAGAAGCTGAGTGAACGGTCTTATGTGAGCCACATTGCGAGCGCTACGTTTGACACTTCGTTTTCCGAGAATATACTGTCGTGTCTTGTCGTCGTAGAGTATGTTGGCTATGGATCTGCTCGGCATGCGGAAGGTGGGAAATTCGTGGTCAACAATCTGCTTGTAGACCTGTCCACCTAGTTCCTCAAGGCTAGTGAGGACTTTGCCTTTTCGCTCTTTTATTGAGCTCTTACTCTTGTTCCTGCTCATCTTCGTTTGCGGGACCATATTTCATCACACTCTTGAGTAGCGTACTGACTTCTGGCTCTCTCTTCTGCTTGGCCAGCTTGGTTGAGAACTGCGCGATTTTGGGCAGGTATTTCTCGAACACGTCAAGCCTCTTCCTCTCCGTTGCCAGGTGCTCCTTCTTTGAGAGGTAAAGTTTGAGGGTTCTGCCCGCTTCTCTTATGGCGTTCACAATCTCGTGTTCGACATCTGGTCTATCTGCGATGAACTCCTTACCCACTGTCTTGTAGGGGACTTTCGTGCTGCAAAGGTGAACGAAGACCGCGAGCGGTGTCTCTCCAGGAGCGACTTTGTAGTTCCGCCAGTCGATTGTGTTGTTAACGACCTTCCATGAAACATCACTAGCCTCGTCAAACAGTAGCGGGATCTTGTTTGCGAAACGGAAGAGGAGGATTTTTCCCTCGGTCGGGATGTTCTTGGAGCTGGCAAGACCTACTTCTACTATGAAGGGAAAACCTGCGTACGTGGCGGGTTTTCGTTGGAGGGTGCCGACGTAGGCATGGCCTTGTGCTATATCGTCGTCAGTGATTCCTAATTCCTTCTTTATTCCAGTCGCCAGCAAATCCTCTCCTAATGGGGAGAGGCAGCTAGAGTCTGGTGCGAGAAAGTCTTCATAGTTTTTCATCGCGTTGACCAGCTTGACGACGTCATCAGGGGTCATGTTTCGCGGCGTTTTTTTCTGGCCCATGCTGGCGTACTGGAGGAATTTGCGAGCGGTTGCGTCGCCAATCCTCTGGAAGTGTTTTCTCAGGAACTCTTGAAGGGTCTTGGCATTCGTGACTTTGAGCAGGCGCTGAACTGTTTCCACGTCAACGCCATGGGGATGAGGAGATGTCTCTGTGGGTGCCTCGGGAACCGTTGTTGTTCCTCTCAGGAACCTGTAGAGTCTTCCTCGCGGGTCTACGAAAGTGATGTTGGCGTATGGGACGATGATCGCTGTCTGTTTCATGTAGTCTAGAATCTTGGACATTGCGCGGGAGTAGTCGGCTTCTGTCTTGAACTCAATTGCGGTCCCTCTCCAGTGGTGTTTGTTGGGGTGTGTCTTGTTTTTCATAATGATTGGTTTGTTCTGCTGGATGTCGATTCGCAGGATGACCTCGGTAACCCGGTCCTTTGGCCCCGTGCTGGAGACTATCTGGGCTTCAGAGTGTGTCGTGACTTGGCCGTAGAGGAGGGCCATTTTTCCTCCTAGCCCGAATTGCCCGCGGGTCTGTCGGAGTTTGTACTTTGACCCGTATAGGACCTGGCCGAATGCTGAAGGGATTATTTTGCCAGGGATGCCCAGTCCGTTGTCTTCGACTCGGACGGAGTAGACGCCTGGGCCATCGACAGGGCCGGACTCGTGAGATAGGCGCAGGTAGATGTCAGGTGGAACCCCCATCGTCTCGCAAGCATCCAAGGAGTTCTCGACCAGTTCTCTGATTGTGGAGTAGACTGCTCTAGACGGGCTCGTGAAGCCGGCGATGTCGCGGTTACGGTAGAAGAAGTCGGCGGCGCTGATCTCTTGGAAGACTTCGGCTACCGTCATGGAATCCAGTCCGGTAGCTTGGCTCGGGTCATGATTTCTTTGGCGCGACCGGCTGTCCTTCCCACAGTCCTATAGCTTTCTCCTTCTTGGTTTGTGCACGTCTCTTCCTTAGGAATTTATAAACGGTCCCGTGTTGCCTGCCGCTGATCAGTTTCTCTAGGGCATCTTTCGCAGTTGAGACCCCATCGAAAGTGCCGATTATCGAGACCGTGTGGCCACTTACGGAGATTAGGGTGCCTGTAAACTCTTCAATTATCCTCCTGGTCTTGCCCTCTCTTCCGATTATTCTTCCGTCTACCCTGCGGATTTCCGACTCGTTCTTTCCAAAGAACTCGTGAAGGTCAATAATGCCCAGGGTATTGTCCTCGTTGAAGAGTGAAAAGGCACGTTCTGGGGAGAAGCCGCGTCCGATTGCTTGGACCATGTCCCTCGCACGGAGGGTGTTTGAGGGGTCCGGTGCTTCTGCCCTCAGGCCTACGTCCACGGCTCCTGATTCGCTATCTACTTCAATTGCTACGGCCAGCTTCCGTTCGATTGTTGCTTTGACAGAGCCTTTGGGTCCGACCAGGACGCCTATCCGGTCCTTCGGGATCATTGTGGTCATTCGTGTTTCTGCCATCATGACTCGCCGAAAATTTTCGCATAGGGAGTCGTCTTGATCCCTAGTGTTCGGAAGTAGTGGTTCAAATTCTGAATATCGCGTTCTAGGAATTGTTTGGCCTCCGGGTGGTCTTTGGTAACGGCTTGACCGAAGTCAATCAGTACGGGATAGCCGTTTGGGATCATAATGTTGTACTCGCTAAGGTCGCCATGGACCAAGCCAGCCTTGTCATAGAGAAGTTTTAGCATTTCTACTATTCTCTTGTACCAGGAGTGCGGAGCTTGGAGGCTGACATCTCTCAGCAGGGGTGCTGGGACACTGCCCTTGCCAATAAAACCGATAATCAGCACGTTTTTTTCGACATAGATGGGTGCAGGCACAGCAACTCCCGCCTCAGATGCCAGCCGTAGGTTCCAGAATTCTTTGGTCGCCCACTGGTCGACTAGCGAGGATGTGTCGTGTGCCACGTTTTTGAAACGAGGGTCTCCCTGGAGATACTTTATCCGTCCAGAGCGGAAGACGGCTGAGGTGGTGAGGAAAATCTTCACGGCGACCTCGGAGCCGTCGACCCTAACCCCGTGATAGACGCGGCTCTCCTTGCCAGACTTGAGCACACCAGTGAGCTCCTTCAGTTTTCCAGTGTTGAGAATTTTTAGAACTGTCATTATGGTTCGTCGGTCGAAGACTTCTTCGAGAGTTCGAGTGTTTTCGCTCCACTTGATTCTCATCCGGCGTTCTCTGTCATAGCGTTCCTCACGCCGCTTGAGTTTCTCGTCTATCTTGTCGCTCAGGATGCTTCGCCAAGAAATAGTAAGAGATGGATTCTCCAGATCTGATTAAACGTGTGAGAAACGGTAAAATTTGCCGAAGTGAGTAGGAAAAGTGAAATTCTCATCTGTAAGAGTAACACAAAATCCTGTCAATATTTGCGCGCATATTAATTCTCTGAAGCCATTGCAAAGGCTTAAATCAATTCTGACGCGGATTAAATACTCTCTACAGTCATTTGGTGAAAGATTGGCTGTAGAAGAGAAACTATTCGTCCGAAAGGCAACCGGCCTTGTCCGCGAAATAGGCGCCGTAACTGCAATTATAATCGTCATCGCTAACACTGTAGGACTTGGATGGCAAAAGCGGGTTTTTCAGTTTACCGGCATAGCGCCCCTACCGGAAAATCAGTTCCTAGCAGGTATTCCGCCCATGGCGATGGCGTTTATTCTTGGCGGAATCGCTATTCTGCTTTCGGTTCTAGCGATAGCCATCCTGACCGCGGCTATGCCCAGGTCTGGCGGAGGCTACGTTGCCATATCGAGGATAATTGGTCCGTTTTGGGGTTTCGCGGGAGCCTGGCTTGAATTTTTCAGCATTGCTTGGTCGTTTGGAATCATTGCCGTAGCTGTGTTTGAGGGCATATACGGGATCATTGGACCCGTGGTCTTTGGACCCTCCTTTCTCGCCTCCTACCCCGTTGACTACTTACTTCTAGCCGGGGGCGTGGTCCTGGTCATCGTTTTCACAATAATTGGGACTTTCGGTGTCAAGATGACTGGACTTCTGTTACAGGCTATGTTCTGGGTACCTGCCGTTCTAACGTTCTATGTGTTCGGGCTGATCGGGAGTGCAACGGGGACTAGCGTGGCCGACGGGATGCGAAACATCTTCGGATCAGGGGTCGCTCCGGCCAATTACGTCACCGCTGCACTGAATCCTCCCACATCGGGGGTCACTTTTGACCCGATTACCAGTCACCTCGCCCCGTCATATTGGGGAGCTGTCGGAACTGCTTTGATAGGTGCCTACTTTGCCTACATCGGATACGCTGCGTCAACTTTCGTCGCCGGAGAAGTGAAGGAGGCGAACCGAAACCTTCCAAAGACTCTGCTCGCCGCTAGCGTTATCATAATAGCACTCTACGTCTCGGTTTCTCTCTTAGCCTCTCGGGCCATTACGGGTCTCGCGGCTACCTCCGACGGAAGGTTCTCGTTACTCTCGGCCTGGAGCTATCTTTCGTATGGGTGTAGCACCGGCACGCCCACATCATGCTTGGACGCCGCAGGTCTTCCACCAGTCAAGCTCTGGACTACTACAGTCGCTGGGCTGAGCGCTAGCGGACTCGGGCTTGGGTCCGCAAACCTATTGCTCTTTCTCTTTGGCGTACTTTGGATCGCGAACGACATTCCCCCCTTTATTCTCACAGCATCGAGAATCTTGTTCGCAATGTCGTTTGACAGAGTTCTACCAGCTGCTTTCGCAAATGTCAACGACCGCTTTCACTCACCGATCAATGCTGTAATCGCTACTGGAGTTGTCGGAATCATCGGCTGCCTCTCCGAATCGACCATATTTGACGGTGGTGGATCGCTGAACGGCGGTGGGAACAAGTTCCTCTCGGCTATCCTAGGCTCAGGAGGCGGAGTGGAGCTAACCGATCTTTTCGACGCAGCCTTCTTTACACTCTTTACATTCGCACTGTTTGTGCTACCTTTGAGGGCATCGAAAAAGCAAATTTTCGACACTGCTCCATACAAGCCTGGTGGGAAGTGGGGAATGGTTGTTTTGGGTCTGGCGGGTCTTGGGGCCAACGTCTTCATTGACATAGAACTTCTGACCGCTCCCGCTGGAGACTTCAACATTCTGGCACAAAATTGGGCGAGTTCAACCCTACTTGTAGACCAGTGGGCCCTATGGTTCACTATAGTTTTGGCCCTCCTAGGCGGGCTGATATACTTCTACTACAAGAGGATCGCGCGTGCCAACTACGCTACCATATTCACGCAAATACCCCCAGAGTGACCCTGTAGCTTATTATCCTCCGGGGGCATCACGATTGGCGAAATGGTGCAGAATACTGCTGTCGAGTCCTTAATCGATTCATTCGAACGCGGACTCATCAATGGTCGCGCACGCTGGGTGGCCGATCTAAGCGAGTTCATCCGCAGATTCAGAATCCGGGAGACTACTTTCGACCTTTACGCCAAAGGTAGAACTCGGAATAGGGGTATGCTCATCTCCCGATTCTTCGCCTGGAGCGTCCTACCCGACTATAATGTAGCTCTGCTGTGTGTGAACGGAGGACGGGGTGGAGCTTTTTCTATGGATAGAATGCGGAGTCTAACGGCAGACGCCCTATCGTTCGTGGAAAGAGATGGCCTTCAATGGGTTTGGCTGGTAATTCTGCTCACTGGACCGCTACCCAGCGCTGTTGTCGCCTTCGTGGAAAGATACGAGAGGAAGGAGCTAGGTGTGGCGGTTGCGAGCGTCACAACGGGTCAGACGTCTACCAGCAGCAACAAGATCGGAACAAGTATTCCAGGTCATCTGGGATTGGGAAAGCTCATTGAGCGCGCCTCACATGGAGAAGCTGTCTAAGCTACAATTGCCGATTCTGGTCTCTTACAGTTCCCCGTTTGTACTTCTATCGGCACTGGGAATCAACACGTGGCTGGTGAGTTCTGGACTTTCCGCTTCCCCGTTGAGGCTTATCCTATTGAGTGCCTCCTTTCCGCTAGGTCTCGCAATAGGAAGGACAATCTATCTTAGAAGAAGTCATGTCGAAATATTGTTTGACAATGACGCGTTCTACGTCTTCAAAGGGAAGAGAGACAAGTCTCATGGCCAATGGAAGAACTACAAGATGGTCTCCATAATCCTGGACCAGTTCGGGAGGGCAGATCTGAGACTTTACAAGTCTCCTGGTGGTGAGCATACAGACCTTCCCCTATCGAAGACCAATGCACGGCTGCAAGAGTTCAGGGACTACGTTCAAAAGAGGCTGTTATTGGCAAAGGCAGAAGTTTCTAGCCCTCAAGCCGTTGAAGCCTCTTGACCTTGCCATTTTCTAGTTCGACCAGATAGGCCTTCAGGATACCTTCCGAATACTCGGACCCGGGGTTCACGCACTGTGTCCTCCCGATCTTCACAAGTCCAGGGCTTTCGTGAATGTGGCCATGCAACCCCAGCAGGGGCTGATATTTTTCGATCACTTTTCGCACCGATGTAGACCCGACGGGAATGAAGGTCGGCCTTCCTCCTTCATAGATCGGCCGCAAGTTTCGGTCAAGCTTGGGGGCCCGGTCGATGATGGAGTTGTAGGGTGGGACGTGGAAACAAAAGCAGGAAGTGGGTACAGACCTGAGCTGAGAGATGGTTCTTTCGAGCTTCTCCATTAGTTCTTCTTCCGAGCATTCTCTCGGGCTGTTCCAAGGAGTAGGGTTGGACCAGCCGCAGCAGGCCGCCTCGTGAAAACCGTCGAATTCGACAACCGACTCTTCAGCAAATATGACTCCTGGCGATTCCTTGAGGACGTCGTCCAATGCGAACTTGTCATCGTTTCCAGGATGGAAAATTACTTTGGTGTGTGGAACTTTTTGAGGGATCAGGCTGCACCAGTCTCGTAGCATTTCCACCTCGAGTTCCTCAAACTTTTTTTCGACGTTGTCTTGGTTCTTGTTGAGTTCGTCGAGTTCACTTTCGCTGCATACATAGGGGAGGTAGCAGTGCTTGCGTATTTCGCGTTTGAGTTCGTCGAGTTCATTTTCAGAGACTCGACGCTCATTTCCCTTGAAATGTGTAGTGTAAAATCCGTCTCGTCTTACGATTGGAACCATTACCTTGCTGGTCATGTCACCCCCCATCAACAGGATGTCCGCTTTGAACATCGATGCCGAGTTCAGGAACTTTCGCCATACGATGTCGCTACCGTGGAAGTCCGACGCGAATATTATTCTAGTCGCGGGCAATGGTTGGTCATAGCCGAAGATTTAGCGAGTTTTTAAGTGCATGAAGCGGACGCGTCGTTCTCATTCCTTCTCTCAGGTTGCAAGGGCCATTCGGACGAGGCTTAAGTAAGCAGTTTGATTTGAATATCAATTTCAGAAGTTTTGTAGTCTTGCAGGCACCGATCGCTGAGGAGGCGAAGAGAGTACTTAGTGAGGCAAAAGCTAGGGGCATAGTGCTTCGGCTTTTCGGGGGAGTTGCGATAAAATATCACTGCCCTAGTGCTTCTCACCGAGCTCTTCAGCGAGCCTATCCTGACCTAGACTTCTTTGGAACCAAGAAACAGGGTCGTCTCATCCGAAGATTGTTTACTGATCTGGAGTACCAGCCGAACCAGAGGTTCAACGCGCTTCACGGTGATACGCGGCTGATTTATGAGGACCCTGTAAACCAGCGCGTCGCTGACGTTTTCCTGGACGTTTTCAAGATGTGTCACATTCTACAGATCGGAAAGAGGCTGGAGTTGGACGAGTATACTATTCCCATTACTGACCTCCTGTTGACTAAGCTGCAGATAGTTGAGGTGAATGAGAAAGACATTCGAGACCTCGTGGCAATACTGCAAGATCATCCTGTGGCCGCGTCAGTGCAGCCGGGAGACAGAGAAACCATCGACGCAGGTTACATCGCAGAACTATGCTCAGGCGACTGGGGTCTTGAAAAGACCGTAACGCTGACCTTGAAGAAGATTCCCAACTTTCTACCTCGGTATGACTTGGACCCTCAGACCAAGACCGGCTTTGAAGGGAAAATTACCCAACTTTTGACTACCGTTTCCGGTAGGCAGAAGAGTCTCAAGTGGAAGCTGAGGGATGCCGTTGGGGAGAGGGTGCGCTGGTATGATCTGCCGGAGGTCCCAATAAGAACCTAGTCAGGCGCTCAGTTCTACTTGAGACTGAACGGTTTTCCGCTGGTCAGGACTCTTTCTGGCACTCGCTCCTTCCACTTTGCAAGCCAGCGAAGGTCCTCCATGGACTCTCGTAGGTCATCGGGGAGGAGCTGCGGTATCTCGTCAGAAATGGGATACCATCTATCGCATTCCGAGCAGACTAGAAGCCCTTCAACAATCTCTTCCTTCTCCTCGAAGACATGAAGGTCAAGCGGATAGTGCTTGTCTATTGGACATGCTAGAATCTCCATCAATCGCCGTTTCATCCGAACTCGTCCTCGTGATTCTCGCTATGATGTGGATAAATGGATTTCACCCCTTCGCGCACGTGTAATGGCCAAGGCAGCTGCGTGTCCAGAAAACTAAGCCTCTGGGTCAGGTTCCCGAGTGGGATTGTGCGGGTATATCATTCGCTTCCGGAGAGCTTCTTAGTCCATAAGACTCACCTTTGTTTGTCTGGGTAGACTAGCTGTCCAGTCTTGCCCGAAGCCAATGCTGCATCGCATATCTTGATCGCTTCGAGTGCGTCCTCACCGGATGGGCTTGGGTCATCATTATCGCCGACGACTTTCACGAAATGCTCTAGCTCAAGACGTAGGGGTTCATCCCATACTGGATGGGGCCGGGTGAGTTTCTCGGAGTCTTCGACCGTTATCTCTTGAGTAATGTAGTCAAGGTTGATCGTTGCTTCGCTCCCGGTGATTATCAGGGTCCGGACCTTTCGCGGAGTTAGCCAGTTTGCATCAATGAACCCCGTGATTCCTTTTTCAAAACCGAGCATGATTTCGGCGTAGTCTTCGAAGGTATGCCGTAAAGACCCCGTTCGAGCGTATACCGCGGAAACCTCTTCGCCGAAGAGGTGTCTCATCATGTCAATATCGTGGATTGCTGTGTCTTTGATGACACCTACATCGCCTATTCTCACAGGCCAACGGGCTACTCTTCGTCCAGTGACTATGATGACCTGTCCGACAACCTTCTCCTCCAGCATCTTCTTGACGAGTTTCACCCCGGGGTTGAAGCGTTCGATGAAGCCCACTAGAAGCTTCTGTCCGGTTTTCCGGGCTTTCTGGATCAGTTCACCAGCGGCCTTCTGTTCCCCTGTCATGGGCTTTTCCACGAGAACATCTTTGTGTGCTTGGAGCACCTGGAGGCCAACTTCGAGGTGCGTATGAGTAGGAGTGCAGATCGTTACAGCTTCGAGCCGGGGCTGGCTGAGGAATTTGATGAGATCTGTGAACCATGGCACATCGTATTTCGCTCCGACCTCTCGCGCACGGGCTTCGTCAGCGTCGCAAATTGCGACTAGGTTGGAGGTCTTGTTCTGCCGTAGGACTCTGACCTGATTCTCGCCCCAGAACCCGGTTCCAACAACGCCAATGTTGACACGTTTCAAGCCTCCGGGCTGCCCCTACCAATCGAGGTGTAGATGAGACCTGCCCGTTCGACATTTGAAGCTTCCATAACTCCAGTAAGGTCGCAGACCGCGGCGGGCTTACTCATCTCAGAGGCGAGTCTTTGTGGGCTTAGCTCGTTGTTCTCCAGCCTATCGATGGCGATCACAGCGCAATGGGTCCTTTCGACCGTCTTGGAAACACTTGTCTCAATCCTGAAGTAGTCACGTGGAAGAGCGTTGGACCAATCGCGCCCGTCGCCCGGATAGAGGGAGAGGATGGCGCCTCTTCGCCGCAACATCTGCAACAGTTGTGGTGTTTCAGGTTTTGCTTCAAGTCTACCTCTCAATCCATCAAGTCCAACTATGGCGACCCTCGACCGCCGAAGTCTCCGCCCACACTGCGACAGTGCATTCTTGATCAAGGAAAGAACTCTCTGGTTGGCATCTTCATTGACTCTTCTTGCGGTCCGAATAAGACGAGTGCCTTTCGGTCTCGGCGCTGTAGAGGTAGCGATCGTGGAGGCGATCGAGTATCGGCTGGGAATGGTTCTGGGGGTCCCGAGAAACTGCAACCCAGCGCCCCTGCTGAGCTCAAGGGCATCGTTGTAGTCAACGTGCTCCTGCTCGCAAATGGAGGCAAGCTCCAGTTCGAGAGCACGGACGACATCATGGTAGAGCGGGGCAAACAAACCGGCCGCCTCAGCACTGCTCAGGTGGCCAGAGCAGCTGATTGATGGAAACACATTGAGGAAGGTTTGCTGGATGTTACGCGCTCGGCCTCCTAAAGTGGCCAGTATCCGGGGCTTTTCCCTAAAAGCGAGTAGGGGCTCTCCGTTCCACAGGAGCGGGAGATAGGAGAGGCTGAAGTCTTTTCCAGCCTCCAGCCCGCTGAATTGCTGAATCATAGCGCCCATTTTTCGTGTGGAGCCAGGCCTGCAGAGGCCTGTGAGAATGATATCAGTGCCTTTGGCGATGTTCTTGGCGAGGCTTCGCACTATCCTCTCTAGCTCGGTTGTCTCTCCTAGGAGAGTGGAATGATCGGTGATTATCAGGCGACGGACGTCATACAGAGGCAAATCACTTGGGTCACTGAGCAGCTTTATCCGCTGCGCTTTGGCGTGGATTCCGAGAAGCCAGGCTGCCTCTTCTCTGCCACTTCTTCCCGTTGGTTTTTGGGCCGTCGGTTCGAAGAGGCCGGTTAGGAAAGTGGGTGTATTGGCTTCGGCGAATAGAACTGATAGGAGTAATGCTTCAGGTTGGTTTCCAACAATTGCTATAGTGGTGTCGATGGGATTATAGTCTGGCAAGTGTCTTTCTCGCTATGATTCGTAGGGAAACCGCCGATGCCTGCGGGTTCGCTTAACCTGTTGTGACTTGTCTACTTCAATCTTCGCGACGCGTCTCAGCGAAACTTGATGGCCCGGCGTCAGGTTTCAATCGCTGGTTAACACTAATGCCGATTCTGTTAACTTATCGTTTGATAAGTAGCTTGCTCTCATCGACTCCTGGGGATTACCGTCGTCGTCGGGTTCCTCTTCACTGCTTCACCTGAGAGCCCTTCCGCCTCAGAAGCATGAATGCTTCATCTTGGCCTGGAACGGTCGAACCTCAACCGCCTCAGAGTAAGCCCATGCAGGCCTGTCACGGTTTGTTAGCCTACGTTACACCCGTAACTATCCTTTCATGATGGTGTAGAGATCAATGGACGGTTCTTGCACGGGTGCCCATTCACGACGGAAAGACTACTAGGGACCATACGGGTTAGGGTGTAGAAGTGGGTGAAACTGAAAACCGTCCATCCATCGACAAGTCAACAGAGCCCTAATGCCCAAGTTGCATCTGTGATGTTAGAGCGGAAGGCGAGTTGCAACCTAGTAGGTTAGCTGTGCCTACGCATCAACTTCCACCAGGCTCTGAACCGTTCGTACCCTTGACAGATTTCGTGGAGGCAAATGTTCTCGGAAAAGACTTTGCGAAGAAGCTCTGCAAGAAGCTCTTAGCAGGACCGTCCTTCTGGATACAACAGACGATTGTTCAGGTCAGCGAGTGTAGGCAATTTTTCCCAGCCTAAAAGCCAGTCGATCTGACAATGGTTGAACAAATCGCCAGAACAAGCCCTGAATCGCGATCTGTCAACCGTCGTCAACGGTCGGCTTGATGGCCCTAAGGAAAATGCTAACGATCCCATTGTCTCGAAATTCCAGACTCGCCCATAACACGCCCCGACAACCGAAAATCGCCCATTCTCCCCCCAGACAGGAAACAAGCCCTGTAAGAACGAGCGGGTACGGACGCGGTCGTTTGAGACGTGAAACTCCTCCACGAGGATGGAATGGGGGAGAATCGCGAAAAAGCAACTCTGCCTCAGAGATGTTGTTAGGGTTATTACGATTGCTTGCGCTTCTTATTTAGTCAGCCTCTGAATTTCTCGCCCGTTGTGGGCGACGGTGAGAGTGTGGATAGATCCTTTGACTCCAAAGCAGGCCTTGTTCTTCACCCCCCTGCGCGAAGTTCTCCTCAAGGAAGGGAACGAGGTTCTTGTCACGACCCGGGCCTACAGGGAAGCAGAGCAGACTCTTCAGATGAAGAAGGTCAAGTACGTTGTCGCGGGACGGCACGGTGGTGGAACCAAGCTCGGCAAACTCATTGCTACGGGAGAGAGAATTGTGGAACTTGCCAAGATTGTGGCTAGGTGGAAGCCTGACGTCGCGGTGTCTTTCACTTCGCCTGAGGCCGCGAGGGTGGCTTTTGGACTCGGGATTCCCCACGTTGCGGTTAACGATTCCCCGCATTCCTGGATGGTGGCGAGGCTGGCCGTCCCGCTCTCGCGGTTTGTTTGCTCTCCCTGGATCATTCCGAGGCCAGTTTGGCTCGAGTTAGGCGCACGGCACGACGGAGTAGTGCTCTACAAAGCGCTAGACCCAGCGGCCTGGCTAAAGCGCTTCACGCCGGACGAAAGGGTCTTTGACAGCCTCGGCTTGGACAGGGACCGTCCCTTGATCATGTTTCGAACGGAAGAAGCGTTTGCGGCTTATCTCATTGGCAGAGCGAGTGATAGTGCCCCAGTCGTGGGCCCGGTCATCTCAGATATTCTGGAAATGAAGTTGGATGTTCAAATCGTTGTTTCCACTCGTTATGGTAGGCAGGCCCCCGTTCTCAGGAAGAGTTTCGGGAGAAAGATTGTTGTTCTGGACACGATAGTTGACGCGACCAGCTTGCTGAAACAGGCATCATTCTTCATCGGCTCTGGGGGGACTATGACCGTCGAGTCCGTCCTTCTTGGGACACCAGCAGTATCATGTTTTCCGGGTCCGAGACCGCTCTATATTCAGTACTTGGAGAACAAGCGACTTGTTGAAACCTTGCATTCACCGAAATCCATCGCGTCACGTGCTAGGGAGGCCTTGGTTCATCCTGAGAGGTTCGAATCTCAACGGAGTAGGGGAAGAGCTTTGCTCAAATGGATGGAAGACCCGGTGAAACGCATCTCCAAAGTTGTAAGGGAAGGCTGCTAGCTAGATGCCGTCACAAGTAGCGGTTAACGATCTTGTCAGGAAGATCAAGTCGAAACAGGCCCGGGTGTGCGTGGTCGGCCTTGGCTATGTAGGCGTGCCTCTTTCTGTCGCGTCAGCAGAGGCTGGTTTCAACGTTGCGGGCGTGGATACTGACCGTGATAAGGTTGGCAAGCTCAATGCTGGTCTTTGCTACGTTGAGGATGCTTACAGCGAGAAATTGCTCCCCTCCCTTGTCAGCGCCGATAAAATTCATGCTTTCTCAAGTCTGAAGCAGGGAGCAGAACAAGCAGATGTAATCATCATCTGCGTTCCCACCCCTCTTGACAAAAAAGGGGGCCCGGACCTTAGCTACGTCAAATCAGTCGGGAGGGGCCTGGCCGGCTGCCTTTCAGGGTACAAGCTAGTAATCTTGGAGAGCACCAGTTATCCTGGCACTACGCAAGAAGTTCTGCAGCCTCTCCTCGAACATGGAGGCAAGAGAGCTGGGCGTGATTTTGCCCTAGTGTATTCACCTGAACGGATCGATTATGGAAACCCTCGCCATAGCGTGAAGGACATCAACAAAGTTGTTGGAGGTATAGACGAAGCGTCCACAAAGGTCGGAACTCAGTTCTACAAATCCATTCTGTCCGCGCCAGTTACCTCTGTTAGTAGCCCGGCTGTCGCGGAGGCGGCTAAGATTTTGGAGAACATATTCAGATACGTTAACATCGCCTTGGTCAACGAGCTGAGCATTCTGCACGAGGCTCTCGGCGTGGACTTTATCGAGGCGATTGACGCGGCTGCCACGAAACCCTTCGGCTTCATGCCCCACTATCCAGGCCCCGGAATCGGCGGACACTGTATACCAAAAGACCCATTCTATCTCGTCTACAAGGCTAAGCAAACAGGGCTCCCGTTGCGGTTGGTCTCCGCGGCCGAAGAGGTGAACAAGCTAATGCCCGTCCACGTTGTATCTAGACTATTGTCCGCGTTGAAGGTTTCGGGGAAAAAGCCTGAGGGCTCGACCGTTGCCTTGTGGGGCCTGGCTTACAAAGGCGAAGTTAGAGACACACGCAGAAGTCCAGCGCTAGAGGTCATACGCTCGCTGGAAAAACGGAAGGTCAGAGTAGTTGTCTACGACCCATACGTGCCAAAGGTATCTGTCGACGGGAAGACCTACCCGAGCGCATCCTCACCGGAAAGTGCGGTGAAGGGCGCAGACTGCGTCCTCATTACCACCAATCACAACGCCTTCCGTAAGGCGAGACTGAAACTAGTCAGACGTATGATGAATAGGAGGCCCATTCTCTTCGACACCAAGAACATGTTGAAACGGGTGGACTGCGAGAACGCAGGGCTAACCTATCTCTCGGTGGGAAGACCCTAGACAGAAAAAATCGCTAGGGTCGGAAAAAGGAGAACAACCTGGAAAAATTGCATCTCTTGATTGACGAGGTTCAGCTTTGGGATGGCGTTGGTTCGCCGGCGCAGCCAAAAATGTCTGTGGAGGTTCGCGACGGACGGATCCACTGGGTCGGACCCGCATCCCAGTGGCAGGGCAACCGGGCCACTGTCCGAGTCGTTGAGGGTAGGGCGCGTACGTTGATTCCTGGGCTCATGGATTGTCATGTTCATTACAGCAGCCCAGGTGGGCCTGATTGGATTGCGCGATTTACTGATCCCATTCCCGAAATCTCGATGCGGGCAGTCGAGCTCGCTGAGGCTAGTCTTCGGAGCGGCGTTACGACCGCGCGTGATGTAGGTGCTCCCCAAGGGGTCAGCATTAGACTCGCCCATGCGGCGCGAGCAGGTGAGATACGTGCTCCGAACATTCGTGCCGCAGGGACCTGGATTGCCCACCGCGGAACATACGTTTCTTTCGCGAGACACTTTGGTGAGGCGGGCGAGCTACGGGCTGCGATCAAGTCGGAGATTGAGGCGGGTGCCGATCTGATCAAGGTGGCCTTGTCAGGCTGGAACGAGAGCACTCGCCAGCAAGCAGCGTCGGAGATTCCGTTTGACGAGAAACTGCTATCGGTGGCCGTCGAAGAAGCGCACAAGTCAGGGTTCAAGATTGCATGCCATGCCAACGATCCGACCAGTTGCCGAATAGCCGCCCGTGGTGGTGTTGACTCGCTGGAGCACGGGATGTTTCTTCAGGCGGATGATCTCGAAGCTATGGTGAAGAACAAAACGTGCCTCGTACCGACTATGTCAGTGTGGGATGCGATGCTATGTTATGCTCGAGCGGTTGATTGGCCGGAGACTCGTAAGAAGCGGGCTGAGGACCTGCGAAAGGGGTCGCTCGCGGCAGTCACGGCAGCTGTCAGAGCGGGTGTTCAGATAGCGCTCGGGACGGATGCTGGAGGCGGTGCTGCCCGTCATGGTCGAATTGCGAGGGAGGCTGAGTTGATGGTGGAATGTGGGATGGAGCCGCGCGACGCGCTCATAGCAGCAACCTCAACCGCGGCCAGGCTGATCGGGGAAGATGAACGCGGGTCAATTGAGGAAGGAAAAGTCGCCGACATGGTCTTGCTCGACGCGGACCCCTTGGAGAGTATTGGCGCATTGCGGTTAGTCGCGGCCGTGTTTCAAGGAGGACGGCACGTAGCTTAGAATCGCTCTCTTCGGAGGCATGGGCGAGTTGAGCCAAGCCAGGGTTCGTCTATATCAAGCTGGTCATGTGGCTTCGAGACGTGAGACTGGAATGTACGATGAGACTTCGATTCTTAGACTTTCAGGGCCCTCTGCATCATCGGCTTGAACTCGTCCAGGAGTCCTGACAGGTCTTTTTCGGTCACTCCCTCTGCGTAGAGCCTGACCAGTGGCTCGGTCCCGCTTGGACGTATGAGAACCCATCCTCGGTTTTTTACGTCTACTTTCACACCGTCGAGGGTGCTAGTCACTCTGGTGCCTAGTTGTTTCTTCAACCAAGCGATAGCCTTGACTTTGCTTGACT
>Ga0209058_1000304_pt1 | contig 40862 bp, 44 predicted proteins | sample GraSoiAngelo_147_FD_185904 | JGI IMG/M metagenome (GOLD analysis project Ga0209058, IMG submission 185904) | Grasslands soil microbial communities from the Angelo Coastal Reserve, California, USA - 14_1009_05_40cm (SPAdes) (version 2) | ecosystem: Environmental > Terrestrial > Soil > Grasslands ... | reverse complement strand
AATCGCTATTCTACTGACTGGCGTACCGGGCGGGATCATTTCGGGATTTCAGAATTTCACGGGACCCATACAATCTGACCAGCTTCGACTCAACATGGCATATGCACCGTCCTCAGCACCCAACCGGCTTGGATTGCTGGGCGGCCAGTTGGACGGCTTTCCAAACGGCCGCAGAGTCCAAGATGACGTGATCGACATCGAAATCAGAGCTGTTGCAGGCGCTACACTCCCGCTTGTGGACCCATCATTTGCTCCAGACGCAGCGGTTGGCCTGCTCTCCGACGGCGTAGACACCAACCCTGTACAATCGCCCAATGCGGCCTCGTTTCTCTCTGTGTTTCCGTATCTTCCGCACCCTGTCTCTGGCTACGATCACCGCCACGACTAGGCCCCCAGTAGAGTGGCCACGAGGCCACTTTCCCCTCATTTCATGTCAAGACTAGACTCTTGGTTCATACGCCGATCAGTTAGAGTATGTGACCAGTAGGCTCCACGTCGGTCTCAGCCATAGTCCAGGTACTATCTAGCCAGCGGGTTTATTCGGGAGAGGCCAGAACGCGTCCTCGCCATCGAAGCGAAAGATGCCAATAAATAGGGAAAAACCGGCCTAGAGTGGTAGAACAGAGAATGTCCGCTCAGAAGACAGCTCAGGACCAAGACGATGTTCTAGCGATGCTCGCCGACTCGATAAACGTCTGGGTCGGAAAACTGAGCGAAATCGTGCAGAGAATTGTAGATGTCGGCCCTATTCGAAGTGTGGTAAACTGGGGTCGAATATACTCGCTGTGGCCGGTCAACATTACCACTGCTTGTTGTAGTGCAGAATTTGGCGCCGCCAGCGGAGCGAGGCACGACCTTGAAAGGTTCGGAGTCCTGCCTCTGGGTTCCCTCCGCCAGTCAGACCTGCTCGTGGCAGAAGGGACGATTACGAAGAAGATGGCGAAGCGGTTGCGCATGATCTACGACCAGATGGCGATACCGCGGTACGTAATCGCCATGGGTGACTGCGCGATCTCAGGAGGACTATTCCATGACTCGTACAGCATAGTGAACGGCGCGCACGAGTTTATTCCAGTAGACGTTTACGTCCCTGGCTGTCCTCCCCGCCCGGAAGCGCTTGAGCAGGCCATCATCATGCTTCAAGAAAAAATCCGCCACTCCAAGGTGTACGAGAGAGGATGATCCTCTCCCAAGAAAGGGAACAGGCGCTAATCAAGAAACTGAAAGACCGCTTCCCCTCAGAAATCACCGAAGCCCGAGTAGTTCGACGCTCCAGACCGGAGATCCTCGTCAAACCTGAGAATCTCGTTGAGGTGGCAACCTTTCTCCGGGACGAGCTTGGAATGGACCATGCAAACGGGGTCTCAGGAGTAGACTACAACAGAGAAGCACGGTTCGAAATCATCTACCACTGCTCCTCACTACAAAACAAGGAGACACGTGACATCGTCATGGCCATCAAGGAGTCGATACCCAGAAACACGCCCAAGGCCCGCTCTCTGATCTCGGTCTGGCCTGGCGTTGACAATTTTGAGCGCGAGACATTCGAGATGTTCGGGATAACTTTCGACGGCCATCCGAGAATGGAGAAGCTCTTCCTGACCGACAACTGGGATGGTCCTCCACCGCTCCGAAAAGAGGTACGATTCCCCACGGACTGATCCGGACATGACTGTTCCTGAGAAACCTGCACCGCTAGCGGCAGTGGAGTCCAGCAGAACGGCTGATTCGGGACCCCAGACATTGACCGTCAGCGTGGGCCCCCAACACTCGGGCTCTGGGCACATGCGTCTCATCATTGAGCTAGACGGAGACATAATCGTCAACGCAGCACCCGACCCTGGCTACGTTCACCGGGGGATCGAGAAGATTTGCGAGGTCCGGAACATTATCAAGAGTATACCGGTCATCGAGCGGCCCGCAATCATAGATTCGTCTAACCTGAACCATGCTTACATTCGCGCCATAGAGGAGCTTCAGGGCGTTGAGGCGCCGGTCAGATCCCAGTACCTACGCTGCTTGCTGAACGAGATGAACCGGATAATGAGCCATCTATACTGGCTCAGCATCTTCGGCGTCTTCCTCGGCCATACTACAATGTTCATGTGGCCCTTGGGCGATAGAGAATTGTTCATTGACCTAGCTGAGAAGCTTACAGGCGCCAGGATAACGCACTCGTACATAGTTCCCGGCGGCGTGAGACGCGACCTTCCGCAGGGATTCGCAGACGAGGCGATTAAACGCATCGCGTACTTTGAAAAGCGCCTCGTTGAGTATGACAAGATATTCTTCAACAATCCAATATTCACCTCCAGAGCGAAAGGCGTAGGCGTGCTACCCCGGAGCGAGGCCATCGCCATCGGAGCGACAGGGCCAACATTGCGAGGTTCAGGGGTTGACGCTGACCTTCGAAAAGACGAGCCATACGCGGCCTATTCAAAACTAGACTTTGGCATCCCCACGCGCAAGGAAGGGGATTCGTTCTCAAGGGCGATCATCAGGGAAGAAGAGATGCTTGAAAGCTGCAAACTAATCAAGCAAATACTGAAGGACATTCCAGCAGGGCCGATCAGACGAAAAGCACCTATTGTCGTTCCGAGAGGCGAAGCATACAGTCGAGTAGAATCCGCCCGCGGAGAATGCAGCTTCTACATGGTGGGCGAAGGAGGAGACAAACCCTACAGGGTCCGGTTCATCACAGCCTCCTTCCGAAACATGTCAGCAATCCCCGTTCTGCTCAAAGGCGGACACATGGCCGACATGCCCACAGCATGGTGGAGCGTCGACTACTGGCCCGTTGAGGCCGACAGGTAGGAGAGATGAGCGTTGGCTAAGATTCCCGGCGCTGGAAAGCTGAAAGGCGCCCTAGGAACATGGGTCGCCTACTACACAGGATTCCGACACCTCTTTCACCGACCATACACATTGAAATTTCCAGAACAGAGATACGCCGTTGAGAAAGGCTACCGCGGACGACACTTCCTCCACCTAGAACGCTGCACAGGATGCGGAATATGCGCATGGATATGCCCCGAGAAATGCATCACAATCGTGCCGCGGGGAGAGCGCTGGTACCCGCAATATTTCTATGGGCGATGCTGCTTCTGCCACTTCTGTGTGACACCTGACACCCTGGTCACTACCAATCCCTCCGTAACACCGATAAGTCGGGTGAAGTCCGGCGACAGAGTCCTAACCCACACCGGGGAGTACCGGATGGTCCGCAGGGTCTTGACGAGAAACTACTCTGGAAGGCTCTTCACCATCAAACCTTTGGGGGCCCCCTTTCCGCTCAGGATTACGCAGGATCATCCGCTCCTAGCGTCTCCCCGTGCCTTCGTCAAATTGGGAAGGTTGGAGAAGGCTCCTGTCTCTCCCGCTTGGAAAACTCCAGCAGAGTTGAAACAAGGCGACTATTTGACAATGCCTATTGCAAAAGAAGTCCGGGACATCGACTTTTACGAACAGAACGTCGTGATAGGACAGCCCAGCACTGGGAGACGACTAGCGCGGGAGCTGAAACTCAAAGCCGACACTAGTCTGTTCAGACTGATTGGATACTACTTAGCCGAAGGGTACACAGTACGTAGGACAGTTGGCTTTGCTTTTGGAGCACATGAAGCCGAGTACATCAATGATGCGGCCCAACTGTTAGAGCGCGTGTTCAGGGTCCGAACAAAGATGTCAACAGTCCACAACTGCACACACGTGCTTCTCCACTCAGTCGTGGCGGTCCAGTTCTTCCAGAACTTCGGCCGAGGTGCCGAGAACAAGAAACTTCCAGACTGGGCAATGTTCGCTGCACAGGAGAAGCAACGTGAGCTTCTCAAAGGAGCTTGGAGGGGCGACGGATATCTACATCGGCCAACAAAAGGCAATAAGTCCATCTTTTTCGAATATTCCACCATATCACAGACTTTCGCCTTCCAGTTGCAGCAACTGCTTTTCAGGGCGGGAATCGTCGGGCAGGTTGCGTCAGTCAATCACCGCAATAGGAAACCCGCGTTCCTAGTGACCGTTCGAGGCGAGTTTGTGCAGAAAATGGCGAGTCTGATGCAGATTAGATTCCGAGATTCGAGAACCAAGACATTCTCGCGCTTCGCTATGGATGACAACTACGTCTTCGCGCCGATCACGAGTATCAAGGTTTCAAATGTCACAGATCAACCTGTCGTGAACCTCTCAGTCGAAGGGGACGAGTCCTACGTTGCAGGTAATGTCACAGCCCACAACTGCACCGACTATTGTCCGGAATATGCTCTGGAGGAGACTGTTGAATACGACATCGCAGAATACACACGCGAGTTACTAGTCTGGAGCCCCGAGAGGTTGGCGAGACCGCCAGCGAAGAAGGATGATAAGTACGTCTTCTCCGTGGAAACCTCTAGAGGAGCAACCCAAGTAGCCAAAAAGGAGCGGAACTAGATACATGTCAACACCTCCTGCAGGTGCGCCCGAGAAGACTGTCCCGGCCTCCGTCACGACACCGGTTGCCTCCGCAAAGCCACCAGCTGGACTCCCTTCGCCAACGACGGCCGCTAAGCCAGCATCTACAGCGCCACCTCTGGCCCCGCTCAAGTCCAGCGTTGAAGGTGAAGGCTGGAAACCGTTACCGAAGAAGCTGAAGATCTTTGGCAACCTCGTGACAGAGGTTGTGAACAAGGGACTCTGCATGTACTGCGGAGCATGCATCGCCTCCTGCCCGATTGACATTCTCTTCCACAGCGACAAGGAGGAGCCGATCATGCGTGGAACCTGTGCGGCCTGCCAGGTCTGCTACTACAGCTGCCCAAGAATAGAACTTCCGCTCGCCGAGGTGGAGGAAAGGATTTTTGGACGAGCGAGGCGGCCTGAAGAGGCTATTCTTGGAATCCATATAGGAACTTATTCGGTCCGCGCAAAGGATCCTGAGATTCTTAAACGAGCTCAGGACGGTGGCGCGGGAACAGCCTTCCTACTTTACGCACTAGACAACAAGCTCGTCGACTACGCGCTGGTTTCCGGCTTCAGCGCCTATGACCCTTGGAGGCCCGAACCCCGTGCTGCTCGAACACGGGAAGACCTGCTGGAGTCTGCCGGATCCCGCTATACTCCGGGAGGTCAGGTGGGCGGGCTTGCCGATGTTGCCATTCCGAACAGGGGAGGCGTCAACTTCGAGGAGGACAAGATAGCAGTTGTTGGTTTGCCGTGTGAGCTGCAAGGGATGTGGAGGATGAACACCCACTGGATTGCGACCCCAAAGCTGGCAAGGAACGTTGTCTTCACTATCGGCCTGTTTTGCTCGAAAGTCTTCGACTATGAGAAGATGATGGTTGACTATGTTCAAGGGAAGCGCGGCATTGATCTGAGAACAGTGACCCATGTTAACGTGAAGAAGAACAGGCTTCTCATCCGTGTCGGCGACAAGCTCGTGATTGACGAGCCGGTCGAGGCCATAGGAGCAGCCGCCAGGGAGGAGTGCAATGCCTGTATTGACTATTCCGCGGAACTCGCAGACTTGGCGATTGGTGCCATCGGTTCCCCCGCAGGCTGGACCACTGTGCTGACGCGGACACCACGTGGAGAGGAGATTCTCAAAAGCGCGGAGGAGACTGGGTATGTCGAGGTGAAGCCTCTCAGCCCGGTGGACAAGGGGGTAAAATTCTTGGAGAGGCTGTGTTTGAAGAAACGGCAGCGAGACCCTTCAGCCTACATGAGGCGCACGACTGCGTTTCCGAAGCCTGAGCCGACACTCGTCAACGTTGAACTGCCGATGAAAACACCCGCCTGACCCTGACCAACAGAGAGAAAAACAGCCTAGTCTGTCGTTCAGTCTGACTCTTCCTAAGAATCGACTGACACGTCTATTCCATGCTCCGCGTCTTTCCCGGTCCTCCTATTCTGCTCGTGATGTGTTTGTTCCTGGTGTTCTTGGAAGGCTTTTCTGCCCATTGTCAGCCCGCAGGCGCATAGGATTCGAGTGCTCGCATCGGAGTAGGTTCCTAGTCTGCGCGCGAAGTCTCTTCTCGCAGCCTCCTCGGCGTTGAGCCGAGTGCGTTTGTTTTCGACACGGTTCATAGGAGTCTCATCCTGTCCGTACCTGGTCGGCTCTCTAGTTTCGTCCTCTCGTAACCACCCGTGGAGTCTTAGGGTAACCATCCGGCTCTCTCTGCTTGATTCGTCTCGTACATGGGCCCTGGTTAATTTCCCTCGTTTACCCGTAGCTCTCCTCGAAGCTCAAAGGAGCTCGGCTCCCTACCGTTGGCGAGTTTCTCGATGTTTCCAGTTTTACTTTCACTCCGACCTACTGGATATGAGCGAGGCAGGCTCTGTTTCTAGTTGGGCGAAGCCGCGATTTGGAGAAGGTTACTCATCACAATTGTCCCAGGTGCGGTCAGTCGGAGATGAACGTGTACTACTCAGACCAGACGGATAACAGGGTTGGAGCGTGGTGTGAGTATTGCAACCTCAAAGCCTACTATTACGGGGAAGAACTAGTCCCTGTGGCTTAGACGGACTCATCAAGCAACTACTCGTCGAGCCTTGAAGGATTTGTAAACCGGAAGGTATTTTTAATCTTTCAGGGGCCATTTAGCGAGACTCATGAGTGAAAGCACCGGGCTACTGGGAGAGCAGGCCGGCTCGGCCCCAGCCCAACGGGTCCTGCTGATGTTGAAGAGAGACGGCTCCCTCAGCTTGCAAAGCATCGCGGCCAAGATGAGGATCTCGAAAATGGGTGTTCACAAGCACCTTATTGGATTGGAGGAGCGGGGCCTGATTGAGAGGTTCTACGAGCGAGGTGGGGTTGGACGTCCCAAGCTTTGGTTCAAACTCTCTGACAAGTCGAGCAGCCTCTTTCCAAAAGCTTACTCGGACATCTCGGTCTGTGCACTCGGTTTCATCGAGAGAAAACTTGGCCGTGAAGCGGTCGAGCAGGTTCTCAGAGAACGACAAAACGAACTGTACACACGATACTCCGAGAAGCTGGCGGGAAAAGAAGGACCGGACCGAGTGCGAGAACTGGCCAAGCTGCGAGACCAAGAGGGCTACATGGCAGAAGCAAGAAGAGCTGGAAAACTCTCAATGGAGATTCTTGAGCACAACTGCCCAATTCTCCAGGTCGCCTCCACGTACCAGGAGGCGTGCAAGACAGAGACCCAGTTGTTCAGCAGGTTACTGGGCACCCGGGTCGAGGCCACCCACCGGGCCGCGGTGGGAGATAGTGTTTGCCGTTTCATGATTCAACCGAAAGCGAGGACTCTAACGAAGATGTAATTGCTGTAGCAAGGTCGACAGGCTCGGCCGGACTATTGTCTAGTCTGCTCTTCATCATCGAGGTTCGCCCGAGAACTCAGGTGGTAGCGTTCCAGGCGGTAGGTTTAAGCTCATTTCACCTTCGACAAGTTTCCGCTGAAGCTGTGCGGTAAACAGCTCTAGGTTCACGTTGAGGTCTTGGAGTCGTTTCATGGATTCTGCGGCTAAGGTGGGGCTTACGTTCTGGCCGCCAATTCTCCCGTAGGCGATTGCGTCGAACGGGAATTTTTCGTTGTTGAAGACTACGTGTCCTTGGAGGAAGCTTGCGACTCCACCGCCCACTCCGCTCTCTTCGACTTGGTCGATGAAGACCTCCATCTCATATTGTTGCTCCGGGTCCTCTTTTGGCCGGAATGGGTTGGAAGGCTCAGGCATGGCTGTGTTCAGCCGTAGGCCGGCATGTCGAGGGGGTGCCAGGCCTGTTTTCGGAGGGTGTTGATCCGGGTTCTCCCTGTCCGGGCGAGAACCAAGTCCGCTATCAACGCCGCGGAGAGTATGTAGTCCGTTATTCCTAGCGCGTTGGCCGCGATGACTGTCCCATTGTATATGACCAATCCTGTGACCGCTCCCGCGGCTCCTAACAATGGGCCTATCGGGTGCTTTCGAAACATTAGGTAGCCTGCTGAAAGACCTGCAACTGTGACGATAGTTAGAACGATGCGAGACATCAACATTGTCTGGGCGTAGACGCTAATCGCCGCAAGGAAGCCTGAGAGGATGAATACTGCGCTTGCGATGTTAAAGAATTGCAGTTTGGAGGACTGGGCAATGGCAGCCGAGAGAGGTGGAGTGAGAGAGAATGGCTTGCCCAGCGCTTGGTAGGCATCTGTTGTCCCTCCGTGCTTCTGGCCGCTTTCAACGTCGACAGCGGTGTTGACGAATTTCTCGATGAGTATGATTCGATGTTTCCCGATGGGACCCTGTTCGAGATTGTAGTCATTGCCCACCTTTAGCTCGAGCTTGGTCTCTGGAGTGCAAGAATGTGCGATGGTGCCGCCTGGTTTAGCTGATGTAAGGGTCCAGTTTGAGCCGGTATCCCTTGTGCAAATGAGTGCGGCCCACTTCGAGCCGAAGTCCGCCTTCGGAAAGCCGACTTCTGGGGCGAGGTCGGTGGCCCCAAACCGCTTGTCTTCGCAGAACAGGTCGTTGCAGCCTCGGCAGCGCCAGACGTCGATGGTTCCGATGATTTTGTTCTTCTCGACCAGATTCACCACTCCGAAGTAGATCACGTCGTGTTGGTGTGTTTGCAATAGCGGTGCCTGCTCTGAGGGAGGGCTATATCTAGAAAAGCCTTCGGGCGCTTGTACCCGAATCTGCGGCTAGTCTTGCAACGACATTGTTCAGAGTTTGTGCAACTAGCTAACCCATGGCGGTGGCGAGGGACGATGCTTCAGCTCGGCTCAGCTCCTCTAGGCATCTAGTGACTGCGTCTCGGTCCTTCAGAAGGTAGTATGTTGCCTGTCGGGTCCTCAAATTAATTCTGGTAATGCCCTCGGTGACCAGTCTGATTAGCTTGGTTGGATGGGTTTCAACATCGTGCCATCGCCATCCTTGATAGGTTCGTGAGCGATCCGAGGATTGTTCATGAGTAACGGCGAGCCGTAAGGTTGACCGATACTCCGGGAAGCGCGAGAGGAACTGTCTAACCTTTTCCGCGCCGGCTGGTTTGAAGGTCTCAGGCGTTCTCGACAACTTGAAACCCCCTCGGGGGGCACTGAAATAAAGCTAACCTAGCTACTTGACTTTCCTTTTCATCCATTGTATAGCCTTCCGATTAGGATAAGTTTAACGAAGGTGTTACGTTAGGCGCGAGGTGACTTTCTTTGCCAGATAATGGAGATGGAAGACCCCCAACCCCGACCACACCTGTTCCAGGTGGCCCAATGTAGGAAAAACTTCAAAAACCATCCTATTTCCCATTTGTTTTTGCTATTGTCAACTGTACTGTATATTCCTACTCCGAACGAATATTTTGAAAGGATACACCGGATTGTTTCACTCCTAGATGATGAGAATGCTAAGATCTTGAACGCCATGAGGGAACATGGCCCTCGAAACCTCCAACAGATTGCGAGGAAGACTGGAATTCCTCCCCCCACGGTTCGTGCTCGAGTATCCAAACTCGAAGGGCAGGGCATACTCCATACGTGGATCTGGCCCGATTATGCGAAGATTGGCCTGCAAAAAGCGATGGTCGTCGTAACTCCAGCTGTCGGAAAGGAAATTCTGGCTAGAGAGGCACTGAGGATTCCAGGGTATTGGCTGAGGATCATTCGATGCCTAGGCGACTGTAACGGATACTATTCACTTCACGCAATACCTGACTCGAAGCGCCAAGAGTTCGAACAATACCTCGATCAGCTTGTTGCCTTGGGGGTGGCATCTAGCTATAGGATTTTCTGGTTGGGCGAGACGCACTCACCTCTCCCTAACTTCGAGTACTTCGATAGCCAGAAGAAAACCTGGAAATTCGACTGGCCAAAGTGGCTGGAGAGCATGTCCCGTGGTCGAGACACACGAGCATCTTCTAGACCTTCTTTCTCGTCCCCGCCCTTCGACAGGAAGGATCTGGTCATTCTCAAGGAGCTCGAGAAGAACGGGAGAATGAGAATGGTGGAGCTCGCCAAGCTGCTCGGAGTGACTTTGCCCGCGGTCAAATACCGCTTCGATAACCTTGTCAAAAGAGGATTCGTGGTCGAGTACGTCATCGACGTTCTTCCTTACGCGATGGAAGTCTCGGAGCTTCTCGAAGTTCGACTGGATTTCGCCGACGAAGGACGCATGGAAAATGCGGTGAGAATCGTTGGCACCCTTCCCTTCATCAAGACCTTCTCTACGCTAAAGGCAAGAAGCTCTCTGACCTTGAGAGCCTACCTTCCACGCGCGGAGATGAACAACTTCCTCCAATTCCTCTCCGCCTTGACAAGACGGGGAGTCCTAGACGGGTTCTACCTCCTCATCCTCGAACCTATGAGCATACAGGCCCAGACCCTAGGCTACAAGGCCTACACCGACGAACAAGGCTGGCACTATGACAACCGAGAGCATCTTCGGGAGCTGCGAAACCTCACCGGCAAATTTGAGACTGGTAAGGTCGAGCAATGGGCTCTTCCGCCCAACATGCTGGAGACAATTAGCTAGTCTTTCGAGAGCACTAACTTAGATGGCGGGACGCGGAGCGAGAGGCCGTTCCATATTCCGGCTGGATGGCCCGGCCAGTGTCGAAACCCCACTACTGAAAGTCTCTTCTTCTAGTTCGTAAGGTGGTCCTGGACTGTTAGGCAGTGCTAGATATCAAACTCGTGAGAGAGCACCCGGAGGCTGTGAGAGACAACCTTCGACGCAGGGGCGTCCCTGAGAAAGTTGCAGACCTTGACAGACTACTTGGCCTAGATGTAAAGTGGAGAGAGCTTCTAGCAGAAGCTGAAACGCTTCGGAAGAGCCGCAACGAAATAACCGCGGAAATCGCCCAAGCGAGAAAGAAGGGGAAGGATCCGGTAGAACTCATGAAAAAAGCAACTGCAATGCCAGAACAGATTAAGAAAATTGAGGCTCAAGCCGGCGAGTTCCGACAGGAGGCTGAGAAAACTCTTCTGAACATTCCCAATATGGTCCACGAATCTGTCCCCTTCGGGAAGGATGACAATGACAATCAGGAAGTCAAGAGGTGGGGCAGAATTCGCAGCTTTGAGTTCAAACCTCTTGACCACATCGATCTAGGGTTGAAGAACGGCCTAATCGATGTCGAGAGGGCGGCGTATGTTGCCGGGGCGCGCTTCTACTATCTTCGGGCTGACCTTGTTCGATTGAATTATGCGCTGATTCAGTACGGGCTGGACTTTATGCGAAAGAAGGGGTTCCAGCTCTACCAGCCTCCCTATCTCTTGAGGAGGGATGTCGTCGCGGGGGCCGTTGCGCTTAGCGACTTTGAAGACACAATCTACAGGATAGAAAACGAAGACCTGTACCTACTGGCGACGTCCGAACACGCTCTGCTGGGGTTCCACAAGGATGACATCATCGAAGCTGACAAACTTCCACTGCGATACGCTGCTATCAGCCCGTGTTTCCGAAAGGAGGCCGGTGCTCATGGACGTGACACGAAAGGAATATTCCGGACCCACCAGTTCGAGAAGGTGGAACAGTTCATTTTCTCCCTTCCAGAGGATTCTTGGAATCATCATGAAGGACTTCTGGCGAACCTCGAGGAGTTCTGGCAGACGTTGAGGATTCCGTATCGTATCGTCAACGTGTGCACGGGGGACCTAGGAACGGTTGCGGCCAAGAAGTACGATTTGGAGGCATGGCTACCGGGACAGGGGAAGTACCGCGAGATGGCGTCTTGCAGCAACTGCACAGCCTACCAGGCGGTTCGGTCAAAGATACGCTATCGTGAAAAAACGAACATGCCAACCAAGCCAGTACATACATTGAACAGTACTCTTGTCGCTACCGAGAGAGCGATTATTGCGATAATGGAGAACAGCCAGAGAGCCGACGGTGCTTTTGAGATTCCGAAGGTTCTCCAGCCTTACATGGGTGGGCACGACATAATTCCCGTTCCCTGAATGAAACGTGGAGCTGTCTCCTTCCGCACAACCATTTTACCGGAAGGGAGCTCCGAGTTTTTCGTAGGCTAAGAAGTAGTTGACTTACACGTTGGAAGCGATCACCTATGGCGGGCTCCGCTTGATTGCCCACAAGGCGTGAAAACGTTTATGCTTCTTACTTCGCTGATTTGACTAGGACGCTTGTTCCCTCGACCTTGACTTCGTAGACAGGTTCAGGCATCCTCGCAGGACCCCTCTTCACCTCACCAGTTGCCACGTCGAACTGGGACCCATGCCATGGGCAGGTTACGGTGCGGTCGGTTAGGAGTCCTTGAGAGAGAGGTCCACCAACGTGAGTGCAAACGTCGCCTATAGCGTGGTACTTTCCATTCACGTTTGAGAGGCATACTTTCTCGGTTCCAAGTTGAACCATCTTCATTTTTCCTGGCTGAACGTCTGTTGTCGCACAGACTTTGACAAATTCTGCCAAAGGGTCTATACCTGCTGGGTCCGGCCAAGGACCCCCGTAATATATCAGTTGAGCCCAGGTGTGAGCTGAAGTCTCAGAGAGGTCCACGTTTGATTTCACGTGAAGATGCGGTCAAGCTTGTTAGGCACACTAGCAAGTATGGACATGTCATGGTCGTTGCCTCTTTGATGAGTAGTCTGGCAGAAAGACTGGGGGAGAATGTTGACAAGTGGTGGCTTGTAGGGTTGCTGCACGACCTTGCCTTTGATGAGACGAAGAGCGGTCGTACCCGTCATGGAGTAGTCGCGGCTGAGAGGCTTAGTCAGCAGCTGTCGACAGATTGTCTCTACGCGATCAAACGCACGACCATCGAACCGGGTTCCCTCCAGTGGGATTGCTCGATGTTGCATTGATAGCTGTTGACTCTCTAGCTGTGTTGATCGAGGATGCTGCCACGGGCTCGGATGATGTCACGGAAGAGGTCATCCATGCTAGGATTGGAGAAGTGTTGACAAAGAAACCCCGGTTGAAGAGGAACATTCTGCTATGCGAGAAGCTAGGGCTTAGTGTGTCAGAGTTTCTCAAGACTGGACTTGGGATCAGACCGACAAGCTCTGCGTAGAGTAGATCCTATCGCGTCTTACTTCGTTTGCTCAAGGTCTTCCCAAGGTCCCGATAGGGGGTAGTCGCCCAGCCTCCGGGCCTATTATCATGTACGGAGACGTCTAGTTTCCATGTGTCAGGATTATAGGTGACTTCCACCGTTCCCATTCCGATCCTGTGGCCCGCTATGTGCCAATGCATCGAGGCGCCCTCAGTCTTGTATCTTCTTGCAAGACGACCGCGTGGTGTGACACTAGCACCTTGGACTGCAGCCCATTGTTGCAGGATCGACTCGACATCGCTTCTGCTCAGGTTCCGCGGCGTGGCAAGGGTAATTGTCTCCATGGAAGCAACACGTCCGGATTGAACTGGTAAGGTCAGTCAAGTTGGGGACATTATGGGTTGACGTGGTCCGACCGGGAAGACCGGAAGGAGGGGGCATTCGGAACCGCCGACCAAAGGTAAATATCGAGTGAATCCGTTCCGTTTAGATCAGGTTCGTTTCTCTTGGGGAGAAGAAGACGTAGGGTAATTCGGATAGTGAAGAAGAGACTTCCCACCGTCTTCATGTGTCCCCGATGCGGTGAAGAAGCCGTTCGAGTTACGATAGCGAAGGATACCGGCAAGGCAGTGGTTCTCTGCGCCATGTGCCAACTGAAAGACGAGTTCCAAGCGCACCCAGCCGCCCAAGCCATAGATGTCTATTCATACTTCACTGACAAGTTCTACGGGGTCAAGGACCCCCGCCCGATAATTCCGAAGGACCGACCGATTCCAAGGTTCCACGCCGAGGAGATAGAGGAGGCTATTGAAACGCCAGAGCCACCGGTGGCCGAGGAACCTGTTCTCGAACCTACCCTGGAGACGAGGGTTGAGACTCAAACTACTGCGTTGTCGACGCACGAAGCTACAACTGCCTTGGCGGAAACACCAGCTATTCCAGAAGAAACTGCAGCCTCCTCAGCCGAGACCTCCACGGCGAACCTCGAGGAATCTCAGACATCAGAGAGTGAGGAGGCAAAGGAGGAAGAACCCTTCGCTGATATTCTCGAAAACAAGGACAAGAAACGATACAGTCCCAACCCGCTGCCTCAGGAATCCTCCGAATCTAGCCAGTCAGCCTAGCAAGCTAGACGCTTCCTACTCCTATCTGATAGGGATTCCTTTTCCAGGAAGTTATCAGGAGCGTCATGCCCAAGACCGCAACAAGTGATGTAGCGAGGCTGTAAGTGTAGGCGGTGCTGGGGGCTTGGTCCCAGAGGTAGCCGAAGACGAAGTTTGCTGCGAGTGAGCATGCTGCTAGGAGTAGATAGTAGATGGCGTAGGCTGTTCCCTTCAATTCTCCAGGGGTCAACGATGGAATCACGGCCCGCTGCACCGTGTCCGACGTGCCTAGGTAGAGGCCGTAGAGAAAGGAGATTCCGAAAGCGAGTAGTACTCCACTAGTTGTTAGGAGACCTGCTAGGGTGGAGACCGCGAACAATCCGAAGGCTCCAATGAGCACTTTGTCTTTGCCGATCCTGTCAGCCAACAGTCCGGATGGTAGCCCTGCGACTACTGTTGCCACGTTCAAGACCGCGTATACCAGTGGAATGGTGGCTTGGTCGACGCCGAGAGCGTTGGCTTTCACCAGGACGAACGAGAAGTTGTAGGCCCCTATGGAAAATAATCCGATGACCAAGAGGAAGCTGGCGAACTTTCGGTTCAGAACTTGGCCAGCGTTGGCGAGTATGCTGGTGGTTTTCTTGAGGCCGGCTTTGTCGATGACGAAGAAGACGAGGATGGTTACTGCGATTGCGCCCGGGACGAGTGAGATGAGGAAGAGGTTGCGGATCCCGATGACGGGTATGAGGAAGAAGGCGAGTATTGGGCCCAGGATGGCGCCGAGCTGGTCCAGTGACCGGTGCAGGCCGAAGGCTCGACCGCTCACTTTGTCCTTGACAGAGTCGCTGATCAGAGCGTCACGGGGAGATGTCCGGATTCCTTTTCCGGCCCTATCTGTTAGCCGGACTACGAGTGCTTGTGTAAAGTTGCTCGTTACCGAGAAGAATGGCTTGGCAACCGTGGAGAGTGCGTAGCCGATGACAACCAGGGGTTTTCGGCTTGCGATTCTGTCTGATATGACTCCCGCGAAGGTTCGAAAGACATAGTTCAGTGAGTCTGCTGCACCCTCCATCAATCCGAGAAGGGCTTTCGTGGCGCCTAAGTCAATTGTTACGAAGAGGGGGAGAACCCCGAGGATCATCTCAGAAGATATGTCTGTGAATAAGCTGACAAACCCGAGGTTTACGACATTCCGCATTCCAGGCTCTTTCGCCCGCTGGGTCTCGGTCTTCATGTGTTAAGTCCCTATCTTGGTTTTCCGCTCCTCGTAGATGGGTGTGAGAAGGTTTACCGCCCGGTCTACGGTGGCTCTCCGGTCCCGTAGTCCTTGGACCACGGCTTGTTCATGCATCTTGAAGATGTTGGTCAGCGTCATCCGAGGGTGCAGGGGTTTGAACCGTGGGGGGTCTCCAACGGTTCTGATTATCAGCCCCCGCTCCACCATTCGCTCGAAGAGAATTCTGACCTCCTCTGCTGGGAGACCTAGGAGACTGGATGCCTCGCTAACTGTCGGGTCGGGTGTTTGGACTAGTTTGATGTAGGCTCGCGTTTCTATTCGGGGAAGGCTGAACTGGGTCTCGAGCGTCTCCGCAAGTTCCCCCTCATCGATAGGCCTCTTCTTGAGAGAAGCTGGAGATGGCAAGGATCATGACCTCCGAAATTTGAAGCGAGCTTTCAGGTCATTGGCTAAAGCTTTGCGCTAGGAGCTGTGTTTAGACCCTGGATTACAGGGTTAAAGCCATAGTCTCAAACGCTGCGACCGTGGCGAGAGTATGGAGCACGTTAAGCTCGGCTCTGCGGGCGTAAAGGTCTCCCGGATTTGTCTCGGCACGATGTCTTTCGGCAACTCTGAGGAATGGATGGTTGAAATCGACAAGGCCAGGCCAATTGTAAGGCGTGCTCTTGACCTAGGGATAAACTTCTTCGACACTGCGGACACTTACTCGCAGGGAAGGTCCGAGGAAATTGTCGGGGAGCTCCTCAAGGACCATCGCGACGACGTTGTTCTCGCATCAAAAGTTCGACTCAAAACCGGCGAGGGACCCAACAACCAAGGCCTCTCACGACACCACATCCTAGCACAGGTGAGAAAGAGTCTCAAGAGACTCCAGACTGACAGAATCGACCTCTACCAGATCCACCGTTTTGACTACGAGACCCTCATAGAGGAGACACTCCTCACTCTCAACGATCTCGTCCGGCAGGGAAACGTTGAGTACATAGGCGCCTCCAGCATGTATGCATGGCAGTTCGCCAAGCTCCTCTACACAAGCGACCTCCTCCACGCCGTAAGGATCGTCTCGATGCAAAACCACTACAACCTATGCTACCGCGAGGAAGAACGAGAGATGATTCCGTTGTGCAAAGACCAAGGCGTTGCCCTACTTCCTTGGAGCCCTCTCGCCCGAGGCTTTCTCACAGGAAGATACAAGCGGGGAAAAACCCCAGACACAGTTCGGTATAAGACGGACAAATACTTTGCAGAGAGATTCTTCCGTTCCGAGGACTTCGACGTTCTCGAACGCGTAGAGGAAGTTGCCAAAGAGAAAGATGTGACCCCTTCCCAAATCGCTCTGGCATGGCTCCTTCACAGAGGAGTTACGGCGCCCATAATCGGGGCCACCAGAAGAGAGCATATCGAAGAAGCCGTGGAGTCAACGCAGTTGCAGCTAACCGTTGATGATGTGAAGAGATTAGAGGAACCCTATAGGCCACACCCAATACTCGGCCACACGTGAGCGTGGACGCCAGGCCGGAATTACAAAATACACTAGAGAACGGATTTTCAAGGTCGGGCGATCAACATTATGGATATGTCATCGGCGACCCTTCCATACACTGTAACACCCGTTAAGGTTAGGCCCCTTCGTCAGCTCTACCTCTCCCATCGGAATAACTCTCTCCGTGGCGACGGGCGGCATTCGTTTGTGGTGACCCGGGTCCTGCACCACGTTCAGCGAGTTGCCGTCTGGGTCTAGGAAGTCCGCTGACCATCCTCCCCAGTCGAGTTTCTTAGGAGGATTCGCAAATCTGGCTCCACTAGCTTCCAAGCGCTTGTACAGGCCCTGGACGTCGTCGGTATCGAGCGTAATTCCAGTCATTATCGGGTATCCTCTTGGAAGACCTTCCTTCCTTTCGTATAGGCCGATTTTGCAGAGTGGCTTCTCTGGACCGAGTTCAATCCAGGTGAACACGCGCCCATCAAGCTGGAGATTGAGTCCGAGCATGTCCCGATAGAAAGCCAGTGCCTTTTCAAGTTGGAGACCGGTATCGATACGACCCAGACACGTTTCACAAGTGGTGTCCATGGGACATGCCGAAAGGTTGCGCGATATTTATTGGGGTGGGTATGTGTTTGGTCGGACACCTTGGGCGCCAGACGTTGGAGCATACCAGCTTTCCAAGCAATCCTTTGCGGCGACCGGACTCACGGGTACTTCCGTTCAAAGCGTCTCTCCGGCCTGCTGTCGTCTTCCTCGCATGTCCGGTGAGGGCTAGCCTCGATGTTCTCGGCAGGAAACGGAGTTTTCTGATTCTCTACTCGTTGGGGTTCATGAGAGTTGACCGGTTTAATGAAATGCGTGCCTACATGCCCGAAATAACCGGAAGCGTTCTGGCAAAACGGCTGAGCTCTCTAGAAAAGAGCGGCTACGTGAAGAGGAAGAATCAGCGGAATGAGTCTCGTACAGGTGTAATCTGGCAGCTCACCGAGAAGGGAAAGGATACTGTTCTCATCATCATGAGTCTCATAGGCCATTCATCAAGATGGAATGCAAGAGAACTCTTCTAGGATGGGACTCCGAAGAGCCTTCATCAGATCTTTCCACGACGAACCAGCGATTGAAGCTCGCGTCCCAAGCGGCTATGCCGGATTGGTTGTGTAACCAGGAAGGGTTCGTAGATTCTCAGCTTGCCTGTCTTGAATTTGGCTGTCAGGGAAAGAGAGTCTTCAGCTGGGAAAGCTATAATTCCGTAGTCCGTTCGCAGTTACTCGCATGACTGACCAGGCACGGAGCAGCCCAGTGGGCTTCTTCCATTTTCCAGGGCTCGGGCATTTTCTCGTAGTTCTCATTGTGACAAATTTGGAGATTGTTGGCCTCATGGGATGGTTGGCCGTCGCCACAGGCAAAGGCTTGGACTCGGTTTTTGGGAACCTAGCCATTCTGTCCAGCTTAAATCAGCTAGACCAGTTCATTCCCACCATAGGCCGTACGCGTTTCGCCTCAATTTTCCTCGGCTTTTTCCTTCTCATGGAGCATATCATTGCTCAGATGGATCAGACTGGAAGGGGAATCTCGGGAAGAGAGTTCACAGAAATTCTGAGCTTCACCAGTCTAGAAGCCGTGATTTGGACGGTATGGCTTCTTCTAATACCGGTGAATGGAGTTCTAGCGATCGTGTTCTTTCTAGGGTCGCTCTTCGTCGAGCACCAGATTACGGACAATGTCAAGAAAGGACTTCCATTCCTTCACTTTGCAAGACTCGATGGCAAACTCTTTCGTGGACTGGTTCTCTTCACGATCTTCGAAGTCGTGGGTGCTGTGGTCTGGGTAGCACAAGGAAGGCTCATTGCTCTGGCACTTGGTTCCACACTGGAACATTACGTTGCCCGCAACGTTGGCCAAATCACGGAGAAAGATGAACTGAGAAGTTCTACTCAGTAAGATGAACACTCAGAAGCTGGGCACCAGGCTTGCCTAAGGGAGAATTATGTGTACGAGGGGGCGCTGAAGCCTAGCGACACTCAGCGACGGCGTTGAGAAACACTCCGTGTACCGGAGCCAGTCCGCGGGCGAAGTCTTGTTCAAGTGTAGCCTTTGATGATCTATCTCGCTTCAGGACTCGGGAAGAGTTCGCTTATTGTTCGTGGGACCTTGTCCTTGAAGACCCCCCTGAGGATACCATTTTGAGCCAAAGGCGATGAGGCGCATCAAGATGGGTAAGGTGTCTCTTCCCTTCTCCGTAAGACCCCACCGCACCACAATTGGCGAATTACGAGTCTCGATGCGTTCGATTATTCCCTCTTCGTCCAGTTCCTTCAACCGCATCGGCAGGACTCTTGGAGTAAGACCGGGAATCGACTCGAGAAGTCTGTTGAACCGGTCTATTTTCCGGAACCCGATATCTCGTAGTATCAGCCCCGTCCACTTCTTCCCAAGACTCCAAGGGCGACGGTCTGAATGGGACATTGAGCGAACTTTACGCTTGGACGCAACGCCTCCGACTCGTAAGCGTCACGTTCTGCTTCAACCGCCTCAAGGTCTAAAGCAGAGAGAAATTGTCCGCCAAGGCAGAGCAAAGAACATGGAAGAAACACCGGAGAGTAAGAGTTCAAACCTGTCAAAACAACAAATCTCGACAGGGACTTCTCCTGCGGCTTCAAGCACGCTCGGACGACGCCAGTTCATTATACTGCTAGTCTTGAGCCTCGCACTGGCCGTCATAGTCATCGACGCCACGATAGTGAACATTGCACTTCCCTCTATCCAACGCGACTTCCGAGTCTCGGTCAAGGACCTGGAATGGATTGTATCCCTCTACGCCCTAATCTTCGGCTCATTCCTCTTGACTTGGGGAAAACTGGGGGACGAATTCGGGAGAAAGCGCATCTTCATCGGCGGAGTAGTTCTCTTCGTCTTCGGCAGCATTGTCGACGGGGTCTCCGGTAACCTCACCAATATGCTGGTGGGTAGGGTAATCCAAGGCTTTGGCGCAGCCATGGCCGCACCCTCCACCCTCTCAATACTGACAACAACTTTCACCGGGAGAGCAAGGGGAATCGCTTTTGGAACATGGGGGGCTGTCGCCGGTGCCTCAGCGGTCCTTGGACCCCTTCTAGGAGGCTACTTCACAACGTATTGGTCATGGCGCTGGGCATTCCTCATCAACGTCCCGATTGGAATCGTTGCCGTCGTCGGAGCCCTATTGGTAATCAAAGAGTCAAAGTTCAGGGATCCCAACTACTCCACCGATTACGCCGGCGTAACTGTCATCACGCTCTCCCTTTCAGCGCTTCTCTTCGGCTTCATAGAAGGCCAGACCTACGGCTGGCTCACGCCAAGCGAGACGTTCAGCGTAGCCGGTATTAATTGGCCTTCGAACAGCGTCTCGCTGTCGGCCCTCTCCATAATCTCCGGTCTCATCTTGCTAGGAGTGTTCGGTTTCCTCCAGAGACGACGTCAACGGGCAGGAAAGGATTCATTGTTCGACATCAGTCTGCTGAGATACAAAGGCTTCCGGTACGGCATCATTACGGTCACGATCGTCTCGATGGGCGAGTTCGCAGTTATATTCTTCCTCTCCATCTACTTCCAAATCGTCAGAGGCCTCAGCGCCATCGACACGGGAGTAACGTTCCTTCCCCTAGCCATCTCCCTGTTCATCACAGCACCGATCGCTGGCCTACTATCCAACAAGATCGGGCCAAAATGGATAATCACAGCCGGAATGGTCCTGGAGGCAACCGCAATCTTCAGCCTCTCCCAGATCACAACAGTCGACAATCCGCTCGTCTACTTCTATCCAGTTCTAGCAGTCTACGGGATTGGCATCGGGCTCGCGTTAGGCCAGCTAGTCAGCACGGTTCTGGGCAGCGTTCCCTGGCAACGAGCCGGCGTAGCATCCGGGACCAACAATACAGTTAGACAGATAGGCTCCGCATTCGGTGTCGCTGTCATAGGCGCCGTCCTCGTTGCCACGATTTCCGCAGTCGGGCAAGCGGATCTGGCCGCAAGCACCATCATTCCCGACCAGTTCAAAGCCTCCTTGGCACAAGCGTTCAACTCAGGACTGACAGGAGGCATCCTTTCGTCGATACCTCCTGGCCTGACTGCGGCCCAGTTAGCTGCTGTCATCACAGTGTTCAACGACGCAATAACCCAAGGGACCCGCTGGGCAGCCTTTACTGCCTCTATCTTCGTCGCACTTGGAGCTGCCAGTTCACTCCTCATTCCAAATGCGAAGTCGACTGCCAAGGCGAAGGCTCTCGGCGTGGCGGTCGAGAAAATTCCCATATCGGCAGAAACGTAGGATAATCATCTCGGACACGATTCTCGGCCATACTAGACTTGCTGGCAGGTCTCTCCTCCGAATGCATACGCCACATGCCTGTTGTATTCCTACTCTAGAGTAGAGTAGTCGTCAATGCTGAGTGGGTGAGGTCCTTGTCGCAAGGAGGTATGGTGTCTACGGAGCTCTACAGGGTTTTCGTAATTTGTAAACGCTAACGTATATTTACGCGAACCTCCGGGCGCGAAGAATATGCAGCAAGAAACCGTTCAGAAAGTCGAGGAAGCCAGACCTCAGGCACTAACCCAGGCCATCCGCGGCCGGATGACGCTGGCGCTCGTCATCGTCGCCGGATTTCTTGACGTCGTCGACTTTTCCATCGTTCAAGTGGCCCTCCCCACAATCCGTACAGAACTCGTGGTCTCACTAACTGAAAGCCAATGGATCATTGGAGCCTACGGGCTGACCCTGGCCGGTTTTCTGATGCTCAGCGGCAGAGCGGGAGACGTGTACGGCCAAAAGAAACTGTTCGTGTTCGGAATCGTCCTGTTCACCATAGCCTCGCTCGCCGGGGGCCTAGCCCCCTCCTTCCTCCCTCTAGTCATTGCGAGGGGGGTTCAAGGCGTGGGAGCCGCCATATCCACAGTGACAGCGTTTGCAATCCTAATCTCATGTTTTCCCGAGGGAAAGGAGAGAAACAGGGCCCTGGGAATCTTCATCTCGGTGCTCTCCGCCGGCTTCGCAGCAGGCTCCATACTCGGAGGTGTTCTCACGGCAACCTTAGGTTGGAGGTCGATAATGTTCGTGAACGTCCCTATAGGAGCCGTGGGGGCCATTCTCTCCCAAAAGTTCCTCGCAGACAATCCCGGCCGCTCTACAGAGAGACACTTGGACTTGCCGGGAGCAGTATCCTTGACTGGGGGGCTGATACTTTTCGTGTACGCTTTGACCATCGCTTCCATTGACGGTTTCACATCCATCGATACCCTTGTGCCGTTAGGATTATCCGGCTTGATCCTTGCCGGCTTCCTCGCGATCGAGAACCGGTCGAGGGCCCCGCTCATCCCTTTGAGCTTCTTGCGTCGAGGCAACGTCCTATCCGCTAATGCGATGGGATTGATATTCACCTCTTCTGCAGGAGGGCTCACCTTCCTGCTGACAGTCTTCCTCCAGCAGATACTGAACTTCTCGGCCCCTGCCGCAGGTATCGCGTTCCTCCCGCCCGCCCTCATATTCTTCTTCGTTGGAGGATGGGGCTCATCCTGGCTGACGAATCGCATCGGTATGAAACCAGTCCTCATACTTTCAATGGCACTCGTGACCATCGGCTCAGCACTGCTTATTCCGATCACAGTAGCCGGCGGCTATTTCGGCATACTACCGGGACTCATAGTCTGGTCGCTAGGAGCGAGCATCGGTTTTGTAGCACTGAGTATCGCCGCCGTGGCTGGCACTCAGCGCGGCGAAGAAGGACTTGCCTCAGGACTAATCAACACGTCAGAGCGTATAGGATTTCCCCTGGGCCTAGCAGTACTCCTGACCATAGCCACTATAACGGACCCCACACCTGTTGGAGCGTCAGGCCCATCACTCGCCTCCCTCCTCATCGGTTTCCAATACGCCTTCCTCGCAGCCACGGTACTGAACGGAATAGGGCTCCTAATCGCGCTCCTCATCAAGAATGAAAAAGCAACAAATCAATACTAGCGCTTTCTGAGGAACTTACTTGTCCGGGAGTTTCACGTCTCAAACGGCCGCGTCCGTGCCCGGTCGAATTTTCAGCGGTCGTTTTCTGTCCGGCAGGGAGAATGGGCGATTTTTCTCTAACGCCGCCCAAAACGGGTGAGTCCTAGGTTTTGAGACCACAGGATCGTTAGCACTTTCCTTCAGGCCGTCAAGCCGATCGTTAGTGACCGCTGATAGATCGTGAAAGGGAGCGCATTTTGCGGGATTTCGTCAATGTCCTTTTTGGGGTTCAAGGGTCTAACAATAGACACGTTCCTGTTACCCATGTTCACCTGGGGAGTCGTGTCAGAACCCTTATTAGCAGTGCGACTGGCGTATTCACTACTCATAGTGGTATACGATGGCACTGTTAGAAATCGAGTTACCTGCGGAACTAACCCAGCCAAGACAGACCCAGATTGGGAAGTTCATACGCCGAACACAGAGCATCTGTCCAGAATGCAATAGGATTCTCCCGAGCACAATTTTCGAACGTGACAATAAGGTCTTCATGACCAAAACCTGTCCAGAACACGGCGAAACCGAGGAGCTCTACTTTGGCTCTTACGACATGTACCAGAAATTCGCCACATACTGGAGCGACGGCAAAGGAACACATGCCCCACAAGTTCCGATCGAGAGCTGCGCATGCCCCGCCAACTGTGGCTTGTGCTCTAACCATCTCAGCCACACAGGGCTAGCAAACATCATCGTAACAAACCGTTGCGACCTAACGTGCTGGTACTGCTTCTTCTACGTGAAGAAAGGGCTCGAAGGCGCATACGTCTACGAGCCAGAACTCAACCAGATACGGGAAATGGTCCGGGCTCTGAAAGCCGAGAGACCAGTTCCAGGCAACTCGCTCCAAATAACTGGTGGAGAGCCAACCCTGCGACCAGAACTTCCAGAGATTGTCCGAATCATCAAAGAGGAGGGCGTTGACCATATCCAGCTCAACACTAACGGTATCAACCTGGCATTAGACCCAGGTCTCGCAGTAAAGCTCCGCGACGCAGGTCTCAGCAACCTCTACATGAGCTTCGACGGCGTCAGCCCCAAGACCAACCCGAAGAACCACTGGGAAGCACCCTACTGCATCGAGAGCTGCCGAAAAGCAAACGTCGGAGTAGTCCTAGTTCCAACAGTCATCAAATCTATCAACGACCACGAGCTGGGCGGAATTCTCCGCTTCGCACAGCGAAACATCGACATCGTCCGAGCCATCAGCTACCAGCCAGTCTCACTCACCGGGCGAATGAAGAAACAAGAGCGCGACAAGTACCGAATCACCATACCAGACTGCATCGACCGAATCGAGGAACAGACCAATGGAGAAGTTCCCAAAGACGCCTGGTTCCCAGTTCCAAGCTGCTCGCCAGTTACCCACTTCGTTGAGGCGTTCACCAAGCGCCCACAGTACGAGCTGTCCATACATTTCGCATGCGGCGCCGGAACCTACATCTTCGAGGACAAAGAGTCCAAGAAGCTTGTCCCAATCACCTCCTTCGTGGACATGAAGGGGCTCTTCGAATACTTGGACGAGAAGACTGACGAGCTCAACTCGGGCAGCAACAAGTACCTCGTCGCAGCTAAGTTCATGACCAAGCTCAACAGCTTCATCGAAAAAGACAAGCAGCCCGCAGGGCTCAACCTGGCCAAACTACTGGTAGGCGCACTGCTGAAGCACGACTACAGTTCAGTGGGACAGTTCCACACTCGCAGCATGTTCCTCGGAATGATGCACTTCCAGGACAAGTACAACCAGGACGAGGAGAGACTCCAGAGGTGCGACATTCACTACTTGACGCCGGACCTTCGAATCATACCCTTCTGCAGCTTCAACGTCATACCCGAATGGTACCGTGACAGGATCCAGAAGAAGTACGGAATCACAGTGGAAGAGTGGGAGAAGAAGAACGGCGAGAAGCTCGAAGCGCGTCTCTACCGCGGCTCACTGCGGCGTGGAAAGCATGCTGACGGCTGCGGCTGCAGCGCGGTCCACATCGAACCCATAACCGGCACCTAAGAACATCCAACCGTTCACCGAACACCTTTTCTTTGTCCGTCAAACCACCGGATGGTCTAGAACAGGACAGACAAAAGTTGCAACAAGCTTCCCTCCAGCATCCAAAAGGCGAACACTGGGCAGATCTAACAGACCTGAATATCACATGCTCGCCACAGAAAGCCAAACTAGACGACAATCTCGCATTCACCGTCAGCTTCAAACTGAGAGGAGGGCTTCGACGAAACTACGTCAGGTCACTCTGGGAGAAGGCATACGATGACCACGACATGGGATTCCGAGTCGGCTACTGGGTCTCACTCGTCAAACGTAAGGGCCGGTTGTTGTCGGTGGAGGTGAAGAAGGATAAGTTCGTCAGGCGTGGGGTCTTCTTCTGGACCCGCAACCCCGAGCTTCCTTACCGTGTCTGGGCGACCGTTGCGACTGAGTTCGAGACAATTCTCTATCCGAAGACGGAGGAGGAGGCTCAGAACATGCTCTTCGACGTGACCCGGACCTTCGAGGTCCCAGCCAAGAAGCTGGGTAGGGGACAGCATTCAGTTGCTGCCAGGGTTGGGGTCAAGTGGGGAAAACATGTCTTCACAGAGAGAGGACAGGCGACGGCGAAATCGCCTACGTTGAAGGTCCAGATCGAATAGCAATCATCAATTCTTTAAACCCGCAACTATCACCGGCAAACAAGGAATCAGCAATGGCGAAGTTTGACGGAATTATTGGGCAGGACGTGCTCACAGTGACCGAGGGCGAGAATGAGCTCACAATCATCTTCCGGGACAATAGGTACCTGTTCATCAAAGTCGTCGATGGCAAACTCGTAACAGACTCGGTCCCAGAATAAGCCTACGGGCCCTCCACCCTAACCATAGCCGACCTCTCATCCACCAAAAGCATGGATTTCAACACCCTCCTAACAGCTCTTCTATCAGAAGGGACGCTCAGGCGTTCTATTCGCGACTCCCAGTAAACTCGCTCCGCTTCTGTCGCCTCTATTCTCCCCTGCCAACTGGTAACGTGGAAGTAGTGGATTCTTCCCTTCTCTCCATTTGACGCGGTTGCTAGGCCATTTAGAACGAACGACATTCTCCTGACTCTGATTCCCAACTCCTCTCTCAACTCCCGTCTGAGAGCCTCCTTCAGAGATTCGCCCTTGTCCACGTGTCCACCAGGAATCTCCACGTATCCAGGGTTCGGTTCATCATCTAACCGTCTCCTCTCGACAAGGAAACGGCCCTTCCTGGTGAGGATTCCTGCGACCAGCTCGTCAATCAAGTGGCTCACCTTCTCCAAAACGAATATTTGGGACTTATTCCAAGTGTAACAGGAGACCCATGCGGGCAGTTGGGTTGGAAGCCGCTATGTCCTTAGTTTGGGGCTTTCTAGCTTTATTGTATGTTTCAACTGACGGCCTCGAACCTGTCCCTGTAGCATTACTTGCAGCGTTCTTCACAATCTTTGGGGCCGGGATGAATGTGAGGCTTGAGAGAAGCCTAGAAAGGAAGGGCGAATATCGCCCGTCTCGAAAAACACTCGCACTCGCAATTCTTGCCGGTGCGGGTTTCCTAGCAGTCCTTTTCACGGGGGTCATTCCGGCTCTGTCACGACCTATCATTGGTTCCTTCTACCTTGGGATAGCGGTTGCGTGGGCCACTCGGCTTATCCTTCTCTGGAGGTGGGAGGCGAAGACAAAGAGGCGTATTTACGTCGAGGGGACTTGGGTGGGCAGTTTTTACCTGGTTCCTCCAGGGCCCTTGCAACCCGCGCCGGCCTAATATTACAGCGAGGAATGCCGAGGTTTTCAGTCGGCGGCTAGGGTTCTGCCCAGAAAGTCTGCAATTGTCGTGTACGCCTTGGTCCGGTTCGGTATTTTGGCGATTCCATGACCTTCATCCTCGAAACGCAAGTACTCAACATGCCTCCCGAGTTCTTTCAACCGACCAACGATCTGTTCTGCTTCTTGCACTGGCACCCGCGGGTCGTTAGCTCCGTGGATTACCAACAATGGTGCGCGTATCTTGTCCACGTGGTGGATTGGGGAGATTCTTTTGAAGAGTTCGCGGTGTTTCTCCGGGTCACCGTATTCTGCGGCTCTCAGATGGTGTCTCCACTTGGCAGTTCGTTCTAGAAAGGTTGTGAAGTTTGCTATTCCGACAAGGTCTACCGCCGCCGCCCAGAGGTCAGGGTACTCTGTGATCGCTGAAAGGACCATGAAGCCTCCGTAGCTTCCTCCATAGATTCCAATCTTGTCCTGTTTCGCGAGGCCTTTTCCCACCGCCCATTTCACCAGGTACTCTACGTCCCGGACCGAGTCGAGACGTTTCTCAACATCATCAAGATGGATCCACCTCTTCCCATAGCCGGAGCTTCCCCGGACGTTAGGTGCGAGGACCAGGAAGCCTTGGTTGGTGAGGTATTGTATGATGATGTTGAACCTGTAGGTTTCCTGGCTCTCTGGACCACCGTGAACGCAGACCACTGTCGCCAGAGGCCCATGCGTTCCATGGGGCTTGTAGACTAGGACTGGAATCTCAAGCCCGTCGAAGCTAGTGTACGTCTCGTTTGAGGGTTCGACAAACGCCTTGGTCGGAATGCCGGCTTTTGGTGCAGATGTCAACTGTCGGAGGGACTGGTCGCGCGTGTCGTAGAGCCAAAGGTTGAGATTGTGTTGTGGCCCCTGCAAGGTGAATACGAGCAGGCTCGAGTCTGAGCTCCAGGTCATTAGGTCGGCTGTTGAGAGAAGCGATTGCTCGACAGAGCCAACCGGTAACCCTCTGACGAGAATGTCCCGTTCTGTTTCGAGATTGTAGAGGTGGAGCTGGCTTGCACCTCTTACGTTTCGAACATACGGGAAGAATCGTCCATCAGAAGACACTTTTCCCCCAGTGCAGTCCCACTTTTCCACTCCGAGAATATCCAGTCTTCCAGAGTCGACCTCGAGAGAAGCAGGCTGGGTAAACTCGCCATCCCTGTTCGTGGCCACGTAGAGAGTCTTTCCATCGGGCGAATGGCCAGCGTAGTTGAAGATGGACTCGTCCTTGTGCGGAGTGAGAAGCCGGGTCTCATTTTGCTTCGTACTCAGCAGGTACATGTCATGGTCGAGGTTCGTGTTGGCTCTGAGGAAGATGATCCGATCGTCGCCAATCCAGTCAACGGGATAGTTGGTCGCGTCGTTTTCATAGATGAGTTTCTTGCCGGAACCTTGCAGAGCCTGCGTGTAGATGTCGAAAAACTTGGGGTCCCTCTCGTTCGACGAATAGCATACCCTGTCTCCCTCCGGTGAGAACTCGCCAAAATTGTAGATATTGTTGTCATGGTCGGTAATCCTCCGAGTCTCCAGACTCGACAGGTCGAGGGTCCAGAGTTGGTGGTTCTCGCTGCCACCGGGGTCCATGGAGAAAACAATCAGGTCGTCTCGGGGTGAGAAGTGTGCCGAGGAGACTCTGTGGTCGAAGAGTGTCAGCTGGTCGGTGTGCCCTGTTTCGAGGTTGTAGCTCCAGACCTGTGGGACACCTGTTGTGTCGCTGATGAATGAGACGAGTTTACTATCTCTTGAGAAAGATGGACCGTAAGCGGCTTTGATGCTTGAAAATCTGTCAAACCCAAACCTAGACTCTAACAAGAAGCCACCAGGGGAACAGTTATCGAGGTCTCGGCCCTACTACGATGGGCCATATTACCATGCTGTAGGTCGCACCATGCAATCCTCTGGGAGGACTGGACATCTGGGTCGCTAGACTTTCAGCACGATTTTTCCAAAGTGCTCGTTCTTCTCCATTCTCTCTTGCGCCTTTGCGGCGTCCTTCAATGGGAAGACCGAGTCAACGACCGGCCTCAATCTTCCATACTCGAAAAACTTGAGAACTTGCAAGAGCTCTCCCCTACCTCCCATGTAACATCCGAGTAGGGAGAACTGGCGCACGAACACGTATCTAATGTCAATCTCCGCCTTTCCTCCGCTTGTAACACCGCAGTTGACTAGGCGGCCGCCAGGAGCCATCGACCGCATACTCTTCTCCCACGTGGCCGTACCGACATGGTCGAAGACCACATGGACTTTTTCCCCGTTTGTCAACCGCTTCACCTCCTCGGGAACATCAGCTGAGTGATGATTGATCACATGGTCTGCTCCTAGCGCCTTTGCCTTTTCCATTTTTTGCTCGGAGCCCACTGTTGCGATGACTTTGGCGCCGAGGAGTTTGGAAACCTGGACCGCGGCGCTTCCTACTCCGCTTCCGGCTGCCCAGACGAGCACACTCTCACCGGGAGCGGTGCGAGCCCGGGTTACCAGCATATGCCATGCAGTCAGAAAAACGAGGGGGATGCTGGAAGCTTCTTCGAAGCTTAGCTCGTCAGGGATTTGCAGAAGGTTTTCCCTTGGAACCGCCACGTACTCCGCATAGCCTCCCTGAGTTTCATATCCGATGATCTTGTAGGAGGGACAAAGACTGTCCCTACTTGTCGTGCAGTACTCGCAGATTCCGCAGCTTATTCCAGGCGAAACTAGGATTTTTTCACCCTTTTCATGCCCGGTTACCAGTTTTCCAGTTCTATCTATTTCACCCGAAATATCGCTCCCCGAAATGTGGGGCATTGGAACATGTTCTTTGCGAGTCCCCATTCTTGCCCAAATATCGAGACGGTTGAGGGAGCAGGCGCGGACTCTTACCAGAGCCTCGTTATCACTTATCACGGGGTCGGGCGCGTCCTCGTATCGAAGCTTGTCAACCCCACCATATTCATGAAACCTGACTGCTTTCAAGATAACCGCCTGCCCGAGCCTTGAGGCTTTTTCTTAAGGCTCCCGTTCAGAACGACGTGTCCTTATTTAGACCAAAGATGACCTCAGCGCCGAACTAGAGGACCGGTGACTGCTCTGAGTTCACAGCCCACGGACGCTGACAAGATTGCAAGTGAACTTAAGGGCAATACGCTCCGCGTCTACTGGTACGTTCTGAACGCTTCGGGCAAAGTTGTCGGTGTCCGCGAGGTCCAACGAGCCCTCGGCTTCTCAAGCCCCACCCTCTCCCTCTATCACCTTGACAAGCTGAAGGACCTGGGGCTTGTAGGCAAGGAGTCGGGGGAATACCGGCTCATCAAAGAGGTCAAAGTGGATATTCTCAAGCAGTTCATGAAGGTCGGGCGTATCTTCGTCCCGCGCTTCGTACTCTACGCCGTCCTGTTCACCGTACTGACAATCTATTATTTAGTCAACATCGTAACGCCCGACTTTTTCTCGGTCTTCGGGCTCCTGTTTGGAGGGGTCGGGTCAGCAATCTTCTGGTTTGAAGCTATCAAAACGTGGAAACAGAGACCTTGAGATAGATGTGGAGACAATGTGAAACATGTTCAAAATCGTTGAGTTAACTGACGGATAACCTTCTCTAGAGAGAGCTGAAAGTTGGACGCGGCAAGCAAAAAGATGCTTTACTTCGGCCTAATTGGGCTGTTGATAGCCGGGTCCATAATCGCTGTCTTCCAAGTAGTACCAACAGTTCTGCCTCCATCTCTGCCTTCCATTCTCGCCAAGGACGGGACCGTTGCAGTCTACTTTGCCAGTACACCTTCAGATACCTCTGGAAACCAAGACACATCTGCCTCAAATTCGCGGCTGAGTGGCCTCGCCATCTCGGCGAAACCCGTGATGAACATCACTAGTCTCAACGTTACGATAGACTCCGTCATGGTCCACAAAAGTGGCGAGGCAAATGACAGCGGATGGACGGAGATATCCCACGGTAGCGTGACTCTTGACCTCCTCAAACCGACAACGGTCTCCACGATTATCGGCTCGTCCAAGCTGCCCGCGGGAAACATCACGATGATCCGGTTACACGTCTCCGTTGCCACTGCCACTGTGAAAGACTCCACGGGTATTATCAGCCTGAAGACCGTCGTCGTATCTAGCGGGAAGCTTGAGGTCCCGCTGAGACCTGAGGCACACGTAGGGGTCCAGATGACTACTAGTATAACCCTAGATCGTCCTCACATAGTCGAGGGCAACGGACAGATTCGTCTCACCCCTGCTCTACACGCCGTTGTCAACGGGCCTAGGTAGAGAAGCTGGCCTGTTGGTAGCGGGGGGTGGACTTTCGGGTCCCGCCGAGAGCCCTTTCGAACCACCGTTTGAGGGCTGAAAACGTTTTCAGCCAATCTCAGGGTTATGAGCCCTGCGGGTTAAACCTGGATAGGCTCCTCCTAATGGAGAATCTACCCCACCCCGCTACAAACGCGAAGCCCGCCCGGACGCTTTTAAAAGGCTTTCAAATTACGCTCGCTCTTCCTCCGACATCCTTTCCTACCTATTCCTGTAACCGATATCCAGCCGTCACTAGCCACGCTGAACGGAATACAACCCGAGGACTAGATCGCGCTTCGCGGTCCCTTCACATGCGTCGAGTCCAAGCATGTTCTAAGTCAGGTGATACCTGAACCGTTTGGGAAAAGTTTCAAGAGCTTCTTGACATTCGGAGCGGGACGCCTGTCCCTAGAGGCAAAGGGAATTCTCCGTGAGAATGGCCGGACCAGCAGTTATTGCTCTAACTGTTCTCGCCCTGATTGCCCCGCTCGTTGTTCAGAACTCAAATGCTATGGGTTGCTCGGCCCCCTGCCAACTGGAAGCGTTATCGCATGTCCCGCCTCCTGATTTGCCTGGAGGAGTAAGGGTCAAGCTTGATGGTGGATCCATCTTTTCCCTGAATCACACTTTCGCATTTGCCAACAGCACGGTCCATACGATTCAAGTTCTCGATACTTTCTTCATAGGAGCGTCGAGCGGGAAGCGCTATACTTTCAAGCAGTGGACGTACACAGGCGATGGCAGCCAATGGGACTCCAGTCCCACTATGACGACACCCCCGATGTACGCTGACTATACAACAGCTCTCTGCAACGCGACACTGAACTGCCCATTCCTGGCCGAATTTACAGTGACTGCTCCTCTTGGATGTAGAACAACCTGTCACCTTGACGCTCTCACGAACGTTCAGTCATCAGACGGAATAGTTAAGGTCCGGCTTGACGGTTCGAGTGTCTACTCTCTGAGCACCACGTTCGCGTTCCCAAATGGCACCGTTCACACTATCCAGGTTTTGAACAGCACGTTCACAGGGGCGACGTCAGGGGCAAGGTATACTTGGATTCAATGGAGTTGCACTTGTGGAGTCGCATCGACAACTAGTCAGACCCTCAACACTCCAACAATGTATGATAATTACACGGTTTCTCAGAGGGGCGCCTTTACAGCCCAATTCAACAAGCAGTTCCAACTCAACCTAGCCTTCACGGACCAGCAAGGTAACTCGTTGAGTCCCCCATCTTCACTAGAGCTTGTAAGCGGAAGCACAGTTGTCAGTCTTACTTCGGTTTCCGGACAATGGGAGAATAGCCTCGTCTGGACTGTGAGGAATGTTGTGTGGGAGGGAGCTTTGGGACTCGAGTTGCCAGGGCAAACTGTCGACCTCACCGCCGGCTCCATCTCCAAGACTATTGTTCTGAAAGCGTTCCCCGCAACTGTAAAGATCGTCGATCGCTCAAAGAATCCAGTAGCAGGCGTGACAGTAACGGTTTCTTTCGCAAACACAACTTCGAGAGCGTTCCAGACGGATAGTCAGGGCCTCATACAGCTCGGATACATTCCGTTGGGGTCCTACACCGCTGTTGTGACTTATCAAGGCAACACTATCTGCAGTTGCTCCACTGACGCTTCCCTAACCAATCCCTTGGTGGTGGAAGTTCCCGTCGGAAGCGCTCCCGTAACAGTCACATCGGTCTCCTCAATCGTGCTTCTTACTATACTGGGTCTCGCCGTTTTTCTAGTGCTTCTGGCGGTTAGGGTTCGGAAACCACCTCCGCCTCCATCCATTGAGTAGCGTTGGCCACTGGGCAGGCAGAGAGAAATCGCGTGGCAATCTCATCGCGAAACCTTCGCTGCAGAACGTCGGTACCATTAGGCAAATCATGGCTCACATGATGACACAGGTTAGGGATTCTCGGAGTAGGCCAGTGAATAAAGGTAGAGTCAACCTTTGACCAAGTCAGACCGGCATAAGCATAGCAGGAGCCGCAGGTCGCGGCGGGGCATCAGTACCATAATGGCCAACCTGACAATGCTCGTTATTGTAGTGTCAATGAGCTCGATGCTTTTCATCTGGGCCACCTCAAGCCTCGGGTCTTACGCGGGCGGAGCCGGATACTGGTATTCGAGTCGAAGCAATGCCAACCAGGAGAAGCCGAGCGTCGAGAGCGTCTTCTTTGGAAAGACACCGAACTGTCCAGGTGGCGCTTCATACTGTGTGACCATATACATAAGAAATGTCGGAACAGTTCCCTTCACAATCAGCTCAATCTATCTCAACTCTACACTTTACAGCCAATCCTACCCGCCGGTTTTAGTGTCCCAGGTTCAACAGTTCCAGTTCCCCCTGTCCGGCCAGACTTGGGTCAAGGGCAACTTGCAGACCCTGACAGTTGCTACTCTACGGGGAACAGTAGTTCAGACAACTTGGGTTCCGTGAGGATGATTTGACCAAAATGACTCTCTTCAGAAGGTTCAAGCGTGCTAGGAAAGGAATGAGCACCATATTCGGTGGGCTCTTCTTCATCATCCTAATTCTCATGGGTTTCAACCTGATGCTCTGGAACTTCATCCAGTACGACGCATACAATCAGGTAATAACGTCTACAAGTTTACGCGACCAGCAGGCCAAGTCCGAAAACTTGGTCTTCAACCCCCCTGGCGCCAGAGACTTTACCGCGAACAAGTTCAACATAACCATGAACAACCAAGGCGGGACCACCATTACCGTCTCAAGAATCTATATCACCAACCTCTCCCCTACCAATTCACCCCAATGTCAAGGCGCAGCGCTCTGCACCGTGGACCTGCCACCTGCAAGTAAGACCTTTTCAAACGCAAACATTCAGACAGGAGAAAACGATCACCGGATCACAGTAAACGGAATGAGGATCGACGACGGAAGCGGCTACAAGGTCGTAGTGTCCACTGCAAGGGGCAGACAGTTCAGCTTCTACTATCCGTGGCCGGTCAACGGCCCAGGAGCCTCCAACTCGAACCAAACCAACACGGCACACGGAGCACTAGACGTCAAGTTTGACCTGACATCCTTTAACTTCACTCGAGGTACACAGACTGTGTCCCAGCAGGCGTGGACCGTCCCGTATCAGACTAATGTAGTATACTGGGTGAAGGTGGTCAACAACGCAATCTACCCAGTGTCCATTTCTCGGTACACATCACTCTACTTCGTATGCTATCAGGACAGGTTCGGCTCGGGACAGGACCCGGGTTATGGGCTGCCCCCTTGCAACGAGACCGACAATAGCTTTGTGGTGGACAATGGTACTATGAATCCAAATACTTTGGTTGCTTACGATGACGTAAACCGGCCATACGTTATCCCTGGTGCAGGTCCGAACGGTCCGAGCGGATTCACCATTGTGAAGTTCGGCTCATTCTGTCCCGGCTCGCTCTGCGGTAATCCTCCCCCTCCTCAGGATGTAGACTTCCCAACGCCCTACTTGGTCTTCATGGGATTCTTCTATAAGGGAGCCAACGGAATCTTAGTCGGGCAGACCATTTCCTTCGTCGCTGTGAGAGCCTGCTCAACATACCCGTCGTGTCCATGAGCCTCTGGCCTCTTCCAATCTAAGCAGCTAAGCCAAGCCAAACAATCAAGGACCCCTAGTCACCACAGTCGCTCCCTCGGATTCTTCGGCCCCTGAAACACACCAGGATGGTGGGCCGGGAGCTTTTCAAGAGGTTTGCGGGACCAGGGGCAAGCCTGAGACTGTTAGAATCGGAACTAGTTGGTGTTCGGTATTTTTCTCGAAGACGGTTCGGGCTATCTGCTCAACCGTGACAATGGCCTCGTCAAGTGTCGATGGGAGCGTGGAGGAGGGGCGTATATTCCAGGTTCAACCATGCGGTTGGATGTACCCAGTCTCAGCGAATTCCGGGGGACACGCGTACCGCATTTTCTGCACCTGAACCCCTGATTTCTCCCCATCGACTCGCAACTATGTGAGCATCTAGGGCAACGAGGTTTTTCGAATTGGTTTGTTTCGGCGAGATTGACGACCTCAAGCTTCTCAATGTTGAGGGTAGCTTGGTCCAGGGGACCGAGTCTGATTCCGCCGGAAACCTGTATAAGGTCGCCTGAAATCAGCGCTCTGGCAACTTTTCGAAGAGAGCCGGTCTGCTGATACGCTGCACAATCCAAAGACCCAGTTTCGTCCTGGACACTGAATATGACGTGACCACCCTTTAGAACAATTGGAGGGCGATTCACTCTGCCCGTGATCACTGCTGACTCGTATGGGCGAAGACCGGCGACGTCTCTACGAACGGTAATATGCGCGTCGGTTCCGTGATTGGTCTTGAACAGCATAACCCGCTCGACTGGCTCCCGTATGACTACTTCGGAAAGTGCTTGCAGTAAGGTTGCAGGATCGTCACCTCGAATCCCTAGGAGCACGGGGTCGGGCCCATGAGGGGAGACTAGCACCCGGCGCGTTTCAGGGTCAACATTGTTGAATGTTCTATCTCCGTATTTTGAATCCATCTTTCTAACAGAATCAGGGTCAACGTTGCGCCTCGTTCCACAGTTCTCCTTTGTTCGGTAAGCGATTACCTCGAAGGTGTGGTCCGTTTCCATGTCATAGGCCACTGCGGCCAACGCTCCGATGATGCCTCTGCGCCCGCCGAGCGTGAAAGTGTCCACATCGGCTTCTCTTGCCAGCTTATTGGCCTCTTTCGTTTTGATTACATCGTGTAATGCTCGCTTCGAAAACTCTGAGAGTGCCGGGGTGGGATGCCCTTTTAGAAACACTACGGCTGGGTCGGTTGAGGGAATCGAAGGGTCCGAAGTTCGTTCGACAATCTCTTTCACGGCATCTTCTGCTTCTGTTAGTCTATTCTCTTCGCAATTGAAATGAACCGACAGCGCTCCATTTCCTCTTGTCTTCCAAGGAACATTTGGGTTCAGCCTGACAAGCCAGGGAAAATCGAGTGGAACAAACCCTCTTCGGGATAGTTCCTCGAAGACGAGAGCAGCCGTATGGGTCGTACAGCCCCCGAGTTTGGAATCAGTATCGTCGATTCCAATGTGGAGGTCAATTCCATTTCCAGTCGGTGGCGGAAAATCCTCAAGACCGATGTGCGTGTTTTGCGAAGGGGCAATTCTTGTCAAAACCGAGACCACCTAGCTGTGGACTAGTCTCTTACAAATTCCGGCGTTCTACCAATACCTCGGTCTGGGGGCATGCGCTCCGCTCAATCAACATGGGTCTTCAGATGAGCTATTGTTTGTGGCGGCGGATACGAGGTCAGCTTTCGATGACAATCATCGTAAGCGTAGACTTTACCTTGTTTAGCCTTCGAATCTTCCAGGTGATGATCTCCTTCAGCTTGTCCATGCTGTCAGCCGCAACCTTGGCCACTATGTCGTATACGCCGTAGACCATGTACGCCTCCTTGACCTGGCTGACTCCTTTCAACTCTTTGACGACGGCGTCTTCTGAACCTATCTCAGCGTTTATCAGAACAAAAGCCATGGGCAACTGATTCTGCCTCTTGCCCGCGGCAATCAATTTCAGACGTTAAAAGCTTTGAGCAGCACGATTCTGATAACTCTTGGGGGTAGTTTCGGCTGTCTCTTGGGCTAAATCATCTCGTTCTCCTTCTTGGAAGGATGAGCGGTCGTCGTATGAGCCTGTCACACCGGGATGAGGGGAGAGACTTCGACCACGTGTCAGGTCTGAACACTGGGATACCTGGTTGGCTGGCCGCCGTAAAATCCCTGCCTTGCAATGGGCCAAGCTACCACGCTTTAGGGGTGAGGGGGCGGTTGAGATTCGACCGTTCCCTGCCAAGACGAGGCATACGTGCTTCTGAAGCGCAAGGGTTCTCAGGTGAAGCGATGAAGGGGAACCCGACGACGACGGTAATCCTCAGAGTCGACGAGAGCAAGATAACCCCCGAAGGGGCTATCAGAACTAGCCGCACGGCATACCAGTAGAGGTTACTAGTACTGGCCATTGCTAGCGACGGTTTCAGAATCAATATGGTAACAGAACCGGGCTGGTGGACTTCGACCGTCGATGGGCGCTACTGTGCCTGTAACAATCGAGGCATCGGCACTTTTGCTAAGCGTAGCGATGCTATTGGCGGCTTCATTTAGCGATCTCAAGACACGGGAAGTCTCGAACAAGGTCTGGCTTGTCTATGGCCCCTTGGCTCTTGCACTGTTCATCGCTAGGATGGTCTACGCTTGGGATGCAGCTCCGATCATAAGTGTTTCAGCAATTGCCACATTTGTAGTAGCCTTTCTATTGTTCCATTTCGGGGTAATGGGTGGTGCTGATAGCAAGGCCCTCATGTGCTTCGGGCTTGCCTTGCCAGTTCCCCCAGCCTTCTTCAACAGTCTCTGGACTGCGCCCATTGTGCTCTACCCATTTCCGATCGCTATTCTCGCAAACTCGTTTCTACTCTCAATCGTCTCGGGCGTGGTCATTCTGTTCCGGAACATTAGCCGGGGAGTCTCGGCCAAGGATCTCTTTCGAGGGTTTGAAAAGGAGACTCTTTTCAGGAAACTGTTTGTCATGTTCACAAGCTACAAGACAAGCTTCAGTGTTCTACAGTCCTCTAACTATCTATATCCCGCAGAAAAAGTGGAGGTTCAGGACTCGAATCCAGTCAGGCACTTACGTGTTGTTTCATCTGCGGAGGAAGACCGGGACAAGCTGGTTTCGAGCCTTCAAGACTACAACACTCAGGGACTATTCTCAGACGGGGTCTGGGTCACACCGGGTCTCCCGCACCTTGTCTTCATAACCGCAAGTCTGTTGACAGTCCTCCTGATAGGCGACCTCGTGATGTGGATGTTCTTCAGAGTAGTGGGGTATTCATGATGACAATTTTAAAAACCGTAGTTAGCGACACAACCAGAAGCCTAGGTGTGAAAGTATTGGCAGCCGACGAATTCAGCGTACAATCCTTGATGAAACTAGGATTGACAGAGTACGAAGCACGCATCTACGTAGTCCTGAGCAAGATGGGACCCCGAAATGCCAGCGAGATCAGCTTCTTGGGCAAGGTCCCCCGGCCAAAGACGTACGGGGCAATCAGAGGCCTAGAGAGCAAAGGACTCTTGCGCATCGTCCCGGGGAAGCCTGAACGATACATGGCCGTGTCACCGAACGATGTCCTCGTACCCTTGGTTGAGAAGCTGAACAGGGAGACAACCGAGTGCGTCCAAGTTGTGGAGAACCTCGCGATGGCCTTCGAATCGTCAAGGTACGTTTACACCGAGAAGCCGTACGAACGGTATGATCTCTGGAGCGTTCGGGGACGTGACAAGGTTCACAAGCGGGTCCAGGACATGATCGGCGAATCCAAAGTCAACGTATTCTTCAGCACGACTGCCAACGGTCTCGTCAGGCTCTACAAAGCCCACTCGGAGGCTCTTGAGAAAGCAGCCCAGCGGGGAGCCAAAGTGCGAATTGTTGCGCCTGTGAACCAGACGAACAGTAGCGTGGCCCGCGAGCTATCGGAGGTAATCGAGGTCAGGAACAGCCAGTCCCCGATGGTCAAGTTCATCGTGGCGGACTCTGCGGAGATAATATTCACGGAAGACATCCCGGACGATACGAATGTCAACGCTGGACAAGACGTGGGGACTTGGACCAACGACCCGCTTCTGGTCAAGTCTCACGAGAAAATCTTCGAACAACTCTGGCCCACACTACAGGGCAAAGAGACGATTAAGGCAAAGGCTCACTAGACCAACGGAACAGTTTCAGGCAGGCGAGAAATCTACCTAGGAGCCAGTCAAAGCCCGGGTCCACTAGAGACCAGGGAATGTGCTCCAGACACAACTCCTAAGACTTCCAAGGAACACGCCCGGCCATGACACGACAATCACCTTCACTCAATCTATTTCCAGCTGAGCCTGAACTCCTCGACGGGGGGGTGGGGGGGCCCTTGCAGCGAAAGCAGCGATTCCACGGGGTTCCACGCGTGGAATTTCTCAGACGGGAAGATTACAAGGAGGCAACATGTTGGAAACCTGTCCTGACGAGATGCATCAGTGGACATTCCCCTATGACAGACCTTGCATCGTCGGCAGTAGTTGCCGGAGCATTGCTATTGTCACAGTAACCTTCAAGGAACGCCGGGTTTTCACCGCCGCTAAACACTCCCAAAGAATGTTCTAGGATTCTTCTCCTATCCTAGAAAGTTCGAATATATCTCGGTATCTCCCGAGGAAGAACTGTGTACCGGTAGTGTAACTGTTCGAGATTTTTCTAGGTTACACGAGTCCTATTGCCGATGCAGATGTGGGTAAGGCTGTGGTTCGTGGGCAGGTCCACGCCACAACCCCAGAGCGAGAAACAGAATGAGTCGGTTGAACAGGTCCAAGGACACACTACGTGACAAAATACTACACGTTCTCTCAGGCGCTACAATACCCATGGATGTCGAGAATGTCCGGATCAAGTCGGGGCTGAAGAACTGGGAAAGCACCAAAGCGCTCCTTCTCGAGCTGGTAGTCGAGGGAATAATCAGCGGTCAGAAGACAACGAAATCCTGGGTGTTCTGGGTCGACCACCGGGATACTAGAATGTCGATTGCAGGAAGAGACCATGCATGAACACTGACACTAGAAACCCTCACTATCAAGCTGTGGTACCATTGGGCAAATCAACGCTCCCTTCTCTCCATGCCTTGGCTTGGACCCCGTCTGGGGAAAGCATGGCAAGCCCACGGTGAAAACACAAAGGAGTGAAAAAATTGAGGAAAATACTCGGGAATAAGAAAGCCATCTCGACAATACTCGCAGCTCTACTCATGGTGGTCATCGTAGTCGTGGCTTCGGTCATGGTCTACGCGTGGTCAACAGGTCTCCTCGGAAGCTTGCTGATCACACCCACTGCAGGCAAGGAAGCCCTCAACGCAGACACGTACTCTTTCTATAACGGTACCATGGCAGCTGTCAACATCAGAAACACTGGCTCCGCTTCTGTGTCTCTTGTCACGTACTACGTCAAGGATCCTTCGGGCAGCACTTACTCGAACACTGCATGGATAGGTCCTACTGGTATCGCGCCTAATGCCGTCAGTCCTACTAACTTCGACATTAACACTGTCGGCAACCACTGCGGTGGCTGCACTCTCTCGGGAGGGAGTGCCTACACTTTCACACCAGGCAGCTCCTACACCATTACCGTTGTCACATCGCGCAACAACCAGTTCGTCTTCACCGCGATTAGGTGAGAACAATGAAAACCATCAAACGTCTATTCAAGAATAAGAAAGGCATCGACACCATACTCGCCGCTCTGCTCATGGTCGTCATCGTAGTCGTGGCTTCGGTCATGGTCTACGCGTGGTCAACAGGTCTCCTCGGAAGCTTGCTAGTCACACCCAACGTTGGCAAGGAAGCCCTCAACTCAGAGAACTATGCATTTACCAATAGCACTTCATCCACCCTCTACATACGGAACACCGGATCAGCATCAGTTAGCTTCGCATCATACTATGTGAAGGACAGCGCCGGCAACCAGTATTCAAGGACCACGTGGACGAATGCTCCCGCGTCGGCGGCACCTAACGCTCTGACAACTGCGTACATCAATATAGGCGTCAGCTGTGGTAGCTGCACCAATCAGGGCTCCGCGTTCACATACACTGCAGGCAATTCCTACACTGTAACCGTCATCACTACTAGGAACAATCAGTTCACCTTCACCATAATCAGGTGAGGGCCACTGATGGCGAGTCGAGATGCCAAAATCTGAACTTCCCGGTTTTTTGAAAACCCCTAACGAAATAGGAACCTGAACCGAACGGGTGAGATGAGAAGGAATGAACACTAGGAACTTCGTCAAATGGGCAATAAGTCGGGTTGGCAACAACCGGAGGTCCCACCGGGGAATCAGCACCATAATGGCCAATCTGATGATGCTGATCATAGTCGTATTCTTATCCGCATTACTATTCACTTGGGCGATTACCAGCTTCGGCCTGTACCAAGGCGGGGCAGGCTTCTTCTTCTCCAGCAAGAGCCTG
>Ga0209058_1000298_pt1 | contig 41122 bp, 39 predicted proteins | sample GraSoiAngelo_147_FD_185904 | JGI IMG/M metagenome (GOLD analysis project Ga0209058, IMG submission 185904) | Grasslands soil microbial communities from the Angelo Coastal Reserve, California, USA - 14_1009_05_40cm (SPAdes) (version 2) | ecosystem: Environmental > Terrestrial > Soil > Grasslands ... | reverse complement strand
AGCGCTTGGCCAGTGCTCGCGCCCGGGGCGGGCTGGCCGCTGAGATCGGCCGCGGTAAACATGTTGTAGCGCGTGATCTTGTCGGCGCCGCTCACTTCCTTCACAGTTGCAACTGAGCCGAGCGGAACAATGCCACCCGAATTATTTCGCGTTTTCAGCAGGCGGATGTCGTCGGGACTCAAACGAAATTGCGAATCGGCCTGAGCGGTGACGCGATACGTGCGGCCGAAAAGCGTGAGATCGTTCACATATGTCGATCCAAGATAAGTTTGGAGCGTTCCGAAAATGTTGCTCAACGGCACGTTCATGCTTTTCGCTTTAACGCGATCCACTTCGAGCCAGAGCTGCGGGACGTTCGCCCGAAATGTCGTCAAGTTGTTCGCCAGGCCAGGTGTTTGATTCGCTTTGATCATCATGGCGAACGCTTGTGTTTGCAGTTCATCGAGGCCGGCGTTGCCGCGATCCTGAATGAAAAGCTTGTAGCCACCGGCGTTGCCAATGCCAGCCACTGGCGGTGGCGGAAAGGCAATAACCAGAGCTTCGGGAATTTCCGCGCGAACGCGCGCGTTCATTTTCGCGAGAATCGCAGGCATTCCCTGGTCGCGCGTGTGTCGTTCTGAAAATTCTTTGAAAGGCAAAAAGACTGCGGCGGTATTCGGTTGGTTGCCGCCGAACAAATTGAATCCAGCGAACTCGACCGTATTGAGAATGCCGGGTGTTTCGTGAGCGATCTTCGAAATCTTATCGACGACTGCCTGGGTGCGGTCGAGTGATGCAGCGTCGGGCAACTGCGCAAAAACGACCGCGTACCCGCGGTCCTGCGTTGGAAGAAAACCGCCGGGCACAATTTTGAAGCCAAAACCGGTCAGAGCGAGCAAGCCGACGTAGATGAACAGAATGACGACGGCCAGTCGAACAAAGCGCGCGACAGTGTTGCCGTATGCGTTCGAGGCCCACGAAAACGTCTTGTTGAATCCTTTAAACAGCCATCCGAGCAGACCGTCGAGCAGGCGCTGAAATGAATCTTTCTCCGCGCCGCGCGGCTTGAGGAGGAGCGCAGCGAGGGCAGGGGACAATGTGAGCGAGTTGAGGGCAGAGATCGCGGTAGAGACTGCGATGGTCAACGCGAATTGGCGAAAAAATGTGCCGGTAATGCCGCTGATGAACGCGGTCGGGATAAAAACTGAGCAAAGCACGAGCGCGATGGCAACTAATGCACCGCCGACTTCGGTCATGGCCTTGCGTGCGGCGTCCCGCGGACTCAGCCCGTCTTCGATGTGATGCTCGATCGCTTCTACTACGACGATGGCGTCATCAACCACGATGCCGATCGCCAGCACGATGCCGAAAAGCGAGAGATTGTTGATCGAGAACCCGAACCCTTTCATCGCCGCGAACGTGCCGATCAACGAAACGGGGATCGCAATGAGGGGGATGATCGCGGCGCGCCAGGTTTGGAGAAAGATCAGGACAACCAGAACGACGAGCCCGATCGCTTCGAATAACGTTTTCTGCACTTCGTGGATCGATTCCCGGACAGAAACTGTCGGGTCGTAAACAATCGTGTAGTCGAGTCCGGCCGGGAAACGCTGTTTGAGTTCAGCCATTTTCTTCCGGACCGCGTCGGAAGTGGCGAGCGCGTTTGAGCCTGGGAGTTGGTAGATCGCGATCGCGGTCGCCGGTTTTCCGCCTAGCCCGCTGTTGACCGTGTAATCGCGAGCGGCAAGCTCAACCCGCGCGATATCGCGCACGCGAGTGACTTGTCCGTTAGCGCCGGTCTTAACAATAATATCGCCGAACTGCTTTTCATCGGTGAGCCGGCCTTGCGTGCTGACGGTGTATTGAAATGCGGTGGCGCCTTTCGGCACTGGCGGCGCGCCGATGATTCCCGCTGCGACCTGAACATTCTGCTCCTGGATCGCTGTGACGACATCCTGCGCCGTCAGACCGCGTGCAGAAAGTTGATGAGGATCGAGCCAGAGACGCATCGAATATTCGCGTGCGCCAAAAACATTGATGTCGCCGACGCCATCGAGGCGCGCGAGTTCGTCGCGAATCTGCAGCAACGCGTAATTGCTGGTGAAAAGCGAATCGAGCGATCCATCCGGTGAGACCAGATGCACGACCATGGTGATGTCGGGCGACTGTTTTTTCGTGGTCACGCCGATGCGCTGCACATCGGGTGGAAGCACGGGAATCGCGATGGCGACGCGATTCTGTACCAGCACCTGCGCCGTATCGAGATTGGTGCCGAGCTTGAACGTGATGCTTAGCGTCATGTTGCCGTCGCTCGTACTTTGCGAAGACATGTAGAGCATGTTCTCGACGCCATTGACCTGCTGCTCGATCGGCGTCGCCACTGTTTCCGACACCACTTTCGCGTTCGCGCCGGGATAACTGGTCGTGACCTGGATCGTTGGCGGCGCGATCTCGGGATATTGCGCGATCGGAAGCGTCGAGAGCGCAATGACACCCACCAACGTGATGACAATGCTAATCACGCCGGCGAAGATTGGCCGGTCGATGAAAAAATGCGGAAAGTTCATGCCGCGCTTAACGAGTTATGATCAGCACAATCACTTCGTGCCTTTTGCTTGTGCGGCTGGCGGCGATTCTTCCGGAATCGGTTGCACTTTCATCCCCGCTTGCAACAACTGCAGACGTGTCGAGACAACTTTCTCGCCGTCCTTCAGTCCGTTTTTCACAATCCGCTTTCCTTCGAAAAGACCGCCGGTCTCAAGGTTGCGCCGCTCGACCGTGTTATCGGGTTTCACCACGAACGCGTACTTGAGTCCCTGCTGTGAACTGATCACCTTGTCTTCAACCAGTGCGGCCCGATAAGGCGTTGCGCCCGAGACGCGCACCCGAACAAAGAAACCCGGTGTAATGAAGTTAGGGTTCCAGTTTTTCAGAACAATCCGAGCGCGCACCGTCCCCGTCCCAGGATCAAGGCGGTTGTCAACGAAGTCGATTGTACCTTTGTGCGGGAAATCGGTCTCGTTTCCCAGCTCGATCCATGCCGGAATCTTGGCCGTGCGCGCGCTCACGCGTTTCCCTTCTTCGCTCAACTTTACATATTTGAGCACCGCATTCTCGTCGGCATCGACTTTGGCATAAATCGGATCGACCGAGACTACTGTCGTAAGCAAGCTATCTGGACCGGCGCCGGGTTGAACGAGATTGCCTACGGTAATGCGCTGGTCACTCACTCGGCCGTCGATCGGAGATTTGATCTGCGTGAACTCCAGATTTAATGCGGCGGCATTCTTGCCGGCTTCGGCAGAACTTTTAGCAGCGGCAGCACCTTGATAGGTAGCTGCCTTCTGATCGAACTCGCTCGCGGAAATCGTGGCCTTGCCGCGCAGTTCCTTCGCGCGATTGAGTTCGATCTCGGCAAGCTTGAGCTGCGCGTCCATTCTTTCAACCTCGGCGGCAGCACGGTCAAAATCCGCTTGGTAAGGGCGCGGATCGATTACGTAAAGCAGGTCGCCCTTTTTAACGATTGCACCTGCTTCAAAATGAATCTCCGTGATGTAGCCGGACACTCGTGGTCGAATCTCAACCGATTCAACCGGGTCTAATCGCCCGGTAAATTCGTCCCATTCGTTCACCTCTTTCTCGATCGTGGTAACGACATTGACCGGTAGCGGGCCTTGTGACGGTGCAGATGCTTTCCTGCACCCAGTTCCCATCAAAAAAACGAGCAAGAGACCAACACCGGCAAAGAACTGGTTCATGTAATCAGATTCGCATTCATTTGAGTTGGTCGCGAACCGCGGCTTCGAGCGTAGAAGCCGCAGTAACTGAAGTTTGCTGCGTGGCGCGGGCGCGAATTCGGCCCGCCAGGTCGCTCAGCGCTTCGACATCGCGCAAGGTGATCATCTGCTCTATGTCTCGCGCGAACAAAAGATCGAGCGTCCAATCCATCATTACCCGCAACTTCTTCGGCAACCGCGGCAGTTTCATTAGATAGACCGTCCGCCAAAGAAACCACGCGATAAAGCCGGAAAATTTTATTCCAAATACCATGTAGGCCCGAGGTGAACAACAATTTCAAAGTCTCTCCATCCTTACATCGTTCCGCAGATGTGCTGGCCGTTGCGCTGGGACAGTCACCCCTGGTCCGCGAAACGCCCGCGCAGTTTGCTCGAACAGCTCGATTCTGGTGTTGAATTTGAGCTGATCGAAAAACAACGCCTCGGTAGCGATGAGCCAAATTGTGAAACAAACCATCAGCGTGCGGAGCGGGAATGGTTTCAAAGATTCGATCATCTTCATGATTGAGACATACGCGTGACCCACAGCGCTCCGCTGCTTCGCGTTCGAGAGATTTTCCAGTATACCTGGCGAGGTTGTGCTTACTCCCTCGTTAGAGATAGCAAGCTCGTCGGCCCCGCGAACCACGATCGTGTCGCGCAAAAGGATCCTTTCTCGTGCGGCACTGCAAACAAGCGGAAATAACCAATGAGAGATGAATACCGAGAAGCGCGCCGCGTTACGTTTGTTCTCGTAAGATGCTGACTTGCCAGGTGCGGTTTTCCCAGCGCTGGTCGCGTTTCCAAAGGAGTGTAAATGCAAACACTGAAACGGCTGCCCACTGTGCGCTCGGAAAGTCTGCAAACCAAAGATTCAATTCATCTTGGTGGATTGTGTCCAATTCGTTATCCCGCGCCCAATCGTCGATTGACCAGGCAATCGTCGCCTCCGCCGGTAGGATGATCCGCAGAATTTTGCCGCGCACGACACGCCGCAAAGGATGACGAAGAGTCCAAATCTCGTATCGACTCTGCACTGGATTTACGACGTAACGTTGGTAGGCCGGCTCGACACGGTCGAAGCAAACGCCGTCATGGCGGCTGCGCACGAGTGAAACATATTCAGCGTGCGACCAGCAAAGCGGCATTGCCGCGCCAGTTGGGCAACCGCGTTTCATCCTCGCGTACGGCAAATCTTCGCCGTCCCAAACTTGCTCTGTGATCATGCCGCCTTGATTGGAAAAGTTTTCGATCGTCGTGATGAACGGCTTCGGATCGCGTCCCGCAGCCAGCTCGTAATGGCCGCGTTCGCCCGTCAAAATCGGCCAGCAACGGCCCACGCCTGTTCCGTCGAAAGCGCTGCCGTCATCTTTTTGTCCGTAGCAATCATGATTGTAGCGACGCCACCCCGGGCCTTGCGGCAGGTCATGTTTAAGCACGCGATCGATCACTTCGATTGAGTCGCGGACGACCGGATCGTTCGCGTCGCGAATGCCGTACCGCACCAGATGAAGGAAATCGCCGCCGACCACATTTCGCGCCGGATGCAAGCCGCCGCCATTGGCGATTTGAACTATGGTCGTATTGGAATCGGCATGCGGATCTGGAGCGCTCGGGTCAGTTGGATTGATGCGGATGTAATGACGAGGACGACCCGCGACCAGCTCGCCCTCCGTTGTGACCGTCCACTCTTCGAGGTGCGCTGCCAGCCAGTCGGCATATGCGAAAATAAAATCTGCAAGACTTGTTTCGTCGTATTCTCCGGCCCACTCCGCGGTGCAAGCGAGAGCAGCGATCACAATGGCGAGCGTCGAAGGCGAGTAGCCGGCGTTTTCCTCCCACCGATCCTGCGCGGTAACCGGCCCTTGCAAAATCAGGTTTGCCGCGGCGCGCACAATCATTACCCGGGGATTGAACAGGCCGAGCGCGTCCCGTTCGTGCAAACGCCACGCCAGAAGTATCGGGAAAGCAATCTGGTCAAGCTGTAGCCCGGACCAATAAGCGGTGCCGTCGATCCAGCTATTTTGTGGGAAACTGCCGTCCGGCCGCTGAATGGCCGCGAGCCAGATCAACGCGCGCAGCGGAGTGCTTATCTGACCCGTCGCGAGGAGGGCGGTTGCGCTGTGCACGAGGTCGCGGGTCCAAACGAGATGATAACCCCCGAGATCGTCGTCGCTCTTGGTTTCGCCCCAGGGAATACTCATGGATGCAACCAGCGCGCCTTGAAAAACTTTGTCTTCATGCGCCAGCAGTACGCAACGGCTGAGCCGATACATGCCGCCGGCGTCAGATGTGTCATTGCTGAAGTCGAATTCAGGATTCACAACCGCCCGTTGCCACTGACGTACATACGCCTGGCAATGTGACTCAAACGACTCGGCCAGCGATTGAAATAACTTCGTGGCCGCGCTCTGATAACTTCGGCCAAACCCAACAGCGATTGTGAATTCACCATTCTCTGGCAGATCGATTTCGCCGGTCAGTGCGATGTTGCCTTGCTCGGCGGTGGGGAACTCCCAGTTCATTTTGAAATGCTGCATCAAGTCTTGCCAACCGTCGCTGAAGCCGACGTAACCGACAGATCGACGAGCGAAACCGGTATTGCATGCGACGATCAGATGAACGTTCTGTCGCTCAGCATGGATGACTTTGCTGCCGCTAATTTCAGAACACCACGCCGAATTGCCCGCGCCACGACCGGCTATGTGAGGAGCGAGCAACGCATAAAGCCGCAATTTGCGGCGGAGCGACTCATCGAGCACTTCGACTCTGGTGTGGACCAGCAAAACCGACAGATGCGGATCGGTTATTACATATTTTATCAGACGGTAGCGACCGTTCGGCTCCGAATTTGTGAGACGATAAAAGAGGCAATCGCGTTCCGGGTATTCGATCACATGATCGAGGTCGCGTTTTTCTTCGTGGCAGAAACTTTCACCGTCGCTGATGAGAAACTGAAAGTCGCGTGTGTTTGGTTTATCGACATGTGGATAATAGATCTCATTGACGATTCCGTGACTGAGCGTGAACCAGACACGGCAACTTGTATGATAAGCCGTGCCGACGCCTTCTTTAGCACTCGAAGTCCAACGTGGCTCGATTCCCGGCGCGCCAAACGCCACTGAATTCTCAGGGGCGTTCATCGATGAGGGTTGCGCTTTACCATGGGAAGGCCATTCCGTCCTGTTTACTCTTCGCGCTTTTCAATCTCCCGCTCGATGCGGGGATCAGGAATGAACCAGAGGAGCGCGACGAACACATACAGCCCAGCTGCGATCCATGAGCTCACAAACGCGAGCGGGATCGCGGCGACGTAGAGCAGGGGAGAAAGTTTACCTTTCCAATCCTTCCCGATAGCCTGCGCCAGAAGCGAGTCACGGCCTCCCTTGGCGATGATGGTTCGCTGCAGAACATAGTAGGCAATTGCCGCCATCAGCAGCACGAAACCGTAAACAGCGGTCGGGATCGCGGCGAGGTGGTTTTCACCCATCCAAGCTGTCGTGAACGGAAAGAGCGACAGCCAGAACAGGAGATGAAGGTTGGCCCACAGAATCCCGCCGCTGACCTCCTCCGTGGCTTGGAACAGATGATGGTGGTTGTTCCAATAAATGCCGAGGTAAATGAAGCTCAGCACGTAGCTCAACAATACTGGCAGCACTGGTTTCAATGCAGCGAGTTCAACCGCATGCGGCACCTTCAATTCCAGCACCATGATCGTGATGATGATGGCAAGGACGCCGTCGCTGAAAGCTTCGAGCCGGGTTGTTTTCATCTTTGGAAGCCTGGGAGACTGTTGAACACCGTCAGCGAATCGCGCGCTCTCTGTGGATCGACTTCTGGATAATAGATCTCATTGACGATTCCGTGACTGAGCATGAACCAGACACGGCAACTTGTATGATAAGCCGTGCCGACGCCTTCTTTAGCACTCGAAGTCCAACGTGGCTCGATTCCGGGCGCACCAAATGCCACTGGATTCTCAGGTGGGTTCATCTTTAAACGTAAGGGAGTTCATGAGATTTTGCAGTGCCAAGAACGAGATAATGCTCGTTCCGTCCTTTGAGATAGAAATACCGCGGAGCCGCCGGAGCCCGCTACTGCGGAGCGTAACGGAACTTCTCATCCGAAGAAGTTTCGGTTAGCCTTTCACCTGACAAACCACAGTGGAACGGTTACAATTGGGCCGTGAGCGCATCCGAAATCATCAAGGAACTTCCGAAGCTGAGCGAGGCCGAGCGTCGGGCGGTGCTCGACAAGTTGCGCGAGTTAGCCGTGCGCGACGAAGATGTCCGGATGTGCGAGCAAACGGCAGATGAGCAGGCTGCGCAACTTGACCGCTTAGAGGAAGCGGCCGCCGATTATCGCGCCGTTGATTTACGCTCACGCGGCATCAGCGAGGCGCAAGCCAGGGATCTTCGTGCCGGACTGAAAACGTTCGCCGAAGATTGGGAACGCCCCGAAGCTGCGATCTACGATAAAGACCCGGCGAGGAATCAGTGCCGATAATCATCTGCACGGAGGCGTTAATTTCGCCTTGACCTGGCACATAAGTAAGGAAAGATTATTCTGGTAAGGAAACCGCATGCCTTATTCGACGCTCACCAGCAAAGGACAGACCACCATCCCCAGGGAGATTCGCAGGCTCCTTGGCTTGAGAGAAAACGACCGCATTCTCTACGAAGTGGAAGATGGAAAAGTCGCAATCAAACCCGCGCCTTCCGTGCACGAGCTCTACGCGGTTTTCAAATCTCGCATTCGCCGCAAAGGAATCCCGCCGACTAAAGCGCAAATGCGCGCTGCGGTCACGCGTGACATTGTTCGGCGCTGGAAGAAAAAAAGCGTCTGATGCCGAGGCTTCTGCTCGACACCAATGTCGTCGTCCGGTTCCTCACCGGCGACCATCCGACCCATTCGCCGCGTAGCCGTAATTTGCTCGCGCGCGCGGCCAGCGGCGAAGTGACTCTGGTTCTCACCGACGTCGCCCTCGCCGAAACCGCCTGGGTGCTGCAATCATTTTATTCGCTGGACCGCGCCGCGATCGCCGCTGCCCTCAAAGGCGTGATTGAATCGACGGGAATCGAAGTCAACGACAAGACCGTTTTGCTGAGCGCGCTTCGAAACTTCGCGCAGACCGATGTAAACTTCGTGGACGCATATCACGCTGCCGTTGCCGCTACCGAGTCGATTGCTATCGCTTCGTTCGATCGCGATTTCGATCGATTCGCCGGCCTCAAGCGCGTCGAGCCGCAAAGTTAAGAAGAGACATGGCGGCACCGCGTAATCGCGACTTAGTCGGCGGTGCGGTTGACGCTAGTAGGGTTCTGCGGCGAAAACAGATTCGGGATCGGAACCGGAAACTTTGCCGACGGCGATCCAGCCGAATCGACTGATGAGCGCGCCAATCAGAAATGAAATCGCTGCGAACGGGACCAAACCGAAAAACCGGAGAACAAGTGCAAGCGGGCCATTCAAAACTTCGCCGATCCGAATCAGCCAGCCCGAACCATGTTCGTGAATCGCGCGATCGGCCGCGCCGTGTTTATCGATGCTGAGCCAGATAAGGAGCCCGAGCTCCACCGTCGCTGCGTAAAACCCGATGAAGTTGAGCGCGGGGCTTCGATGTCCGAGCAATTCCAACACGGCAGCGGCGGATCCTAATCCCGCGGTCCCAAAATGAATAGGCAGGAACGTGCGATGCAAAAACCATGCGGGAACCGCGGTTGCCCCAATGAGCACGCCGGTGTAAGTCGCGAGCAAAGTTCCGAAGATCGCTGAGCCGAATATGAGCATTCCGGCAGCGATTCGCAGTAGTTGATCGATTGTGCCGCCGAAAACTTGATGGGCGTGCAGTTCGAGCGCGATCAAACCTGGAACGACACAGGCGCCAAACGTGCTGAGAATCCAAACGCCCATCGACATAGCCGATTGATATTTGAAAACGCGCAGCATGTTGATGAAGAGTAGTGGACGACCCAGATCCATGATGAGTAGAATCGATGAGAGGATCACCCCGATCGCGGCGAGCCATATTGCGGTGCGCGCAACTCCGACATTCGTCGCGAGCGCAGGATCGAGATGGTGAAAGATGGCCGCGGCGAGCGCGATCACCGCCGACATTCCAGCGATTCCGCCTACGAAAAAATAGAGAGGAATTTGCCAGGTCCAGACCGGTGGCTTGATCACAGGCTGACCGTAGTAACCGGGTTTGCGCGGAATCGGTCCGCCTGCAACGTCGACACCTTTGCCCGGCGCGACGCCGTCCTTCCACGCTTCCTCGCGTAATTCTTCGAGTCGCTTTTCAGATGGCGAATCGGTGGTCATGAGAAAAACGCGAATGCCAAGAGGGTGGCGATGATTGATGCGATTGCAGTCGCGAACGCCGAAGTCCACGCTGACTTCAGGTAAATGGTTGGAATCTGCGGTTTCGGCGGCAGTCCGTACGCTTCCGGCTCGCCAAGAATCAAAAAGAACGCGTGAATGCCGCGCACAGACGTCTCCGTTGGATCGTAAAGTTGTGCGTCGTTGTAACCGCTTTGTTGCAATTGCTGCACGCGCTCCGCGCCGCGTGCGCGCAAATCATCGAGCCGGCCGAACACGATCGATTCGGTCGGACAAACCTTCGCGCACGCAGGCACGAGGCCGCTCTTTTGCCTATCATAACAGAACGTGCACTTGAATGCGCCGCCTGCATCAGGGAGCGGCTCGGGGCGGCGATCGATCACGCCGAACGGGCACGACACGACGCAATAGCCGCAGCCATTGCACACGTCGTTTTGCACAAGCACGGAACCGACCTCAGTGCGCACAATCGCGCCGGTCGGACATGCTTCGAGGCACCCGGCTTCTTCGCAATGCTTGCAAACATCGGAGAGAAAAATCCAGCGAAACGGGTCTTCCGCCTTCGCCGAGGCTTCGGCGGACAGGTCACCGTCACCATCGCCTAACGAATGTGAGCCAACGATCTGGTTTCCTTTTTGTCGATCTTGCTCGACAAACATCACGTGCCGCCACGTGGATGCCCCGAGGTGGCCCGTGTTGTCGTAAGAATTTCCGGACCAAACGAAGCCGTCATCCGGAACATGGTTCCATTCTTTGCACGCGACCTCGCACGCCTTGCAGCCGATGCACACGGTTGGATCCGTGAAGAAGCCGACCTCCACATTTTCCCGTACATAATTGTGCCGGCGCTGGTTCGTGCTCTGTGTGCCTTCGCCGATCATAAGGGAACCCGAGCCTCTAGCTTGCGCAGGCGTTTGGGCGCAAGCGAGACGCATGCGCTACTTCTCTGTGCGGTCATTCTTTTCCTTCTGTCGCGTGGCCGCCGCCGCTTGTGTCTGCGCCGACCGGCGGTTCTTCGGGATGCAAAGTGATTGGACCGGCTTGCGGCGCGTATTTGTTGAGAAACTCGGTGAATCCTTGCCCGCGTGGAAGACGGCCGGGCACGATATTGCAGGTGAGTGCCTTGGCTTCCATGATGGTGACGTTCGGTTCGCCAGAGATGGTAAGAAGATCATTGGCTGCGCCGCCCCGCACGAGGCCGGCTGTCCCAAAATGATAAGGTAGCGCGACCTGGTGCACGCGTTTTCCGTTGATCCGCAACGGCCGAATCCGGCGGCTAACAAGTGCGCGCGCTTCAATCGCCGCGCGCAGACTAACAATGCAAATGTAATCACCATTTTTGATGCCGAGCTCGCGCGCAAGCTGAGGTGAAATTTCAGCGAACATCTCTGGCTGTAGTTCCGCGAGATGACTGAGAAAGCGCGACATGCCACCGGCCGTATGATGTTCGGTCAACCGATAGGTGGTCAGCACAAATGGAAATCTCGAATCGCCCGGCGGCGCGAACCGATTGTCATTACGCGCGAACCAGTGCACCGGCGGATTGGTGTCGTGCGAATAAAGTTCATTCGCGACAGGGGACTCGAGCGGCTCGTAATGAGTTGGCAATGGTCCGTCCTTCAAACCTTTTGGCACGTAAAGCCAGCCCAGGCCGTCCTCATGCAAGACAAACGGCGCGTCACCGGGGATTGCATCCAAGCCTTCCGCGCCTAGCTCCGGCTCGTAATCGGGAGCTTTCCCTTTTACAAAGCCGGGGACGTCTATGCCCGTCCATTTTTCCGAGTCCCACCACACCAATTTTTTTCGTTCGCTCCAAGGACTGCCGTCAGGACGCGCACTGGCGCGATTGTAAATGATTCGGCGATCACTCGGCCAACTAAAGCCCCAGCCGTGACCGAGATAATCTCTGGATTTGCGCGAGTTTGCCTTGTTCACGCCGTCGCGGCCCAGAACACCTGAGTAAATCCAGCAGCCGGATGCAGTCGATCCATCGGCTTTCAATTCGGCGAACCCATTTACCTGGGGTCCGTGATGAGGTTTGCCATCGCGATCGAGGCCGAACACGATGCCATCCTGCAATGTGGGAGGGGCCTCAGTGCCCCGATCGTCGCGACGCTGAGGTCGCTCCCACATTTCCAAAGTGTGCCAGCCGTTGATCTCAGCGAGCACGGCTTCCATTTGCGGATCGCCCTGTTCGTCCTCCGGATACCACCAATCCAATGCTCGCAATGGCTCATCGACCGGGTCGTTCGACGCGTTGGCCCTGGCGATTAGACGCAGCGCCAGTTGGTGAACAAACCACGCATCGGATCGACAATCGCCCGGCGGATTGACAGCCTTCTCACGCCATTGCAACAATCGCTGCGTGTTGGTGAACGCGCCTTCTTTTTCGGCATGGCCGGCAGCTGGGAAAAAGAAAATTTCAGTCTCGATGTCCTCGGCTTTCAACTCGCCGCGGTCGATCTCGGGCGATTCACGCCAGAAATTTGCCGATTCGATCTCGACCATGTCGCGAACGACCAACCATTTCAGTTTCGACAGCGCCTTTCGCTGGAGCCGCGAATTGGGCGCGCCGACTGCCGGGTTCTGTCCCATCAAAAACATGCCTTCCATTTTTCCGTCGAGCATGTCGTAAAGGAATTCGAAAAAGGAATGGTTGCCGGTAAGTTTGGGAAGCCAGCGGTAGCCGAAATCGTTCTCTGCGGTCGCGCGCTTTCCGTAATAAGCCTTGAGCGTGCTCATGATGTATTTGGGGTAGTCCACCCAGAGCCCGGTTTTTTTCGTGTGATGCTCGAGATACTGCTGAAGCGTCTCGTCGCCCTTGCGCGGCATTGCGAGGTAACCGGGAAGAATGTCGTAAAGGGTCGGAATATCAGTCGAACCCTGGATCGAAGCGTGACCGCGTAATGCGAGAATTCCACCGCCGGGCCGGCCGATATTTCCCAGCAGCAATTGCAAAATCGATGCAGCGCGAATGATCTGCACGCCCTTCGAATGCTGCGTCCACCCGACCGCGTAACAAATTGCAGCCGTTCGCTCTGGGCCAGATGCGGCAGCGAGCGCATGCGCAACTTTATGAAAAAGATCGGGCGGGACGCCGCAGACTTTCTCCACCATCTCTGGCGTGTAGCGAGAGAAATGGCGTTTTAGTTTCTGAAAGACACATTGCGGATCTTGCAATGTCAGATCGCGCTGCGGACGACTCAGATCGCCGCCCTTGTAAAGCCAACTGTCGCCTTCATAAGCGCGCTTTTCTTCGTTCCAGCCTGAGAAATAACCGTCCCCGTTGTCCTCCGGGTCGCGATATTCGTCGCTCAAAATGCAGGAGGCATTCGTGTAAGGGACAACGTAATCGCGAAAGAACAGGTCGTTTTCAATGATGTGCCTGATCAGGCCGCCGAGAAAGACAATGTCGCTGCCGGCACGGATCGGCACCCAGATATCCGCCAAGGCGCTCGTGCGTGAGAACCTTGGGTCGACATGGATGATGGTCGCGCCGCGCTCCTTCGCCTTCATCACCCATCGAAATCCTACCGGGTGCGCTTCGGCCATCGACGAGCCTTCGATCAGAATGCAATCGGCGTTTGCGAGATCTTGTTGCGCGGTTGTGGCTCCGCCGCGGCCGAAGGAGGCGCCCAGACCGGGCACCGTGCTGCTATGTCATATCCGCGCCTGGTTGGAAACACAGACCATCCCCAGGCCGGCGGTAAAAAGTTTTTTTATGAGATAATTTTCTTCGTTGTCGAGCGTGGCGCCACCGAGATGGCAGATCGCGGTGGTGTGATTGACATTTGACCCGTCGATTTGTCCGCCACCGGACGGATTCGCTGCGGCGAACTTGACGAATGTGCGCTTGCGCGATTCCCAAATGCGCTCGGCCACCATGTCCATCGCTCGATCGAGCGAAATTTCCGTCCACCCCTTCGAATGTGGCGCGCGATATTTCATTTTTGTCTCGCGACGCGAATGAGTGAGCAACTGATAAGAGGCGGCGCCTTTTGGGCAAAGATTTCCCTGACTGATCGGGCTTTCCGGATCGCCTTCGATCGAAATCAGCTTCCCGTCCTCGTGATAAATGAGTTGGCCGCAACCTACCCCGCAATACGGACAAATCGAGCGCGCGATCTGCGCATCGTCCGTGCGCGCATGCATGGCGTGCGTCTTTTCCGACATCGCCTCCAGCCCGGTCCCATCTTTACGTCCACTAATCTGCCGAACCAGCGGCCATTTCGAGAGCAACGCAGTCAGCGATGTCATGTCGTCCAGTTTCTCGCTTAACCGACCATTTTCATTGATAACTTTTCTATCCGCTGTGGTAAAGCATAAAGGAAGTTATCGATCCTTTGCCACCGACCATTGGGTGCTCGAGGAAAAGCCAAAGGAAACAACCGACGCGCTCGCGAAATTTCTCTGAAACTTTCGAGTCGCCCACGCCAAAAGCTTCGGCGCACTTACTGGTTTCTGGACGCCCGATCTAATTCCGGCGAGGCTCGTTCGCGATGGCAATCGTAGTAGGCAAGACCGAATTGATCCTGATTTGTCTGGTCGCCGTCGCTTTGCTGGCGCTCGTTGCTCGAAAAATTAGGGTCCCGTATCCGATCCTGCTCACCTGCGGTGGCGTGCTCCTCGCTCTGGTTCCCGGTCTTCCCGCGATTCAGCTCGAGCCTCAGCTCGTCTTTAATTTGTTTCTTCCGCCTCTGCTCTATCCCGCGGCCGTGTTCACGTCCTGGCGAGATTTCCGGATGAACCTTCGGCCAATTCTGACTCTGGCAATCGTGTTGGTCCTGTTAACGATGACAGCGACTGCTTATGTGTTCCATGGCTCGACGGGATTGCCTTTGGCGGTTGCGTTTGTGTTCGGCGCCATCATCTCACCACCGGATGCGGTGGCAGCACTGTCGGTGACGCAAAATTTGCGTGTGCCGCGCAGGATGATTGTGATCCTGGAAGGGGAGAGCCTGGTAAACGACGCCACTGCTTTCATTTCCTTTCGTTTCGCTGTGGCTGCTGTCATGACCGGTGCTTTTTCGCTAGGCGAGGCAAGCTTGCAGTTTCTTTTCGTGGCGACTGGCGGTGTGTGCGTTGGCCTTGCAGTCGGCTGGCTCGCGACGCAGGTGCAGAAACGTTTGGATGATCCGCCTGTTCAAACAATGTTCTCGCTGCTCACGCCTTATCTCGCTTATTTCAGCGGCGAAGCGATCCACGTTTCCGGAATTTTGGCGGTCGTGATTGCCGGCATTTATTACGGCTGGCGAGCTCCGCGCATTTTGAGCGCGCGCATGAGACTGCAAGCGCTGCCGGTTTGGGAAATGGTCGTGTTCATTCTTAACGGAGTGCTTTTCATGCTCGTTGGACTTCAATTGCCGTTAGTCATCCAGTCGCTCGGTCCAGGTTCGGCGACTGAGGTGGCGAAGCTGGCGGTCTTGGTCGTTTCAGTGATGGTCCTGGTTCGTTTTGCCTGGATATTCGGGACAAGTTATTTGCCGCGGCTTGCAGGCGGCAAGTCTCGTCGTAAAAGTCGCATCCCCTGGCAGCAGACAGCGTTAATCGCGTGGACCGGAATGCGCGGAGCCGATTCACTCGCAGGCGCGCTGGCGATCCCGTTTGTGTTGCCCAATGGCGAGGCATTTCCCGGACGCGACCTGGTCATTTTGCTGACGTTCTGCGTGATTTTCGCAACGCTTGTTCTACAAGGACTTACGCTTACGCCATTGGTTCGTTGGTTGGGCGTCGTGGATGATCACGTCACTGAAAAAGAAGAGAAACTCGCGCGTTTGAAAGCGAACGAAGCAGCCCTGGCGCGGCTCGAAGAGCTGGAGACGTTCAGTCGGGCCAGGCGCGAGACTGTCGAACGTCTCCGTTCAGAATACGACGATCGTATTCGACAACTACAAATTGAAGATCCAGACGGAGAAAGCGTCAGCCAATTGTACTCACCTGACTTTGAAGAATTAGCCCGCGAGATGTTGCAAACAGAACGCGATACTGTCATCGCACTCCGCAACGAAGAGGCGATCAACGATCAGGCTTTGCGCCGGATCCAACGCGATATTGATCTGGCCGAAGCCCGGCTTCACCGGCCAGCTTAAAATTGGCGGCGCGGATCGCATTCTGTATGGAAAAGAACTTCTCAGTTTCGCGGCGGTTGCGACGCGATGGACGCCACCGTCGAAGATCTGTGACAGTTCTCAACCTGATTGCGCGGGACGAACAAAGCCCGCTCGATGAAGTCCTCGGTGTGCGGATCACCGCTTGACCGCGCTTAGTTAAAAGTACCGAGGGCGTCGTGCACGCCGGCGATGGACATACCGCCTTCGCCCACGGCAGCGGCGCAACGTTTCACCGATCCCGAGCGCACATCGCCGGCGGCAAAGATTCCGGGGAGGCTGGTTTCGAGTGGGCCGGGTTGGTGTTTGTTCGTCTTCCAGGCTGGGGCGCCGGCGACGTTGATCCCCGTTTTGATGAAGCCTTTCTCGTCGCGTTCGATTTCTGGTGGTAACCAGTCGGTGCAAGGTCTGGCGCCAATCATGGAAAAAACGGCCGGTGTTCGAACGGCTCGGCGTTCGCCGGTCTTCGTATTTTCCAGTTCGATTTGTTCGAGCTTTTTCTCGCCGGACATTTTGCGGATTTCGGTGTTGCGGAGAATCTCGATGTTCGCGCACCCTTCGACCCGACGCGAAAGGTAGCTCGACATTTTGCTCTCGATGTTTTTTCCCCTAACGACTAATAACACTTTGGCCGCGCCCTCGGAAAGAAACATCGCCGCCTGGCCGGCTGAGTTACCGCTGCCGGCGACAACAACAGTTTCGTTGCGACAAAGCTGACCTTCCAGGGCGGTGGCAGCGTAATAAACGCCGACACCTTCGAATTGTTCGCGGCCCTCGGCATCGAGCCGGCGATAATTCGCGCCAGTCGCAATCAGAAGAGCTTTTGCGCGAAGCACGGCAGAGCAACCTTCCGTCTCGAGACACACGCGATATTCGTCATCGGGGTTGTATTGCAGCGAAAGGGCCTCGGCTGGTGTGGAAAATTTCGCGCCGAACCGGTAGGCCTGAAGCTGCGCGAGCCAGGTTAATTCGCTACCACCAATGCCGGTCGGGAATCCAAAGAAGTTTTCAATGAGTGAAGAGGAACCGGCTTGTCCGCCCGGAGCATAACTTTCCAAAACGACCGTCTTCAATCCCTCTGAGGCGGCATACACCGCTGCGGCTAGGCCTGCCGGTCCGGCGCCAACAATGGTCAGGTCGGACAGAATTTCGGTTTCATTTTCGTCCGCGAGTGATCGCAGCAAGCCGGCTTCCCGTGCGACTTCGCGCAACGACGGCTTGCGCAGTCGACCACCGGCCGGAGTGATCAGGACCGGTAAATCGCGACTCGTTAGGTGAAAACGTTTGCCCAGCGTCTGTCCCTGTTCGCTCTCAAATTCCACGAGCCGATGCGGGATGCGATTCTTGTCGAGGAAATCATCGAGCTGATGTCCATCGCGCGCATCGCGGCTGGCCAGAACACGCATTCCCGCGAATTCGTGATCGCGGCGAAGCCGCCGGCGTCGCATGATCAATGCATCGACGATTGTCTTGCTCACGGCGGGAATCTCCGCGAGCGCGCGCCGGAGTTCGGCCGCCGGAATGTGGAGAATCTCGGCCTCGTCCGATGTGACTCTCGAGGAACCGAGGATTGATGTGCCCTGAAGCATCGATACGTCCCCGATGAAATCGCGCTCGTGCGCGGTAGCGAGGTTATATTCGGTGCCATCGCGCGTCTCGAAGGCCTCGAATTCACCGCGCAAAACAATCGCTAATCCGAGATCGCGCTGCCCGGCTTTAAAAAGCATGTCGCCGCGTTTCATCACCCGGCGCTCGCCCAAAGGTTCAAGGAGCGATAGCTGGTGATCGTTCAGTTTCGGAAACGCGATGCTTTCGGTATCGCGATAAAATTGTTCGTCCTTTTCTTCGTCAGTCATGAAATCGGAAGCTCGTGGTGCTCAGAACGAATTCCGAAGCGCGCAGCCCGGATTTTTCTGAGCAGCCTGTAGCAACGGCCCTGTGGGCCGTCTTCGCAGTGCCAGGAGCAGCACAAAGATGGACCGGGCACAGCCCGGTGGCTACAGAATCTATGAAATCGCTTGGTCAATTCGCCCGGCGCGTTGTCTCAAAAAGGAACCAAGCTCGTCGCTCTGTTTCATCGATCCAAACTTCGATCAGACTCGTCGTGGCGACGTCGCGGTGTTCCTCACACACGTTGTGGGCCTCGCGGAGACGCGCGGCCAGGGTTTTGTTGTCCTCTGCTAATTCGGCGAGCATGTCCAATGGCTCAACGTATTCGGCATCGTTATCGAGCACGCGCTGAGTACGCGCGATCTGGCCGATCGATCTCAGCGTGATTCCGCCAAGCTTTCGGACGCGCTCAGCGATTGGATCTATCATCGCAAAAAGCTGGTCGGCCTGCTCGTCGAGGAGCAAATGGTAATCGCGGAAATGCGGCCCGCTCATGTGCCAGTGGAAATTTTTCGTCTTCACGTAGAGCGCGAACACATCGGCGAGAATGGCATTCATCGTGCCGCTTATGTCTTTGGTGGCCGCAACCGACAGATCAGTTCGCGTCGCGAGTGGTGCGTCGCGTCTCTGCGTGAGCTCCAATCTTTTCTTCGAATTAGGTTTGTTCATTGTTGTAGCTCCGTTGTTGTCTGATCATTCTTGAGTTCAGGCGTTGGTTTGCGTGTTAGTAACTCGCGCCTTGTGGCAACCCCATTGTCGCGGCCGTGTCCGTGTCGAGATAGCCAGTCATGCGCAAGCCGTGGCTACGTTGATAACTCCTGAGCGCCTGGCGCATTTCAGGGCCGAGCGCTCCGTTGCTTTCGCCGTGATAATAGCCCTCTCGCGCGAGTCGCTCCTGCGCTGCGACAACCGTCGAGTAGTTTGAGTAAGACTGATCGCTGTAGCCGTTCGGATCGTAATCCGCTTCGGTTTGGTAAATGCTGGAGTCGTAGTAATCCTGCGCTTGATCGGGATAGCTATTTTGATCGTAATACGTTTGCGCTTGGTAATCGCCGGAATCGTAGTAACCGGGGTCATAGGAGTAGGGATAGTCATAGCCGTAGTAGGGCGAGCCGTAGGCGTAGTAATCTGGGTAGTACCCCCAATATGGCCACCACGGATCGAATCCGATATTGAAGATCACCCACGATCCGTTGATGAAGCAGCACCGGTGGCCATTCCACCAATGGTCGCTATGATGGTCCCAATCGCGATGCCAATCTCCGGAACGCTGCGCGAACACCTGTTTTTGCCAGTCACCACGAAGATGATTGTTGCCACTCCGGAAGTGACTTCCGGTATTTCGCTGGTTCCACACGCTTGTGACAGCTGGATTTCTGTAATTCGCAAACCGCTGGAAACGTTTACTTTGATTAGGTTGTCTGATCGTTGCCGCAGTGAATGGACCCGAGCGGGTAAACGTTCCCCGATTTGGATAAATCGAAGGCTGGCGAAACCCAGTCGGCCGGTACGAACGCATTCCAAATGACGAATAGCGGTGGCCCGGATAAATCATCCTGCCGCCGAAGCTGCGCGTCGGCATGGAGTGCATCGATGAAAAGCCGCCGGCACGCGCCGGAGCGTGAGCAGCCGGAGCGGCGTGCGCAACTGCACCACCGTGAAAACCGCCACCGCCTTGGTAGGCTCCTGGATTTGCTTGAGCAATCATCGCCGCACTCGCCAGAACTGCGCCGCATAAAAATTCCGTCTTCATGATTTCAGCGTCCTTTCGTTTTGCTGCATCTTGCTATCCATATTAACGCAAACCGCCCGCGATTACTAGCGTTTCGCCGGTGATCCACGCCGAGTTGTCGGAAGCGAAGAACACCGCAGCCGGCGCGATGTCGTCCGTTTCTCCGACGCGGCCGAGCGGCGTCTGTGATTCAAACATTTTCCGCATTTCGCCTTCGGTGTAACCACCGGCGATCGCTCCCTCTGTGATCACCATGCCGGGATTGATGGAGTTGACGCGGATCTTGCGAGGCCCAAGCTCCTTCGCAAGCGTACGCGTAATCGCGTCCACTGCGGCTTTGGTCGCGTTGTAAACCACGGCAGTTGGTGGAGTCAGAGAACTGGCGAGCGAACCGATGTTGATGATGCTGCCGCCGGCGGAATTGAAATGCTTGAGCGCTTCTTGCGTGACGAGAAGCATCCCGAGAACGTTGGTATCAAACATTCTGTGAAACTGTTTCTCGGAGACTTCTTCGAGGGGCACGAATTCGTAAACCCCGGCGTTATTAACCAGGATGTCGATCTTGCCGAAGGCTTTCTCCGCTTCAGCGAAGAGCCGCTCGACTTCTGCCTTCTTCGCGACGTTGCCCTGGATCGCGATTGCTTTTCCGCCGTGCTTACTAATTTCGTCCACCACGCGATCTGCGTCTTGCTTTGCAGAAGCGTAGTTAACGGCGACGGACGCCCCTTCCGCCGCGAACTCTTTCGCGATGCCCGCGCCAATCCCCTTCGACGCTCCCGTTATTACCGCAACTTTTCCATTTAATTTTCCATTTTTCATTTGTGTTCCTTTGATTTCTTTTACCAGGGAAGTCGTTGGCCAAGATGGAAGAACCCGCCGCTCGGACCGTCATCGGGCAGCGTGGCGAGTTGCGCGCTCGTCTTTCCGCCCTCGCTAGGTTCCATCGGCGCGTTTGGGCCGCCCATCTCGGTTTTCACCCAGCCGGGATGCGCGGAGTTCACTTTGATTTTGTTGTCACGCAATTCGTAGGCGAGATGCACCGTGAATGAATTTAGTGCAGCTTTCGATGCGTCGTAAGCGAAAGTCTTGAACGCGTAAATCGGCGAGTTCGGATCGGAATGCAACGTGAGAGAACTCAGGATGCTGGAAACATTCACGATTCGGCCTGCCGGAGCTTTGCGCATGAGCGGCAACAGTTTTTGCGTGAGTGCGACAGGCGCAAAAAAGTTCGTCTCGAATGTTTCGCGCAACATCTCAGTCGATACTGCGGTGACGGGGTTTGGTCCTGTACCAGTTGGCGAAATTTGGCTCTCTTTCAAAACCCCCGCGTTGTTAACCAGAATATCCAGCCGGCCGTACTTTTTTGCGAAGTAATCATAAGCCTTCTGATGATCCTGCGATTTGGTAACATCAAAGCCCAGAGTTTCCGCGGTAATGCCTTCGTCACGAAGCTTCACAGCTGCGGCTTCGCCTTTTTTCGGATCGCGTGATCCAAGAACGACAACGATGCCTTGCTTGCCGAGCTCGCGTGCGGTCTCCAAACCGAGACCGCGATTAGCGCCAGTAATGAATGCAACTTTTCCGTTTTCCATTAAAATTTCCCTTTGATTAGTTGTGTTTGAGAAATTTCCGGGTGACCAAACGCTGTTCTCGCTAGCCCGCAGTGCGCGCTAATCCGAGCGATTGAAGTGTCGCCGCCGTGAGTGTCCCTGTGACGCTCAAGTCGTGGTCTTGTTGATAACGCGCGAGAGCGGCCTCGGTTTCGTCTCCCTCAACTCCGTCGACCGCGCCTCGATAGTAACCAAGTTTCGCAAGCTGTGATTGAACTGCGCTTACGGTCGCACTACTTCCGTACTGACCCGAACCAACATAGGCCGACTGGTCATCGTAGTCGTACGGGTAATAGTCGGAGTAATCGTAGGGGTCACCGTAATAATCGTACGGATAACCGTCGTAACCGTAGTATGGCAGGTAATCCCATGGGTAGAATCCGTACCAGAAGCCGTTGATAAAGACAAAGACGTGACCGTGGTCAAAATGTGCACGCCGCTTGTCCCAGTCGTGGTGCCAATTTGCGTCATGACGCGCAAACGCGTGATTCGTGTTTAATGATCCTCGATTTGCCGGTCGCGAAATCCGCGGATCCGAAACGCGGTTGCGCCCTGCAGTTGAGCCGACCCGATTGGACGGACGAGTTATCGCTGTCCGGCTGCCGACAAGCGGAGTTGTTGATCGAGCGACTGAGCCAGTGAATCCACGCGGCCTGACGGCAGACATTCCAGTGCCACCGTAATAAGAGTACGGTGCGCGAGCGAATCCACCGAAACTTCTTCCGCCAAAGCGCGCGCCCCCGAACGTGTTCGGGGCTGCGCGATAGCCACCACCGGAAAAGCCGCCGACGCGGCCGCCACCACCGAAGTGGCCGCCACCAAAACCGCCTCCGCCACCGTGAGGGCCTGCCCACGCTGGCTGACTAAGACTGACAAGAGCGCTGCTTACTAAAGTGAGTAATTTAATCTTTTTCATAGCATCAAATCTCGTAGCCGTCCGCTTTGCAGCCATTGCGCGTCGGTGGGATTTTAGGGTGCTACCGAAGAGTCGCTGCGGGCTCTCTCCTTCGGGAGAGAAACGCGTAGCATGGCGATCTTGGCTGTGGGGCCGGCGGGCGTCTTGCCTGCCGCATGAGTGGTGTCAGCGTCGTCATCGATAATCAGGATGCGCCGCATTTCTTTCATTCCCGAACCGCCGATTGAATTTGGCCAGGAGAAACCAGCGTTGGTTTCCCGCGGAAGAAAGTCTGCTTCGATTACCTTGTTCATACGCTTTCGATCAGTTGTTTTTGGTTTCCTAGGTGGTCAGCCAGGTGACGAACCAGGCGCCGAGGAATCCGATGATCAATCCGATTAACGGGCTGGAAATGGCGAACCAGAGCGGAATCGCCTCACGTAAGGGGAGCGAATCTCGTCTTCGCAGACGCCACGGCGCGTGTTTTATTGTATTCACACTCATAATTTTTTTCGTGGTACGTTAATTAGGCGACCGATCGACCCTTGTTCGGCGAAGAGACTCCGAGCAATTCAGCAAGGCGCGATTCGTAAGATTCGCACGTCGGACAATCACCGTTGGCCTCAACCCACTCGGGATGTTCGGCGCGCAAAGCATCGTGTATCTGTCGCTGAAGTTGAGTGTAAGAGCGGATCTCATCCGTCGCCTTCGGAAGAGTGTTTGTTTTCATCGCTCCGAAACGTCGGCCGTGATCGGAGTGCCGCCATTTCGCGTACGCAGGATTTTCCAATCCCACTTTGGGGATGATTTATGATCTCCCTTTCGAGGTAGCGAATTGATCCGAAACGAAGCAGCTCGCACCTGAAACGAAAGCGCAGCTAGAATGCGGCTGAGACTTCAAAAGTGTTCACGAGCGGGGAAGCAGCTTCTACAATTGAATCAAGCCGCGTCGTGTGGCGCTGGCGACGGCTTCAGTGCGGCTCACGACGTTCATCTTCGCGAAGATGGCTTTCACGTGCGATTTCACCGTGCCTTCACTTATGAACAAGGCCGAGCCGATCTCCTTGTTGCTCTTCCCTTTGGCCATCAGCTTGAGAACATCGATCTCTCTCGCGCTCAAAGTTTCGCCACTGATGCGTTCGGCCAGCTTTGCGGCCAGATGAACAGGAACACACGTTTCGCCAGCGTGCACCCGGCGAATGCTGTCCATCAACGCCTCGCGAGGCACGTCCTTAAGCAGGTAACCTTTCGCGCCGGCTTGGATCGCGCGGTAGATATCTTCGTCGCCGTCAAACGTTGTCAGCACGATGATGCGAGCATTCTCGTTGTCCGCGCGGATCTCCTTAATCGCGCCGACGCCATCGAGCTCGGGCATTCGTAAATCGAGTAGCGTCACATCGGGACGATGCTGTTTCCAAAGATCGACTGCCTCGCGGCCGTTGCTGGCTTCTCCAACAACTGTCATGTCTGGTTTACGCCGGATCAGCGAAGCCAAGCCTTCGCGCACAACACTGTGGTCGTCGGCAATCAGGACCCCGATACGTGATTTTCGACGGTCTGAGTCCGCTGGGCGACCCTCACCCTCCCCCTCTCCCTTGCCAAGGGAGAGGCGACCCGCGCCGCGATGTGCTGAACGCCGCGGCGCGGCGTTCCGACCTGACGCGGATTTCTTTTTCGTTTTCACGAGACGGATTGATCATTAAACGGCAGCGTCACGAGCACGTCCGTGCCTTTGCCGTGCGCGCTGCTGATCTTCAGTGTCCCTCCCATTTGTTCGACCCGTTCGCGCATGCCGGCCAAGCCGAAGCCGTCATGTCGATCTTTTACTCTGAATCCGTCGCCGTCATCGCGAAGTTCCAAGCGAAGTTCTTTTGCATTGAAGGTCAATTTAGTTTCAAAATTGCGCGGGTGCGCATATCTGAGGGCGTTGGTCAAAGACTCCTGTCCGATATGCAGAAGATTTTCCTGCCAAGCCAACGGCAGATGGCGCATTTTGCCACGAAGGTTGAAAGTCGTGTGAAGCGCCGTTCCCGCAGTTGTGTTCTTAATAATTCCTTTTAGCGCCTCCCAAAAATTACCTCCTTGCAAAGCTTGTGGCCGCAGAGCGTGGACCGATCTGCGCGCTTCGGACAAACTACGCCGCGCTAATTCGCCGGCACGTTGCAAATGCTCATTCGCTTCATTCCGACGGCAACAGGCGATTGCATCCTCGGCCGCTTCCAATTGCACGATCACGCCGGTGAAGCCTTGCGCCAGCGTATCGTGGATATCTCGCGCCATCCGATTTCGTTCTTCTAAAATGGCTGCCTTCCGGCTTTGCTCGGCAGACTCGTTGAGCTGAATCGCCAGCATCGCCTGGTGCGCCAGCGCCTGTGCCAATTCGATCTCTTCCGACCGATATGGCGGCCGGTCGCCGTGACGAACCCCGATGAATCCTTTCACCTGACCGCCGACCAGCGTTGGAATTCTCAGAAACTTCTTTGTTCCTCCAGATTTCAAATACTCGCGAAGCTCTTTTGAAATATCAGGATCACGATCGATATCTTCGCAAGCCACCGGCGCGCCGGAAAAAAACAGCTCCCGAAGTCCGGGATCCTCCTTCCACGATGAAAGATTTTTGATGAATGGGTGTTCCGGATCGGCCTTGGCAAAATTTGCGCCCTCGGCCCAGGCGCGTAAAACGAGCAAGTCATTCGATTCGTCTAGCAACCAAAGGATCACGCTTTGCGCTCCAAGCAGGCGGCCGATTGTGCTCAGCATTTGTCCGAGGAACTTGTCTGGTGCTGGCGCAGTGGCGAGAACATCCAAACTATAGGTTAGCGCGTCCACCTGGCCGCGGGCGACTTGCTCGGAAGCACGCAAAGCCTCCTCAGCACGATCACGTTCAATCGCAACCCGTACGAGGTGCGTCGCCAACTCGATCAACTCGAGGTCTTGCGAGGTCGGAGTTCGCTGTTCGCGATAGTACATGCAGAAGGTTCCCAGGACTTTTCCTTTCGAGGAGAGTACTGGATTCGACCACGAGGCGCGCAGCCCGTGTTTCAGTGCTGCAGCGCGATGCTCCGGCACGTTCCACAGCGGATCATTCGCGATGTCCGAGACTATGACCTGCGATCTCCGATACGCCGCGGTGCCGCAAGAGCCGGCACACGGTCCGATTGGCAGAGTTTCCATCTGCTGCGTCCATTCCCTGGGGAGACTAGGTCCTGCGACGGAATTCAGATGAACACCATCACGATTTAGCAACAAAACCGAAGCGAGCGTGCCGCTCCGCTGCTCTTCGATAGACAGGCACAATGCATTTAGGATCTCTTTCAACGCGACGCCGGTCGCGATCATCTCGAGGAGCCGTTTCTCTGCCGCTAGCAAGGCTTCGGCTTTCTTCCGCTCGCTAATGTCGCGCAGAATCGCCTGGAAATATCCGCCGCGTATCCCAGACACCGAGACTTCCACGGGAACGATCTCCCCGTTTTTGCGCACAAATCTTCTCTCGAATCGTATCGTGCGTCCCGTCTTTAATTTACCGAGTCTCTCGCGAAACAGATGGCGTTCTTCCGGCAGGTAGGTGTCTGCGACGGGCGTGCCAACCAGTTCGTCCTGAGGGACTCCAGCCAGCTCAGCGCTCGCGCGGTTTCCCAAAACACAGATGCCATTGGCGTCGACGACATAAATTGCGTCTGGTGAAATCTCGATCAGGTCCCGATATTTCTCTTCGCTCTTGCGCAGTTTTTCTTCCGCGCATTTGCGTTCGGTCACATCTCGCAGTGTGCAAAGCGTAGACAAAAATTCTCCACTCTCTGAGAGACGTGGAACCGATGCGCCGTCGAAATGGACAATGGCGCCATCTTTTGTTCTCCAGCGGACTTGATATTGTCGCGCTTTGCCCCCCAGCAGATCCTCGAGCATTTCACGAGCAAACCGCCGGTCCTCGGGAAAGAGCAGGAGGTCAAAAACATTCGCTCCGCGCAATTCCGCTTCTGAATAGCCGCTCAGTTGAACGCCACGCTGGTTGATGCAGAGGATGTTCCCAACGCGATCCAGGGAGAGGATCACATCGTGGGATAATTTAAACAGGTATTTTGCTGCGCTTTCGCCATCGTCTGCTGCGGGACAAGCTTCGGCGCGCGGTCTGAGTCCGCCAGAGGACGGAAGCGCGGTGGACTGGATCGGCTCCGCAGCAGTGACTTCCGATTTCATAACAAGTTAGTTAACCGTTGGGCAAAAACCCATTTCCCAGCCGGATGGTGCGCGTGCGCGCATGCCGGAAGTCTAACAACCACTTCGGCGGCGCGCCACTTTTGTTTCCTCCCTCGAAAGAGGTGTTATCGGCTCTCTCTTGAGGAGCATCGAAAAATCCTCCGACTGCTTCGTGGTCACGCAGCGCGAGGCTGCCTAGGTTTCAACGAAACAAAATTATCAGAAATGAAAACCAAACACTTCCAAAGCAATTCCAAGCGGGCCCTGTGGCGGATTTTCCGCCGTTCCTCGCAGCGTCACGACCGGATGCTCGTGCTCAACATGGCTCTGTTTAACTTCACTGACGGATGGAACCGGGTTTTTTCGAGGGATCAATATGCGCGCTTCTCTGCCTGACAATTCGACGGAGGCGATCGATCCCGCGCCGACCATACAGCCGGCGATAAACGCCGCTCAACAGTTCATTGTTGTGAGGGCGCCCATCGCCCGCGTGTATGAGCAATGGTCGCGTATCGAAGACCTGCCGAAATTCATCACGCCGCTGCGACAAGTGCAAAGAATTGACGATGCGCATTTTTCTTACACGTGGCATCCCAATGGCGGCGACCAGCGCGGGATGTTTCACATCGTTCTTCAAATTCCCGGCCGCCGAATCGCATGGCGCACCGTCTCAAACGGCTTCATGTCGGGCGTAGTTTCCTTTGAACCGCGTTCTCAACAGGAAACGGAAGTGACGCTGAAGATCCGTTCGATCTTCGATCCTCCCAATCTATCGCGGAGAGTCGAGGAGTATCTGCACAATTTTAAACGGCTGGTTGAGAACGAGGAAATCGGACGATGAGAAATCTTCCGAGTGAGAGAGCACTCGTAGCAGCGTACTGGCGAAAACTAGCCCGCTTCGTCAGAGCAGGATTCAGGACCCGCAGCTGCGTTTCTGCCCAGCGTGCGGTAGCGTTGCCAAGTCGGACGCGCGGCGGCTACAGAGCCGCTAAGGCGGCGCGCAGTCGCATTCACAGCGGTAAAGCATAAAACGGGACGGTCGCGCCACTCTATTATGCAGGCGATTTCTTAGCGGATCGTAGCCTGATGTTGATCTCGGAGGTGAGCGTGCGGTGGACGGGACATTTGCCGGCAATCTCCATCAGCTTCGCGTGCTGTTCTGCGCTCAACGATCCAGTCAGTTCCACTTCAACATCAATTCTGTCCAGCATTCCCTCCTTCGTTTCGCATTCCTCGCAATCCCTTGCATAAATGCGCGAGTGCCAGAGCGAAACCGCGATGTTCTCAAGAGGGAACTGTTTCCGGCGCGCGTATAGGCCGACCGTCATTGAGGTGCAGACGCCGAGAGCCGTCAGCAGATAATCATATGGATCGGGGCCGGCATCGCTGCCGCCTGCGCTTTCAGGTTCATCAGCAACAAGGCTGTGCTTACCTGCAACGATCTCTTGTCTAAAGCTGCGTGCACTGCCGTGCACGACAACGTCCGGGTTTTTGTCACTCTGCTGTGCACTCACGTTGAAATCAGGCGCGCAGAATTCCCGCGAAGCGATCGCGATATGACCAAACCAGGAAAAGTTCCAGCACTATGGCGATGATGGCCATCGGGACAAGACCTTTGGGATCCATCAAGATGTGAAACGTCCAAATATTGAAGATCATCGCGGCGAGAATGGTCAGGGCAAGCGGCACGAAACGGCCGATCAACAATAGTAGTCCACTCAACAGTTGCATGGCGCCAACGACGTACATGTAACCGCTCGCGGCGAAGACCTTGAAATAATCGCCAGCCAGACCTGGCGGCGGCGGCGGCATGGGAATGAAATTTAAAAAGAAGTTCGAACCAAAGATAACGAAGATTAGTCCGAGCAGAACGCGCGCAATAATGGTCGCAATTTTCATTCGAGCATGGTGGCTTGATCGAGAGGGAATTCCAATGACAAAGTTTTGGAACGATGCAGATCTGTTCGGATTTTGAAGAGCGCCAGATTTGTCGCGCAATGCGCCTGGCCTTTCGCTAAGCGTAAGGAATGGTGGAATACCAACCGACATCGCACCGGCCGATCGCGCAGATGTTCCGTCGCACTGGGAAAGGGGCGACGAATTTGTGTGTGCGCCTTGGCATTCCTCCCGATGCGATTTCGTACTTGTCGATCGTGGCCGCGCTCACCGCGGCATTGTGTTTTTGGAAATCAGGCAGACATGCGTGGCTGCTGGTTATTGCGCCGCTGTTTTGTTATCTCCGGCTTTGGTTCAACATGCTGGACGGCATGGTTGCGGCTGCGGCGAGAAAGGTGAGTGCGCGCGGAGAGATTGTGAACGACCTGCCGGATCGAATCTCCGATGTGATTATTTTCGTCGGCGTTGCGCACAGCGCTCTAATGAATCCTTTAATTGGCTATTGGACGGCGATTGTTTCCGTGTTCACCGCTTACGTGGGACTTTTCGGCCAGGCGATCGGAGGGCGGCGTGAATTTGGCGGAATCATGTCAAAGCCGTGGCGGATGGTTGCGCTGAGCCTTGGAGCCTGGGCGATGTTTGTTTTTAGATATTGCCAAGCCGGGTTACACGATTTTGGCAGGCTAACTATTCTCGATTGGACTTGTCTGGTCATAATCGCGGGCTGTTTGCAAACGATAATCGTTCGCTTGAAACGAATCGTGACTGCGCTTCAAGATGGTGCGCGATGATGTCTCCGCAGACCGCGCTGCACGACCCGGTATTTCGCGCGTACCTCTTGATCGTTCCTGTTTCGCTCGGGCTTGGTGGCGCGATTCTCGGTTTCCTCCATTGGGGGTTAAAGAAGGAGCTGGGCTCGATCTGGAAAACTTATCGGTCGTGGCTGGTGATGGCGTCGATCGGGCTGCTGGTTGTTTTCGCGGGACGCGTCCCGGTCATTGTTGGGGTGACATTGCTTTCGGTTTTTGGGTTCAAGGAATTCGCGCGCTCTTCTGGATTGTATCGCGACTGGTGGATGACTGGCGCCGTTTACGCCGGCATCGTTGCGGTCGGCATTGCATCCTGGGGGCCGCATCCGCGCGGCGAAGAGCCAGGTGCAGGCTGGTATGGCTTTTTCATGGCCGTGCCGGTTTTCGCTATCGCATTGATCCCGCTCATTCCGATCCTGCGCAACCGCGCCCGCGGCGAACTGCAAAAGATGGCGTTGAGCATCGTTGGCTTTATTTACATTGGCTGGATGTTCGGACATTTGGGTTTTCTGGCGAACGCCACCAACGCCTACGGATTTCTTTGTTACGTCATCTTCGCGACCGAACTGAATGATGTCTGCGCGTTTACATTTGGCAGATTGTTCGGGCGGCATCCGCTTCGCAGCGAAATTAGCCCAAACAAAACGTGGGAAGGCGCGGTTGGCGCGCTCGCGGTTTCGATGGCATTGCCCTGGTTGCTGCGATTTTCGTTTCCATTTTTCGGCGCGACGCAACTGATTCTCACCGGCTTGATCGTCGGAATAGGTGGACTGCTCGGCGATCTTTCCATCAGTGTGATCAAACGAGACATCGGAACCAAGGATATGGGCGCGGCGATTCCGGGGCACGGCGGAATCTTGGATCGCATCGACAGCTTGATTTATGTTGCACCACTGTTCATGCACATGGCGGGATATTATTACCCCCTACGATGAATGCCCGGCATTACGATTCCGCCTGCGATGTCGATCAACCATTGGTCGATCGCTTACGCCGATTTCCGCGCGAGCCCGACATGCTGGTTTACGGAGTGCGCGCTCTGATCGCGTTGATCATCCGCGGATGGCTGCGCGTCTATCACAGGTTTGAAATCATCGGACATGAAAATCTTCGGACGAACCGATCACTAGTCATCGTAGCAAATCATTCCAGTCATCTCGACACGCTCTGCCTTCTTGCCGCGCTGCCCTTGCGCAAATTGCATCGTACCTTCCCGGCCGCGGCCGCGGACTATTTTTTCCAAAGCGTGCCGCGCACTTTCATCGCCGCCGTGGTTACCAATGCGCTGCCATTTGCGCGGCGAGTTCGCGTTCGCCGGAGCCTCTCCATCTGCTCGGAACTTCTCAGCGATCCAGAAAATATCCTGATCATTTTTCCGGAGGGCACGCGATCGGAAACAGGCGAGACCCGGGAATTCAAATCGGGAATCGGCGCGCTCGTCGCCGGCCGGGACGTCACGGTTTTGCCCTGCTATTTGCAGGGCGCTTTTCGCGCGTGGCCGAAGGGCCGGCATTTGCCGCGTCCAAAAAAAGTTCGACTCATTCTTGGCGCGCCTCGCAGTTATTCGTCGCGCAAAGCAAATAAGAGCGACATCTGTACAATCGCAGCGGAACTGCGTCGCGCGGTGAAGGAATTGGGAGAAAGCAATGGAAGCGACTGAGCACGCGATGAAGAGTTGGGACGGCACCGAGCTGTTCTATCGCGCGTGGATTCCTCGCGAAGCGACAGACAAAGCCATTTTACTTTTTCATCGCGGCCACGAGCACTCTGGCCGGTGGCAGCAAACAGTCGATTTACTCGGGCTTAAAGACATCGCCGTTTTCGCGTGGGACGCGCGCGGGCATGGACGTTCGCCGGGCGAACGCGGCGCCGCGAATAATTTTGCCGACGTGATCAGAGATGTGGACGCTTTTGCGCGCCATATTTCCGAGCGCTACGAAATCCCTATCGAGAACATGACCGTTCTCGCGCACAGCCTTGCCGCGGTCAGTGTCGCGGCTTGGGTGCACGATTACGCGCCGCCGATTCGCGCAATGATTCTGGCCACGGCTGCGTTTCACGTGAAGCTTTACGTTCCCTTCGCCGTTCCGCTTCTGCGAATGAAACAAAAACTGTTCGGCCCGGGCAAGGTGAAGAGTTACGTAAAATCGAAACTCCTGACTCGGGACCAGGAGCAAGCTGCTCAATATGACGCAGATCCGCTTATATTCAGGCAAATTGCGGTTAATGTTTTACTGGACCTTCAGGATACAGCGGACCGATTGGTCGCGGACGCTGGCGCAATCCAAACACCGACGTTGATGATCGGGGCCGGTTGTGATTGGGTCGTTAGCCTGAAGGCGCAGCGTGAATTTTTTAACCGGCTTTCGTCACCGTTAAAGGAAATGGAGATTTATCCGGCCGCTTATCACGCCATTTTTCATGATCAAGATCGAGATCTGGTTGTGCAACGCGTGCGTAAGTTTGTCCGGGAGCGCTTCACCGAGCCGGTGATTCAGCCTTCGCTTTTGAACGCGGACCAGGCTGGCTACACGCGGGATGAATATGAGCGGCTGAAGTCGCGCGGTGGAATGAAGTTTGCCGTGGCACGCGCTGGATTAAGAGCGGCCGGCCGCTTGAGCCACGGCGTAGATCTCGGCTGGCGGAACGGCTTCGATTCGGGACTTTCGCTCGATTACGTCTACGAAAATAAACCGCGCGGCTCGTTAGGCGTCGGCCGTTTGATCGACCAATCGTATCTCAACAGCATCGGCTGGCGTGGCATTCGGCAACGCAAAGCCAACCTTAAGAATGTATTGAGGAGCGTAATCGAAAAACTTCATGCGGAAGGGCGGCCTGTTCGCATTTTGGACATAGCCGCCGGCGCAGGGCGATACGTCATGGAAACGCTGCACGAGCTTCCAGATATTTCGACAAACGCCACCCTGCGCGATTACAAAGAGGAAAATGTCGATGCGGCGCGAGCGTTGGCGCAGGAATTTGGACTGGAAAATGTGATCGTCGAGCGAGGCGACGCATTCGATCGCGAATCGATTGCCGCAATCGCGCCTCACGCAACGATCGGAATAGTGTCAGGGCTTTACGAATTGTTTCCCAGGAATGAACCGGTTTTGAATTCACTTCGCGGGCTTGCCGGAGCGATCGAGCCGGGCGGTTATTTGATTTACACGAATCAACCCTGGCATCCGCAAGTCGAGTTCATTGCGCGCGTTTTGCGTAATCGGGAAGGGCAGCCCTGGATCATGCGTCGCCGGACGACGGCCGAAATCGATGAATTGGTGTGTGTGTCCGGTTTCCGGAAAATGGCGATGGAAGTGGATCAGTGGGGCATGTTCACCGTCTCAATCGCGCGACGCGCGGAGCGTTAACCATCGCGTGCACGTCTCTCGCCTTAAGGCATTCGCGGTTTCTGCGGGATTGTCGGTCCTGTTTCTGATCGTTTACGGCGGTTGCAACTGGATCACAGGGCAACGCAGTCAGGTCGGCTCGTTTTATTTTCAATGGGAGCGCGCCATCCCATTCGTTCCTTTCATGATTCTTCCCTATATGTCGATCGACCTCTTCTTCATCGCGGCCCCGTTCCTTTGTCGAACGGACGAGGAACTGCGGATCTTTTCCCGGCGGGTCGTCGCCGCAATTCTCATTGCCGGCCTTTGCTTTTTGCTTTTCCCGCTGCGCTTTGCTTTCCCGCGCCCTCATGCCAGCGGATGGCTCGGCGCGACCTTTGATTGGTTTCGCGGAATGGATTCGCCGTTTAATCTTCTCCCGTCGTTGCACGCCGCGCTGCTGTTGCTCCTGGTCGATCTCTACGCGAGAAATCTTCGCGGCGTTTTGCTGTTCGCGGCGATGCTTTGGTTCTTTCTGATCAGCCTCTCGCCGGTGCTCACTTACCAGCACCACGTCATCGACATTGTGGGTGGTTTTGTCCTGGCCGGATATTGCTTCTACTTCTTTCGCGAGCCTTCGCTTCCGCTGCCAGTTGTGGTGAATCGCCGCATCGGTTTGTACTACGCAGCGGGAGCGGCGGTCGCCTTGCTCATGGGCGCGATCTTCTGGCCATGGGGCGTTTTGCTTCTTTGGCCAACGGTCGCGCTCGGTATCGTGGCGATCGCCTACTTCGGAGCGGGTCCGATCGTTTTTCACAAGACGAAAGGAACGTTGCCGTGGAGCACGCGGTTTGTGCTGGCGCCTTGTTTGCTCGGTCAATATTTCTCGCTGCTGTATTACCGCAGCCGATGTCGATCCTGGGATGAGGTTACGCCGCAAGTCTGGATCGGCGCCAAACTGGGGTCGCGTTCCGCGAACAAAACTTTGCGCTCCGGAGTAGCCGCTGTGCTCGATTTAAGCGCCGAGTTTTCTGAAGCGAAACTGTTCCGCAAAATCCATTATCGCAATATCCCCATCCTCGATTTAACTGCTCCCACCCAGGCGCAGCTCGCGGAGATGGGCGAATTCATCGGCAATCACTCCCGAGACGGCGCCGTTTATGTTCACTGTAAGATCGGTTACTCGCGAAGTGCGGCCGCGGTCGCCGCCTATTTAATAATGAGTGGGAAAGCGAACACTGTGAAAGAAGCATTCGCGATCATTCGCCGGGTTCGACCGTCCGTTGTTATTCGACCCGAGGTGATCTCCGCCTTGTTCGAATTCGACCATCGACTTCGTTCTGCCCCCGGTGGCACTGACCTCTTTTCTCCTCGCCTTGGATCACGGCCCGCCTTCATAATCGCCAGAATCTTATGAACTATAACGAACTGATTCAGCTTTACTTCGAGCGCTCGACTGCGATGCAGCAATACTGGAACCTTTACGTCATCATCGTGGGCGGTGTCCTGGCGTTTTCCTCTCTGCGTAAACAGCCGGCTGCAATTACTACCGCACTGGTCTGCATTTTATTCGGCCTGTTTGCGTATAAGAATCTCGATGCGATGAAAGACACGACCGCGCAACGCTTCGCCACGATTGAAGCGATCAAACAATTTGATTCTGGCGGTGTCACCGCGACTGCCTCGAAGCAAGTTCGCGATTTGCTCGAGCCGACTCTTACGCCGGCCACATTTGGAAGCGTCAAGGCCACCCACATCACCAGCGACCTGCTGACCATCGCCGCACTTTGCGCGATGGAGCTTCGAAGAAGAAGGCTCAAAGCGACCCCGAGTACGTCCTGAAGCGCTCGATCCAGAGACCGCCCGCGAAATTCAACGACGAAAATTTGCCGCGATATCTACTTCGGGGATGCTCTTCGACGATCGCACGCGTGCAACGGCAATCATGATTTTTCCCGGAACAATTCGTTCAGGTCGGCGGAAGGAGCGTTATTGGCCAAAAGAGTAAATGAGCCGTTTGTTTTGATGTCTTGCGCGGCGCGGAGAAATGCGCCCCATGCGGCAAGGGCGAGCCCGGAACCGACAGAGACGCGGCGGACACCGAGATTAGCAAGTTGTGACATTGAAAGCTGATGATTGAATCCGGAGACGAGGATATTGACAGATTTCGGTGCGAGCTTTTTGACGATCTGTGCAATTTCATCCGGATTACTGACGCCGGGCGCGTAGAGACAATCGGCGCCGGCTTCAGCGTAGGCGGTGAGTCGGTCGAGAGCGGTGTGCAAAGGATTGGGATCCCCGACCAGCCACGCTTCGCAGCGTCCGGTTAGTACCACGCCAGTTTGCGAATCGTCAATCGCCGCGCGCGCGGCACGAATCCGCTCGATCGCCAGTTTTTTCTCGTAGAGCGGCGGATCGGTGCAACCCGTGTTGTCTTCGATCGATAAACCAGCAACGCCGGTTGCAAGACAGAGTCGCATGTTGTCCGCGACGCCTTCCGGTTCATCGGCATAGCCTGCCATGAAGTCTGCGTTCACCGGCAATGCGGTAGCTGCCACAATTTCGCGGATGTGCGCGAGCATTTCGTCACGCGGAACCGCACCATCAGATTTCCCGCGTGAAAAAGCCAAGCCTGCCGAGGTCGTAGCTAGCGCTTTGAATCCAAGGCGCTCCAAGTAGATCGCCGTTCCGATATCCCAGGGGTTTGGAAGCACGAAGCATCCGGACTCGTGCATCGCGCGAAATTTTGTGGCAGCGGAGCCCTGCGGTAATCTCATCTCCCGACATTACACTCGCTCTGGCGAGAGGGCGATGCTGCGCATTTAATTCGGCGGGCAGAGGACTGCCCGCCCTACCAGTGCGCGAACGTTCGGTAGGGCGCGTCACTCCGTGCGCGCTGACTCTTTGTCCCAAGCTTGTATTGAATGCCGCGCCGTTGGCACTAACAGGCAGCGCCTTTCGTGAATAGCAGTGGACTATCTTCCGCGCGCGGCTTTCCAAATCTGTCGCAGTGGACCTTCAGCGCCGTAGATCGGATCATTGTCTGGAATTGGCAGAGCCGCGATTCTCTGATCGGCTTCGGGCCGCTCGCCGGGCTGACCCCGAAGGAGATCCCATTCGCGTCCATCCGGGTACGCCCCGACAACGCCAAAGTCGTCGCGGGCGCCAATATTCTGGTGCGCCACACCGGCTGGGATGACGATCACATCGCCGGCGTGCACCTCGACGTTCTTCCCGTTCTCCCCACCAAGGCGCAGGGTCGCAGAGCCAGAATAAACTCCAAGCACCTCGTGCGTGGTACTGTGGTAATGCCTAAAAGGATAAACACCGTTTCGCCACGAGTTGGTCCAGTTGTTCTCGGCAAAGGATTGTTCAATAACGGATGCGCCATCTTCCGCCTCCGTTGAGAATGCCTGCCGATACAATAGCAAAGGCAGGTCGCTGTTTGGGAAAACGCCGTCGTCCTTAAATTTGAACCGTTCGGGTTCAACCAATTCCTGCTGTTTAACGGTGGGATGAGCTTGCATATGTAATGCAATATCGAACCGGTCGTGTTGGTCAAATATTCTCATCAGCCAGGTCGCGTATTGCCTTTCCGAATATCGAGCGTATGGCAACGCAATACCGCTGAAGCTGCCATGCAAGAACCAACAGGCGTGTCTCAATTGGTCGAGCATCTCTTCCGTCATGAGGCGGGAAAAATGGTGGCGACGCTGACTCGGATTTTCGGGATCGAGCGCTGGAACTTGGCGGAAGATGTGGTGCAGGAAGCGCTATCGCGCGCGTTACAGACCTGGCCATACCGCGGGATTCCGGAAAATCCATCCGCCTGGATCATGCGCGCGTCGCGCAATCTCGCGCTCGATGTGATCCGGCGTGAAAAGAGTTTCCGCGCGAAAGAAGCCGAGATCGCCCGCTTGATCGATCTCGACGGATCTGCATCCGACGCTGCAATTTTTTCCGAACACGAAATCGCCGACGATCGATTGCGGATGATGTTCGTGTGCTGTCATTCAGTCATTCCGCGGGAGGCGCAGGTGGCACTGGCATTGAAAACACTCTGCGGCTTCAGCGTGGCGGAAATCAGTCATGCATTCCTGACGACCGAAGTGGCGATTGCCAAGCGATTGACGCGCGCTAAACAAAAAATCCAGGAAGGGCAGGTTCCATTCGAGATTCCTGTCGGCGATGAGTTGACGCGGCGGCTCGATAGCGTTCTGCAATCGCTCTACCTGCTCTTCAACGAAGGTTACAAAGCCTCCAGCGGCGAAAACCTCGTCCGCGAAGAACTCTGTCAGGAAGCAATCCGCCTCACGGAATTACTGGCACAACATCGCGCCGGGAATCAGCCCAAGACGCATGCCTTGCTCGCATTGATGCTGTTGAATGCCGCGCGGATTCCCACTCGGCAAGATGACGAGGGTAACCTGCTTCGACTTGAAGAACAGGATAGGACACGCTGGGATCAGGCGATGATCGCGCGCGGTATGTCTCACCTGCACCAGTCGGCTGCAGGTGAGGCGCTCAGCGAATATCATCTTCAAGCGGGTATCGCTGCCTGTCACGCAACGGCAACTAATTATTCAGAGACGGATTGGTCCAAGATTCTTTCGTTATACGATCGATTGAGCGAGTTCGATGATTCGCCTTTGGTCGCGCTTAATCGCGCAGTAGCCGTCGCGAATGTTCGCGGTCCGAAAGCAGGATTGGAAACAGTGCGCGCCATACGTGACCGCGAAAGATTAGGTTCGTATTACTTATTGTATTCAGTGATCGGCGAGCTCGAGATGAGGTTGAACAACCGTGAAACCGCTGCGCAAGAATTCCGCAGAGCGTTTGAACTGGCCGAGACGAAATCGGAACGAGCTTTCCTTTTAAAACGATTGCAGCGCTGCCTGGACAGCTAGCCTAGTCAATCAGAAAAACTTTGTCCTAAATCGGCGCGCTCGTTCGTCGTATCTCTGACAGAACTAAAAATCACACATCAACAGAAAGGCAAAGTATGAGCAAGTCAGAGAAGAAACAGGCTGCAAGCATCGTTTGGTTTGAAATCCCGGCGGACAACCCGGAACGCGCCAGAGCGTTTTATGGCAATTTGTTTGGCTGGAAGATCAATCCATTTCCCGGGGGAGGCGACTACTGGCATATCGACACCGGCGGTGCAGATGATACTCCGGATGGTGCTCTGAAGAGGCGTCAACGTCCGCAGGAACCAATCATCAACTACGTCAGCGTGGATTCGGTAGATAAGTACGCCGATAAAACCGCGAAACTCGGCGGCAAAATCCGCATGGCGAAAACAGCCGTGCCGCAGATGGGGTATTTCGCCGTCTGCCAGGATACCGAGGGCAATTCGTTTGGGATTTGGCAGAGCGACGAAAATGCAAAATAATTTGTCCTAAACTCGCCCGCTCGTTCGTCGTAGTTTTGAAAGCGAGAAAAACAATCAACTAAAGACTAATATGAACACACAAAATCAGAATGGATACATGCTGCTGTTTCGCGGGAACGACTGGCACAAGGGCCTTTCGCCGGAAGAAACGCAGAAAGTGACAGACCAATGGATGGCTTGGTTCCGGCGGCTGACCGAGCAGGGCAAAGCCATCGCCGGGAACCCGCTCGAACGCGAAGGCAAGATCGTCTCGGGCAAAAACCGTGTTGTGTCGGATGGCCCATTCGCAGAATCAAAGGAAGCGATCGCCGGCTACTTTCTGCTCGACGTCGCCAGTCTCGATGAAGCGGTGGCGATCGCGCAGGAATGCCCAGGCTTGCCATACGGTGTACGCATCGAGGTCAGGCCCGTCGCGGGCGAATGTCCGCTGGCGAGCGAGCTCAAGCGCGAAGCGGAGTTTGCCACCGTCTGAGTAAAGCGGAGATCCCGTCACCTTACGCTCATCGCGGCGGGCGCGACGTCAACCAGTGGGTTGACCGCGCCTGCCGTGGATAAATTCGCCCTTAAAAGGCAAGCGAAATCATTCACCAAATCAGAAAGTATCAAATATGCCACGCGTTGTTCACTTCGAAATTTACACGGAGAATCCTGAAGCCGTCCGCCCGTTCTACGAGGACGTTTTCGGCTGGAAGTTCCAAAAGTTTGGTGGCCCGCTTGATTACTGGCTTGTCACGACCGGTGACGACAAGCAGCCGGGGATCAACGGCGGCCTCGCGCGGCCCCGGGAAGGCCAGAGTCCCGGCACGTTGAACACAATTGGGGTTTCATCGCTTGATCAATCGGTAAAAAAGATTGTGCAAGCTGGTGGCCGAATCTGCGTGCCAAGGATGGCAATCCCTGAAGTCGGCTGGCTCGCTTACGCAGAGGATCCGGCCGGTAACGTGTTCGGAATCATAGAGCCGGATACAAACGCAAAATAATCGGACGACCACGTCAGCAACACACGACCACAACGAAAAGAGAAGAAGTTCATGTCAGTAAACACCATCCGACTACACCGAGTGCTCCGGGCAATGCCGGAGAAAATTTACCGCGCGTTTCTGGACCCCGACGCAATGGGCAAATGGCTTCCGCCAAACGGATTCACCTGCAAGGTTCATCAGATGGACGCGAAAGTTGGCGGCAACTACAGAATGTCGTTCAAGAATTTTACGACTGGCAAGAGCCATTCCTTCGGCGGAACCTATGTCGAACTGACGCCGCACGAACGCATTCGCTACACGGACAAATTTGATGATCCAAATTTGCCGGGCGAGATCCAAACGACGATCACGCTAAAGAAAGTTTCATGCGGAACTGAATTGAACATTGTACAGGAAGGCGTGCCCGCTGTGATTCCCGCCGAGGCGTGCTATCTCGGCTGGCAGGAATCGCTCGTCCTGCTGGCGAAACTTGTTGAGGCTGAGATTCCTGATTAGCAGAAGACGCTCATGAAGATTCCGTTTACCGGCGGCTGCGCATGCGGCGCGATTCGTTACGAATGCGCTGGCGAGCCAATCATGATGCTCAAATGCCATTGTCGTGATTGCCAACAGTTGACGGGCAGCGCATTTGTTCCCGCAGTGTTGGTGCCAGCCGAGGCGTTTCGATTGACGCGCGGACAACTGCGCTACCATTTTACGCCCAGCATTGCCCGCGGAAAACACAAGCGCGGTTTTTGTCCCGAATGCGGATCGCGAGTTACCGGCGGCGAATTTGAAGAGCAGTCGCAGTTCGTCGGAATTCTGGCCGGCACCTTGAATGATCCGAGTTGGTTTCATCCGCAGATGGACATTTTCGTTTCGGACGCGCAACCGTGGGATCAAATGGATCCCGCGATTCCGAAATTCGACCAGTATCCGCCATCATCAACAAAGGAATAGACAAAGATGCCAAAAATCACGCCGTTCTTGTGGTTCGACCATCAAGCCGAGGATGCAGCGAGGTTTTACACGTCCATTTTCAAAAATTCCAAGATCGGGAGAATTCTTCGCTACAGCGAAGGAGTAGCCAAAGCCACTGGGCAGCCGGCGGGATCAGTGCTGACCATTGAATTCGAAATCGAAGGCCAGAAATTCGTCGCGCTTAATGGCGGGCCGCAGTTCAAATTCAACGAATCAGTCTCTTTCGTCGTGAACTGCGAGACGCAGGAAGAAGTGGATTATTTCTGGGAGAAACTCACCGCTGATGGCGGCGAGGAGTCAGCGTGCGGCTGGCTGACGGACAAATTCGGTTTGTCGTGGCAGGTCGTCCCCACTGTTTTGATCGACATGTTGCACGATGAAGATTCCGAAAAATCCGAACGGGTCACGAAGGCAATGCTTCAAATGAAGAAGATCGATATTAAAACGTTGAAAGAGGCTTATGAACAGTGACGCGGTTCATGCGCAACCTCGGTAGGATTTGGCCCACTAAACACGCGAAATTACACGAAAATGTTAGAGATAACTTTCTCTTTCATTCGCCTGATTCGTGTGTTTCGTGGGAAAAACTTAAATTATGAGCAAAGTTCGAGTTTTAGTTGGCACAAGGAAAGGCGCGTTCATCCTGACTTCGGACGGCGCGCGTAAACGATGGAAAGTCAGCGGCCCGCATTTCGCGGGCTGGGAGATTTATCACATGAAAGCTTCGCCGGTTGATCCCGATCGAATCTACGCCTCGCAGACCAGTGGTTGGTTTGGGCAGATCATTCAGCGCTCGGATAACGGCGGCAAAACCTGGAACACACCGGGCAGCAGCGCCGAGGAACTGAGCGGTCCGGACGGCACCCCCAAGGGCGAGAGTAACAAGTTCGTTTACGACACGTCGCCTGAAACCGGGAAACCACTCACGACGCACCAGTGGTATGACGGCACGCAGCATCCTTGGGAATTCAAACGCGTCTGGCACTTGGAACCATCGCTCCACGATCCCGATCACGTTTATGCAGGCGTGGAAGATGCCGCGTTGTTCGAATCAAAGGACGGTGGCAAGTCGTGGCATGAACTCGCGGGACTGCGCGGCAGCGATACGGGTCCGAAATGGCAGCCGGGGGCAGGCGGCATGTGTTTGCACACGATTCTCCTCGATCCGAGTAATCCGAATCGAATTTCCATCGCGATTTCCGCTGCCGGCACGTTTCGCACAGACGACGGC
>Ga0209058_1000297_pt1 | contig 41186 bp, 32 predicted proteins | sample GraSoiAngelo_147_FD_185904 | JGI IMG/M metagenome (GOLD analysis project Ga0209058, IMG submission 185904) | Grasslands soil microbial communities from the Angelo Coastal Reserve, California, USA - 14_1009_05_40cm (SPAdes) (version 2) | ecosystem: Environmental > Terrestrial > Soil > Grasslands ... | reverse complement strand
ATCGCGCCGTACATTGGGGACGGGTCGCCGGTCGACCAGAGCATGTGGGTGGACGATCTCACGGTGGCGACGGGGAGACCGTAGCAGGCGTCATCCCTCGCACAAGCAGCGAAGGCCCTGCGCGAGCGCAGGGCCTCTTTAGTGCGGAGCGCCATCCCGGTGAACGAATCGATCTCGGTCACCGAGCCTCCGATCACCTCATGTCCAATAGGCGGCGCTCTTCGCGAAAGAGTCCTGGTGAGGTACGCCTGCATTGCGGCCTACCGGGCGGCGCCGGCACTCGACACTGGATTAACTGAGTCCCGCCGAGTATGAGCTGCGGCTCCGCCGCCTAACCCAGGTGTCCATCAAACCAGGGCAACATCACCGTCAAGACACACCCGTGTCGCGATCCCGTGACTCTGCTTCCAATCTACGGACCCTCCTAACACCTCCCCAAACCCCGGCGATTATGGCAATGGGAATAGCCACAACCATTAGGCCGGCCAAGTAGTCTCTATTCGCCGCCCATCGGTGGACCTCAAAGTACCATAGTAGAACAAGGCCGACGATTGAGGCAAGGATGAAGAAGTAGGCGAACATCACAAGTGTCTTGCTGGGACGCGCCTTCATCGTTCGATTCTCCTCCACTTCTGCCGCCTGACTCCGCGTGAGCGTCTTAACGATAGTAACTGGAGTCGATCTTGCACATTAGCGCAGCTCCGGCGGCGTAACCCACCGTCAGCCCACCGACCACCACACCTGTGATCTGGAGGCCAACGCCCGCGCCGTAAAGCAGTCTGCCACCGTTGATCAGGACGGCACTCCCTTCCTGCGCTGCAGCCTCGTCGAAGAATCCGGGAGAGGCCACGCCCCTAAAGAATGTCTGTACGCCAACGCGCTCCACGATGCGCCCTCCTCCAACTAGTGCCCCGCCCACCAAGACCTGGGTGGCGGCGGCGCCGGCGTTCACTGCATCCGCCATGCACTGGCGCCAACTGGGCTTCTGCTGCGGCCGCGGTCCCGGCTTATTGGCCTTGGGCTGCTGGCCGGGGTTCCCGCCCCCGCCGCCCCCGAGCCCGAAACCAAATGAGTCGGCCCCGCTCCCTCCGCCGCCTCCCCCCCCACCCCAGTCCCCGGTTAGGCACGCCAAGACGTCGACGGCGCCTTCACATGGGGACGGCGGCTCCAACGGTTCCTCGTCTAGGCCGAGCGGGTCCGAAGAATTCACCGGGTCGTCGCTTGTGTAAACGTAGGCGTTCAGTCCGCCTTCCAGACCGACGGGATCCTCCGACAGGAACCGCCCGCTTTGGGGCTCGTACCAGCGCGCCCGCATGTAGTAGAGGTCCACCTCCGGCCCGAGCCACAGCGCCCCCTTGAAGCGTGCACGATCCGCGTTGGTGAACGGGCGCAGGTCGCTCCCACCCGCAGACTGCCCCCACGCCGTATAGCCGTAGGTCCGCGTGACCGTCTGCGCGCCGTCGGTGAGCGCGATGACGTTCCCGAGGCCGTCGGCATGGGCGTTGTACTCGGTGCCCCCAACAAAGAGCGCGTGCAGCTGGTCGGGTCCGTAGTACGAGTATTCCGCGACGAGCGCGGTGCCCGTGCCTGTGAGCTCCGCCAGGAGGTTGTCCCTGTCCCACAGGAAATGGCTCTGCGGAGCGCCATTCGGGTCCTTGCGCACCAGCCACCCCGCTGTCGTACTGGAGCGCGACCGTCTGGCCGCCCACCGTGTAGCTGGCCAAGCGGGATTCAGCGCTCCAGGTAAAGGTGACCGTCTGCGTCCCGCAGGTGCGCAACGTGCGGCGCGCCATTCAGGTCCTTGCGCACCAGCCATCCCGCTGCGTCGTACTGGAGCGCGACCGTCTGGCCGCCCACCGTGTAGCTGGCAAAGCGGGATTCAGCGCTCCAGGTAAAGGTGACCGTCTGCGTCCCGCAGGTGCGCGACGTGACGTTGCCGTCGTTGTCTGTGACGTAGCTACACCCGGCGAACGCGGTGATCCGATTCGCCGTGAGATAGCTGCCTCCGTTATTCCGGCGGTTGCCGGCGGAGTCGTAGCTGAACCGCGTCGCGCCCGTCGCCTGCCACCCGCCGCGGGTCACGCAGGAGTTGCCGTTTGGGTCGATGATGGGATCGCCATCGCAGATGGACCATGGCGCGATGTTCTGCATCGCGAAGTCGCGTCTGTCCTAACGCTCCCTCGAGGAGAAGACCGAACTCACTGCGGCACGCGACGACACTCGCCACGGGCACCAGGCGGCGTCCCATGAGTGATACGGCGGTCGGTTCTCGCCGCGCAGTCATGTGCGGTTGCCGGGCGCCTGCACAGCCTGTTGCGGACAGCGAACCTCGCGGCCGGATCTCTAAGAAGAAGCGCTGGCGTTCATCGGTGCCGCCATGCGTTACGACCCATTCAGTATGGGTTCGTTACGGGCGGCTGCCATATTACCTTGCCATCTCGGTCCTTTAGAACCAGTGAGAACTCTTCGCCCTTAGGGCCATCAACGACGCCGAGGGTTTGCCGAGCACCGTGACCACCGAACCATGCCAAGCTCACTTTCCCACTGGGCGTCATGAGCGCGGTGAACCGGAGGCTGTCGTTGAGATCCCGGAAGGACAGGCTGATGAAGCCGTCCGGCGTGGCAGCCAGACTCGCTTGGTTCTTGCCATTCTTTCCGACCACCCGAAGGGAACGCGTAACTAGTTCGTCGGGGACTTGCCACGCACGTCTAGCGGCCGTGAGCACACCGGTGACGAGAAGCAACGTGCAGAATCCGAGCAGACCTGTTAAGACTTGGCTTCGCCGTTCGAGGTGGGCAATTCGTTGTTCAAGATCCATGACTCTCTCTCAGTCCTCCTTGACGATCCATGCGTGTCGGGCCTTCTGTGCGTCCATATCTGGTTACGCACCTTCGCCTCGACTGCGCCACGTGTCCAACATTCGTGACCCGGCTCGAGCTGCTATTGCTCGATCGAGACGTCCCCTACGGTCGCGCAGTCCCAGTTGGGCAAGAAAGAGGCTCCGGCACAGACAGCGAAATATTGACAACGCCGAGATCGGTGCCCGTGACGAGCTCCACTATGAAGGTACCTGGGTTGAGTAGCTGTAGCGCATCCCGAACGTTCATTCCCGGGATGGGAGATGTACCGCCGATGACGTCGGTAACGCCCGCGAAGATCACGCGTCCCCCCACCGAGCCCGATATTTGGCCAAGGTAAGGAGCTAGGCTACTCTTGGGCAGACCACCGAACTGCTGCGGGATGATCGCCGCCGAACCGGCCGCGACGCGGACGCCCGGGAACCCGCCCTGTCGGCCCACGCTGCGTGGATTTCCCCCCAGCACACGAGCCCTCCCGACACACTGCTGGGGCTGCGGTCCCGGCTGATTGGCCTTGGGCTGCTGGCCGGGGTTCCCGCCCCCGCCGCCCCCGAGCCCGAAACCAAATGAGTCGGCCCCGCTCCCTCCGCCGCCTCCCCCCCCACCCCAGTCCCCGGTTAGGCACGCCAAGACGTCGACGGCGCCTTCACATGGGGACGGCGGCTCCAACGGTTCCTCGTCTAGGCCGAGCGGGTCCGAAGAATTCACCGGGTCGTCGCTTGTGTAAACGTAGGCGTTCAGTCCGCCTTCCAGACCGACGGGATCCTCCGACAGGAACCGCCCGCTTTGGGGCTCGTACCAGCGCGCCCGCATGTAGTAGAGGTCCACCTCCGGCCCGAGCCACAGCGCCCCCTTGAAGCGTGCACGATCCGCGTTGGTGAACGGGCGCAGGTCGCTCCCCCCCGCGGACTGTCCCCACGCCGTATAGCCGTAGGTCCGCTTGACGGTCTGCGCGCCGTCGGTCAGCGCGATCACGTTGCCCAGGCCGTCGGCATGGGCGTTGTACTCCGTGCCCCCGACGAACAGCGCGTGGAGTTGGTCCGGCCCGTAGTAGGAATACTCCGCGACGAGCCCGGTGCCGGTGCTCGTCAGCTCCGCGAGCAGGTTGTCGCCGTCCCACACGAAGTGGCTCTGCGGCGCCCCGTTCACGTCCTTGCGCACCAGCCACCCCGCCGCGTCGTACTGTAACGCAATCGTCTGGCCGCCTACGGTGTAGCTGGCGAGGCGCGACTCGGCGGTCCACGTGAACGTCACCGTCTGGCCGCTGCAGGTGCGGGAGGTGACATTGCCGTCGTTGTCCGTCACATAGCTGCACCCGCCAAAGGCCGTGATTCGATTGCCTGTCAGGAAGCTGCCTCCGTTGGCCGTGTCGTTGCTGGCGGCGTCATAGGCAAGTTTCGTTCCCGCGGTGGCCTGCCAGCCACCCGCCGTGATACACGAGTTGCCGTTCGGGTCGACGATCGGTGGCGGGTTCCCGTCGCACGTGGACGAGGGCGCGACGTTCTGCATCGTGGAGTCGCTCGTCAGCCGCCCGATCCCGTCGTAGGTGTACTGGTCCGCCATGCTCCCGTCGCCCACCGCCTGCTCGCTGATCCGCCCATGGGTGTCGAAGCCGATCGAGCGGGCAATGGTGCTGTTGTAGGCTGCGGTCGTGCTGATCTGTGTCACGTTGTGCAGCGGATAGTATTGCCGGCTCACGCGGTCACCGCTCGGGAACGTGACGGAGGTGTCCTGCAGATCCTTGTTGCGCGCGATGCTGGTGACGGCTCCGCCCACGTGGAGCTCGCTCAGCGTACCGAAGGCGGAATTCCAAATCCACTTGCGTGACTTGAAGACGATCCCGCCGCCGGAGACGTCCAAGCTGTCGCGCAGCCCCGCGGTTGTGTAGCGGTAGCGGCGCCAGTAGGTCTGCCCCGCGAGCTTGGTGCGGATCGAATCGGGCTGCCCCGCGACGTTCAGGTACACGGTCTCGGTGTCAACGGGGCTCGTGTTGGTGAGCACGCGCCGGTCGGTCGAATAGCTCCAGCTCTCGCTTGCGGTGTTGCGGCCCGACTTGCTGGTGGGGCGGTTCAGACCGTCGTAGCCGTAGGTGAGGGTATCCGCCCGCCGGTTCGTCCAGCGCTTCAGGTTGCCGTTCTTATCGTAGGCATACAGCAGGGCGCGACCCGCGGGGTCGGTCCGCTGCGTGAGCCAGCCGAGGGCGTTATACGTGAAGCCGTAGACCTGCCCCTTGGGATCCGTCACGTTCCGGACGAACAGCGAGTCGTACACCGTCGCTGTCGGATTCGGATTCACGCCGTCGAACACCTGAATCGCCCGATTGAGCGCGTCGTAGACCACCCGTCGGCGCGCCACGCCGGGGGCCTGGACGGCGGTATCGCGCCCGTAGCTATCTGCGAAATACGTGGTCACACGATTCCCGGGGAGCGAATCCTTGCTCAGATTGCCGTTCGTACCCGCGTAGGTGTGTTGCCCGAGCAGGTGGCCCTGAGGATCCGTCGTCGACAAGACGCGGCCGCGACTGTCATAGGTGAACCGCGTCGTGTCCTGCCCGCCGAGAATGGTCTGGTCCACGGTCCCGGAGAAGCCGAGAATATTCCGCACCGTGGGTCGGCCGGTCCCAGCCACGCTGTCCGGTTGGCCGTAGCCGCCGTAGTGGATCGTGACGGCCGAGAGCCCCGCCGGCTGGACGAATGTCGGTAACCCGTTCGCATTGTACGCCACGGTGTCGACACCGCCCGTCGGGTAGGCGGTGCGAACCGGTAGCCCGTTGGCGTCGTACGACACCGTCGTGACGCCGCCCAGCGCGTCCGTGGTGCGCACGGGCGAGCCCCATGGGTTGACCGTGAACGTCGTAGCGAAACCGCGAGCGTCGACGATGCGGGCCGTGACCGAATCGATGGACACCGGGGTAGCCGCGGTTCCGGTTGTCGAGGTGTACGGGACGCCGAGGGTCTGCCACGGGTAGTGGCTTTCCGTCGGTGAGACCGTGCTGTCCGCGCCCGAGGCCAGGACCAGCCGCGCTCGCGGGAACGTGATAAAGGTCAGTTTCCGGGACGGCGTGTCGTAGCCGAACGTGGTGGAGTCGCCGCGGCGGTTGAGCACCTTCCACAGTTGTACCGTCGCGTCGAACACGAAGCGGGTGCTGACGTTGTCGGGATCGGTGATCGCCGTGACTCGGCGGCTCGCATCAACCGTGACCGCAGTGGTGCGAGCCGGGCTGCCCGGATCGGTGATGCTCGCCACGCCGTTCGTTCCGTACACCAACGTGTCGCGCAAGCCCGCGGGATCGGTGATCCTCACCACCCGGCTGCTGGCGTCATAGGCGATCGTCGTGGTGTTCGCGAAGCGGTCCAACAGCCGAATCATCCGTCCGGCGCTGTCGAACACGGCTTGCGAGCCGTCGACGTAGGACCGCGCCCAGCGCGCGCCAGTCTGCGTGGTTTGTGCAAGGCTCGAGAACTCCCCCGCCGGTGCGACGAACGTGCCCCCCACGTTCCAGAAGTACACCGCGTTCCCGTCCCCCTCGGTGATGATTGCCGACCCGTCGCCTTGGAGGTACAGCCGCTGGATGCCGGCGAGCGTCCACCCGGCGGCAACCGGGGCAGTCGTCTCGTTCACGATCACAAGCTTGGTGGGAATCGACGTGGTCACGAGGCCCGTCGGGGCCGCGTACAGCGCCGACACGATGATGTCCAGCGGGTAGACGCCGGTGGGACCGGCGTTCGCTGCGGCGGCGTCGAACTGGCCGCCGAGCCGTACCTTCCCGGAGCCCGGATACATGAACCGAAGCGTCTGATCCCCGTTCACGAACGTGACAAAGGCGTTGTTGACCTTGACCTGGAGCTGGTACTCGAGGGGCGTGCCCAAGCTCAAGTCCGGCGTCACGTTGACGTGCACGAACGGTCGCGGGTTCACGCGATCGCTGTTATACACGAGCGTGACACTGCGCGGCGTATCGAGCGAGAGATACGGGACGGTGCTCTGCACGTACACCGTGGCGAAGCAACTCACGGCACAGCGGCTGTAGTCCTGCTTGCCGTAGTTGTAGGGCGCTACGTCCACGATGGGCGCCCCGGCCGCCTGGCCGACCAGCACGGTGTACGACCCGCCGTCCGAGGAGAACCCACTACTTCCCGTCGCCGTCAAGCTGAGGGAGGCCGTGCCGGCCGTGCCGACGGAGTAACTCACCGTCACCGTCGTCGAGGCCGTGCTCGCCAACGTGGCGCTGCTCGGACCAACGGTTCCGCACGTCACGTTGGCCGCTCCCGTGCAGGCAAACGTGAACGATTCCGACCCGCTCCCCGTGTTCTGTACCGTGAAGACCGCGGTGTACCCGCCCGTGTTCGGAACTCTGGTGGGCGCGGCTCCGCCGTCCGGCGTCACAGCGACGCCGAAGCTTTGAACAGGTACCGTGACCCAGCCACCATCCGAGGCGTTGGCGCCGCTCGCGCTGACGGTCAGGGTCCCCATGCCCGGTGCACCCACCGAGTAGGTGGCTACCACCGTTGCTGCATCGCTCACAGAAGTCGGGCTCACGCCGGTGCACGTGACGTTCCCGCTGCCCTGGCACCCTATCGCATACGTCTCCGGGTTGCCCGTCCTCTGGACGAAGAACGCTTGTGTGTAGCCGCCGGTGTTCGCGCGACGCGCTGTGGTCGTGTCGCCTTTGGGGGTTACGGACACGCCGTAGCACTCGGGCGGGGGCGGCGGGTTGATCTGGGTGCATGGATCCTGAGCCCCGGCAGCTGAGCGAGGGGCGAGGGCGAATGCCAGCGCGCACGCCACACCGGCGAGGCAATACGAGAGCGAGAAGCGGCGGAGCACAGAGACCTCCCGAGAGCGAGCCGCTCACCGTTTTGGCAGGTCTCGTGCCGGGTCTCGTCTCGCGGCCGGTCGAGATGGGACAACGAGTTACGACACGTGGTGCGCGGCGCGGTTCAGCGCAGTTCGCGCGAGTTCAGTGAACTCCGGTGAACGATCGTGAACTCCCGGAGGCTTCTGAGAGAGACACCCCACGCCTTCAGCCGTTTGAAGAGAGTGGTCCGGCCCACGCCCAGGGCGGCGGCAATCCGCGGCGCCTGCCAGCCATTGGCTTCGCAGATCGCGACGAGCTCGTCGACGGCTGGCGTCGGCGGTTCCGCGATCGGGATGGCACGACCGCTTCGCGTTTCCCCCTCGAGCTCTCGGCGCACCGCGTCAGCGGAGACGCGTTTGCCGTCGTGACTGAGCACGAGACGGCCCACCACCTGCTTCAGCTCCCGCACGTTGCCGCGCCACGGGGCCGCGCCGAAGAACTCCACGCCGGCGCCTTCGAACCAGTCGGCCGGGTAGCCACGGAGCGTGAGGAAGTGCGCGACGAGCAGTGGGATATCGCCCGCGCGCTGACGCAAGGGTGGTAGCGTGATGATCGCCCCGCTCACCCGCTGCCACAAGTCTTCGCGGATCCCGCGTCCGATCCGAGACATGGGGTCCCTCGCCTGGCACGAGACCACCCAGCGCGGCGCCGCTGGGCGCAGGGTCACCCCGCCGACCCGCCGCGCCATGCCCTCTTCGATCACCCGCAGCAGCTTCGCCTGGCAGGCCTCGGAGAGCGCTCCGAGCTCGTCCAGGTACAGCGTGCCGCGGTGCGCAATCTCAACCAAGCCGGCCTTTTCGCGCTTGGCGTCGCTGAACGCCCCACGCTCGTGGCCGAACAGCTCGCTTTCGAACACAGACTCCGGCACGGCCACGGCGTTCAGCGCGACGAGTGGCCTCCCGCGCCGGGGGGAGAGCGCGTGCAGCGCCTGAGCCACAAGCTCCTTCCCCGTTCCGGTCTCGCCCACGATCGCGACGGGATCGTCGAGCGGCGCGACGCGCCGCACCAGACGATACACGTCCCGCATGCCAGGTGAGGACCCGATCATGCCGGGTAGCGGCGCATCGTCGAGGTCGGGCCGTACCAGGCGAAGCGGCTCGGCCACGGCTCGCTCCCTCCGAGCTACGAGGTGGCCGTCGCGCAAGCCGCCCAGCCGGTGAACCGGACGGTGCTGCCTCCGGTCTTGCGAGACACGGTGTAGGCCCACGTGTCGCCGGCAGAATTGGGATGACTCTCCTGGACCACCACGCCGTAGTTGGCGTTCTGCACGCCGCCGCTGAAGACCCTCTTCCCGGAGGGACACAGCAGACTGCGCCCGAAGCTGAGGGCTTGCGGCAGCATGCTGTCCGGCCGCGAGACCAACACGTACCCGGTGATTGTCGAGTCCGCGCAGATCGCCCGGCCGGTGAACGTGACGGTCGTGCCTCCGGTCTTTCGGGAGACCGTGTAGGCCCAGGTATCGCCGCTGGACTTCGGATAGGTCTCCTGAACCACCACGCCATAGTTCGCGTTCTGGACGCCACCACCGAGCACCCGCCGCCTGAAGGGACACAGCAGACCGCGTCCAAAGCTCAAGGTTTGTGGGCCCATGCTATCCGGCTGCGAGATCAACCCGTATCCGGAGAGACCCGAGTCTGCGCAGACGGCCCAGCCGGTGAATCCCACGCTCGTGCCTGCGGTATCGCGAGACACCGTGTAGGCCCACGTGTCACCGGAAGCATTCGGAGCGCTCTCTTGGATCACCACACCGTAGTTCGCGTTCTGAACGCCGCCGCCGAGAATCCGCTTGCCGGCGGGACAGAGGAGACTACGCCCAAAGCTGACCGCTTGCGGGCCCATGCTGTCGGGCTGCGAGATCAGCACGTAACCGGAGGCCGTCGAGGAAGAGAAGACCGGTCGGCCAGGACCAGCTGTCCTGGCCGATTGGTCGGGTTCAAACGTGTCGCGACGGCATCCGTTGAGGAGAATGAGGCTCGCGATGACCGAGCCGAGACACCGCGAGACCGGTGTCAGCTGGCTCCCGAGAATACGGCGTACTGCAAACATGTTGCACCTCCATTGAGAGCGGCCCATGTGAGGAACGGCGGAGGAGCGAATTCTCCGGGTCGCCCCCGTGAGCGGTGATGGGGTCTCCAGATGCGCGAACGGCCGGCACGGCGACCTGAAGCCCGGGGGAATAACGACGAGCGACCACAAGAGACTCCAACGGAGAGGTCGCCCATGCTGAAGGCATGCTGCGTGCCAGCTGCGCGGCCTAGCCGGCCCCGGTGAATCAATGAGTTACAGCGCTGCCCCGGCGGGAAGAGTCCGCTAGTTCACGCAAGTTCAGTGAACTACGGTGTACTCGTGAACTTTCGCTCGCAGGCGTTCGCTGGGCCGCAGCGATGGGTTCACGTCACTCTGGAACTGGAAACCGGACGACCACGCTAGACCGCCAAGCCGTGTACGTCAGGGCTCGTAGTGTCGCCGCTCGTGTGCGCTCGGAGCATACCGGATCACCCGCGGCGAATGGTGTTAGGCACCGCGGCTGCTTACGTGAGGAACAGTACGAGTATCATTGCGGATAAAGCGATGGCCAACGCCTGGAATTGCCAACGCAGCGACCATCGCCACCAGTGTGCCCCTGTAGTCACGCCGAATACAGGAGGCAGTGGGGAGGCAGACCAACGCGGCAAGGAATACGTAGCTAAGATCTCGCCCCTATCTTTTTGTGACGTTTCAAGTACTCGACGGTTAATGTCGTCGATACCGCTACGGCGGCTGGGCGTCTCGCGGTTGGCGCGTGCTGACTGAGAGCGTCACGTAGATGGAGGCTCCCTAACGGGCTGTGCCTGAGCAGCGCTGACGCGACGATCGCGTGCGGATTGTCCAGACGCCGTATCCAGCTGTCCTTGAGGATGACCGCTGTCATGGAGCCTACCCTTGGGCCCGATGGAAAGTATCGCGCTTACCGGTTGTATACACCTCGCAGGTAGAGACCCCCCACACCGCCGTACACGATCGCGAACCCTAGCGTGATTCCGACAAGGAGCCCGACTCCGAGAGATCGTGGGGCGACCAGAATGACCGTAAGCGTCGTTATCGGCAGCATTGCAATCATTCCAACGAATGCGGCTCCCAAGGAAGTCCGACAGAGCGGTCGCAGGGCACCAACTATAGCTCCGATGCTCGGAATCCCCAGCCCGTACAGTGCCACCACCCCGAGTGCTGCCATGTGATTCCGCTTGAGCATGGCCGAGCCACCAAGAATCATCAGTACTATTCCATACACGAGGTAGCGCCGGGCAAACCACCACCCCTCGTGCAGGCCCCAGCGGACGTTCGCCCAACCCCAGAGTGTTGCCGGGGGCTCTTCTCTCTGCGGAGGCAACGCGATCTGTAACGGCACGATCGATCCCTCGGTCACCTGCTAGGCCGCTTGGTCGGACCGTCCCTCGGCCTCCGTTCGGGGAGGGCCGAGGATCGTACGCGCTTGAAGAGGAATCAGGGCTTGACCGGGCCTATCTGCGTTAGTCTTCATCTTCAATTGTACGCGCCACAGCATATGCTGCAATCGCGCCCGCAATCAAGAGGAAGCCCCACGCCCCACGAGCTCCGCAGAACGGCAACGGACATTTCGTCATGCTTGAGCACACCCACCGCAGTTACCCCCCCGATAGCGAAGTAGGCGCACAGGATCCAGGGGAGGTAGTGAAGCCGGGGGCGATTCCGGACAAAGGGCTCGAGTAGAGTGTACAGAGCGCCGCTCAAGGCCCCTAGGGCGAGCATGAAAGCAAACATGCTGTAGTCCCGGTAGAACAGCGCCCTAAATGACAGGACCCCGCCGCCAATCGCGACGTTCCGAACAAACCGCGTCGTCAACCCGATCCACCTTCGCCGAGAGGTTCCGGAGTCGTACGAGGCCTTGCACGACCCAACCGCAGCGCAGGCCAATCCGCGAGAACCCACTTGTCACCCTCAGGGGGGCACTCCACTCCAGTTCCTGGGACATTTACATCCGTCGCCAACACCTCACGCGCCCGCGCCGGACGACTCTACCACCACATGAGGTACATCGCCACCGCTAGAGCACCACCAACCAGCAGAACGGCTGCGACGAAGCGCCAGTTCGTGCGAGGTTCGCGCCAGCCAGTACGATTGAGAGACCACATCCGAAGTCCGGCAAATCCACCAACGACCGCAGCACCAAAAACTGTGGCCCCAACATTCCAGGCCGACCACCGCTCACCCGCTGGCCGGTTGACTATCACAAACATTGCGTATACCGGGGCTATGAAAACGAACCCAATGATTACCCACCCGGCCGCCCAGCGGCGAAGGAGCGACCAGAGACTCCCGGCCAGCAGACCGCCCATCGAAAACCCGGCATAGTAGAACAAGACGGCTCTCCAAAATGGAGTCCCCGCACGCTCAAACGGAGAGGTCCCGTTTGAGACGCGAAGTAGTGTGATCCACGCGCTGAACGCAGTCCCCAGGAATAGCCCGAATCCCAGCCCACGCAAGGCGTTCGTTAAGACACCTTTCATTCTGGATCGCAGGCGGCGACCATCTTGTCCTCGTTCTCGTTGAATGTTGAGAACGGCACGAAAGCCTTTGACGCGGGAGGTCCTCAGGCTGCGGGGTTTGACCGGGCTTATCAACGCGGCCTCATTCACCGCCGAGGAGGGGTACTCCCCAGAGGCGATCCCCCGATGCTGACCTGCCCTAGGTCGGGGGACGTCGCTCCCTGCGAGACCTAAATCGGAGGTTGCATGCCTCAAGACGCCCCGGGGAGGTTTAGTCTCGTGTACCCCTCCTTCGAAGTGTGACGTGCCCGCAGGACAAGCTGGTAGCGTCGAGCAAGGAAGATCACGGCACCCATGGGGACCGCTACCTCCAAAATCACGGGTTCGTACGCACTGCCCCGTAGCCATCCAGCTCCTAGCAGGAGCACATTTAGCGTGTTCATATGCACCTCTCCGGTCGTCCAGTTGAACGACAGGACCGGGCTCCCGAGAAGGATTAGCAGTATCCAAACCCCCCGGCGGCGAATCGGCGTGCGCAAGCAGACGATCTCGACCCCAAGGATGAACAACAGAACCAGCATCGCGAGGACGAGCATCATATAATGGGCTGGCGACTTCCCAGATAGGGCGAAAGCGTTGATACGCTGGAGCGGGCCCGTGAGGTTGTCGGTTCGCATCCCCACCACCCACAGCTGTCCGATTGAGTCCTCCTCCTCGCTCACCCTCGCAAGCACGTACCGTGTGCCCTCATGTGCCGAATCCAGCAGCGCCACCTGATAGCTGATGGACACTCGGTGTCGCGATCCCCCATTCCCCGCAACTGACGAGGAAACCTGAAATCCAACCAGCTGCAAGCTCTCAGCGGCCTGACCACTCAATTGCTGAGCGATGGCTGCTAACGCCGCTGGGGTGTCGGGACTTCGGGCCTCCCGGACAAGCGCGTTGCCAGCCGCCGCAGTGTCCCCCTTTCGTAGGGCAGCGATGTAGTTACGAGCGAGCGCCTCGGACCCTGGGGGGAGTACACTCGAAGCCACCGGTCCCAGGTCCCCAGTGCAGCCAATGACGATTAGCCCGAACGTAGGGACCCATAGTTCCCATCGGAACCGGGTAGGCCCGCACTCAGGCTGGAAGCACCTCATAGATCCTCCCTCACCGAAGGCGTCACAGAGAGGAGTTAGCCAGCTAGTGCGGCGCAACCCGTCGACTGCCGTTGACGCTCTCGGCAAAACGGTGGGGCGCGCTCTCTACAGCGATCTGATGCGACCTCCGAAATGCTCACTTCCCCAGAACCAAAGCACGATCGTCGCAGCCCAGAAAATCCAGGTAATCCAGAACCAGCTCCGGCTAGCATCGTCATACTCGTAGGGATTCCAGCTCCACATTATGCCCAGTCGTCGCCAAGACTTTCCAGGCTCGTTGAGCCACGTCTCCGAGAGGCCCTCTTTGGCCCGCTCAAGGCTGTAGAATGCAATAGCTGTGAGAGCACCTACGGCCACCAACCACAGAGTGACTTGTCGTCCTTGCGGAAACCCTCCGAAGCGCAAGAAGAAAACGGGAATTCCAACAACCACGGCAACAACCTTCACGACGAGCCACGACCGATTCATATCACGTCGCGATCCTGTGTTATCAGAAGTGAGTGGTGAGCATGAGTCACGGTTTACTCGATGGTCCTGACCAGTTGCAGATCTGGAGAATCGGCGCCGCGTACGAGCCCCCAGCAAAGCCGCCGATTCCGAGCGCCAGACCCCCAATCGTGCCTTGCCCTCCGTCGTTCCCTACGCGACCGAACGCTACGGGGTTGACCGCGCCCGTAGCCTCCCAGGACGGGCCGAAGAACGCCGCCTGCGATCCCTTCCAGCGAATAACGGTGAGCGTTGCATCTACTCCTGCGCCCAGGCCACCTTGCGCACTCGCGTAGAGTGAGACTTGCCCGCCCCCGAACAATAAGCCCACTCCCCCGCCGCCTGAGGCGACTCCTTTACCCGCTCCAACGCCCAAGTCAAGCGCCGTATAGGACGTCGCTTTCGGACTCGGACAGGAGAGAATGCGGTTGAAAGTGCGGTGCAGGTCAACGAATACCTGATAATAACGGTTGCCCGCAAGAGGCCCCTTCGCAGCCGCCTTCGCGCCGGATCCGGCCCCACCTGTCGGTCCTGCCCCAGAACCACCAGAGGTGAACCAGCATGTCTGCGTCTTATCATCCCAGTGACCGGCAATGGATCCGCAAAAGGCTGAACCCATATGCCGGAGGCACTCGGTGTGTCCCATTGCATGGCACTCCCAGTCGTAGTAATAACAGACGATCATGCCGCTGTACATTTCGCACGTATACAGACCGCTGGGATCCCGCCCATTCACGGGGTCATTGCCAGCGTAGGTGTACAGGTTCGTCCCCCCCGCGATGCCCGCTGGGTCTTCGGATAGCCAGCGCCCCAACACGGGGTCATAATAGCGTGCCCCCATGTGGTAGAGCCCGGTCTCTTGGTCGTACTCTTGCTCTCCCATTCGGTAGCGCAGGATGAAGCCCGTATCCGCCGGCTCCTGCCCCCACGGCAACAGCGGGCTGTTCCCCACGCGGTCGGGAAAGGCTTTCAGTACCGCGGCGCCGTTGGCCCGCGCGATCCCGAGCACCGTGCCGATCGTGGGCGTCGTCACCGCCACCGCCGTGTCCGTCGGTGTCCGGAGCGCGTACAGATCGCCGCTCTCCGTGAAGGCATACTCTGCCCGCATCGCGTGCGTGGCCGAATCCAGATCCATTGCGACTTGATCCCGATCATACAAGAACCACGTCGTCACGCCATTCACGGTCTTGCCGATGCGACGCCCCAGCGCGTCATACCGGAAGGTGACAACGGTATGGGCGCCGCCCGCCGGCCACTTCTCCACGCGGGTCAGCTGCCCGATGGCATTCCACTGGAGCGTGGTGGTATCCGTGCTGGTCCAGATCCCTACCGCGCCCAGTCCGGCCTTTTGAATCACGCTGCCGTTCGGATCATACGTGAGCGCGTATCCCTTGAACCGGGTGACGCGGTTTCCGGAGACGACCACCGGGTGGGCCGTCGTGTCGATGCGGTTGCCGGCGGGATCGTAGGCGTACGCAGGGACGGCCGCCTGATTGTATTCGTTGTTACAGGGGCCGGTGGAAGACTGCATCTGACACGCATTGATGAGATTTCCGGCTGCGTCATAGCTGTAGGGTTCGCTCGGATAGGAGCCCTGGAGCTGCGACCCAGACGCCACGCGCCCCAAGGAATCGGACGTCCACGCGGAGGTCAAGTACGTCTGCGGTGTAGTGGCAGAAAACGTATCGAACAGCGTCGCAGATCGTCTCAACCTTCCCGGTGACTGTCCTCCTTTTTGAAACACATGCACGTCCTCAGAACCCAGCTCACAATACGAACAACAAGAGCAGGCACGCCAAACCTGCGGGCCGCGGTGAGGGAGCGCTCCCGGAGTCGGTTATCAGAGTAGAAGCCCTGTGGACGCTGTTGGTCGGCGTGCGCCCGTGCTACGATCTCGGGGACATCCTCTAGGCGTCTTGCGAAAGCCTCTTCCTGCTTGTGACAGATCCGCTCGATCCGGTGACGGATACGTTCGTCATACCCGAATCGCAGCAGGCGCGCGTGAGTAGCTTCGTGCACAATCGCGCACGCGATATTGGCCGGCCGTACGTCGGGTCTCAGGACCCAATCCACGGTCAACAAACACATGTTCAGCGTCGGTAGCCAACGCGCAACGTACGGCGCGCCGGTCCCGGATACGTACAAGCGCCGTACGCACCCTCGCACGCATGCGAAGACACGCTGATCATGCGCTTCGATCATGGCGAAGGCTGCACTGAGTTTATCGAGGACGAGAGCCTGAGCCTCGCCGTGGATACGCGAGACCCCGACTCTGAACCCGTAAAGGTCACATTGCGTTGCGAGCCGCCACGCCGTGCCATATAGCCACGTGTCCAGGTAGCGCAAAAACGTGATCAAACGTTCAACCAGCCGCGCGGTGCCACCGCCCTTGTCGATTCCGCTCTGTGTTGGTGATCACGGTTTCTCACTCTCTCGCGTTCAGCCAGGGCGAGGATACCAATGGTCTCGTTGGTGCGCTCCTTACGCGCCACCGGCATCGGAGCCAGAGCCCTTCCCCCGCAAGCTCCACCAGTACAAGCCGATGCCGGGTCCAATAGCGATGGCGGTAAGAACAAGCACCTCTGCCGTTGTCAACGTCTCTTGATAAACCGCCACAGGGAGCATGGTCATCATTAGAATCCAGCCCCACGCCTGTCGCCTCTCGCGTGCCGCCCGTGCCGTGGTGATACGGCGGAGCAGCCAGAGTTCCGCTCCGCCTAGAGTCACAGATACCACGTAGGCCATAAGGACAAGCTTGTCACCTAGGCTCACCAAATCCTCGCTTCCCTAATCCAGCGTCAATACAATCCTAGCGGCTCAAGCACACAACCGTTGATGAATTCGCCGATCCTCATTCCTAGCCCCAGGAATGGCGTCGCCCTCATCGCTCTGTACCAGCCAGGCTCTTGGCCCGTCAGGGCATGACCGATCACCCGGCCGGCTACGCCTGCGCCACCGGCCAACCGGCCTACACCCTTTATGCTGGTCCTTAATGCCTGCCCCGCCGTCCTCTCCGCAACTTCGGACTCGATGGCACTCAGATGGTAAAGGCCGGCGTTCGCAAATCCTGTTGAGGCCGCGTCAAAAGCGCCTGCCTCGGTCGCCAACGCTCCAGCCTCAGCGAAAGTCCCTGCGACCTTAAGAAGTCCGGCGCCGGCGGCGTATGCAACGGCGTCTACACCTACGTCTACCGATGCTCCCTTGCACGAGGGAGCAGGCCACGCCAGCCGCTGCGGTTCGGGAGTCGAGGGCTCAGCCCCACCGCCATTTTGGCCACCCGTCCCACCCCCACCTGTCGGTCTTTGCCCAGACCCGCCAGAGTTGAACCAGCATGTCCGCGTTCTATCATCCCAGTGACCGCGAATTGAAGCGCAGAACTCCATCGATATCTTGTGAGCACACTGGACCTGTCCGATTCCTGGGCAATCCTGGTCTTCCCGATGACAGACAAAGTAGCTCGAGTAGAGCTCGCAGCTATAGAGACCGCTCGGATCCCGCCCATTCACGGGGTCATTGCCGGCGTAGCTGTACAGGTTCGTCCCCCCCGCGATGCCCGCTGGGTCTTCGGACAGCCAGCGCCCCAACACGGGGTCATAATAGCGTGCCCCCATGTGGTAGAGCCCGGTCTCTTGGTCGTACTCTTGCTCTCCCATTCGGTAGCGCAGGATGAAGCCCGTATCCGCCGGCTCCTGCCCCCACGGCAACAGCGGGCTGTTCCCCACGCGGTCGGGAAAGGCTTTCAGTACCGCGGCGCCGTTGGCCCGCGCGATCCCGAGCACCGTGCCGATCGTGGGCGTCGTCACCGCCACCGCCGTGTCCGTCGGTGTCCGGAGCGCGTACAGATCGCCGCTCTCCGTGAAGGCATACTCTGCCCGCATCGCGTGCGTGGCCGAATCCAGATCCATTGCGACTTGATCCCGATCATACAAGAACCACGTCGTCACGCCATTCACGGTCTTGCCGATGCGACGCCCCAGCGCGTCATACCGGAAGGTGACAACCGTATGGGCGCCGCCCGCCGGCCACTTCTCCACGCGGGTCAGCTGCCCGATGGCATTCCACTGGAGCGTGGTGGTATCCGTGCTGGTCCAGATCCCTACCGCGCCCAGTCCGGTCTTTTGAATCACGCTGCCGTTCGGATCATACGTGAGCGCGTATCCCTTGAACCGGGTGACGCGGTTTCCGGAGACGACCACCGGGTGGGCCGTCGTGTCGATGCGGTTGCCGGCGGCATCGTAGGCGTATGCAGGGACGGCCGCCTGATTGTATTCGTTGTTACAGGGGCTGGTGGAAGACTGCATCTGACATCCGTTGAGGAGCTCTCCCGCCGCGTCATAGCTGTAAGTCTCCCTCGGGTAGGCCGACCCGCCCGGCCCCAATCCATACCTCACGCGCCCGAGCGAGTCGTACGACCACGCGGACGTCAAGAGCGTACTCGGTCCGGTGGCGGTGAACCCATCGCTCGTGACATGGTGCAGGGAATCGTAGGACAACGTGTGCGACCACGTGTTCGCGTTCTGGGCGTTATACGTGACGGTGACCGGCTTGAGCTCCGTGTCGCGCGCGACGGCCGTGCAGGTCCCCACGGCGCACATCGTGTCCAGGATGCCAAGGGCCGGACGGAACACCCATCGGGCCGACGTTCCACTTGGGGGTGCCGTGCGGTTGATCAGGTGCCCGGTCGAATCGTACGTGTAGCTCATGGCGTACGTCGTGGGGTCGCCGGGGAAGTGTTGGGCCGCGTAGACGAGGCGTCCGGCTTTGTCGTAGGCGAGCGAGTCCCGTCCGTTCGTGCTCGAGGCCACCGTCCAGGACCCGCCCGCCGCCAGGAGGCCGTAGCCGAACGACTCAGCGGGGAAGTCAGGGCCCGTCCGGGTTAGCGGGCGGCCCAACTGGTCATACGTGAGCGTGATGGCGTCTCCCCGTCGGGTGATCGCCGTGCGCGCTTGCCCGGCGGCATCGTATTTCAGGGAATCGACCTTCGTGGTATCGCCAAGATCGTGCTGCGCCACGACCACGCCCCACGGGTTGCGGTCAAACTTGTACACCTGCCGCTTGGGGTCCGTGACACGCGCGAGACCCGTGGCCCCGTACGCGTACCGCGTGACGTATCCCAAGCCGTTCGTCGTGGCCGTGTCCCGGTTGATCGCATCGTACGTCGCCGCCTGCTTGACGCCGTTCGCGAGGATCGTCGTATCGGCAAGGCCGTAGCCATTGTAATGGAAAGCTGTCACGTGGCCCAGCGCGTCGGCGGTCTGAAGCAGATTCCCGCCGGAGCCGGCTGCCGCATAGGTCCACCGGGTCGTGTGTCCCCCTCCGTCGATGACCAGGGTGTCTTGGCCGTAGGCATTTGGGTAATGCCACGCGACGACGGCCCCACCCGAGGGCTCGGTGCCGGGCGCGAAGGTGTTCCCCACATACACTTCTCTCAGCGTCCCGGCGGGCCCCTGCGAGCCGTTATGGTAGTAGTAGTCCAGCCGCGCGGGTCCACCCTGGACGGCCAGGAGCTGTGTGCCGCTACTGTAGTTGGACCACACCACCGCGTAGGGGTCCACCGTCCAGCCAGTGTTGGCGAACACCTGCAGCCGCACGAGGCCACCGGGGAGCGTGCCGGTCGCGGTGCCGCGCAGGGCGAGACTGATCCACACCGGGCCCCCGCCCGAGAATGTCAGGGTGGGCGCGAACACCTGCACCGTGGTCGCGACGCCAGGAGTGTTCTGGGTCGCCGTGACCTGCGAGGGCTCACCCACGCTCGTCCACGACGCCCCACCGTTGGTAGAGTACGCAGCATACGCGTAGGCAGTGACGGTCGAGTTGTTGCCGGGCGTGATAGTCGGCGTCATCGCGGTCAACTTGAACTGGACCGTGTACTTCCCATCGGTTGCCGGTAGGTTGCTACCGGCGCTCGGGTCGCCGAGAGTGTTGTAAACGGGTGCCGCGAAGCTCTTGTCATCGTTCGCGTTCAAGCTCAGTTGGTTGAGTCCGGCGCCGCCGCTCGGGTCGTTCCACCCGTAGTGGGCGGACAGCCCCTGACTCGCCGTGCTCCGCCCAAAGGTGTACGTCACCGATTGGCGCGTGCTGCTGTCGTAGACTGCCGTCGGGAAGTAGCCGATGTACGTGGCGGTCGTCGCGTGGCCCGTCGGCTCGTGCACCCAGGTCGCGTTCCCTAGGGTATCGCGCCCGATGGTCGTCACCTGACTGAGGGCATCGACGACTTTGGTCGCCTGCCCGAAGCGATCGAGCTGGACCTTAGTCACATTCCCGAGCGGGTCCGTGGTGGCGAGGTAGATCGTGTCGGGCCGCACGCTACCTTTCGGCGCGCCCGCCGAGGTGCCAGAAATGCCTGCCTGCCATTGGACTTCGGCGGCCGTCACGACGGTAGTCGTGGGACGCACGTTCGCGCCCGTGTAATCCGTTGCCGAGGGGGCACGGACGGTGTCACCCTGCTGGAGCGGGTTGTACCCATAGTTCCACACGCCGCCGGTTCGGCTGTTCAGCTGCGTCAGCAGGTTGTTGCTATTGTAGGTGAGCGAGTCTATCCCACCGTCCGGGTCTGTCATCTTCACCAGGCGCCCACTTGCGATGCTCGTGCTCGTCGCGCGGCCAGCGAAGTCCGTGATCTGGGTGAGGAGGCCGCCGGTATAGCTGAGCGTGAAGCCTCGCCCACTCGCGTCGGTCACCGCCGTGAGCAGGTTGTTCGCCCAGGTGAACGTCAGGTCTTGGATGCTCGGCAGCACGTTGTGCCGAACTAGGAAACCCTGGGTGTTGAAATCGGCGAAGCTGCCATCGAGCGCCGTGAGCCGGAACAGCGTGTCGCTGTAGGAGACGAGCGTGCCGCTCTCGCCGGCGGGAGACACGAAGGCACACCCCGAGCAGGTCCGATCGAAGTACTCCATCGCCCCGCTCCCGTCCACGAGCAAACGCCCGTAGCTCCCCGTCATGGTATACAGGTGCCCGACGCCCGCTATGCCCACGCCGGCGCCGAAGGGGCTCGCCGTTTGGTCGTTGACCAGGATCCAAGACGCAACCGTTGTCGTCTGCGTGCTTCCAGGATACGTAGTAGTGAGGACGAGATTGACCGGATAGCTGCCGGTGGCGAGGCCGTTGGCCCTCGCGTCGATCGCCGCGGTGAGCCGATCCACGACGCCTGGCGTGGCCGTGTAGTACACGGCGGTCGCGCCATTCATCAAGGTGAGGTTCACGCCGTTGGAAACCAGTTGCACTTGCACCTCGTAGACGCTCGGCGCGGGCGAGGTCGGTCCGGTAACATCCAAGAACACAAGCGCAACGGGGCGCGCCGCCGTGCTATTGTAGACGAGGGTGAGCGCCTGCGTCGTCCCCATCGAGCCCACGGCCGGCGTCGCGTGCAGGTAGCTTACGCCGTCTGCCGCCGGAGTCAGGTTCGCACTGTACGGAAGGCTGACGGTGGGCGGCGGGGGCGGCGCGACGGCCGTCACCACGTACCAGCCCTGATCGGTCGGTGTCGCTCTCGCCCTCAAATAGACATTGCCGCCAGTAGCGCCGACGGTGTAGGTAACGTTCACTGTGATCGAGCAGACTAAAGTCATCCCTTCCCCGGCCATCGCTGGATCGTTGGGTCCCATGCCTCGGACCGGCGCTGTCTGCCCACCCCCACAACCCCCGTCAATCCAGGCCGCCGCGGGGTCCACTGAGACACACCCGATAGTGCCGGTTGCGGAGCACGTGAAGGAATAGGTCTCGCCGCAAGGACCTGTGTTGGTGACGTCGAACGACGCCGTGTTAGTGCTGTTCGCCGGTTGCGAAAGCGCCGTGCCTTTTGGGCTGACGACCACGGAGAAGGGAAGGCATGACTGATCGGGCGTGATACTTTGCGCGACGAGTCGCGGCACGGCAAGAAGGCCCATTACGGCGGACAGAACGAAGGCACGCTGCACCACGGGACGAGCGATCATCGCGAGCTCGGGGTCGAGGTCGCTGCTTGGTGGGGCACGCGGCGTGCCGAATGGGCCGGCTTGCCGGCCGTTGTGAATCAAGGAGTTACAACGCTGGCCCGGAAGGACGAGTTCACTCGTTCACCCGAGTTCAGTGAACTACGGTGTACTTGTGAACTTTCGCTCAGCCCGTAGAGAGAGGCCGAGCTCCTTCAAGCGCTTGAAGAACGTCGTGCGACCGAATCCGAGCTCTGCCGCCGCGCGCTCCGCGTCCCACCCGTTGCGCGATAGCGCCGCGAGCACGTCGCCACGAGACACGGCATAGCGTCCCCGCAATCTCGACCCATTGCGCAGAGTTCCTTGAAAGAGCTGGCCAAGCTCGATCGCTTCCGCCACCGCGGAACGCGACAAAGTACCGTTTCCCACAAGCTCCCCGGCGCGCTCAAGGGCCATCCGCAGTTCGCGCACGTTGCCGGGCCACCCATAGCTCAGAAGCTCCTCCTGGACTCCTGCCTCGAGGCGCCGGCCCTGGGCCGCCGCAAAGTGCTCGGCCAGCGGCATCACGTCCTCGGGGCGTGCAGCTAGGGGCAGCAGCTCGATCAGAACGCCCGCCAGCCGTTGGAAGAGGTCCTGGCGGAATCGCTCCGCCGCGAGGGCTCGAGCCATGGTGTCCTGCGCGGCGCTAACGACCCGAAGATCCACGCGCCTATTCGCCCCAGCGCCCAGCGGCTCCACATACCCGGTCTCCAGGACCCGAAGCAGCTTGCCCTGTGCAGACAGCTCGAGGCCCGCGAGCTCGTCCAAGAACAGAGTCCCTCCGTCTGACCGCTCCACGTAGCCGATGGTCGACTCCACTGCACCGGTGAACGCGCCACGCCGATGACCAAACAGCAGACTCTCGACCATGTCGCGCGGCAGGGCGCAGCAATTGACGTCGACCAACGGACCGGGACGGCCGCTGCGCTGGTGGATGTATTCGGCAAGGAGCTCCTTTCCCGTGCCCGTGGCCCCCACGACCAGAATGGGGAGCCGGGTCCGGGCGTATCGCTCCGCGAGCACGAGCGCGCGCCGAATGCAGGGCGAGCGGCCGACGATCATGGGCCGATCCCCTTCGGCAGCCGCGGGGCGGTGACGCTATCCGCATCCGCATCGGTCTTGATGATCCGCGGCGTCAAGAACAGATACAGCTCCGTCTCCGTCTTCCGCCGATCCGAGCTCCCGAATAGCCCGCCGATGATCGGGATGCCAGACAGGATCGGGATTCCGGTCTGCGTCACGTCCCGCTGCCGGTCCCGCAGCCCGCCGAGCACGATTGTCTGGCCATCCTTGACGAGCACCTGCGTGACCGCCTCGCGCGTCGAGATCACAGGCGCGTCGAACTGAACCTCGCTCGTCGCCTGGTTCACCTCCTGCTGCACGAGCAGCGAGACGTAGCCGTCCTGGTTGATCGTGGGACGGATGGTGAGACGGGTGCCGACGTCGCGGTACTGCACCACCTGATCGCGCGTTGGCGTGTCGGTGGGGAGGGAGCGGCTCACCTGCACGAATGGCCGCTGCGACCCGACGAGCAGCCGTGCCTCCGTGTTGTTCGACGCAAGGAGCACCGGCCGCGACACGATCTGCACGTCCCCCTTGCTCGCCGCCGCGCGCAGCGTGGCGTTGATGTCCGCGTGGCCGAGGTTCATCAAGTGAATGACGAGATCGCCCAGCCCGCCGCCGGTGCTCGTCGCGTCAACGCTACCGTCTCCCTTGTCGGCGCTCTGCGGCGGTACGAGGAAGTCCGCCCCCAGGGAGAAGCTGCGGTCGTGCCGCGCCTCCACGATCAGCACCTCGATTAGGACTTGCAGCGGCCGGATGTCGAGCTGCTCGACGGCCTGGCGCAGCACGTCGAAGTCCGCCTGCGAGGCGCGAATCAACAGCGAGTTGGTGAGCTGGTCGGGGACGATCGTGACCGAGCCGGACAGGGTCGCCCCCTTAGCGCCAGCCGGCGGAGCCGCCACGCCGGCGGCAGGCGGCGCGGCGCCCGCCGGTGGCACGACGTTGCGGCGCAGCTCGTCGGAGAGCGTCGGCGTGGCGAGACCGGCACGCCCCGAGAACTCCCCCCCCGCGCCGAACAGGAGGTTGACCGTTGCTGCGACATCGGCAGCGCGAGCGTGCCTCAAGCGGATGACGAAGAGCTGCACTTCCCCGCCACCGCCTTGCCCCGGTCGGACCGTCGGACTGTCGGACGGTCGGACCGACTGATCGGGAGGCTTCGGCCCGACACGGAAGAAGGTCGAGTCTTCCGTGAACTGGAGGCCCTGCGACTCAGCGAGTCCTTTCAGCAGCGCCAGGACGCCGCCCCGCGGCACCGGCGCGGGCGTCTCGAGCGAGACCTTCGCTGGTTGGATACTGCCCACCAAGACCGGCTTCGCCAGATAACGCCCGAGCGCCTGGATCACCGCGCGGATGTCCGCCTCGACAAAGCGCACCGTGACGCTGTCATTGGCCAGGCGGACCGCCGACGTGTCTTGCCCGTGCAGGGAGCACGGCGCGATCAAGAGTGCGCTCGCAGTAAGAATCAGCGTCCGACAGTCCGACCGTCCGACCGTCCGTCGCATCACCGCCATGGCTCCCTCACCTTCAGCACCCACGTCGTATCCATCCCGACGATCCGCACCTGAGCACGCCCGATGCTCTGCACCCGCAGGCCCGCCACCACATCGCCGACCCGCACCACCCGCGCCGCGTCTGTGCCCGGGAACCCTTCGATCACGGCCGTTGGCTCGTGGCCCCCGACCAGCCCGATCAACAGGAGCGTCGGCTTGGGCAGAGCGTTCGTGACGGTCTCGACGCCTCCTGGGCCCCGAGTTGGGTCGTACGCCACCCCTGCTGCCCGCCGACCGAATCGAAACGGATCACGCCCCACGAGCACACGCCCCAGCGAATCGGCGGGATAGGCGCGCGGCAGCTCTGTCGCGGCGCGGGCAGCCGGTGTCGGACTGAGCGGAGGAGCTTCGAGCACCGAGCCGACAGCAGCTCGGAGCAAAGCGACCACTCCGGCGGCGCTGGCGATCGACGTCACAGCGAGGTACGCAGCGCGCGCGCTCACGAGCCCTCCCGCAGGAGGTACCACCCTGCAATCGTGAGCTCGATGTGTAGGCGCTCGGCGACCTTCGGGTCACCCCACGGATCGAGCGCCTGCACCGAGAGGTCGGGCACGCTGAGCAGCGGCGCTCCGGTCTCGAGCGAACGCAGCAGCGCCGCCAACCCCGCCACGTCGCCTTCGCACTCGACGTGCAGCCCGACACGATGAAACACCCCGGCCGCAGAATCGTTGATCGGATCGAGCCGGAGGACCTTGAGGGAGTGGCGGGCCGCGGCTAGCGAGACGAGCCCCGAGAGGCTCGCCTGTGCTTCGGCGCTGGTGCTGCCGTCCACGAGCTGCGGCGCGAGCCCGACGATGGCGGCCAGCGCTCCCCGCAACGAATCGCGGCTCGCCGGGAGCCCGGCGGCCAGGTCCCGAGCCCGCACCAGCGTCGCGGTTCGCTCGATTGCCCGCGTCCGAAACGACACGACCTGTCGCACGGTCCAGGGCACCACGCGGAGCAGGAGCACCGCGGCGAAGAGCACGCTCCCGCCTACCAGCAGGGCACGCCGGTCCCGAGCCGTCATCGCTCCACCTCCACGCGACCTACGATCGCGAAGCGATCGAGCTCTCGGGCTCCGTGACCCACTTCGCGGGTGACGGGGCCCTCGAACTTGGGATTGCGCAGCGCCGCCACCTGCTCGAGGTCGGCGAGCGCGCGGGCCGCGACTGGAGCGTAGCCTCCGAGTCGCAGCGTTCCGTCCGGCGCCAAACGCAGCGCAACGAGGAAGCTCGAATCCCTGAGCGACCGCGTGAGGTCGGCGAGCAGCACGAGGTGGCGGGATCGAGCTCGCTCGGCGTGCGCCATGAGGCCGAGCGTCGCACGCGCCGCTGTGAGCTCGCGCCTGACGGCGAGCGCGCTGTCGATGGCCGGAGCGAGCCGGTTCAGCTCCCGTTCCGCGCGGCTCGCGCTGCCGACCAATCGCGCTCCGTAGATCCCGGCCGCGAGCGCCCACAGCGCGACGCTCGCACAGCCGAGCCACGCCAGGCGACGCCGGGTGGAGCACTCGCGCGCGAGTTGCGCCTCGGGGGGGAGCAACAGCAACCGCGGCGCTCGCACGGTTGCGCCGTAGGCCGCCGCGAAGTGACGCGCTTCCTCGCCCAAGGAGGCGAGCGCGGGCACCCAGTCGGGCAAACTGCCGTCGCAACCTCGTACTCGCCGGCTCCGCCACGTCCCTTCGGGTCCGACCTCGAGTACCTCGCTCGCCCCGCCGTTCGGGAAGCTGACCGGACTCGTCGACCGCCGCACGGCGCTCGGCAGGACATCCGCGGCGGGGCCGAGCGCTTCGACGTGGAGCCCCGCCTCGGCGCACCCGCCGAGAATGGTCCGCAGCAGCGCTTCGGGCGCCGCGGCCGCCCAGAGCGCGCGGTCCGTCCGCGTCACCGGGACGAGGGCCGCATCGGTGACGAGCGGCGCGTCGCTCTTCCGGAACAGCCGCGCCGCTTCCAGCGCCACGTAGCGCCTGACCGCCCCAGCTCGGAGCGGTGGGGCGGGCATCAGCGTGCGCAGCTGGACCAGATCGCGCTCGAGCGCCACTCGCGCCCGTCGCACCGGCTTTCCCGACTCGGCCGCCAGCCGGGCGATGACCTCCGCCAGATCGCTCGCGTCCTGGTAGCACGCAGTTCCCGCCCAGGCAACCGTGCCTCCCACGCCGAGCACGGCCCGGACGCTCGTGCCGCTGATCGCGAGCCCCAGCACCGCGCTCACCACGACCTCCGCCGGATCACCGCGAGCCGCCCTTCGAGCGGCACGACCAGCAGCTCGATCGTCGCTCGCAGGTCGTCGACCTGGCCTGCTACCCAGCCGTCGGCGAACACGAGCAGCTGGGGTGGCGTGGTGGCGACTTGACGGGCCAGGTCAGGATAGCTCTCGAGCAGCCTCGCGCGGGCGGGTGGCGACAGATCGGCGGCGAGCGCGTCCAAGTCCGTGAGCTTGGGGCCGAATGTCCGGCGCCGGAGAACCCGCTCCACCGCCTCGGGGGTCATCCCTGGCAGCACGGCGAGGATCGCCGCGGGCGCTGCCGACAGATTGATGGTTCCCGCCCCGTCGACCGTGAGCACATGGCTCCACGCCGTGTCGAAGCCGGGGAATCCGGTGAGCGCACGGGCGTCGGTGAGCGGGTCACGCCGGCGCCGCTCGACGACCCCTGCGACAAACGAGTCCACCGAATTCCTTTTGGGCGCGAGACTCGTGAGCAGCGCTCGCAGCACCTCGGGATCGGCGGTGTTCACGTTGAGCTTCGCCGCCGGGTCCTCCACCAGCCACCTGCAGCGCGTCGATCGACCGAGCTCGATCGTGGCGGTATCGGCGAGCTGGTGGTCCGCCCAGCGGGCCGCCGCGATGGCGAGGCACGCCTCCGCCGCCCACCTGTCCCGCGCAAGCAGCACGCGGTTCCGTGTCGTCAGCGTGCCGAGCCGCGTGGTCGCGAGTGCGACTCCGAGCAGCGCCGCCAGCGCCGTGATCACCCAGAGAACTGCGATGAGGGCGAAGCCGCGCCGGGAACGGGCGGCAGAGGGCGGTCGAGGGCGGTAATGAGTCATCCCCGAGGCCCTACGATCATTAGTAAGGTGTCAACGCAGATATCATTGCCGGTCACGCATCGCGCTCGCGACAGGCGGATCCGGATCGCGAGCGGCGCCGACACCGGTGATTGCCATGTGCGGACCCAGGGTGCGTCCGCGCCGTAGTCGAGGAGGTAGTCCACATCGAGCTGCGACACGCTGTCCGCGAGGACGAGCGGCCCGCCCGCGAGCCCCGTGATAGTGAGCGCTCCGCCGTCCACGCCCAGCCCGATACGCCGGCGCTCGAGCCAACCATTCGAGTCCTCGATCCACGTCGAGAAGGCGACCCCGCTTGGCCTGCCGTTGAACCCGCTCGACCCGGGCAGCCCGATGTCCAAGTCCCCGACGAGCGCGGTGAGTAGGCGACGGGCGTTCGCTTGGCGGTCCAGCGCAGCACGTGCCTCGGCCAAACGTTGGGCTCCATCGGTGACCGCCGCGAATACGCGGTGCGCGAGGAGCACGACGAGCGCGCTCAGCGTGAGCGCGACGAGCATTTCGATCAGGGTGAACCCCGCCGGCGTTCCAGGGGGTCGGGCCCATTTGTTCCCACCCTGAAGGGTGGGCTCGGCACGGCGCTGTCCTAAAGGACACACGCGTTCACGGGAGTGTGCTTCAGCACAGTGCCGGCCGAGCCCAGGCTTTAGCCTGGGAATCAACTCAGGGACCACTCTTGATGTCTCCCCGGTATAAGACCGTCACTAGATCCTCCGCCTGTGCCATTTCGCTTCTAGCGATCGCGACGCGGTACAGCGTCGGCTCCGGCCGCTGCACCGTGACGAGATACGGCCCCGCCGCGCGCGTGCCGAGCCGGCGGTCGAGATCGGTTCGTTTGAGCAACGCGTACGCGGTGATGAGCCGTTCTTCATCCACAAGCTCGCGCTCCCGGGCGCGATCGCTCGCGGCGGCGCGGATTCCCTCCGCGACGAGCGTCACGAAGCTCAGACCAGCAGCGGCGAGGATCGCAATCGCGGCGAGCACTTCGAGCAGGGCGACCCCCCGCTCACCGGATCGCATGCACCGCTCCCGTCAGGGGGTCTACGACGACCACGACACCATCGACGATCGTCCCACCGCTGGACGAGCCATCGGGGAGGAAGCTCACGGCGACGCTATCGACCCGCACCAGTGCAGCGTTGCCGGTCCGAATCGCCTTGGTCCGTGCTGCTTCGAGCGCACGCACCGACTTAGCCACCCTTGGACTCCGCAGCGCGCCGAGCGCCAGTCCGCTCACCCCGACCAGCAACCCAAGGATCAGGAGGACGGCCAACAGCTCCATTAGCGTGACGCCTCGGTCATTCCGCATTCCGCATTCCGAATTCCGCATTGGTTACGGCCTCAGCGAGTAGACTGCCTGCAGCAGCGCCGCCGCCACGAACGCCACCACCCCCGCGAATGCGAGGATCAACCCGGGCTCGAGCAACGTGACGAGGAGCTTGAGCCGCCGCTCCGCTTCCTGCGCCTCGAGCGCGGCGGCACGGATCAAGAGATCCGGCAAGCGCCCCGAGCCTTCCCCGATCGCAGCCAGCTCGAGCGCCGTGGGCGAGAGGGCGGCGGTGCCGTTCAACGCCGCCGCGAGCCCCGCGCCTTCCGCGACTCGATCCCGAGCGCTCGCGAGGCGACGCGCCACTGCTTCGTCCCCGACCGCTTGACGCGCGATGTCGAGCGCAACGAGCGCCGGCGTCCCAGTGCCCAGTAACACGCCGAGTGTGCGGCCGGCGCGTGCAGTAGCGACGGCGTGTCGCACGGGACCGATGAGCGGCAGGCCGAGCAGCCAGGCATGCCACGCCGCACGCTGCTCCGAGACGAGCTGTACGCCGGCTACTGCCCCCGCGAGTAGGGCAGCCCCGAGCACGAGGCCGTAGCGACGCAGTCCATCGGATAGAGCGAGGAGCAGTCGCGTCGCCGTCGGCAAGGCCTGGCCGAGGTCGCTCAGCAGAGCAGCGAAGCGCGGAACGATGACGAGGACGATCAGCGCGACGGACAGTGTCCCCACAACCGCGAGCAGCATCGGGTAGGCAAGCGCCGCCCGGATCCGGCCCGCCATCTCCGCTCGGGCCTCGAGCTCCGCTGCCGCTTGGTCGAGCGCATGGGCGAGCCCGACACCGCGCTCGCCCGCCCGCACCAGGCCGATTGTCACGAGGGAAAAGACGCCCTGCTCGCCGCCGAGTGCGCTCGCGAGCGAGGACCCTTGACGCACCCGGTCCCCGACGCGAGTCCAGGCGTGCCGCAAGCTTCCGGCGGTGACCCGTTCCGCCGTGCGCAATGCGTGCTCGAGTGGCACCCCGGCCTCGACGAGCGACGCGAGCCCACGGAACGCGGTCGCCAGCGCGCGCGCCGGCGGTCGCCCGAAGAGACCTGGTCGCCGCTCCGGTGCCGCCTCCACGGCGATCGGAAACAGGCCCCGGGCCGAGAGCACTGCCGCGGCGTCCGGCCCCGACGCTGCGTCCAGTACCCCTCGCACCGTCGCGCCGTCGGCGCGGGCCGCCTCGTAGCGGAACGCCGTCATTGGCCCAAGTCCCGGTCCTCGCCCTCGCCGCCCGGCTTCCCGTCCCTTCCATAGGAGATGAGATCGTAGCCGGTCGGGTTCTGGCTGCCGGGCGAGATATAGATGTAAGGATGGCCCCACGGGTCGAGCGGGATCGGCTTCTTGAGGTACGGCCCGCGCCAGTTGGCGGCAGGGGGCTCGCCCACCGGAGCCGTGCGCAAGGCTTCGAGGCCCTGCGCGGTCGACGGATAGTAGTCGTTGTCGAGCCGATACTGGTCGAGCGCCAGGCCGAACAGCTCGAGCTGCGCTTTCGCGGCCGAGATCTTCGCGTCCCCGACGTTGCGGAACACCATTGGCCCGACCAGCCCCGCCAGCACCGCGATTACGGTGATCACGACGAGGAGCTCGATGAGGGTGAACCCAATTTCGGATTGCGAATTGCGGATTGCGGATTGGGTGCGCGTCCTTGGAATCCGCAATCCGCAATCCGCAATCCGCAATTCAGGTGTCCGTAACACGCAGCACCTCCTCCACCGTCGTTATCCCCGCTTGGACTTTCCGCCACCCGTCTTGGCGGAGCGTGCTCATTCCTTCGCCGCGCGCGAGTGAGCGGAGCTGAGCGAGGGGCTCGAGGCGCGCGATCGCCTGCTTCAGCTCGTCCGTGATAAGGAGCAGCTCGAACAGCCCCGTGCGGCCGCGGTAGCCGGTGTCGCGGCAGGCGGCGCAGCCGCGCCCCCGCTCGAGCGTGATGTTGCCGACCGGCTGGTGCGCGAGCAGTGCCGCGGCCTGCGGGTCGGGGTGATACCGCTCGCGGCACTCGGGGCAGATCTTGCGGACGAGGCGCTGCGCGAGCACTCCTTCCAGCGTCGCCGCGATCAGGTACGGCTCGACGTGCAAGTCGGCGAGCCGCGTGATGGCGCTAGCGGCGTCGTTCGTATGCAGCGTCGAGAAGACGAGGTGACCGGTCATCGCCGCCTGGACTGCGATCGCCGCCGTTTCGGCGTCCCGCATCTCGCCCACCATCAGGACGTCCGGGTCCTGCCGCAGCAGGCTGCGCAGCGCCGCAGCGAACGTCATCCCCGCCTTCACGTGCACCGGGACTTGGGTGACGGCCTCGAGGTGGTATTCGACCGGGTCTTCCACCGTGATGATCTTCTCCTCGCGGGCGTTGCGCAGTGCGAGCGCGGCGTACAGCGTCGTCGTCTTGCCGCTGCCCGTCGGCCCCGTGGCGAGGAGCATCCCGTGCGGGCGGGCCGCGAGCCGCCGGAACTGTTCCAGCAGCTCCGGCGGCATGCCCAGCTCTTCGAGCGCGACCGGCCGACCACCGCGGTCCAGCAGCCGCAGCACGACCGACTCGCCGTACAGCGTGGGGACGGTCGCGACCCGCAGGTCCAGCTCGCGCTCCTCGAGGCGCACCCGGATGCGCCCGTCCTGCGGCTGGCGCCGCTCGGCGATGTCCAGCTCGGCGAGGAGCTTTACCCGGGAGACCACGGCCGCTTGCAGTCCCTTGGGAGGGCTCGGCACGTCCACGAGCACCCCGTCCAGCCGAAACCGCGCCCGCAGCCCCTCGCGGGAGGACTCAAGATGAATGTCGGACGCCCGCGCCTCGTACGCTTCGCGGATCAACAGGTTGACGAACCGGATCACGGGCGGCTGGTTCGCGAGATCGCGCGCATCCGCGACGGTGGCGTCCCCGCCCTCGGTCCGTCCGCCTACCTCCGCATCGAGATCGCGCACCAACTCGACCACCGATTCCGCCGCCGCGTAGGCGCGGCGGATCCCGTCGAGGAGCTCATCCCGCGACACCGGCACCAGCTCGAGCGCGACACCGAAGGAGACCTCGAGGTCATCGAGCACTTCGACGGCGGGCTCGCCGGCCACGGCGACCCGGAGGTGGTCGTCAGCCAGCTCGAGCGGGAGGATGCCGTTGAACTCGAGGTACCCCGACTCGAAGGAGTCGGGCAGGGGCAGCTTGGACAGCAGGGCAGCCGGCATCGCGCGGGCCTCGGGGTCGTGACCGCACGGAGGGAAGGCACGCGGCGTGCCAGGCGCGCGCTGCGGAACCCGTTGCTAACCCGCAAGAACCAACGCGGTTGGAGAACAGCGCCGCGCGTCAGGGGAGCCGTGCCACGACCTGGATGCACAAGCTGCACAGCGATGCACAAGAGCCTTGTGCACCGCTGGATCGCGCGTCGGGAGGCAGCCAACGTGCGGTGTTGCAACGCGCTCCCAAGACAGCGCCTCGGTGCTGATCGGATCGCATGCACATCCGGGAGCCGTCGCTTGTGCAGATGCGCCAGACTGATGGCAGGGAGCAAGAGCAGTGCGTCACGCGCTCAAGTCGTTGCACGGATGCGCGATCAACGAAAACGATGGCGGGGAGGCGCGGAGCGGCACACTGCGTGCCTTCAGCGCGGGTGACCTCTTCGCTTGGAGCTTCCCGTGGTCGCTCGCCACCGTCGCGCCGTGTGTTTCCTTCCGTCGGCAAGCTTCGCGTGCCTCTTGATCGCCGGTCTCTCCATGACGCCTGAGCCTGTGGCGGCCCAGAAAGGCCAGCCGTTGTGCCAGACCGGCTGCATCGTCTACTCGACGGATGTCGAACCGCATGGTGGCTCCGTCACGCGGCCGCCGAACAGCGGCCCATACACCGCAACCTTCACCGTCTACAACACTAGCACTCCTAACGGCACTACCGACACCTACACATTCTCGTGCGGTTCCGACGGGGGAATCAGCTGCGAGTCGGTCAGTCCGCAGTCGGCGACGTTGTCGAGCGGCCCTGGCAACGGGCCAGTGATCCAGTCTCACCCCAGCAAGGGCGGTGCGCAGGCGGCGTTCCATGTTGGGGCGGCAGGGGCGGCCTACCCTACGTCGGTGGAGGTGCAGGTGACCTACACGGTGGGCTCTTTGGAAGGCACCCTGTATCTGGCGGCGAATGGCTACTTCTCCAGCGATCAGGGGTGGTACACCGTGACCATCGCCGCCCCGGCCGGCCCGCCCACCGTCGCGCTGCGCAACCAGAACGGGGACAACGTGGATCGTTCGCTGTGTCTCACGTCCGGCGCCAGTCAAGCCGCGGGGTGGGAGTGCGGCGACTTGGTGGTGACGCACGGGCTACCCGGATACGCCACCCTGGGCCGGGAGCGGTCCCTGACCTTGCTGTACAACTCGGCGCAGGCGGTGCCGAGGCCGATCGTGGCGGCTTCGGTGAATGAAGGCGCCGTGAGTCAGCCCACGAGCGTCTTCGTCCGCTTGTCCATCAACGGGAGTCCGCGGGATTCGGCGACGTACAACGGGTGGAGCAGCGCACCGACCACCCGGCAAGTGGTGCTGGCGCACGACCCCGGCAATGACACCACGGGCGTATATCCATTCACGCTACTTGTCCGCAACCAGTATGCGGGCGGGAACTACGATGCCACGGCGTCCGGCAACCTCATCGTGGTGGATCGCTCCCGCAGCGACTTCGGCGCCGGGTGGAGCCTGGTGGGCGTCGAGCAACTGGTGTTCAACCAACCGGTGGGCGCTCCCAACGGTTCGGTCCTGTGGGTGGGCGGCGACGGCTCGGCGAAGCTGTACGCGCCGGCCGGCACGAACACCTGGGTGGCCCCACCCGGAGCATATCGGGACACGCTGACGTACGACGGCATCGGTACCTACACCCGCACGCTCCGTCACCGGATTCAGGTCAAGTTCGACGCCAATGGCCACCACATTCAGACCGTGAACCGCGTCGGGCAACAGACCATCTTCACCTGGACCGGCTCGCCGGCACGCCTCACGAGCATTCAGGTGCCTCCCGGCGTTACCGGGACCACCTACATGCTGACATACGACGGCAACGGCAAGCTCGACAAGCTTACCGACCCGGCGAACCGGGTGCTCGATGCCACGGTGGTGAGCGGGCGGCTCACGAGCCTCCTCGACCCGGACGCGGTGAGCACCGGGTTCGCCTACGACGCCGCGGGGCGGATGACCGGGCGCACGAACCGCCGCAACTACACGACGAGCTTCGTCTACGCAAAGGGAGTGCGCGTAGATACCGTGAAGGTCCCGCTCGACCCGGCCAATCTCGACACGGCCACGACGTGGTTTCAGCCGTGGGATGAGAACGGCCTAGCGGCGGGCAACGGCTCGAGCGGCAACGTGGCGGTGGACACGGCGGTGGCGTATACGAAGATCGACGGTCCCCGCATCGATGTCGCGGACACCGCTGAGTTTTGGATCGATCGCTGGGGCGCGCCGGTCAAGGTGCGCGACCCGCTGGGCTACGTCACGAGCCTCGCGCGCGGCGATGGGAACAACCCGGCGCTCGTGACGCGAGTGCAGTTCCCTGACGGTCGGATCCTCGGCGCCGTCTACAACACTCGCGGCAACCTCCAGTCCGTCACCGACAGCACGTACCAGGGCACGGGCACCACGCAGCCGGTGACGACCTCGTATGTCTACGGGGACGCGAACGTGCCGGACTCCCCCACCAGCATCCGGGGACCGGTGGATACGACGCTCGTCGCCTACGATCCGTCGCTCGGCCTGGCGACCCTGTTCACCGCGCAAGGCGGGCACCGCACGGCGTTCCAGTACTTCACGAGTGGCGCGACCCGGGGGCTCCTCTCCACCGTCACGGATAGTGCGGTGTCGGTGGTGGACACGATGCAGTGGACTAAATCGTCGCAGCACCTGATCACACAATTTGCGTACGATGCGTGGGGAAACGATTCCGTGATCACCTCGCCTAAGAACGTGAAGACTGAGATCCTGCGCGACAGCTACCGCCGCCCGCGGTTCGTCCGCGACCCGATGCGTCATCGGACGGACTACGCCTACGATCTCCTGAACCGCATCGATACGGTGAAGGTGTACGACGACACGTTGCTGAATGGACCAAAGTTAACCCAGTACTTCTACAGTCCGACTGGAACGATCGACACGGTCTTGGATCCTCGCTTGGTGATGCGCCGCTGGACGTACGACGCGGCAGACCGGCCCATCACGATGATCGACGACATGGGCAACACCGAGTACCGTTACTTTAACCGCGGTGGTCTCCTCGACTCGCTCAAGACCCGGCTCAGCCACGTGATTAAGAACACCTACGACGCAGCCGGACGTCTACGCCAAACGACCTACCCGGCGAGGAGCTATCTCGGGAAGACGATGGCGGGGGACACGATTGTTAGGAGCTACGATGCGGTGGGCCGCTTGTTCACGGCGGAGAACCGCAACAGCGTCGATACGCTCCAGTACAATCCCGAGGGCACTGTACGCTCCGAGCGCCAGATCGCACGGTGGGACGATAAGTCTATACTCTTCGACGTCGCGATGCGCTCGTGGTACGACATTGGGGGCCGGCGCGTGACGTTTTTCACAGGCAAGGATACGTTGTACTACGGCTACGGTGCGGATGCTCGCCTGGCAAAAATGAAGGTAGCGTGGCTCGAGGGTGGCTTCCAACCGGATTCGTTTTTGTTCACCTCGGACGCCTTGGGGCGTCGCGACCGAATACAATATACGAACGGCACCGACGTCACGTTCGGCTACGACGCCGACGGCAACCTGCGGATGGTGTGCTCCAAGCACCCGGGTAGCGACACCGGGGTGCTGGACGCGCTCGAGCAGCGAGTAGTCTACAGCGCCCTGAATGCTGATGGCCTGGTATTGGGCATGGAGCACTGGACGGGCGCTGCCGAGGGATCGAGTTGCGGGAACCTGAACGGCAACAAAGTAGAGTCCATGAGCGGGACGGTCTACGACGCTCGCCATGAGCTGCTGAGTTCTGCGGGCTCCCCCGTTGCGCGGACGTTCCGCTACGACAGTAGTGGGAACGTGATTTACAAGAACGATGTCGATCAGAACGTCGACAGCTTCACCGTCGTCGCGAGGAGCAACCGAGTGCAGGGCATGGTGCGTAACGGTCAGGCGTTCTGGACGTATAACCATGATGTGAACGGCGCGCGGTTCGAAGACCGTCCGCCGAACACGCTAGACGGCTGGATCGTTCGTTACTACAACGCGGTCGGCCAGCTGCTCGGGGACTCGGTGTACGTATCTCCCGGGGGGTGGCAGATCGACCCGAATCACTTCCGCTACGACGCCCTCGGACGCCGTGTGAAGGAGGGGGGGCTTTACTTCGCGTTCGACGATCCCAACGTGATGCGCGCGACCGGCACCTACGATTGGCGGTACGTCCACGGGCCAGGCGTGGATGACCCGCTCGTGGCGATCTTCCGGTCGGGGTCGAGCTACACTCGGTATTACTATCTCACCGATGGGCGGGGACGACTCCTTGCCTTCACGGACGACGCGGGGTACAGCCACACGGGCGACCAGGTGTATTGGCAGACCGGCGGGAACCAGGCCGGGGCAATCGGCAATTCGAACAGCTACGTCAATACGCGGGCGGAGTCACCCCAGGCGCCACGGCAAAGCTTCTATCGGAACCGCTATTACGATCAGCAAACCGGTCGATTTACGGAAGAAGATCCGATCGGCGTCGCCGGTGGGCTCAACCTCTACCAGTACGCCGGGAACAATCCGGCGTCGTTCACGGACCCGTTCGGACTGTGTAGCAAAGCCGACAACTGGACGAACTGCAAGAGCTGGACAGCGGCCGACGCTCGTACAGTATTCACCCAACTGGGGCAGATGGCGCCCGCCATCAACCACGAGGTCGCCACGTTCATACCGAAGAATGTGGCGGCGGCCGCGGCGGGTCTTGCGCTCGGAAGCGTAGTCGCGGCGGTAGGTCGAGTGTCGGGAGCGCTAGCTGCGGCTAAGGCGGCAGAGGCGAGCGGCGAATTCGGATCGGTCGCTGTTGCCAGCGAGGCCGAGGCGAACGTCGCTGCTCGAGTCTGGGCGGGAGCAGGCTCACGAGTCATCACCGCAAGCCACGGGGGCGCAAGTGCTACAGGTGAGGTCGTGGGACGGATAGCGGCAGATGGAGCGCGCGTCGCAAGGTTCGCAGCGCCAAAGGTAAACGGCACGGTGGCTGCGAACTTGGAAAACGTCTTGACTGGGAGTAATATGCACGTCGTCGTGGAGCCCTGAGAAGGAACGCATGGTCGGACTTGAAGAATTAACGAGTCTCCGGGGTCAAGAAGCACGAGTGCGGTTCGTTGATGGCGTCGTAATCCGCGCTCGAATTGTCAGCGTGGACCCCGGGCGCGTCAAAGAGCAGGTGGTGTACGAAGTCACCGAGATCGAACACCGCCCCGGAGGCGCTCGGCCCGAGCTCGAGGTTGGTCGGCACTACGCCTCGGATGTAGTTGAGGTAGCCGCGGCGCAGATTGTGTGACACTGCGATCGGTCACCGCGTGACTTCTTCTCACGCCACGTATGCCAATATGTTGCACTACGCGCGGAGTGCCCGTCGAGCGATGGTCGCCCCTGATCCGGCGCAGCGTACTGCGGCGAACGTCGCTGCGGGCGAGCGCAGAGCTAGTGGAACCTCCTGAAGTAGGCAGCGGATCCCGTCTACGTGGCTCAAAACATCTTGCGGTTCACTCCGACCCCGCCGCTCCAGGCCTGCCTCGCAATCCTGGTGACGGCCTGCAATCTGTCAAAACGTACCGACACACCACCCTGGGTCCCGATCGCCCATAGTTCGGACTTGCACGTGAGTCTGGATACCGGACGCGTGGGGGTCGACAGCGTTGGAATGCGAGTGTGGCTCCGGTTCGACTACGCGCGGCCGCAGCGGGTCTCCGATTCGACTCGACAATTCACGCGGACCGAGATCGAGGAGTACCTCGACTGTCGCAATGAGCGCGTGCGCGACATCTGGCTGCAGCTCTTCGACTCGGCCATCCGTGTAGGGAGCGTGGCTTCGGACTCCTCTTCCTGGGTCCCATTTCGGTCGCACCCTGCAAGCGACATGTACTTCAAGCTCGCGTGTGACTGGCTCAGGCAGCACAGGAGGGTCCTAGACCCGTCGGTACCGCTGGCTCTCTCTTGAGGTATGCCGGACACACTGACACCTATCTCTCCTGACATCCCCTCGAAAATACACGTCCGGGTCGCGAGCATGTCTTACGACCAAGCGCGGGAGACAGTAAGCAGCTAAAGAGAAAAAGCGACGCGACTTCAATCGCTCGGGGCGTACGACTCACGTCGATCAGGAGTCTTACGGAAGAAGACCCGATCGGGATCGCGGGTGGGATCAATCTGTATCAATATGCAGGGTGCGGTGCTCCCCATTTCTGGTCCACTCGAGATCGTAATTCTAGGACGTCAGGATGGGGGTCGCCTCCTTCCAGGTGGCGGCGAATTCGCTGGGCGTCCGCCGGCCGAGTGAGCCGTGCGGATGCTGCGTGTTGTAGTCGTCCCGCCAGTGCTCGATCGTGAGCTGCGCCTCCGCCACCGTCACAAACCAGTGCGCGTTCAAGCACTCGTCGCGCAGCCGACTATTGAAGCTCTCGACAAACGCGTTCTGCGTAGGCTTCCCGGGCTGAATGAAGGCCAAGGTGATCCCGCGCCGGTACGCCCAGGCGTCGAGCACCCGACCCGCAAACTCGGGCCCATTGTCCACCACGATCGTCGGCGGCAGGCGGCGCGTGTGGGCGAGCTGCGTGAGCACCTCGACCACCCGCACGCCCGTGAGCGAGGTGTCCACCTCGATCGCCAAGCACTCGCGCGTGAAGTCGTCGACGTTCGTGAGGCTGCGAAACCAGCGACCGTTGATCAAGCGGTCGTGAACGAAGTCCATCGACCACCGCTCGTTGGGCTGCATCGCCGGCGGGAGCGGCCGTCGGGCCACCGCCACCCGCTTGCGCCGCCGCCGCTTCACCGCCAGCCCGGCATCGCGGTAGAGCCGGTAGACCCGCTTCCAGTTCACGGCGTAGCCTTCCCGCCGCAAGAGCACCCACAGCCGCCGATAGCCCCAGCGTGGCCGTGCCGCCGCCAGCTCGGTGAGCCGTTCACGGAGGCCGGGCGGTTGCACCCGGCGGCCGCGGTACCGCTGGCTGGAGCGCGCGGTGCCCAAAAAGCGGCACGCCCGCCGCTCGCTCAAGCCGGCGGCGGCGCGCCACTCCGCGACGACCGCCCGCCGCGCCGCGGCCGTCACGAGCGTTTTCCCAACTTGTCCTGTAAGAGCTGGAGGTTTAGCGCCTGGTCGGCGATCACGCGTTTGAGTCGCTTGTTCTCTTCCTCGAGCGCGCGGACGCGTTGGAGTTCTTCGCGCTGGAGCCCTCCATAGAGCCGCTTCCAGCGGTAGAAGGTGTCTTGCCCGATGCCGTGCTTGCGGATCAGCTCCGCCGTCGACGCCCCTGCCTCGGCCTCCTTGAGGACGGCGAGGATCTGCTCCTGGGTGTACTTGGTCCGAGTCATCGCTCCCTCTCTGGTCTAATGATTACCACTGGACCAGTTTTCGGGGAGCACCGCACAGGGAACAACCCCGCGTTTTTCACGGATCCGTTTGGCCTCTGTAAAGCAGAGGACAAGAACCACGGTAACCGTACGCAGGCAGATGTCGGCACGGAAGACATCACTGGCGTCGGTGGGCAGCGCGTCAGGTCAATCGCGGTTGGCAACGCCCTCCCCACGGTCGCGACCGTCGGCGGGACGATCATTACCGCCGGTGTTGCCGCAGCGCCGCTTGCGGTTGCCGACGTTACCGCGGTTGGGACGTTGGGCGGTGGCGCGTTGGCCGCGGAGGCTGCTGCTACTGGTGAAAGCCAAGTCCGTAGACTGGTCCGGAGAGGCTACCCGACAAAGCTCAATAGCGCGGGCGAACCGCAGCCCTGGAATCCGGTCAACGGACGGTACCTAAGCCCGTCCGTAAATCCAGGCCTCGGGCTTTCACTATCTGCTCAAGTATCGGCGGGGTTCAGTCAGGGTTATGCTAACGCCATAACTGGTGTGACAATGCCCGACCCAGTCACGAACTTGCAGGCTTGGGCGCAGGTGATCGGGAACATTGTGGGGAGTATTCCCTGATGAGTCGTTGGTTGATCGTCGGAGTCGCCCTTACGGGGGTTGGCTTGCTGTGGCTATGGCGATACGGGCAGCGACCGTACCGGTACAAGAATGTCCAAAGCCGCGACTTGGGTCGTTTTTTCGACACTCTGCTCAAGCGCGGTCATCAGGGTGGTTTACTGATTCTTGAGGCGAACGAAAGGACGGGCGAGCACAGGTTCCTGCAGTTTGCGAAGTACATGCGACCGGACGGCCGAGCCGGGCTTGAGTTCGGCTTCCCACTTGCCCCCTGGTCGAGGCCGTATTACGAACTGCTCCGGAGAAAGTTGGATGCGGGCGGCGTCCGTTATGAGCTTCAGGACACAGGGAGGCAAGATACCGTTCAGTTCTTGGTAGTGAATCTCGGAAGAGACTTGGCCACAGCTCAGCGCGTCGCTGAGATTGCTGTTGAGGCCGTATTCGGTCGGCCGGATTCGGCTTTTCAAGCCTCTTACGAGAATGTCAGCCCGCGCGACGAGCAGATTGGGCGATAGTTGCTGACGCACGGCGCGATCGGGTGTTACGTGGGACGCTGGGATGACCTGCATTGCGGTTGGGTTATCGGACCCTCCCCTGACGTGACCGTCGGTAGTCCATACCCGCGGCCTGGCCCTGCGCGCTAGCGAGTGTTCTACCGGAGGCCCCCGCGCAGATCGCTCAGGATCTCGCTCGTCGAGGCATCCCGATGCCTCGTCCATAGCCGCGCGACGCGCCTTGCAACAGCCTTCCAGCGAGGCCGACTTATCGCTACGAGCTGGACGCGTTATGCTTGTCCTCCGAAATGTCCCCCGGTAATGGTTCCGTCGTGGAGGAGAGTTATGCCCGCCACTTATCGGCACCGCGCGACAACACACCCGCTGCTCGGGTGGTGCTTTGGTCTCGTTGCCCTCGCGAGCGTCAGCTGCGCCAAACCGTTCCTCGTCGCCAATTTCGAAACTGTCTACCGACCCCGAACCAACTCCTTCGCGCTCGCACCGATCGCGAACCTGTCGACCGAGCCCGAAGGAGCCAAGGCCGGCGCAGCGATCCGCGAAGCGATCTACTACGAGTTGAGCCGGCGCCAGGACCAGTACACCGTGCAGCTTCAAGACATCGCGGTAACCGATCAAAAGCTGCGCGCGGCGGGCATATCCGACAGCAGCGCGGCACGCCTGCCCGGCCCGGATCTCGCAAAGCTGCTCGGCGTCGACGCCGTGATGCGCGGCAGCGTGACCCGCTATAAGAAGAAAGGGGCGGGTGGCCAGATCGTCACGGCCGTGTTGTTCGGGTTCGCCTCCGGGAGCGAGGTCAAAGCCGACGTC
>Ga0209058_1000296_pt1 | contig 41199 bp, 42 predicted proteins | sample GraSoiAngelo_147_FD_185904 | JGI IMG/M metagenome (GOLD analysis project Ga0209058, IMG submission 185904) | Grasslands soil microbial communities from the Angelo Coastal Reserve, California, USA - 14_1009_05_40cm (SPAdes) (version 2) | ecosystem: Environmental > Terrestrial > Soil > Grasslands ... | reverse complement strand
CACGATCGATGATCGAGAACCACGCCTGGTCGCGGTTACGCCCCTTTTGCACCCACGCCTGCCGGAAGATCCCTTCGTGGCGGAATCCCAGGCGCTCCGCTGCGTTCCAGGAAGGCGCGTTCAGCGAGTTGCACTTCCACTCGTACCGCCGGTAGCCCAGCTCGTCGAAGGCGCGGCGCATCATCAGGTACATCGCCTCCGTTGCCGCCGCCGTCCGCTGCAGGGTCGGCGAGTACGCAAGGTGCCCTACCTCGATGCTCCCCATCTCCGGGTTGATCCGCAGGTAGCTGGCCCAGCCGACCGCCCGCTTCGTTGCGAGGTCGATAATCGCGAAGAATATCGGGTCCACGCTCTCCTCAACGGACGTGATCCATGCGGCGAGGTCTTCGCCGGACGCGAACGGCCCATACGGCAAGTAGGTCCAATTCCGCCCATCAGCATCCAGCGCGTGCGTCTCGTACAGCGCCTCCGCGTGCCGGCCCGCCTCCAGCGGCTCCAGACGGCAGAGACGCCCCGCTATTGGCGTCCGCGACGGCCGCGGCCGGGGTGTCCAGTCAGGTAGCGGCTCACCCACCGGCTGCCCCAGGTGGTTCGTGTACGGGGATGTGGGTCTTGGAGGCGGGGGCATGGAGCTACTTTTGCGCAATGCGGGGAGCTGCGGGCGACGACTGGGGGTGTACGGACTTCGCGTCAAACGGTCGACGTTTCGCCCGACTCGACCGCTTCCGCCGGAACTTCGGGGGCCGGTTCGGTATCGTAGCGGGACATCAGTTCAAGTATCTCTGCCGGTTCGGGCACACCGCCGCGCTTGTCTGCAAGATCCGCTAGCTCGACGAAGAAGTTCTCGTACCTCGATGGGGCAAAGACGCCCACGAATGCCGCCTCCTCGTCACGCGGATTGGAAATGGCGTGCGCGACATTCCTAGGAGCAAAGACGAACGAGCCCGAGGGCGCGTCCACCATTCGGGCCTCTAGCCGGAAGCGCATGGTACCCCGGGTGACAAAGAACAGCTCGTCGTGAGCGCGGTGAATGTGCGCCGGCGGCCCACCGAAGCCCGGCTCGAGAACCGCCTCATAGAACGCTAGAGCGCCGCCCGTCATATCTCCTCCGGCCTTCAGGCAAATCTTGACCGCATCACTCACGCTGTATATCGGCCCTTCTCCAGGGCTGAGAAAAGAACCCTGCGTCATCGGGTCAATCCTCCTTCCTTGCCGCCATCAATCAAGCAGAAACGGGCTCGCTTGCGTTCGCCTATTACGGCGGGGGCTCGCCCGCTTCAACCTGCTCCGGCGGGACTTCGGGCGCGGACTGGGGCTCAGGCGATCCGCCGTTTGGGGAGGGGCGGCTGAAGGCGATGCTCTGGTCGAGGAGTTCGGCGAGGTCGAAGACCTGCACGTTGCGTTCGACTGCTGCGGGCAGGTTCCCCACCGACGACTCGAACATCTGCATGCAGAAGGGGCAGGCTACGGCGATAAGGTCCGCGCCGGTGTCGACGGCTTCGGTGGTGCGGGCGTCGTTGATGCGGGTGCCGCGGTTCTCCTCGACCCACATGTGCGAGCCGCCTGCGCCGCAGCAGAACGTGCCGCGCTTGCAGCGCTGCATCTCGATCTGCGACGCGCCGGTGGCGGCGAGGACGAAACGGGGCTCCTCGATGATGCTGTTGTGGCGGGAGATGTAGCAGGGGTCGTGGTAGGTTGCGGACTTCTCGCTGAGGCCATTCGCGGAATCGGGGCGGAGTTTGCCATCCGCGATGAGTTGCGCAAGAAAGACGGAGTGATGGACCGTCTCGAATTTGCCGTCGAACTGCGGATATTCGTGGGCGATGGTGTTGTAGCAGTGGGGGCAGTTGGCAATCACCTTCTGGACGTTCTTGGACTTAAAGGTCGATATGTTCTGCTCGGCTTGTAGCTGGTAGAGGTACTCCTGGCCGAGGCGTCGAGCCGGGTCGCCGGAGCAGCCCTCCTCGCCGCCGAGGACGCCGAACGAGACGCCGGCCTCGAGAAAGAGGCGGACGAGCGCCTTCGTGACCTTGACGTTGCGCTCCTGGAGGGCGCCGGTACAGCCGACCCAGTAGAGATACTCCTGCGAGCCGTCGAACATGGGGATGTCGACGCCTTCCGCCCGCATCTCCTCGATCCAGGTCGTGCGCGTGAGCTGTGTGCCGCGCCAGGGGTGGCCGCGCTGCTCAAGTTGCTGGAGCGTCTGCTGGGCGGTCTCGGGCATGTTGGACTGCTCCATCACCATGAAGCGGCGCATGTCCATGATCGTCGGGACGTGCTCGATGAAGACGGGGCACTCCTCCATGCAGGCGCCGCACGTCACGCAGTCCCAGATCGGCTCGAAGCCGACGCGCTCGATGAGATCCCTCGACTCGCCGCCCTCGCCGCCGTTCCCGCCCGAGGCGGGCGCCTCCGGGGCGTCTCTACGCGAGATGCGGGCGAGCGGAGACGGGGCGGTTTCTTCCATGAGGTGGCGGATATCGACGATGACCTGCTTCGGGGAGAGGAGCTTACCGGTGAGGTTGGCCGGGCAAGCCTCGGTGCAGCGGCCGCATTCGGTGCAGGAGTAAGAGTCGAGGAGCTGCTTCCAGGTGAAATCTTGGAGCTTGCCCGCGCCGAAGGCCTCGCCGGCCTCCATGCGCTTCTCCATGTCGACGATAGGGGCGAGGACGCCGGTCGGCTCGAGGCGGCGGGTGAAGATCTGCGGGGCGACCGTGAGGACGTGCGAGTGCTTGGAGTAGGGCAGATAGCAGAGGAAGATGAGGAAGTCCAGGAGGTGCTGGTACCAGAAGATGGTGTGCAGTGCTTCCGCCGTCCCCTGCGACATGCCGAGCCCGTCCCAGATCTGCGAGACGCCGTAGGCGAGGAAGGAGAAGCGCTCGTGGTCCTGGTCGAAGAGGTATATCTCGAAGCTGTTAACCATGACGTCGGTGACCATGAGCCAGAAGATGAGGAAGAGGATGATCCAGGCGTCGTAGTTCAATGTCAGTCGCTGAGGGCGCCAAACGAAGCGCTGAAACGCGGCCATTGCGACGCCGCCGATGACGAGGACGTTGAAGGTGTCCATGGTCGGCCGCATCACGTAGTCCCAGACGTCGCCGAGGTTCTTCTCGAGGCTGATGTCGTGGTCGATGCCGTTGAGGAGGAAGTTCAGCGTGCGCACCTGCAGGACGATGAAGCCCCACCAGATGAGCGTGTGCAGGAGGCCGGAGTACCAGTACCGCGGCCGAACGACGCGCGAGTTGCCGAGGAGATAGGGGAACAGGCCTACCACTCGCTCGATGGGCTGGGTGAAGCGGTTCACCCACTGCGCGCTGGCGAACCAGCGCAGGCGGACGGAGACGGACCAGAGGAAGAACGCGAGGAAACCGATGAGAAAGGCGTAGAAGAAGATATTGCCGGGAAAGTCAGTCGATGGGGCTGAAGGGTGCATGGTCTATTTCACCAGCCGCTTGCGAACTGCCGCATTGCAGGCGGGAAACGATCCCCGCCCGGTGTCCCTCGGAACGCTGGTGTTCCTCTGTTCCGATAAAGCAGCGTTCTTCGTCCCACCCGCCCGCCCGAGGGGGAATTCTGGGGGACACCCCCAGACCCCCGGCCTGCGGCGCTGTCCATGCCGTAGGGAGCAGCCTGCGTTAGCTTCTCGGTTCAAGGCGAGCACATGATAGGTGGATGGAGGAGCAAGGAGCAAGGAGCCAGGGACGAAGTACCAAGTGCGAATTACGAGGCAGAGGTCTCGCGCTAGGGCGAACTCGTGGGACCGGCGAGGGAAGGCGACCAGACGGGCTGCGAGTCCTCCGCGGGGTCGTCGGTGAGGCGGCTGAGGCCGGAGCCATCGCGTTCGGAGGTGAAGGCGAGGCGAGTGCCGTCAGGCGACCACGACGGGTGAAAGTCGTCGGCGCGGTTGCTCGTGAGGCGGACGAGGGCGGTGAACCAGCGGGTTAACGAGAAGACAACGAAAGTTAACTTGCGGTGAAGAACGGGGAGCCCTCCCCGGCGCGATTGGGACTGCTACGCCCTTGTTACGGGTGCTTGCGGGCGCTTTACGCCTTCTGAAACAGCTCCTGCTCGATGATGAGCGGGCAGGAGGTCAACAAATGCGAAGTCTACTTCTCGCCATCTTCGCTGTCTTTTGGGCGACAGTGCTCGTAAGCGTCGAGACCTAAAGGAGGAAAGTAATGATCGCTGTTATTGTGTTAGCGCTACTCCTGATACTCCTTTTCGGAGGCCTGGGGGTCGTAGTCTCACCACTGTTCTTCATCCTGCTACTCGTCGTGTTGATCCTGGCGCTGTCCAGCGGATTCTACGGACGCGGCCGCTACTGGTAGACGCACAAACAGCTAACGAGAGAGAGGCCGGCCCTTGGGCAGGCCTCTTGTTTCTGTCAGTGATGTACGGAGGCGGAGGATAGTAGCGGTGTGAGGGCAAGGCACTTTCCGGCCAGGATGGCGTTGCGACCGCGGCAAACAATCCCGGGCCGCGGAGCTTGAACGCGTGCGATGGGTGCCTCGCCCCTACGACGGGTCAGTGAAGCAGTCCGCTTGCGGCCATATATCAGCCGGGCTGGCCGTATTGCTTTCGTAGCTCCGTTTTGAGGACCTTGCCAAGATAGTTGCGCGGCAACTCATCCACGAATTCATAGTATTTGGGGGCTTTATAGCTGGCGAGGTGGCGCTTCACGAACGAAGTCAGGTCAGCCGGCGAGGGGCGGCTACCCTTGGGCACAACGATCGCTTTTACTTCCTCACCCCATTCGACGTCCGGTACACCGATAACGGCCGCGTCCTCGACGGAGGGGTGCTGCTGCAGCACGCCCTCGATCTCGCCCGGTGCGATGTTCTCGCCGCCGCGGATGATGAGGTCTTTCGTGCGGCCGGTGATGTAGAGGTAGCGATCGTCGTCCATCCAGCCAACGTCGCCGGTGTGCAGCCAGCCGCCGCGCATCGCCTCGCTCGTCTCCTCGCCGCGGCCCAGGTAGCCGGCCATCACGCGGGCCCCCTGGGCGACGATCTCTCCCTCCTGCCCGGGCGGGAGGATTTCGCCATCGGGGTCCATGATCATCACGACGACATCTTCCATGGGCCTGCCGACGGAGCGCAAGCGCTGCAGCTTGCGCTCTCGCTCTTCGGGCGGGCCTTCCGGGATCTGGTGGTCCTCGGGGCCGAGGAAGGTGAGGGATGATGTGCTCTCGGTCTGGCCGTAGGCGTTCATTAGGCCGCACTGGAAGGCCTGCACGGCGCGGGTGACGACTTCGTAAGGCATCGGAGCGGCGCCGTAAGCGACAAGCTTGAGCGAGCTGAGGTCTGTCTGAGCGAAGTTTGGGTGCTCCATGATGCGTTTGAGCATGGTCGGTACGACGAAGCTGTGGGTCACGCGGTGCGTCTGCACGGCGTCCAGCCATGCCCCGGGGTCGAACTGCGGGAGGACCACCATCTTACGTCCGCCCCACACCGAAGAAAGCATCGTGGTGGCACCGGCGACGTGGTAGAAGGGAACCGAGACGAGGAGCACATCGACGTTTTCGGCGGCGGGGTCCGCCGGTTCGACAGTGTTCGTCACGTAGACTGACATTCCGAGGTACGTGAGCACTACGCCCTTTGGCAGCGCTGTCGTGCCGCTGGTGTAGATAACGATCGTTGGGTCGTTGTCGTCGATGTCTGTAAATATCTCGTCGGCCTCGTGGGCCCCGAGAAGATCATCGTAGTTCGGCATGGCCTCGGGCCGCGAGTCGATGCAGACGAATTGTTCGATGGTCTTCAGTTCCGGCTTGATCGCCTCTGACAGCTCCAGGTATCGCTCGCCGACGAAGAGGACCTTCGTCTCGGAGTTGTTGCACATGTAGGCGAGCTCGTCCCGCTTCGCGCGGTAATTGAGCGGAACGAATACGGCGCCGAGCTTAGCGCCGGCGTAATAGATCTCGACGTACTCCGTCGAGTTGAGCGCCATTACGGAGATCTTGTCGCCCTTACCGACGCCCATCGCCTGAAGGGCGTTGGCGAGGCGGTTCACCCGGTCCTGCATCTCCGCGTAGGTCCGCGACCGCTGCTCGCAGACCATGGCCGTGCGGTCCGGCACGACTGACGAGGCGATCATCAGGAATTCAGCGGTATTCATGGCTCACCCTCCCGGTGGAACACGGAACAAGCGAACAATAGAACAAAGAGGAGTAAGGAGCCAGATGACGCAGGAAGGAGGAAGGAGGCGGTGGCTAGGGGTCTACCCAGGCGAAGGCCGCGATGGGCGGGTCTCCGCCTGAAGCGCGACCTGCCCCCTCGAGGCCGAATGATTCGAGTACGCCGGGGATATCTCGAGGCGGTTCGGCGCGCGAACGGCTTCCGTAGGAGCCGACGATGAGCCGGCCGCCCGGCTGGACCGCGCGCTCGAGCAGGCGGAAGACGTACTCGCGAAGGCTCGATGCGGGGACGCAGTCGGCGAGGGTGTAGACGTAGCGGAAGCGTCGCGGCGGGCGCCAATCGGAGGCGTCGGCGACCCAGAAGTTGGCCACGAACTGCGGCAACCGCTCTCTCGCGGCCTCGATCAGCCGAGGGCCGATGTCCACGTCGAACGGCTCCATTCGGTGTTCGCGCTCGCCGGCCCAGCGCATAAGGCACTAGAGGAGATAGCCGTTAGCCCAGCCGACGTCCAGAAAGCTTCCGTCTCCCTCCACTGCATCCAGAATCGGCTCGCGCTCGGCACGCCAGCGGATGGGGCCGCCATGGAAGCCGGACTGCTCGATGGGGTCATCGGATGCGAGGTAGGCGTCCTCAAGAGCACGCACTCGGGCGAGGAATTCGGGCGGGAGGAGGGTGGTCAATGGGACGTAGTGGCTGGTCCTCCGCTGGACCCTAAGATGACGTGCTTGGGATCAGCCAGCACCTGTACCTTTCCACCGACGATTTGCAAGGGGAAGCGGTCCATGTCACGCGGGCTCGGCCCGAAGGCGAGATGGCCGGTGATGTCCCACGTCGATTGGAAGCATAGGTCACGAAACCAACCCTTCGTTCCGTGGAATTCGAAGTCCGGCCTCCAGGGCACTGTACAGCCGCGACGCGGACTTCGTGAGAGGAGCGCGATAAACTGCTCGTCTCCTAGCTTCACCAGCCAGAACCGCTGATCTTTGAACCAAACAGGTTTATTGAGGGCGAAGCCGGAAACTGATCCGGCCTTGAACCAGACAGGCTCGTCGACCTTGGAACCCGTCGGCCACACGAACCCCACACCCACGGCAACCACAAGAACGATTGCGAACATGAGAACGGCGACGCGAAGTCCGCGGCGAGGAAGGCCGAGGCGACGAGGCGGCGATGGATTGGCGACCGGAATCGTGCCCATCTCTACTGGACTGGCGGCGTCAGGGGCGTTGCCAGGGGGTCCGCCGGGGCGGGCGATTGCAGCGCTCGCAGGTCCACCTCAACGCTACCACCGCTCAGGGTGACGTCAAAGCCGTCGAGCAGAGCCCCCCGGCAGGCGTCCGAGAAACAGCGGCCGGTCAAATCGTAGGCATAGCCGTTGCAGGTGTCCTCGAACCAGCCGGTGCGTCCCATGAACTCGAATTCGCGTCGCCATTGGAGAGGGCATTTCGACTCGAGGCCGCGGTCGTAAAGGGCGACAAACTCGTTTTGGGTGAGCCGGACGACCCAGACGTTCTCTTCGTTGAAGAGCTTGGGCGCGCCCGGTGAGAACTCCTCTACCGGCCCTGCACTGAGAGTCTTCGGGTGTTCGTAGCCGCCGGAGGCCAGAGAAATGAGGGCGCCGATGGCGAGGACGGCGCCGGCAAGAAGCGGCACGCCGAGGCCGATGCGCCAGGGCCAAGTCGCGAGCCTGCGCGCCCACCAAGAAGCGGCTTCGCCGTTGGCTGTCACCGCATCGCAGCCTGTGTCGCCAGACGCGACTCGAGCGCCAGACCCTGCGCCAGCGGCAGTTCGATGCCCTCGACGACCGCGCGCTTTGCCAGCCGGACGGCCTGAGCGGGCTGAGCGAGGACCTTGCGCGCGAGCGCCTCTGCCTCACGGTAGAGGCGATCGCGGGGGACGACGCGCTGGACGAGGCCGTAGCGGTAGGCAGTCTCCGCGTCGATTGGGTCGCCGGTGAGTATCATCGTCATCGCGATCCCGGGCGGCACGTGGCGGGGCAGGGTCTGCGTTCCGCCGGCTGAAGGGATGTAGCCGAGGCCGACTTCGGGGAGGCCGAGGCGGACGTCTTCGGAGGCGATGCGGAAATCGCAGCACATAGGCAGTTCGATGCCAGCGCCGAGGGCGAAGCCGTGGATGGCCGCGAGGAGGACCTTGTCGAGCGAGAGCATGAAGCCCCAGAGGTCGCGATCGCGGCGGGCGCCGCGGGCCTCGACGTAGGACGGCGCGGTGCCGAACTCGCTGATGTCGGCGCCCGCGGAGAACGCGCGGTTACCGACACCTTTGAAGATCACGACTCTGACGTCGGGGTCGTCGCGGACGGCGTGCATGAGGTCCCAGAGTTCATCGCGCATTTGCATGTTGATGGCGTTGAGGACGTCGGGGCGGTTGAGGGTGATCCAGGCGAGGCCCTCGGAGGTCTTTTCGTAGAGGAGGGTTTCAGTCATGGCGGTTGTTATCCGCTCGAGCGGGTGGTGGCATTGAGGGCCGGAGACGCTCCGCTACATTCACAGGTCATCGCGAATCCGACTTCAGCGCGCGGAAGTATGCCCCACCCCGGATTCCTTCGCGTAGATCGCAGTTCAACGAAGCAAAAGTGGTCGGCGCTCAGAATGACATGTGGCATCTGCATATTGATGGCGTTGAGGGCGTCCGACCGGTTGAGGGTAATCCAGGCGAGTCCGTCGGAGGTCCTTTCGTAGAGGGTAATCCAGGCGAGTCCGTCGGAGGTCCTTTCGTAGAGGAGGGTTTCAGTCATTGCGTGCAGTTCTCCGGGCGGGGCAAGCCCCCCGCCCCTACGCTTCTGCTATCTCCAGTCGGGCTTCATTATGGCGCTCTTCTCCTTCGATTTGAGCGCGCGGTCGATGTCGGCGTTGATCCTGGCGGTCAGTTCCTTCATACCGTCGGAGCCTGCCCTCATGCCCTCGCTGCGCCAGCGGCGAAGGCTCGCGCGGTCGGCGTCGCTCAAGCCGGCCTCATCGATCAGCCGGTCGACGATCAGGACGAGCAGCTCGCGCGCTTCTTCGGCCTCGAGCTCCAGCTTCACAGTTCCTTCTCCCGGACCGACTGGTAGCGACCCTTCTGGCGGACCATGCGGGCGGTTTTGTCGTCGAGGTAGGTGCCGAGTGCTTCGTTCAGCGCGATCGCGAGGCGGTTCATCTCGACGGTCCCGGACGCCCGGTCGGTCCGCCAGCGCCGGACCACCTGCTTGCCGTCCTGGGAGACACCGGACTTATCGATGAGGTAGGAGGTGATGGTGCTCATGAGGGACCAGGCCTCGTCGAGTTCAAGGATTATTTGCATCTGGTCGGTACCCCCGTTCCGCTTGCGCCAACACTCGTCTGCCAGCGCCCGGCGAGAGATCGGGCGCGGCAAGCCGCGCCCAAAATAGTAAAGCGTGGGGGACACCCCCACTCCCCCGGCCTGGCGGCGCTTAAGTTTGTCCGTCGTGACGGATGGTAGGGCGGTCCTCTCCGCATACGGCTCGGCCCACCCCGTCTTCTTTCGCCTCCATCAACTCGTGCAGCCGCTACGCTTCGGCGCACCCCAGCATAAGCGGCAACGTATCCGCTCGACGGATGGGGTCGTCGCTCAGGATGACGGCGATTCATCGGCCTTTGAAGTCTGGGCTGCGCTTCTCAAGGAATGCCTTCACGCCTTCGGCGCGGTCTTCTGTGGTCTGGAGGATGATTGTGAGGTCGGTCTCGAAGCGGAGGGCCTGTTCGAGCGGCATCTCGGCACCGCGCGCGACCGCCTCCTTGGCGTAGCAGACGGCCAGCGGTCCGCGCTCGGCGATGCGCTGCGCGATTGCAGCCGATTCCTCCGCCAGCCGGTCGCGGGGGACAACCGCGCTCACGAGACCGATGCGGAGGGCCTCATCCGCCGTCACAGGCTCGCCCGTGAGGATCATCTCGAGCGCTTTGCCGCGCCCGACGAGGCGCGGCAGGCGCTGGGTGCCGCCCGCGAGCGGTAGCAGGCCCAGCGAGACGTCGGGGACGGATAAGTGAGCGTTTTCGGCGGCGATGCGGATGTCGCAGGCGAGTGCGAGCTCGAGTCCGGCGCCTATGGCATCGCCGTTGAGTGCGCAGACGACTGGCTGTGGGAGCGCGGCGAGGCAGCCGAACGGATCGGGCGGTATGCCGTGGCTGCGCAAGGCTGCAATGGGGTCTGTCGTCTTGCCGAGGAGGGCTTCCCAGTCCCAGCCGCTCGAGAAGATATCGCCTTCCGCTGTGAGGAGAACGACGCGGGCGTCGTCTGGGACTGCTTCGCAGGCGCCCTGAACATCTCGGACCGTTGCAGCGTCGATCGAGTTCTCGCGTTCCGGACGCGAGAGCGTGAGGCGCACGATCCGGTCGCGGGAATCGACGGAGACGTTGGTTGTGCCCATGGGCATTCGAGATTGTAGCAAGCTCTGCGCCGTGGCTGCAGAGGCATGTAGAGAAGAGCGTGGGGAGGCCGCAGCACCACAGACTAGCATCGCGAGTGCGCCATCGAGCTTGCTCCTCCGTTCCCGACCGACAGCGGGGAACGACGTGTGCCGCGCCCGCACGCGAGCGGCGCGAGGCTTGTTGCTCACTGTAGCGCCCTGATATCATCCCGCCTACACTGAAGGGAGGACGCCGCCCGTTGCCCGATTCAGCCCTTGCAGGCACCCGTGTAGTCGACCTTTCGCAGGGAATCGCGGGGCCATACTGCGCGCGGTTGCTCGCCGATCTGGGCGCCGAGGTTATCAAAGTCGAGCCGCCGGAGGGGGATTACGCGCGGCGTCTCGGGCCGTTTCCTAATGACGTTCCGCATCACGACAGGGGCGGTCTCTTTCTGCACCTTAATGCGAACAAGAAGAGCGTGACGCTCGACCTCGAAACGACGAGCGGGCGGGTTGTCCTTCGGAAGCTGCTGGCGAATGCCGATGTGCTGATCGAGAGCGAGACGCCGGGCCTGATGGCGAGCCGGGAGCTCGGCTTCGAGCAGCTGAACGACGAGTTCCCGCAGCTCGTGTACTGTTCAGTGACGCCGTTCGGGCAGACGGGCCCATACGCGTCGTTTAAGGGCAATTCCTTAGCGGCGATGGCGCTTTCGGGGCTGATGTACATCACGGGCGATCCCGGTAAGGAGCCGCTATGCACGGGAGGCGAGCCGGCGGAATACTTCGGCGCGCTGCACGCGTGGGTGGCGATACTCGCAGCGCTCGAGCACCGCGCGAAGACGGGCGCGGGACAGAACATCGACGTTTCGATGCTGGAGGCGCTGGGCTGCGCGGACGAATACAACACAACGATGTACGCCTATCTGGGAGCGATCCGGAAGCGGTTCTATTCAAGGCATGCGATCCCGACGTATCCCAGCGAGATCTTCCCTTGCCGCGACGGAAGCATCGTGGTGATTGGCGGGGCAACGGGCTTCCCGCTGATGATGGCGATCTTGATCGAGCAGCCGGAGCAGGAGGGCAACCCGCTGTTTCAGAACCTGTGGCTGCGGTTCATGCAATGGGAGAAGTTCGAGGAGATCCTGCGTCCGTACCTGGCTGAACACGACTGGGAGGACCTGCTGACGCGCGCACAGGAGCTGCGCATACCCTTCGCCGCAGTGCTCGATGCAAAAACGCTGCTGGAGAACGAGCACCTGCGGGAGCGCGGCTTCTTTGAGGAAGTGGAGCACCCGGAGCTGGGGAAGGTGCCGCTGGCCGCGCATCCGTTCAAGATGTCGGAGACGCCGCTGCGGGTCGGGCGATCGCCGCTGCTGGGGGAGGAGACGCACGAGGTGCTGGCGGAGGTGGGGTATGAGGCTGAGGACCAGCTGGTGTTGCGGGAGAGGGGGGTGACGTGAGGATGGAGGCTGGAGGTAAGAGGTGAGAAGTCATTGGTCGGAGGTCAGAATTGGGAGCGCGCGCATGATTGCCCCACCCCGGATTCCTTCGCGGAGAGGCCGTGTTCCGCGCGCGCATGTAGTCGTTGCTCAGAATGACGGGAACGAGGTCTCGTCTTGACGCTGCCTCTAGAAGGCATTCGCGTTCTCGACCTGACGCAGGTGTATGCGGGGCCGACGTGCACGCGGATACTGTCGGACCTGGGGGCGGATGTGATTAAGGTCGAGGGGCTGAAGCGGATGGACATCACGCGGAACTTCGTGATGCCGGAGAATACCGGCAAGGACGATTACTGGAACCGCTCGGGGTACTTCCTACTGAGGAACGGCGGGAAGAGATCGATCACGCTGGACTTTGGCGACCCGGAGGCGGTGGACCTCGTGAAGCGGCTCGTGCCGTACGCGGACATCGTGGCGGAGAGCTTCACCCCGCGGGTGATGGCGAAGTTCGGGCTCGATTACGAGTCGCTGAAGGTGATCAAGCCTGAGATCATCATGATCTCGCTTTCGGGGTACGGACAAACGGGATCGTGGCGCGACTTCACGGCGTACGGGATGGGGCTCGAGCCGGCCTCGGGCATATCGAGCGTCACAGGGTATCGAGACGGGCCACCGCTGCGGACGGGGATCTCGTTTACGGACCCGTACTCGGGCGTAGTTGGAGCCGGGGCCGTGCTGGCAGCGCTGTACTACCGGCGGCGCACAGGGAAGGGGCAGTACATCGACCTCTCGGAGCATGAGTCGGCAATACCGGTCGCCGGGTACGCGATCATGGAGTATGCGCTGACCGGGCGCGTGCCGGAGCGCGCCGGCAACCGGAGCGAGTGGTACGCGCCGCAAGGCGTCTACCGCTGCCGCGGCGCCCAGACGGGCGGCGGTCTCGCCGAGGACAACTGGATCGCGATTACGATCCGAAACGACGCCGAATGGGAGGCGTTCTGCCACGCCGCCGGGCATCCAGAATGGGAGAACGGACGCTTCGGAGATGTGCTGGGACGCTTTAGGTACCACGATGAGCTGGATGAGCTGATTACTTCGTGGACGCGGCAGCAGGACCACCTTGAGGCGATGCACCTCCTGCAGAAGGCGGGCGTGATCGCGGGGGCGGTGCTAAACCCGAAGGAGGTGCTACTCGACCCGCATCTCAGGGAGCGCGGTGCGTTCGACATGATCGACCAGCCTGACGTCGGCGTGCGGCCGGTCGCGCGGCAGCTCGGGGCGAAGTTCTCGGCGTTCGAGCCGGGCAGCGCGCGGCCGGCGCCCAAGCTGGGCGAGCACAACCGTGAGGTGCTCCAGGGAATGCTCGGGCTGAGTGACGAGGAGCTTGCGCGGCTGGAGGAGCAGAAGGTGATCGGCGATACGCCGGAAGGGGCGGTGCCGCTGGACGTGATGCGCATGTTCGTGCAGTGGCCAACGGCGACGTTCCAGCAGATGGGGACGATCGCGGGCCTGGATGCGGACTATCGCGAGCAGCTGGGAATCAAAGGAAATGGGAAATGAGGAAAGGGAAATGAGGAAGGTGTGAGCGTGCGCTTTGGCGTTAATACAGGGCAAGCCAATACGACGTGGCCTGAGCTGCTCGAGCTCTGGCAGGAATTGGACCGCGAGTCGAACTATGACTACCTCTGGTTGGTCGACCATTTCGTGCCCGGTGCGGGCGGAGCGATGGGCGCCGACGGCCCGCACTTCGAAGGCTGGACGACGCTCGCGGCGCTGGCGATGGCGACGGAGCGGGTGCGGATCGGCACGCTGGTTACGGGCAACACTTATCGCCATCCGGCGGTGCTGGCGAAGATGGCGACGACGGTTGATCACATCTCGGGCGGGCGTCTGGAGTTCGGTCTGGGAGCAGCGTGGCATCAGTACGAGCACGAGGTGTACGGCATTCCATTCCACACGGTACGCGAGCGACTCGAGCGGCTCGAGGAGTCGGCGCGAGTCATCAAGCTGCTGTGGACTGAGCCGCGGCCGAAGTTTGAGGGGAAGCACTATCAGCTACACGAGCCGCCCTACAATCTCCCGAACGTGCAGCAGCCGCACCCACCGTTTCTGATCGGCGGCGGTGGCGAGAAGCGAACGCTGCGGACAGTGGCCCGCTACGCTGACGCCTGCAACGTCTCCGGAACGCCGGAGGAGGTGCGGCACAAGTTTGAGGTGCTCGAAGGGCACTGCCGCGATGCTGGACGGGACCCGTCCGAGATCCGGCGCACGATGCAGGTGATGCTCTTCCTGAACGAGGACCCGGCGTTTCAGGAGCGCGTAGTGCAGGGCGTGAAGGCGTTCCGCGGAGGGACAGAGGATGAGGCGCGGCGGTCCGTGCTTATGGGCTCGGTGGAGGATGTGAGGGCGGGGGTGCAGGCGTTTGTCGATGTCGGCGTGGAGGAGATCTACTTACAGCAGTTCCCGCGGACGCACCGGGAGTCGCTGCTGCGGTTCTCGCGCGAAGTGATTCCGGCGTTTCGCTGAGCATATGAACGATGGCGATCTAGTGGGCGCGGTTGATGCCAACTACTGGCAGTCGTTCAAACTGCTGGCTCGGGCGTGCGGGGGCGAGGTGCTGGAGCGGGAAGGGATGCTGGCGGTCTCCACCGGTCTTCCCGTGGCGATGTTGAACATCGCGTTCGTCAAGAGACCGTTGGCTGACCCACAGGCGAGTCTGAACGAAGTGATGAGCTTTTATGATGAGAAGCGGCTGCCCTTCGTCCTGAGGCTAAGAGAGGGAGTGGATCCCGAATCAGAGAGGGCCGCGCCGGCGCTTGGCATGCCCTACAGCGATACGGTGCCGGGCATGGCGCTACATCCTGTCCCGCCTCCGCCGGAGCCAGTTAGAGGCCTGCACATAGAGCAGTTATCGGATTCGAAACGGCTCGGTGCTTACCAGCGGGTAGCCGCGGAGGGATTCGGCATGCCAGTAGAATTCGTCGAACGGCTGATGGGTCCAGCGTTTCTCAAGGTTGCGGGATTCGGATCGTACCTAGGGACAGTGGATGACGAACCTGTGGCAGTATCGAGCGTGTTCGTAGACGGGGGCGTTGCAGGTGTATACAACGTGGCAACCTTGGAGAGCCACCGCCGGCGCGGGATTGGGGAGGCGATGACCTGGCGGAGCGTGTTACGCGGTCGGGAGGCGGGATGCAGTGTTGCGGTCCTGGAGGCCTCGGAGTTGGGAAAGCCGGTGTACGAGAGGATGGGGTTTCGGGTGGTGGCCCCGTATAAGACGTTTCGGCGTCGTAACCAGGAGTGAAGAATGGCCATAGTCCTGATAACCGGCGGGACCGGGGACCTCGGCTCGAAACTTGTGGAGCGCTTCGCGGCGGGCGAAAACACTGCGCGAGTGCTGAGCCGGCGGGCGCGGCCGGCGGAGGCGACGACGGAGTGGGTGCAGGGGGATATGGAGACGGGCGCAGGGCTGGGGGAGGCGGTGAAAGGCGCCGATATCGTCGTGCATGCGGCGACGGGGGGCGGGACACGGGCGAAGGCGGACGTGCCGGGCACACGGAACCTGCTCGCGGCGTGCAAGGCGGCGGGGACGCCGCATTTCTTCTACATCTCGATCGTGGGCATCGAAAAGGTACCGCTGGGGTACTACAAAGCGAAGGTGGAGTGCGAGCGGCTGATCGAGGAGTCGGGCGTGCCCTGGTCGAACCTGCGGGCGACGCAGTTCCACCAGCTGATGGACGGCTTCCTGCGCCTGTTTTCGCGCGTTCCGCTGGTCTTGCTCATCCCAAAGTCGTTCAAATTTCAGCCGATCGAGACGGGAGAAGTGGCGGACCGCATGGTCGAGGACGTGGCGAAGGGGCCGGCCGGAAGACTGCCGGACCTGGGCGGGCCGGAGGTGCTGACGTTCGGCGAGATCGCGAAAGCGTGGCAGCAGGCCCGGGGCCAACGGCGTCCGATCATAAATGTGCCTCTTCTCGGAGGGACCGCACGCGCTTTCAGGGCCGGGTATAACTGCACGCCGGAGCACGCGGAGGGGAAGGTAACGTGGGGGGAGTGGTTGATGGTGAGGTACGGAGGTTAGCTGTCCGTTGTCAGTTACCGGTCGTCGGCTAACGGTGGGCGTTAACCGCTGTATTTTTCGTATCGAGATTTGTAGCCGAGGCGCCGGGCGATGAAGGCGAGCGCGGCGATTCCCGGCTTCTGGAGCCAGATCGGCGGGCCGGCGAGGTAGCCTCTGTTCTCGTGGGCGAGGACGGCGCTCTGGAGAACGTTGGGCTGGCCGTGTTTGTCAGCCTTGCCGTCGCGGTAGCGCCCGAAGGTCGTCTCAAAGAGCGACTCCATCTCTCGCGGTGGCACGATCTCGCAGCGGAAGCGCAGCATCTCGTCGCCTTCGGCCCGGAAGCCGTGCGCCGTGCCTGCGGGGAAGACGACCGTCTCGCCCGGACCGGCGGTCCACTCCTTGCTCCCGACCCGGACGCGAGCGCGGCCTTCGAGGACCTCGACGCGTTCTTCGAGGTCCGCGTGGATGTGAGCGGGCGGGAAGAACTGCTTCACGAGGAACTCGATCTCAAGGAGCTCGCCGTTCGTGTCCGCAGGGCGTTTTGTGAAGGTGAATTTCTCGCCGGTGTGGGGGATCTCGAAGACGTCGCGTGATTTTGTCATGATCTCACCTCATTCTCAGCTCCTCATTTCTCATTTCCCATTGCCCGTGTCAACTGCTAACCTGTGTCCGCCATGAGCGCTCCCAAAATCAAGACCGAGCGGCGGGGGCGGACGTTCGTCGTTACGATCAACCGTCCGGAGGTGAGGAACTGCGTGGACGGTGAGACGGCGGGACTGCTGTTCGAGGCGGTCGAGGAGTTCAAGCGGGATGAGGGGCTCGACGTACTGATCCTGACGGGAGCGGGGACGGAGGCATTCTGCTCGGGGGCAGACCTGAAGAAAATCGGCTCCCTTGGGGCTAGGGCGGGTGCGCGGGACTCGGGGCCGATGGGGATCTCGCGGATCACGGACGTACAGAAGCCGGTGATCGGGGCGGTCGAGGGCTACTGTACGGCGGGAGGGCTGGAACTGGCCTGCTGGTGCGACTTCCGGGTGGCCTCGACGAGCGCGCAGTTTGGCGTGCTCAACCGTCGCTGGGGCGTGCCGCTCGTGGATGGAGGGACGCAGCGACTGCCCCGCATCGTGGGGCTCGCCAACGCGCTCTACCTGATCGAGACGGGAGCACTCATTGAGGCGCAGCACGCGCTGCAGATCGGGCTCGTGCAGGAGGTGGTCGCGGCCGGCAAGGCGCTGGAGCGTGCGCTCGAGATCGCGCGGGTGCTGTCGACGTACCCGCAGGGGGCGATCCGCAACGACCGGCGGGCGGCGCTGGAGGGCTTGTCGCTGCCGCTGGACGAGGGGCTTGCGCACGAGGCAGAAGTGCACCGCGACACCGCGCGGGACCCGGCAATGGCGGAGTGGCTGGCGCGCTTCGCGAAGGGCGAGCGGCCGGAACCGCTAAGGGCGCCCGAACTGTAGCCGAGCGGACAAGACGAGCGGAACGGGGCGTCGTAGCTCCGCTAATTCCTTCGATACCTCAGGATGAGCGGGAAGGGGAGTCTTCGCCGCAGTCGAAGCGCTGCGGACGGGTCTCCCCGCACACCGCGGCTATCCGCCGATGCTCGGCGGGCAGCGGGCGCTGGGTCGCGCCTGTCCGTTTAGGCCTTAGGTGTGACTCGCGGCCGGCTGACGGCGTGGCACACGAGTGAAGTGGGGCAGCTTCGTTCGTAGGGATTTCCGGCGAGGCGGTAACGGTTGATTCGCGGGGCGCGTCTTAGGATTGAAGGCTCGAATTGGGCCGATTATTAGACCGCTATCCCGTGTAGAGCGAGGCAGCGGCCGTGAGGTTCTTGCGATGACGGATCAGGCAGAGAAGAGCAGCGACGAGCGACGGGTCGAACACGGGCAGGACGGGCCGGAACGCGACCGCGGCCGGGACATTCTGCGTTCAGCGACGGGAGGGCCGGGGCCGAGCGGCGACCCGGAGTTCCGCGCGCCGCCACGGCCGCGCGACCCGGGCGAGCTCCAGGCGACCGGACTGGTGGACCCGGCAGCCGAGGAGGAAGAGGAGGAGGAGCGGCACGGCGACCCGCTTTCGCGCTTCATCAGCCGGGGCGGGAAGAAGAAGGACGAGGACGATGACCTGCCGGAGGGCTCGATCCTGCCGCGGCAGCCGCGTACGCTCGTGGACCTGGGGCTCTCGAAAGCCTTCCTCATCGACCTATCGCTTAAGATCATCCACTACTCAGGCACGCCATCCGTGGCGCAGTTGACGCGGCGTCTCGGCCTGGGGCCGAACATCGTGCAGCACCTTATCTCGGCCCTGAGCGAGGACCGCCTCATCGAAGTGCTGAGCCAGTCCGACCTCTACACCGGCAACTATCGCTACCGGCTCTCGGAGCGCGGGCATGTTCGCGTATCGGAGGCGCTGGAGCGCCAGCGCTACGCCGGGCCGGCGCCCGTCACGGCCGACCAGTACGGCGAAGTGATCCGGCGTGTGCAAGCGCAGAGGCAGGAGCCGGGACGCGGGCGGATCAAGAGCGTGCTGCACGATATGGTGCTTTCGAACGAGACGGCGGACAGCGTGGCGAGGGCGCTGTTCTCGGGCAAGGCCGGGATTCTTTACGGGCCCTCGGGCAACGGCAAGACGAAGATCCTCGAACGCTTCGCTCACGATCTCGAGGGATGGGTGCTGGTGCCGTACGCGATCTATGCCTACGGGCAGGTGATCCGCGTTCTGGACCAGTCGATCCACGAGCCGGTCGAAGATTTCGATGAGGCGATGAAGGATGACTCGCGGTTCGACAGGCGCTGGGTGATGGTCAAGCGCCCGGCGGTGATCCTCGGCGCGGAGTTGGGCGCTGAATCGCTTGACCTCGCCTACGACCCGCTTTCGCGCTTCTACCAGGCGCCGCCGCACATCAAGGCGCAGGGCGGAGTGCTGGTGGTCGACGACATCGGACGGCAGAAGATTGAAGCGCGCGACCTGTTCACGCGCTGGCTTATCCCGCTGGACCGCGGCTGGGACACCTTGAGCCTTGTTTCGGGCGAGAAGGTGACGGTGCCGTTCAACGTGCAACTGCTTTTCGGGACCAATATGAACCTTCGCGAGCTGGCGGATGATGCTCTGCTGCGGCGGGTGTCTTACAAGGTGCAGGTCCCCAACCCGTCCAGGCCGGAGTTCACGGAAATCCTGCGCCACGCCTGCCGGCAGAAGAAGGTGATGGTGGCGGAAGGCGGGGTCGAGTACGTGGTCGAACGCCTCTACAACGAGCCCGGGATCAAGCCGCGTGGATCGTATGCCGGCGACCTGCTCGACATGGTGATCGAGAGCGCTTCGTTCGACGGGCGGGACCCCGTGCTCGACAAGGAGTCGTTCGGGCGGGTGTTTGGGTTGTTCGTGGCGCAGGAGAAGCGGGAGGACGCGGAGGAGTTCTAGCCCCCGCTGCCCAGCGAGCGTAGGGCAAACCAATTTCGGTTAGGCTCGAGAGGCCCAGAATCCGGTCAAAGAACGGGGATCTGTATCCCGAGGCGCCGTTTCAGACGTAACGTTTTGGGGGGACAGATCCTTCCTTCGTCAGGATGACAGGGAAAGGGACGGTGCGGGCTCGCGCAAGTGCGTGGTGCCAGAAAATGAGCGCAAGCTTCCCGTGGATGGGTAGCTAATCGACCCAACGAGATGGATGGCCCGGAACACCGAGGGCGCAGCACTCGATTGCGCAGGCCATATGCCGCACACCGAGGGTTATCTGCCGGCCTGAGGAATTGCAGTAACGACGTGTGCTGCGCCCCTACGATGTCAGGTCGCCCGCAAAGTCGATAATCGCCTGGGCGAGCTCCTTTGGGCGCTGGATGGGGACATCGTGAATGGTGTCTTGCATGGGGACGACAGTGGCGCTTTTCAGCTTCCGTTTCGCGGTCTCGATGCCCTGGAGCTTGGCCTGGGTCCATAAAGCGCTGCGCGGGTCGTCCGATTCCTTGATTGCGGGCACCATCAGCACAGGGCAGCGAACGCGCTCCCAAAGAAGCGACGTGTCCTGCTCCCAGATCTCGCGCGCGATTTTCATGTGGTCGGGGATGGGCAGCCGGCGGTAGACCTTGCCATCGCGGACCTCGAGGTTGGAAAGGACCATCTCCTTGAGCTGGTCGCTCCAGATCGGGGCGATGTCGGGCCACTTTCTCATATAGCCGACGAAAGTGTCGATGGGAACGCCATCGATCTCGGGTGGCCGCATCATCGTCTCGGCATGCTCCCAGGTCTGTGAGGATGAGCGCTCGACGAAGCCGCCGTCGATGAGAGCGATCGCGGCGGGTGTTTCCGGGTTGTCCGCGGCGAAACTCAGGGCGACGCCCGCGCCCCAGGAGTGCCCAGTGATAACTGGGCGCTCGAGGCCGAGCGCGTCGGTGAAGGCCGAAAGGTCGCCGGTGACTTCGGCGAAGGTGTAGGAGCCGGGCTTGTCGCTGAGGCCGTGGCCGCGCTGATCGAGGGCGAGAGTGTGGAAGTGCTCGGCGAGGAGAGGGGCGGTGAAGTCCCAGATACGGCAGGAGGAGGCGAGGCCGTGGAGTAAGACGAGTGGTCGGCCGGAGCCTCCCCAGTCGAGGTAGTGGAGGCGGATTGAGGTCGGGAGGGTGAGGTAGGCGTCTTCAGGTGTCATGAGGGCAGTTTACGTGTTCGCTGCGTTGAGCCCCACCCCTGGGCGAGGCACGTCGCGCCAAGAAGTGCGATCCACGGATCGCGTCGCCACGAGGCCAAACCCGACTAGATGCGATGGGTGCCTCGCCCCTACGATTAACGCGACTACGCTTTCTTTAGCTCCTGGACTATCGAGGTCAGGGCTTCCTGTTGTTCGGCAGTGCGGACGCCGAAGCCGAAGTCGAGGGTGGTGACGAGGCCGGCGTAGCGCTGCTTGAGCTTGTCGGCAAGCTGGTCGTAAGGAGCGATTACGGCGAACTCCTCGAGCATGTCATCGGTCATCGCGTTCGCCATTTCGCCCCACTTGCCTTCCATCGAGAGGCGGAAGAGCTCGGCGCCGACGTCTTGCCAGCCGTGGACCTCGAGGACGGGGAAGTAGGCGCGGGTGGAGGCGTAGAAGGAGAGCTGCTGACGGACGGGGCCCTTCGCCTTCTCGATCTCTTCCTCGTTCCTGCCGGTGATGACGAAGGCGCCGCCGACGATGTCTATGTCGGAGAACTTGCGTCCGGCCTTTTCGCAGCCTTCCTTGATTGCGGGGATGATGATCTCGTTGGTGTACTTGAGGGTGTTGAAGCCGTGCATGCGGATGCCGTCGCAGAGCTCGCCGACAAGCTTGCAGTTGTAGCGGTTGACGGCCGAGATGTAGATGGGGACGTGGCCGTTCTCGTTGGCGCCGGGGCTGAAGAAGGGCGAGATGAGCGTGAACTGGTAGTGTTTGCCCTGGTAGTCCGGGCGGGCGCCGCTCTGGAAGGTCTTGAAGATCGCCTTGAGGCAGAGTATGTACTCTCGCATTCTGGGGCCGGGTGGCGAGGGCCACGGAGTTGAGTAGCGGCGCTCGTTGTGGCCTTTGACCTGAGTGCCGAGGCCGAGAATGAAGCGCCCGCCGGAGTAGCGCTGGAGGTCCCAGGCCATCTGGGCCGTCACGAACGGGCTGCGCGGGAAGGCGATAGCCACACCCGTGCCGAAATGCAGACGTTTGGTATGTTCGGCGATGATCATGAGCGGGAGGAAGGGGTCGTGGCCGGCTTCGGGTGTGATGACCGAGTCGTAGCCGGCGTCCTCGATGCGGCGGGCGGCTTCGCCGATGGCGTCGATCGTGGGTGCGACGAGAGCGGTTCCGACTTTCACTGGTTGGTCTCCTTTCGGTCTCCAAGAACGAACTCGGTGATCGCTTCGTTGACGAGGTCTGGCTTTTCGCGCATGAGGAAGTGGCCGGCCTGTGCTACCTTGCGGAAGCTGAGATTGGGGAAGAAATCGGGGAGCTTGTCGCTCCAGGCTAAAGGTAGGACGTCATCGCTGTCGCCCCAGAGGACGAGGGTAGGCGCGTGGATTTTCGGGTCGCCCGAGAGCTGCCAGCCGCCGCGGAAGGCGGCGCGATAGCAGTTGAAGCCACCACGGATGGCGCCGGGTTGCGAGAACGCCTCGACGTATTCGGCAATCTCTTTGTCGGTCCAGAGGTCCTTGTCGAACGACCAATGGGACAGGAAATGGCGGAAGTACAGCTCGGTGGCCTTGCGGCTGGAGCCGACGAGGTCTTCGGCCCAGGGCAACTGATGGAAGAGCTGGTACCAAATCTGCGGGATATGACCGACTTCCATCCAGCGCATCCCGATGCCGGGATACGGTGGGTCGAACAGGACGAGCTTATCGAGGCGGTCGCGATAGGTCCTCGCGAACTGCTGGACCCAGACGGCGCCGAAGTCGTGTGAGACGATGTTCGCTTTCTCCCAGCCCAGATGGTCGAGCAGCGCGCGGATGTCCTCAGCGAACTCGGCGGGGCGATATCCCTCTTCGGGCTTGAGGTCGGGCTTGTCAGTATAGGCGTATCCGCGCATATCGGGGACGACGACGTCAAAATGCTGCGCGAGGGGAGCGATGTTGAGATGCCACTCGTAGTAGAAGCCGGGCCAGCCGTGGACGAGGAGCAGCGGCGGGCCTGACCCCTGCCGGACGTAGTGGTAGCGCACGCCGTTGATGGTGGCGTATTGGTGCGAGTAGCCGTCGTTGTTGGGAGGCATTAGGCCGGACTCCTTCGTGTGGAGATGAAGTCTACACCGCAAATAGGAAATGAGGAATGGGAAATGGGGTGTGGGCTAGCCCTTGTCCGGATGGAGTTCTGGGGTCGCGAAGGGTGCTCTGGAGCTCTAAAATCTCGCGACAGATTCTTCCTTCGTCAGGATGACAGCGAACCTACAGCGGGAGTTTGTCCTGGGCGATGCCGTCGGCGAGGTAGATCTCGCGGATGTCCGTCAGGAAACCTTCGAGCGAGTCGTAACGGTCACGCGGGAGGCGGCCGATGATTTCGTGGACCTCGTGGTCGATGCCGCCGATGTCTCGGGCGCGCTTTTTGATCTCGGAAAGCGAGGCAGGGAACTCGAGAAGTTCGAGGACCTCTTCCCAGTCCTTGGGTTCGGCGCGGGGTAGCATGCAGCTATCTTACCTTGACTGTCTGCGACGGCAGTGCCAATTCCACTCCAGTGATCTCGCGAAAGCGGGCGACGATGCCGCGCACAGTGCGCGGTGCGCCGAAAGCTGTGGGCTTCTCCGGCATGTCGATCACGCCCAGGAGTCCCTGACGGTGCTCACCGGCCTCCACCAGGAAGCCGAGGCAGCGCAGCGCCTCGTAATAGCGGACGGAGTTCTCATCGAGAGCGCGGACACGCCGGTAGGCGTCGTAGTAGCGGCGGATGATCCACCGGCGGAACAGGCCCGCAGCGGACTGGACGAATCCGGGAAGGTCGATCGGTCCCTGACCGAAGAGGGCGATAGTAGCGCCCACGTCATAGGCGGGATCGGCGATCCTGGTGTAAGTCCAGTCAATGACGCCGCTGACCGTGCCCTTATCCACGAGTACGTTCAGGGGATGAAAGTCACCGTGGCAGATCGAAGGTGACCGCGGATCCTGGGGCTCGTTGGCGAGGAGCCACCGCATGCCGGCGCGAAGGCCTCCGAGCGATGCGCGCTCGATGCGAACCGCTAATTCGGCGCGGTCTGCGGGTCTGACGGCTTCTGGCGGAAGGCCAGAAGCCTGAACCGCTCGCTCGAGTTCTGCGCCCTCGAGCGAATGTAGCCGGGCGTGAGCCTCAGCGAGCAGGTCGGGGAGTCGGAGCCAGACTCGAGATGGTCTGAAGAAGAGGTCGAGCATGATGTGGCCGGGCAGCCGTTCCATGAGCAGGAACGGAGCGCCAATGATTTCCGCGTCTGTCCACGTGTGTCGCACACGCGGGGCAGGATATCCGAGCCGGCCGATGTTGTTTTGGATGACCGATTCGAAGCGGACGCGCTCGGCGCACTTCAGCACGGCGGAGGGATGTTCGGTGCGGAAGACACGCAGGATTAACGGGCCGCATATGTCTTCCGTCCCACCTCCAAGAGCCAGGCTGTAGGTCAAGGTATCGAAACCACCTGTAATTCCTTGCGGAGGCTCGGTGTACTCGAGTTCGGGCGACGCGAAGGTCGTCCGAAGATGCGTGAGGAGCCGCGAGGCGAAGTCTGGCCGAATAGGTTGTGGGGTAGACTGCGGCCCGTATGGGGGACGCGGCATGCCACGTCTACACTTTCGCGATGAAATCGCGGACGTGATTGGCAACCGCTATCGGGTCCTCCAGCAGCAGAAAGTGACCCAGTCCCGCAAGCTCCGCGTACTTGGCCTGCGGCACCTCCTTCGCCAGGGCGCGGCCCATCTCGACATTGGCGACGGGGTCGCCGTCGGCCCAGACGAATTGGATGCGCTGGGTTCTCTTGAGGGCGCCGATCCAGCGGTCGCGGTGGATGTAGCGCTCGCGCATGTAGACCGATAGCGCGGGCAGCCGTCGATTGCCTTCCTGATAGGCGATGAGGTCGTTCATCACAACGATGTCATCTTCGGAAAGGCTTTCAGGGCGCTTCATCACAGACTTGAGGCCATCGATGTAGTTTGCCGTGAGGTTCTCGGAGATCGCCATCGCCTGCGGGAGCGTTTGGTTGGAGGCGAGGAGCTTCTGGAAGGGTGTGATTGTCGCCAAGTCCTGAAGCATGCTGCCGTTGAGGAAGGTGGAGGACAGGACGCGGAATGCGAGCCGGGCTTCCTGCTCGCGTGCGACCAGCTCGGTGTGGACACTGGTGCCGACATCGTGGCTGACGATGTGCGCCTCCGTGATAGTCAACTCCCGCGCGATGGCCTCGACGACATCTGTCTGCTGGAAGAGCGAGTAGCTGTACGCCTCCGGCTTGTCGGACAATCCGTAGCCGGGGAAATCGAGAGCAACGCAGCGGTAGGCACTCGCCAGGCCATCTATCACGCCGCGCCAATCGTAGCCGGAGGTGGGGAAGCCATGGAGCATGAGTATTGGCTGGCCGGCGCCGCGCTCGTACAGGAAGACGCGCTTGCCTTCGATCTCGAGATGGCGACCGGAGGCAAGCCAGCGGCGAGTGGGCTCGGAGAACTGGGATTCGTCCATGGCGGCGCCAAACTGACAACGGATATTAAACGGATTAACATCCGGTGGAGCAAACGGGAAGCCCTAGGTCAGCGGCTGACGAGTGGAAGCCGCGCTGCTAGAATCGGCGCATGATTCGAGACGTGCACCACGTCGGTATCGCTGTCCGCGACATGGCGGAGGCGTACGCCTTCTACCGCGATGCGCTCGGCCTTGCGGTAGTGAAGGAGGGCGAGGTGTCGGCGCGAGGGGTGAAGGCAGCGCTGCTGGCGGTCGGGCACAGCTACCTCGAGTTGGTTCAGCCTACTGAAGAAGGTTCGCCGTTCGCCAAGCACATTGCGGAACGGGGCGAGGGGTTGCACCACATCGGGCTTCTGGCTGATGACGTGGACTCGCAAGTGGCGCGGCTGAACGAACTGGCGGTACTTCTCGAGGACCATGAGCCGCGGGAGGGATTCACGGGGCGGCTGAGCTACCTGTCGCCGCTGGCGTTCGATGGGGCACTGCTGGAAGTGGTGCAACCGGAGAAGGAGCAAGGTGCGAGGAGCAAGGAGGAAGGTGGCCAGCCTGATTGGCGTGACCAGTTGGCAGCATGGCGTATCACACGGATCGATCACGTTGTGCTGCATGTGCCCAGCGTGGACGCGGCATGCCGGCGGTTCGAGGAGTATTTCGGCGTGCCGACGAAGCGGCGGATTGAGCGGGGGCCACGTTCGTTTGCATTCTTGAGGCCGGGTGACGTGATCATCGAGGTCATTGGGCCGAACGACGGCGGCGACCCCGAATCGGGGCGCATTGCTGGGCTGGCGTTCGAGGTGAAGGGGATCGACGAGCTGGCTGAGTGGCTGAAGGAGAAGGGGTATCCAGTGGGCGAGCCTCACGCGGCGCTCCAGGGCGGGCGAATTGTGTCGGTGCACCACTCCGGCGCATGCGGTGTGCCAGTGGCGTTCATCGATTTCTCGTGACGGGCCGGCGGATGCTTCGACAAGCTCAGCACGAACGGATATGACACCATTCGGGCGCGTGCGGGTGCCGGTGGCGTTTATCGATTTCTCGTGATCGTTGTTCCCACGCGGGATGTAGGGGCTCAGCACAGGAGAGTCGAGACGCTATCTCCGGGCAAATTGTGTGAGATAGCGAGGACGCATCCAAATGGGCGTGTGCTGCGCCCCTACGGCACGGCGCTCCCGGTACTTAGCGTCTGCTAAAATCGAGGTAGAAGACAAAGGAGGAAGCAGTGAGAGAAGTGGTCATCGTTGAGGCGGTGCGGACGCCGATGGGACGGCGCGGTGGGACGCTTTCGGGCGTGCATCCCAATGACCTGGGAGCGCACGTCCTGAATGAAGTCGTCAAGCGCGCGGGGATCGAGTCGTCGATGGTCGAGGACGTGGTCTTCGGCTGCGTGGACCAGGTTGGCGAGCAGGGAGCGAACGTTGCCCGCAATGTCCTCCTGACGGCGGATTTTCCGTACGAAGTTCCGGCGACGACCGTAGACCGGCAGTGCGGCAGCGGGCAGCAGGCAGTCCACTTCGCGGCGAACCTAATCCAGGCGGGGACGTGCGACATTACGATCGGCGGCGGTGTGGAATCGATGTCGCGTGTGCCCTTGGGTGTGAACATCATGCAGGGGCCGGGCGCTCCGTTTCACATGCCGCTGATGGACAAATACCCGCTGACGCCGCAGGGCATCTCGGCGGAGGAGATAGCGAAGAAGTGGGGAATCGAGCGTCCGGAGGCGGACGAGTTCGCGCTCGAGAGCTACGAGAAGGCAAAGCGAGCCCGAGATGAAGGCCGCTTCGACCGTGAGGTCGCGCCCATCGACGTGAAGCTCGAGGGACTGCCGGCTACTATCAAGACGGATGAAGGCATCCGCGACACCTCGCTCGAGAAGCTGGCGTCGCTCCAGCCGTCGTTCCGCCCGGACGGTATCCACCACGCCGGCAACTCCTCGCAGATCACCGACGGCGCGGCGGCGCTGCTGCTGATGGCGCGCGAGAAGGCGGACGAGCTAGGACTGAAAGCGCGCGCCCGCATCATCGGGCAGGCGGTTGTCGGTTCGGACCCGGTGCTCATGCTAACCGGGCCCATTAGCGCGACACCGAAGGTGCTCAAGAAGGCCGGCTTGGAGCTGAAGGACATCGACCTGATCGAGATCAACGAGGCGTTTGCCTCTGTGATCCTCGCCTGGAAGCGCGAGGTCAAGCCGGATATGAACAAGGTCAACGTAAACGGCGGCGCGATCGCTCTTGGGCATCCCCTCGGGGCGACGGGCGCAAGGTTGATGACGACGCTGCTGCACGAGCTCGAGTGGACGGGGGGACGCTATGGGATGCAGCTGATGTGCTGCGGCGGCGGGCTAGGGACGGCGACGGTGATCGAGAGGCTGGAATAGCGGGTTCGATCCAGTTCCCCCACCGCTTTCCTAGCGACGATCGCTGAGTCCGCTGGTAGAAATGTCTCCGTCAACCGTGCCATCGCGTCCCGGGCAAGTAATCGTCCTCAACGGAGCGTCGAGCTCCGGGAAATCGACCGTCGGTCGAGAGCTCCAACGGATCTTGCCCCGGCCCTACCTGTTCACCGGCATCGACTCTTTTCTTCCTATGCTCCGCCCCGACGGGCACGTTGGGATGACCTGGACCGCAAGGACCAATGACAACGCGGGCGCGCCGACGGCGCCTCTGCGGTGGGTGTTCCCGGCGCACGGTGGTGACCCGGTGCACATTGAGTTCGGCGAAAGCGGGCATCGATTGATTCGCGGGATGCACCGCGCTTTGGCAGCAGTGGCCTTCGCCGGAAACGACGTGATCGTGGAGCACGTCCTCCTGTACGAGGAGTGGAAGCGAGACTTGGTCGAGGCGCTCAGAGGGGTGCCTGTCTGTCTGGTGGGGGTTCATTGCTCTATTGGAGTGCTCGAAGAGCGAGAGCGGCGAAGAGGCGACGCGGTGGTCGGACAGGCGCGAGCACATTACGAGGCAGTCCATACTAACCTTGATTACGACATCCGGATCGACACTTCCGAGGAGGAACCTCGTGCTGCCGCCGAGATCATTGCCAAAGTCGTTGCCTCCAAAGAGTACCCGGACGTAACTCTATTCAGAAACATTGACTGCCTCCAAATCCCCGTTCCGGACCTCGACGCCGGTCTTGCGTTCTACCGCGACAAGCTCGGGCACGAGCTGATCTGGCGCACGAAGACCGCAGCCGGTCTGCGGATGCCGGAGACCAACGCCGAGATCGTCATCCAGACAGAGCGATCGCAGCTGGAGGTGAACCTGAGGGTCGCTGCGGCGGACGCGGCGATCGAGCGCATAGTTGAAGCGGGCGGGAAGCTGGTCGCGGGGCCGTTCGACATCCAGATCGGGCGGTGCGCCGTCGTGCTCGATCCGTGGGGAAATGTGCTCACCGTACTGGACGCGAGCAAGGGGTATCTGGTGACAGACGACGCGGGGAACGTTACCGGCATCGAATCTCGGTGACGCGAGCCTTGCCTCGCCGCTATGCCTCGTTCGGTGGTCGTTCAGATTTCAGGCGGCGGGTTCGACGGGGCGGACGACGGGGTGTGCGGCCCTGCGAGAATCCCACCAGAGGAAGAAGGCGGAGACTGCCAAGACGGCGAACCCAAGAAGGCTGAGGACCAGGTAGTTGCGGATGAAGAGCCAAACGACGTCGACGCCTAGGTCGATCAACTCTTTCTCGAACGGGTCCGCTTCGGTCTCGGCCGTACGCAGGGCGAAGCGGACGGCGACAGCGCCGGCCAGCGAGGTGACCGCGGCGGTTGCGGTGGCGGCCGCGAGAGCGAGCAGCCGCACGTAGGACTTGAGGTTAAGCCAGAGAAGAGCGGCAAGTACCAACGACAGAAATCCGAAGAGTGCGGCCGCAATCAGATAGATGGTATTCCATTTCTGGGTGACCAGCCCAAATGCGCGGTTAAGGCCGCCCGCGGTCGAAAAGCGGGCGATATTCTGCTGGCTTTTGCTATCAGTTTGCGCCCAGGCCGACATTCCGTCGTCGTAAATCCGGTCAGCGGACTGGTCCAGAAGACGTTGTCGTAGTTCTTCGCCTTCGATGCGAGCGGCTTCGTCCTTTGGGATTTCTACCGGTACTGGAAAGTTGGGCACGCGTATGGGGTCCTGGTCGCTTGTCTGAGCAGCTGCATGCAGGTCGTTCGTGACCTGCGGGAGGATGGCATCGATGTCCGTGGTTATGGCAATGCCCCTGCGAAGGATGCGATGTGCGGTGCCGTCAGCGCTCACCTGAAAGGCCGTGAGGAACAAGAAAAAAGCGGCAAGCGTGAGCGCGAGAAATGCTGCGACCAGCCACCGAGACGCAACGTGCAGGAGGGCGCGGCGCGTCACGGTATTTCGAGCACGACGGTGCCCGCAAGCATGTCGTGCAGGGCGCGGCGCTCTTCGTCGAAGAACACCGGCGCGGCGCCGATGCCGAGCGGCAACATGCTCAGCGGCCAGACGATTGCTCTCAGGAGCGCGCGTGTTGCGGACAGCGGCTCACCGTCGCGGTCGGTCACTTCAATGCGGACGGCGATCATGCCGATGCTCTGGCCGCGCCAGGTCCACAGCGTGAAGAAAAGAAACGGCACAAAGGGGATATAGGTGAGCAGGACGATGTAGACCCACTTCTCCTCGGTGCCGGAGAGTTTGGAGTCGGAACCGAGGGCGGCGGGAAGGAAGGCGACGGCGAAGAAGAGCAGGAAGAACGAGCCCGTGACGATGAGGTCGAGAATGAAGGCGACGGCCCGCAGCGAAAAACCTGCGTAGGGGAGGATGGCGGCGTGCCGGCTGGGTGACGTTTGCGCTTGTCCAGTTGCGGCCACTATGTGCGCGATTATAGCAGGGGGAGGGGTTAGAGGTCAGTGGTCGGTACGGAGGTTGGATCGCGGAGAGGGGCGACGGCTGGTAGGGCAACCGCGGGCGGGCGACCGCCGGTAGCCCTTACAGCGCGAAAGGGAGGTTGGCGCGAAGGAGAGTCCAGGTCGCCGCGGGGCGGCGCAGGGTGATCCAGGCGAGGAGGCCCATCGCCGGAAGCGAACGGGCGAGGCGGAGCAGCACACGCGATGGGTAATCGATATCACCTTGGCGGGAGGCGAGCTGCTGAAGGCCTTCGCTGCGCAGAGCGCGAACGACGCGCTCGACCTCGCCCTCACTGAGGGCCAGACCAAAGTGTCGGATGCGAAGGCTGCGGAGGAGCTCGCGGCCGATTTCGCGCTTCCAGGCGCGCTCGTAAGGCGCGAGACCGGCGGCGGTGCAGTCGTCATTCACAAAGGCGCGAAGGACAGCGGCTGCGGCCTGGCGCGCGGCGACGAGACCGGTGTAGATGCCGCCGCCGGAGAACGGCTTGACCTGGCCGGCGGCGTCGCCCACAAGGAGTACGTTGTCAGCGTACGATCTCGGGGCGAAATCGAGAGGGATTGTGCCACCGTAGAGGCGGCAGGACTCGATGCCATCGAACAGGCGGGGAAAGAGCTGCGTGAGGCGGCGGTAGCAAGCGATCGGCTTGACTGCGTTACTCGAGCCGATACCAGCGCGGACGCCTCCGTCGCCGGTCGGAATTATCCAGCCGAACCAACCCGGCGCGAGGTCGTGGCCGACGAAGACGTGGACGAATTCTTCTCGCGGGGTCTTTAACCGGCCTTCGATACCCAGGCAGTAGACCTTCTCGGCGGGACCGGGCAGCCCAAGGCTGCGGGCGACGCGCGAGTGAGCGCCGTCAGCGCCGACAACGACGCGGGCAGTGAAGGCGGAATCGCGGCCGTCGGTCTGCGTATGCAGGCGCACGTGGCTGTTCTCACGCTCAACACCGGTCAGGCGAGCGCGGACGAGATCGGCACCAGCGACTTGCGCCTGCTCGGCAAGCGTCTCGTCCCAGCGGACGCGGTCGATCGCGACGGCGCGCGTCTTGTCGCCGCCGAGGGCAACTTCACTGCCCCGGGCCGTGTGGACGAAGGCGCCGGTGATGCGGTGAATGATCGCGTCTTCGCCGATCTCCGCCTCGCGCAGGGTGCGAGGGCTGATGAGGCCGGAGCAGTGGGAGGGAACGCCGACGCGGCGGTGCTCTTCGAGCAGCCGAACGCTGAGGCCGGCGCGCGCGAGATTTCGGGCCGTGCGCGAACCGGCGGGTCCGGCGCCGACGACGGCGACATCACAGTGCAGCTGCATTTAGGGAGAATTATAGAGGTGCCTGGTGTTAGGTGTTAGGTGCGACGGCGTCTGGCGCGCACGAAGGTAAGGGGCAAGGTTCGCACGTTACACGGTTAGGGTATGACCAATACTTGCCCCGGATAGATACGGTTCGGGTCGCCGCCGATTACGCCGGCGTTGACCTCATAAAGCCGCTGCCAGCCATCGAGGCCAAAGCTGGCTGCGATTCCGGAGATGGTGTCGTCGGGCTGGACGGTGTACGTGCGCGGCGCGGTGGTTATAGGCGGCGTCGCGCGGATCGCGGTGACCTCCGCCTCAAGGTGACCGACGCGGCCCGCGAGCTGCGATACGGACGCGTTTAGCTGATCGAATTCGGCACTGGACATCTCTTCCTCCTCCCCAATCGTCGCCGAGGCGACAGCCTGCCACATTTCTTCGCTCATGTGCTCGTGGGACCAGAAGCTCACTCCGTGCGACCCTCTCACCCGCGCCTGCCGCGCGAACTCCCGCACCTCGTCTGGGTACGGATAGCTGACGATCCCTTCGCGGTAGAGGCCGCCGGCCGGAAGTACCTGCCCCGGCGCGAAGCCGAGCGCCGCATAGTCTTCGTACGTCCAAGCGAGCGATTGGTCGACGGGCCAGCGAAAGGCGTTCCAGTAGACCTGCGGGACGGCCCCGGTGCAACGCCGGCGGAAGATCTCGAACGGGAACGTGCGGTGATAGCGGGCGATCGCGAAGCTGCTGAAGTAGATGGGGTAGTCTGGGCCGATCGCGTCGCGAATGCCACGGCAAAGCGCGTCCGCGGCCCGCGGATTCCCCTTGAACTCGGCCTCGACATCGAGCACGAGCAGGTCGGCCTGACCGTATTGCGCGGTTTCGAGCGCCCGCTGCGCCTCGCCGGCCGGATCGTTTCCGTAACAGTAGCCCCAGCCGCCGACCGCGACGCCATGTGCCTTCAGCTCGGCCGCGATCTCCCGCCAGGGGCGGCCCTGGTCGAACCAGCGCGGGCCGTTGAACGCCTTCACGAGGACACCAGCACAACCTGCCGCCTGAAGCCGCGCCGCAATCCGCGAGGCATCTCCGCCGTCGCAACGCTGCCAGTTCCAGATCCACACCCACTTCGCCGCCAACATCATCGCCTGCATGATGCCTTACCTCTTCCCGATCTCCAATAGACAAATGGCACTGGAAAACATCCGTATTCAGCTCTCAGCACTCCGCAATCGGCAACTATGCAGTTTTACTAACACCTAACACTTAGCACCTGAGTTGCTATACTGTGCGGGAATTGCGCGACAGGTCAGGCCGCTTGAGCGAAGATTTGAGGCTCGTGCCCTTCGACGTTCCCGAGCTGCGTCACGGGGCGACCGGCGACTGGTGGGCGCTCGGCGAGCTCGAGGGCTCCGTGCGCAACCCCGACGGTTCCCGCCGGACATTCACGGTCGAAGTCGGCCTATCACTCATCCCGCACGGCGACATCCTTCACCGGGAGGAGGAGTTCTGGCGCATGGTCGCGGAGAAGCTGCCGCTGATCGCACAGGAGCTGCAACCCAGGGCGTAGGGGCACAGTGCTGCGCCCGAGTGCCGCCCCTGATCAGGGCCTCGGCGCGCCTCTGAACTCCGTCTGGGCGCGCGCGAGCAAATCCGAATTCAGCACGAGGTCCACTCCCGTCATAGCAAGCGCCTGCGCGACCTGGAGCATCGCTTCGTGTGCGGCGTCGGTAGCGCTGATGTGAGTAAATCCGGGCGTGTGGTTCAGCGCCATCGCGCCGATGGCGAACGTCGGATGTATCGACGGCACCAGCCAACTCACGTTTCCCATGTCGCTGCTGCCGGTGGAGTCGACCGGTATCTGAAGAAACTTGCGGCCCAAGCTCTCGGCGTTCGCTTTGTAGGCCGCCGTCATCGCCATGTTGTTGTTCATAGGCTCGTAGACGAACTCCGACCACTTCACCTCCAGTTCCGCACCGCTCGCCTGCGCGCCCGCTTCGAAGCAGCGGATGACACGCGCCTTCAGGTCGGCGAGGTAAGCGGGGCGCAGCGCGCGGACCTCGAAGCTGCCCTCGGCACGGTCCGGGACTACATTGTGCGCCGACCCGCCGTAAGTAATGATGCCGGCTACCCGCGCGTCGCGGCGCATATGCTGGCGGAGCTGCGCGATCGCCTGGTATGCGGTCACGAGCCCGTCCAGCGCGTTGATCCCGGTCTCCGGGGCGACTGACGCGTGCGCCGCCCGCCCTTTGTAGGTTACCTCGCACGACTCGACGCCGTACATGGGAGGCGCGCCGATGTCGAACGGCGCCGGGTGGGCCATCAGCGCGGCATCGACGCCCTCGAACGCGCCGCGCGCGATCATAATCGCCTTGCCGCCGATGTCCTCTTCGGCCGGTGTTCCGAGCAGGATGAGCGTGACAGCGTCCGGCGATAAGGCGCCCTTGAGGCCAAGCGCGCCGCCGAGGCCGGCCGTCGCGATCAGGTTGTGGCCGCAGGCGTGGCCGATCTCCGGCAGGGCGTCGTACTCGCAGAGGTAGGCGAGAGTGACCGGCCCTTCGCCCCAGCGCGCGCGGAATGCGGTGTCGAGGCCGAACGCGCCGCGCTCGACCGCAAACCCGCGCTTCTCCAGCCGGTCGGCGAGCAGGCCGCTCGCGAGCTTCTCCTCCATCGCCAGCTCCGGATTCGCGTGAATCTCACGCGAGATCTCGATCAGGTCATCCCGCGCGGCCGCGACCGCTGCCTGAGCCATGGTCTTTGCTTTGCTGATCTGCGAGCGGTCGGTCCCAGGCGTTGTCACAGCGCGCTCTATAGTACACGAGCCGGTGCTATAATTCGGCACGCGTATGGAATCGTGGGTTGTTGGCTTCGATGGTGACGCCGATATCGAGCGCCATTCGGGCGCCGTCGAGGCGGCGACGCCTTCGCAATCGAAACAGCAGTCCCCGCTGCATGTTCGCCTCGTCTCGGACTACATCTGTCCCTGGTGCTACATCGGCCTTGCACGCCTCGAGCGCTTGATGGATGAGTTCGCAGTCGACTTCGACGTAAGCGCGTATGAACTGCGCCCCGGCCTCCCGCCGGAGGGACTGCCGCGCGATCAGCTCCAAGCGAACCGCGTGTACCCGCCGGGCTACCTCGACAACATGCACCGCATCGCGCGCGAGGCCGGGATCGAGATGAAGCGCCCGCCGTTGGTCCCGAACACCCGAAAAGCACACGAGGCGACAGAGTTCGCGAAAGAGTCGGGGCGCCTGCTCCCGTTCCACCGCGCCGTCTTCCGAGCGTACTGGGAGGACGTGGAGAATATCGGTGACATCGATGTGCTATGTCGCATCTGCGCCGAATGCGGTCTCGATGCGGCCGAGCTGCGTGCGGCTCTCGAGGGCGAACGGTTCGCGACGCCAGTCCAGGGGGAGATCGATTGGAGCCGCGCCGTTGGGATCACTGGTGTTCCCACGGTTGTATTCGAAGAGAAGTTCAGCGTTGTCGGCGCTCAGGAGTATAAAGTCTTCCGGGACATCGCGAGACGAATCGTTGAGGGAAAGATCACGGGGGAATAACAGATGGCGAGAACCGCAGTAAAGCGGGATACCGTCTCAGTGGGCGAAGCCGTCGCGCAGGCGCCGGGCGTTACGCTGTCGGACCTGCGGCAGGTTGTGCCCGGGCCGGGGATGCCGACCGAGGCGCGCATCATGCGATCCAACAACAACCTTGACCTGGCGCGCCACGACGATGGACGGATCTACTTCGCATTCCGCTCGGCGCCGACGCACTTCGCGCACCCGGCCTGCCGGTTCTACGTCATGGCAAGCGACGACGACGGGGAGAACTGGCAGCTCGAGGCGAAAATCAAGCGCGGGCGTGACATGCGGGAGCCTCGGCTACTGTCGTGGAACGGCCGGCTCTTCCTCTACTTCTTCGAGGCGGGGAGGACAACGTGGAAGTTCGAGCCAAATGGAATCTTCGCCTGCGAGCGCAGGCCGGACGGCATGTGGACAGAGCCGGTGGAGATTTCGCCACCCGGCTATGTCGTCTGGCGGACGAAGGTCGTGAACGGGGTGCCCTACATGACCGCGTACAGCGGCGGCGCCAACCAGTACGCGAATACCGATGAAGAGCTCGGCGTCGAGTTGCTGACGACAACCGATGGATATCGGTGGACGCCGGTCAACAGCGCTCGCCCGGCGGTCTACCGGGGCGGCGGCTCTGAATGCGACTTCGAGATCGCCGATGACGGAACGCTCTACGCGGTGATCCGTAATGAAGGCGGCGGCGACGGCTACGGTTCGCTTATCTGCCGTGCGCCCGCGGACGACATAACGGACTGGCGGTGCCGTCTGAACCCCCGCAAGTACGATTCGCCGCTCGTTTTCAAGCACGCGGACGAGATCTACATTCTCGGCCGCCGCCACCTGCGGGGCAACGGCCATTATGATCAACGCTGGCCGTTTCTGTCAGCGCCGCGGAAGCGGTTTGCTTACCAGATACTGTACTGGCTGTCGCGTAAGCGGACGTCGCTCTGGCGCATCAACAAGGAGACGCTGCGCGTGAAACGAATATTCGACCTGCCATCCCGAGGAGACACCTGCTTCCCGGCGTTGGTACCGCTCAACGAGCGCCAGTACCTCGTGTACAACTACTCGTCGCCGTTGGAGGGACCGGACAAGTTCTGGTTCTGGGGTCAGGTTACGCAGACGAGGATATACTCGCAGGTACTGACCTTCGATCAGCCGAGGAGCCAGGAGCCAGGAGACAGAGATACGAGGACGAATGGACTTTCGCTTCATGCCAATTCGTAGGGGCGGGTCTTTGATGTGGGGTGGAAAGGTGGGTGGAGACCCGCCCGCAACGCCCACGCGTCAGGATCAACACGAAAGGAACTAGCCATGGACTTCCGATTCAGCGACGAAGAAGAGACCTTCCGCACCGAGGTAAAGGAGTTCCTCCGCAGGGAGCTGCCGTCCGGTTGGGACGAGCAGTTCGACGCCGAGAGCGAGATGGGAATGGCCGCCCAGGGCGACTTCGCCAAGCAGTTCCAGAAGAAGCTGGCGGACAGAGGGTGGATCGCGCTGCCGTGGCCGAAGGAGTACGGCGGAGCAGGCGCTTCGGTGATGACGCAAATGGTCTACAACGAGGAGATGGCTTACTCCGGCGCGCCTACGGGATTCAACATGGGCGTCGCCTGGGTGGGCCCATCGCTGATGATCTACGGCACAGAGGAGCAGAAGAAGCGGTTCATGCCGCGGATCACGAACCTCGAGGACACCTGGTGCACCCTCTACTCCGAGCCGGGCGCGGGCTCTGACTTGGCCGCCCTCCAAACCCGGGCCGTACGCGACGGCGACGAGTGGGTCATCAACGGCCAGAAGATCTGGACGTCGGGCGCCCACCGCTCCAACTGGGGCTGGCTAGCGGCGCGCACTGACCCCGAGGCGCCGAAGCACAAAGGCATCAGCATGTTCCTCGTCCCTATGGACTCTCCGGGCATCACGATTCGGCCGCTCATCAACATGGCGGGGCAGCACGGCTTCAACGAGGTGTTCTTCGAAGACGTGCGCGTCCCGGCCGACATGCTCGTCGGCCAGGAGAACATGGGTTGGTACCAGCTCGCGGTGGCCCTCGACTTCGAGCGCTCATCGATTGCGGGATCAGCGCGGGCGAGGCGCCTTTGGGAGCAGCTGCTCTCGTTTGCGCGTCAGCAGACCTCGTATGTGGACGCGAAGCCGGAGATACGGCACCGGCTCGTGGAAGTCGGCATCGAGATCGATGTCGCCCAGTTTCTGTCGTACCGTGTGGGGTCGATGCAGCAGGCGGGCAAGATCCCGAACTATGAAGCGACGATCGCGAAGCTTTATTCAACAGAGCTCGGCCAGCGATTGGCGCGCAGCGGGATCGAGCTGCTAGGCATGTACGGCCAGCTGCACCCGAAGAGCAAGCACGCGCAGCTAAAGGGTCGCATGGAGCGCTATCACCAGTTGAGCGTGGCCGAGACGATCGCCGGCGGCACCAGCGAGGTGATGCGCGGCGTCGCAGCGATCCGAGGGCTGGGCCTACCGCGCGGTTAGAGGGCGTAAGAACGCTTCGGGACGCGGGGCGCTGACGTGGATGAAGGCCAAGAGTTAACGATTATCAGCTACGCCCTGTCTTACTAACCAAATAGCCATGAGAATGCAGAAACGGCCGGACGCCGAAGAGGTGCGACGGACGCGGGATTTCTACGACTGGTGGGCGCCATTCTATGACGCCACTAACTGGCTCGCCGCGCGCCTCAGGGGCGCGTCCGACTCAGCCGAGCGCCGGAAAGCTGTGGACCAGCTGGGGCTGGCGCCGGGTATGCGAGTGCTCGAGGTCAGCTGCGGAACGGGTACAAACCTTCCATTATTAAGCGAGGCCGTGGGGCAAGCGGGGCTCGTGGCAGGAGTGGATATATCGGCGCGGATGCTGCGGCGTTGCCGTAACAAGCTGCGCAGAAAGAGCGACCAAGCAAGTCTCCTTTTAGGAGACGCGGCGAAGCTGCCCTTCACCGACGGCTCGTTTGATGCGGTCTTCCATCACGGAGGGCTCGCGGAGCTTCCCAATAAGCGAGCGGCGATTGCGGAGATGGCACGCGTGACGCGACCCGGGGGCAAGGTCGTGATATGTGACCCGGGCTTACCGTACGATCGGCCTGCCAGATGGATCAACCGTCAGATGCTGAAGTTACAACCGGCGTACGCGGCGCCGCCGCCCGTCAGGCATTTGCCGGCACACGCGGAGAACGTCGAGGTTAGTTGGATTCGGGGGGAAGGATGGTACTTGCTCGAGTTCACTAAGTCCATCGACGGCGCCTGAAGTCGCTGGGCCACGTTCGAAGGTGATGGCCCTAGCGAAGGCTTTTCGGATAGCGCTTGATGAAGTCGAAGATTCTATGGGAGCGGGGGTGGACGCGGATGCGTACCTGGCGCTTAATCTTGAGCTGCGACAGATAAGCGTCCGCGACAGCGCCGAGATAGCGGCGGGCGATCCCTTCATATTCAGGGGCGATCCCTTCGATGGGCTCGAGGGACGCATTGCCCTCGACAAGCAAGACCTTGTACGGAGGGCGCGCGTCATCGATCGTTAAGGCAACGGCGTTATCGGCCTCGAGTGCTCGGACCTTTGACGCCTTTGGGCCGGTGACCATGACGATGTCGCCGTCGAGGAGAGTGAACCAGATCGGGACGACGCGCGGCCGGCCGTCGAGGCCGGAATACGCGAGGCGGGCGAGGTTGGGGCCGTCGAGAAGCGAGACGACGACGGGATCGTCGAGGGGGAGATCGGTCACGCTGGCAGGATAGCACAGGATAAAAAGAAGCCGGGCTGAAGGCCCGGCCTCTTGCATCGGAAGCAAGATTACGAAGACATAATCTTAATCTGCTTCGGCTTCGCCTCTGCCGACTTCGGCAACGTAACCGTCAGGACGCCGTCCGCGAATGCCGCCTCCGCCTTGTCCTGGTCCACGGCCGCTGGGAGCGGGATGGAGCGGGAAAAGGCGCCGTAGCGGATCTCACGGCGGTAGAAGTTCTCGCCCTCGGTCTTGTCGTCGTACTTCTTCTCGCCCTTGACGGTGAGAATGCCGTCGTTGACGGAGATGTCGACGTCTTCGGCCTTCACACCCGGCAGGCTCGCCTTAACGACGACCTCGTTGTCGGTCTCAGAGAGATCGACGGCCGGCGTGAGGTCGAATCGGCGGATGTAACCGGTGGGGACGCCCCAGTGGGCAGGGTCGAGAACGCGGCTCAGGCCGCCGATCTCTGCGAACGGATCCCAGCGAACTAGAGTCTTCATTGGTGTAACCTCCATTTATGATTGTTGTAGATAGGCTCATTGTACCGGCATACTATATTGATGTCAAGAGATATGATAATTACACTATCAATTTCTATGTGTGTGGCGTTTGACTTTTCGTACGCCGCCTCGTAAAATTTTGGTTACGAGGAACTGATGGCAAGAGACTATTACGATGTGCTTGGACTCAAACGGGGCGCTTCTCAGAAAGAGATCAAGCAAGCCTACCGCAAACTGGCGCGCAAGCATCATCCGGACGTAAATCCGGGCGATAAGGGCGCCGAGGAGCGCTTCAAGGAGATCAACAGCGCCTACGAGGTGTTGAGCGACGCCGAGAAGCGCAACAAGTACGACCGCTACGGCGAGCGCTGGGAGATGGCCGAGGCGTTCGAGAAGGCGCGGGCCCAGCAAGGGGCGGGCGGCGCCAGCGGCAACTGGCAGAGCTACCAGTTCGACCTCAACGACCTGTTCGGGCGCGGTGGAGCGTCGGGTGGCCAGGGGTTCGAGAACCTATTCGACCTCTTCGGCGGTCGCGGCCGGCGCAGCCGCGGACCTACGCGGGGCCAGAACATCGAGTACGCGACGGAGATCTCGCTGGAGGAGGCGTACGCCGGGACGACGCGGACGCTGCAGCTCCAGAGCCAGGAGCCGTGCGTGACCTGCGGCGGCAGCGGCGAGATCGCCGGTGCGGTCTGCCACGTCTGCGAGGGCCGTGGGGTCGTTGTGCGCCCCAGGAGGCTGGAAGTAAAAATCCCAGCCGGGGCGCGAGACGGCACACGGGTGCGTCTGGCGGGCGAAGGAAGCGCGGGCATGGGCGGTCCACGAGGCGACCTCTACGTCGTCGTTCGGGTGCGGCCGCATCCGCGCTTCGAGCGCAAGGGCGATGACCTCGTGACGGAAATGCCCGTCCCGCTGGACGATGCGGTCCTCGGCGGCGAAGTAGAGGTGGAAACGATTGCAGGCAAACGGATCGCGCTTAAGGTCGCTCCGTTGACGCAAAATGGGCGGACGATCAGGCTGGCCGGGCTAGGCATGCCGAAGCTGGATGCCAAGGGCAAGGAGAAAGCGCACGGCGATTTGTTGGCGAAGGTTCGCGTCGTGCTGCCGGAGGAGCTCTCGGACGAAGAGCGAGAGCTGTTCGAGAAGCTGCGCGCGGAGCGGAAGAAGACGAAAGAGAAAGTGGCATGACACAGCAGGAACAAGGAGCAAGGAGGCAGGAGCCGGTGGGGAAGGAGGCGATGGACGCCTACTCGCTGGCGGTGTCCACCGCGGCAGAGCGGGTGGGGCCCGCAGTTGTGCGCGTGGAGACGGCCGGAGCCGCCCCGCCGCAAGGTCGCCCAGGAGAGCGACCCGGCCAGGCGGGACCGGCGCGGCCCGACGGACGAGGCGGTCAAGAGGTCCCGAGCGGACAAGGCTCGGGCGTCATCTTCGATTCGGCGGGGCGTGTACTAACGAACGAGCACGTCGTCCGCAGCGGGCGTTCGCTGAAGGTCATCCTGCCGGACGGCAGATCGTTCCCCGCAGCCGTCGAAGGCGCGGACCCGCGGCTCGATATCGCAGTCCTACGGCTTCCGGACGCGAGTCACTCGCTCCCGGTGGCGGAACTACACGGCGGCGCGCTGCGGGTGGGGCAGCTCGTGGTGGCGGTCGGGAACCCGTTCGGGCTCAACTGGACGGTTACTGCCGGCGTCGTCAGCGCGCTGGGGCGCAAGCTTCCCGTCTCGCCGGGCGTGGAGCTGACGGACCTGATCCAGACAGATGTCCCGATCAACCCGGGTAACTCGGGTGGGCCGCTGGTGGACGCACAGGGACGAGTCGTAGGAATTGCCACCGCGATCATGCCGTGGGCGCGCGGGCTTGGGTTTGCCATCCCGGTGAGCACAGTGCTCGGCGCTCTGGCGCGCTTTCGCGAGGCGCGTTCTCACGACGGCCACCGGCTCGGGGTGAGCGGGATGACTTACCTGCTAGACGAACGGATTGCAAAGGAGCATAAGCTTTCGCAAGCGAGTGGCGTGCTGCTGCTCGAGGTGGTCCCCGGTTCGCCGGCGGAACGCGCCATCCTGCGCGTGCAAGACATCATCGTGTCGATCGATGGCACAGCCGTCGGCGCGGCGACGGAGATCAGCGAGCGGCTGACGAAGGCGTCTGCGGACGGG
>Ga0209058_1000292_pt1 | contig 41632 bp, 43 predicted proteins | sample GraSoiAngelo_147_FD_185904 | JGI IMG/M metagenome (GOLD analysis project Ga0209058, IMG submission 185904) | Grasslands soil microbial communities from the Angelo Coastal Reserve, California, USA - 14_1009_05_40cm (SPAdes) (version 2) | ecosystem: Environmental > Terrestrial > Soil > Grasslands ... | reverse complement strand
AACGGCGAGGAAGGCTTTACCGGCTGAAAGCTCCGCTTGGACAGTCCAGCTGACGCGAGCGGAATAGGTTGAGTTGAGATACTTTGTCCCGACAGCGGGCAGCGTCGGTGGGCCGGTGAACTGCCAACCGCTTAGGCCCAGGATACCCATCAGAAGGAATATGGTAGCGACTTTTGCCTTCGGCCCCATAAGCGTGAGATGGACCCCGGACTCGGGCTTTGTTCTGGACGGTGTTACTGGGCTGATTTTCACCTAGTTACAGTAAAATGGTATACCAATCCGGGTCGAACAACTGTAGGTGCTAAGTTTGGGCGGCGGAGCCAGGCACATGCTTCTCTGGTATGTCTGGATACGCCTAGTCGATGGGGCCTGGCACCGACTCGACGACATCGCGCGCCAACTGCATCTACCACAGAACGCGGTTTCTTGGGCGGCTAGGTTCCTCTCAGACAACGGACTGGCCGAGCTGGGAGAAGAGGACGAGATTCGGCTGGGCAAGAAACACGCACGGTTTGAGGAGATTGTCCGAGACCTTCCAACCTTCAGAGGAACCGTGTAGACTCAGCTAACCGTCTCGGACATCCCTTCCCTCTCCCAAGGAAAGGAGCACCTTCGGAAACTAGGCAGTCTTTGCTTGATTCATAAGAAGATGCAAAGATTTCACGAGTTTTCCAAGTTTCGTATTGGCTATAAGTTTCAATGTCGACCCTTGCAGCTAGGCGAGTGGTTCGGGTATTCTCTTGAGGGACCTGACAGGAGATAATAGGACCCAGAGGAAAGCCAGTGTTCCAGCAACAGCAGTAATACCTATTGTCGTTCTTAGCCCGAGGAATTCGCCCATCAATCCGCCCACAAGCCCGCCCACAGGAATGGTTCCCCACACGAGGAATCGCATGCTCGCGTTCATGCGCCCCTGCAACCGAATTGGGACAATTGCCTGGCGTAGGCTTACTTGGTTGATATTGTAGACCACGCTTCCCAAGATGATAAGGAACATACCCAGCATCATCAGTGGAACCCCCGATGTGAGGGGTCCGGCAAAGTAGAACGGGAGACCCCCGAGTCCAGAAAGCGCAATGCTGGCGAGTATCGCCGTTCCAACGCCTAGGCTCTTGGCGGCTCTTCCCGCAAGAAAGACCCCGACTATTCCACCTATGCTTCCAACGCTGAAGATCAGACCCGCGATCACAGGTGCCAAGTCGTTTCCCAGCCCTAAGCCGTCAGGACTGGGTCTCGCAAAGTAGAGTAGAAGAATGGCACCGTAGGCGCTCGAGAAAAAGTTCGAGGTTCCTGTGCAACCGGCTATCGAGCGCAGACGCTTATCTCTCAGCACAACCGTGAGCCCTTCACGAATATCCGATATCACAGAACGCCTTGTCTCCCTGTCCGCGAATGTTTCTTCTTTTCTAATCCAGCCGAGCGAGAGGGCCGATCCGAAGAATGAGAGCGCGTCGAATATGATCGCCAATGGCGCCGTGATTATTGGTATGATTGCTCCGGCGACCGTGGGCCCGACTGCCTGAGAAGTTGATCTGCTGGCTTCCAGCATACTGTTGCCTTGGACGAGTTGTTTGCGGTTGACTAGTGAAGGAAGGTAGGACTGGTAGGAAACGTCGAAGAAGACTTGGAGCACTCCGATTAGGAAGCTCAGTCCATAGAGAAAGGGCAGCCCCACCCGTGTAAGTTGGCCCGTCAGGGCCATGAGAGGAATAGTTGCAAGGAGAGAGCCGCGGAGAATGTTCGAGGAGACCATGATCCTTTGTTTTCGGTGACGGTCGACCCAAACCCCGACTATCAATCCGAACACGAGCCATGGCAGGCTCCCGATGAAGGCCAGAAAGCCCAGTTCCGCGGCGCCTGCGTTGAGGAAAATGATTGCTGTGAACGGCAAGGCTAACCCGGTGAACTGACTGCCGAACTGCGAGATAGTCTCGGAGAGCCAGAGTTTCAGAAAGTTTGGGTGATGCCAGAGGCTCTTCTCAGGAGAGACTTCTACCGAGGCTGTTTGAGGGGGTGTCACAGGGACAGTTGTCTCTTGGGCCTTTCTTAAGCCGGGCGCACTTGCAGCAGTCACGGCTTGTAGTCACCCCATGTGTTTTCAGTTCGCATTGAGTATTCTATGTTGCGGTGATGCATGAGTAATCCGCAAGAATGCACAGCTCAACGCGCCTTTGCGCGGGTTTGACCTATTAAAATCTGTGTTTGAATGAACCCAATGCGTATATAAGCGATCGGGGACCCTTGTGGGTAAGGAACTTGCGGGACATCAAGGTAATTCGGGATCCTAAGGCTATGGATCTCCTTGCCGACCCTACGCGTAGGAAAATAATCGACCTCCTGCGGGCGAAAGAGATGGCTGTCATTCAAATTGCCGAGCATCTTGACAAGACACCCCAGGCAATCTACCACCACATGGGGAAAATGCTCGAGACGGGGCTAATCGAAGTGGCGAAGGAAGAACGAATCGACCATTTCATAGAAACATATTACCGCGCTACGGCGGAATTCTTCATGTTCACTCAAGGCGAGGAGAAGGATGAGGAGGGCGGCAGGCTCCAAGAGGCACGGACGAGAGAGGCGGTCCAAGCACTACCCAGATTGGGCCTCGGACCAGGAATAGACGACAAAACTGTCGCAAAGATAGTCGCTCTAGCCCGGAAAATGGACCAGGCTTGGAAAGGAAAACTGGCACAGGAGGTGTCCGAGAAGGTTGCCGAGATGGAGGACATCGACTACTTCACAAAACAGTTCGTCATTGAATACGCCCAAGTCGCCTCAATGAGCAGCAAGCAGTTCGACGACATGCAACGCCAGCAAAAAGAACTACGTGAATTGCTGGTTACCGGGCTCAAGCGTAAGCCAGAACTCGCGAAACAAAGAGTCCCGTAACTGTCTCTTATCTCCTAACCTCTTCTAGAGGCGGAAGTATCCGTTATAGAGAAGAATGACAGGGCTTCAAGAAATGGCGGCATTCTGTGACAGTTCGACGTTAAGTTACGATAATTTCGTTTTCTGCTTCTATTAGACCAGTGGACTTGATGTCCTCGTTGACTATTCTCTTTCCATCAAACCAGATGAGGTCGGGTTTTTGATGCCCGTTGAGGTCGACATAGACAACTTGAACTCTCTTCGATAAAAGCTCCTTCATTCTCAAGGCAACTTTCGCGTTTTGTTCAGGTACCGCCTTTGAATTCAGCCATACAACGGTCTTCTTAGCCGCAGCGATCTGTCGAGCCCTTGATTCTAGCGACATTGGTCTTCGATATGGCAAGGACCGAAGAATTCCTTCTCTAATCTTCGCTCTGCTCATCAACCCGAGTCTCCATCTCGCTGTCATCTGCCTCCGCTTTATCTCTATGAGTTCGGGATTTTCCGCATAGGCTCGCCTCATTGCCTCGGACTGGCCTGGTCTCTTCATTCCCGGAGGTTTGACCTTATGGTAGCAGGTCTCTGGGTTTTTGCAGGCGTGGCCCTTAATGCCCTTGTTCTAGGGTACTCTTTTGGTTCCTTGCAATGGATTCGTTTTTTCGTACCTTTGCCAGCTACTTCGCTGGCAGCTAGATGGTTCGACAGAGATTCTACATAAGTGCAGATGAGGGGAGCGAACCTGTTGCAGGTAGAGCGGAAGGCTAGGTGAAGACAATAGCCTGACCGGATCAAGACCTGGCCTGGCAGTAAAGAACCTAACTCAATTCGACTCGACTCGATTCAACTGACGCCAAGTCATGACGTATGAATCGCTAGTCCGCCTAGCCCCTGGCATTGTAGACCAAAATGACATTTTTTCCCTGGAATTTGTAGACAGGGTCGACCCAGGCTTTGTGCCGTCCATACCTTTTCAAGGTGGATGCGGTGTGCGTCTTGTCCCCGTCCAGCCTGTAGCCTGTCCAAGTTCCGTCTTGGCTAGAATATTCCGGCGGCAGGTCTGCGCAGTTGTGGACTATGAATGATAGAAGGTAGTTGTTCGACGGAGTCTCCATGTTGCAGACAGTTCCCGAGAAGCTTTCTCGTCGAATCTTCCTCACTCGGACCCAGAACCCATCCTTTGTTCGGATTGCATGGCTGGTCTTATTCGAGTACTTACTTCCATCCATGTGGAATCTTACCTCATACTCTGGCTTGGCGTTGACTCTTCGCCCTTGGATAACTCGCCTTTCCGGCCTGTCGCTTTCGTAGATAGCCGGTAGAACGCCCAGTCGGGAACCGATGAGGAGGACTTGGTATGCGGCCATCTTTGATGAGGTTGAAAGTCTCCAAGTATTCCCTCTCTTGAATCCGTCACCTTTCAGCCACCCCTCGAGGAAGGGCCTGGGGTCACGTTGTTCCAGAATCCACGGTGGGATCTTCTTGTTGAAGGCCCTGCTGCCGAACTCTTTTCTCATAAAATTTGCCAACGCCTCCTTAGAGAACCGGACGAGTAGCCCCGTCGGATGATGGTTTATTGTTCCCTTAACCCCCCAGTGTCTTGCTGCCAAATCGATAATGTGCTGGGCAAGTCCTTCTTCAGCGTGACCTAACGCAAAATAGACTTGATTCCCAATGGGATATCCTTCTGCCATGTAAAGGCCCATGAGATAGAGTAGTTCCGGGTCTCCCTCTCTTCTACCTTCGAATCGCGGAAAGAAAACCCAATCCTTTACTGTCAGCTCTCCAGCGGGCTTCCAAACCACCTTGAGAGACGGTCTGGTCTGGGGATCATACCATTTTGATCTCTGACGGACTGAGCCACAAGCTAGCACCGGGTGCTCAGGAGTCAGTCGAGTCTCGGGAAGCAGGAAAGGCTTCACGACAACAAGCTCGCCAGAATAATCCCTCTCAAAGTACCTCGTAGGAATCTCATAATTTCCATTTGCAGAGACAACCGAATCTAGCTGCTCGCCTATGGTTCCTAGACCAGGGTTCGTGAACACTGGATCTCCCTTCGGAACGCACCAAAAGGTGACGCCTTTGTTCTTGTACTTCTCGTAGACTTCCTTGAAGGTTCCGTAGTCCGGAGTGTTGATCCACCGGTAGTAGTGGTATTTGTACCTGACGCGGATCTTGAACTTGCTATTCTGAGCTCTCTTTGACCGTCTTTTTCTTTTCTTTCTTGACTCCAATTGTGTTTGCTGGCTCATGATGGCTCACCAATGTTTTCTCCCATTCGTGGGCGAGGCGAACGAACACGTCCTTGCTGGCGCACTTCAACCGTTTACTGTGGTACTGGACGAAGCGGAGGAAGCTTTCAATGTCTACATCGTCCTCGAAATCAACTGTCAGGATGTACCTCACGTGAAACCCTCGACTTGGCCTATCCGTCTCGCCGTTTCGGCCATTCTTCCAATGGATGATTAAGCGAATCGAAACCCGACTAGGCTGTCCATAGTACCATCACATTGCCTGTTAATTGGAACACCCTTCGTGGAAAATTCTCGAAGAAAAACCTGAAGGGCCCCTCCCTGTCACGGCGAGGCTTCTAGTCGTGCTAGCTTTCCGACAATTTTTTCTTCGTGGCTGGTTTTTCATGTCTGAGGGGCCCAAGTATCTACAAACATTTCTGGATGAACGTCCAGCCTATCTCGAAGAGCGTTTATATTCGCATCATTCGCGAGCTCGACTCTGTGAGTTTGTAGGGAGGAAAAAGGGCATGGAGCATCGCTTCGGGAATGGACTGGTGAACGAGCTAGTTGTATGAAAGGTTCCACATCGGCACGAAACCTTCTCCCCTCGCTTACACTCTGCCGGCTAAGTTCGACGTTCAAGCCCGTAAGCTCCGACTCGCAGCCATGCTTGTTCACGAGGCTTTCGAGTTCCGTTTCAAGAAAGATGTTGTCCTAAGTCGGCCGTGCATCTACGGAGTCTTCGGCGGAAGATTTGGGGGCTTCAAACCGATCAAGGAAAAGTGCGTTGGCTGCATGAGATGCGTGCAGGAATACCCACACATAATGACTGTGAAACTCTCAGAACCGTACAAACGACTCGGTGACTCGTACTGGACCCCTGACTCAATATTCACAATCCTCTACGAAGCATCTACTGGCAAGATACCGGTTAAGGGAATGGGCTACAAGGGATCGTTCGGGGGCGAAGGGTTCGATGATATGTGGACTGACATGTCGGAAATTGTTCGGCCGACACGTGATGGAGTCTACGGAAGAGAGTACATTTCTACCGTGGTGGACATTGGGCGGAAGCCGCAATCTCTTGAATTCGGAAGAGATAACGTGCTTGGGGCAGTCGAGACGGTTCCGGTCCCGATTCCGATAATCTTTGACCTTCCACTCGGCTCCAACGAGCAAGTCCTCAGGGCGGCCTCATCAGCTGCTGCAGAGCTGAAAACATTCTCCGTCGCCCCTCTAGGAGACTCATCGGGCGAACCCTCAACAAACAACGTTCCGTTTATCAGTGGAAAAAATGATGCAGAGGGTCGCGCTGAATTTCTAAAGAAATCTCGAATCATCGAGTACGACCCGGACAAGCCCGGCCTGCGGAACAAGCTTAGGGAAAAAACACGTTCGGTGGTCTTTGCCGCCCGGCTTCCCCTTGATGATGAAGTCGAAGAAGTGGCCTTGCAGCTTGTGAGAGAAGGCGTCGAGGCGTTGCATGTTTACGCTGATTATCACGGGATGGACTACTCTCGAAGCCCCCGCCACATCGCCAGAGCACTGAAGACACTCCATGGACGTTTGGTTAAGGAGACGGTCCGGGACCAGGTGACAATCATCGCCAGCGGTGGGATAACACTGGCAGAGCATGTTCCAAAGGCGGTCATCTGCGGGGCAGACTTGGTCGCGGTGGACACGAGTCTCCTCGTCGCTTTGCAGGCCGAGTTTCAGGGCGAAACCCGGAGCAGGACGGATTGCAAGCTCAACCCGAGAGCTATCGACCCAGCCTGGGGCTCCCAGAGAATCGTCAACCTGATGGCTTCATGGCACGACCAGCTGGTCGAGATTCTCAGCGCGATGGGAATACGAGACGTGCGCCGGCTTCGAGGAGATGTTGGACGGTCGATGCTGGACTCTGAGCTGAGAGAACAAGCATTCGAGGGAATGCCATGGGCAACAGTATAGAGCTGGTGGTGGAGAAGCACACCAAACGCATCCGCCATGGGCTTGAGGTTCTCCCCACCCTACGTCACGGCGTGCCTCCTGCGCTGGGAAACAAGCGGTGGACCGGCGAATTGATTCTATCCACATACGAGCAGGCCTTGACGGGAGAGTTGCCGAAGAACGGTTTGGAATATTGCGTCGGCAGCTCAGGAGGAGGATTCGACATTCTAGGATGGAGCGAGACAGGGGAACACTCAAAGATTGACGAGGAAAGTATCGACCTATCACTCTCCCTCAACAAGAAAGAAGAAGGCGTACGGCTGCGGGTTCCCCTTCCAATCTATGGCGGCGGAATGTCCTTTGGATCGATTAGCCTCAACTTCATGCTCGCCCGGGCACGGGCCGCAAAGCAACTTGGAACGTACACTTGCACGGGCGAAGGCGGCTATCCGGACCAGCTCGTCCCGTACAAAGACAATGTGATCACGCAGGTCGCAACCGGCATGTTCGGGGTCCGCGAGGAGACCATTCAGTACGCGCCGATTGTCGAGTTCAAGTATGCTCAAGGTGCGAAGCCAGGGCTTGGCGGTCATCTTCTAGCCGACAAAGTGACATCTGAGGTGGCAAAGATGCGGGAGTCTACGATGTTCACCAGCCTCTACTCACCCTTCCCCTTCCACAGCGTCTACTCGGTCGAGGACCACAAGAAACACGTAGACTGGATCAAAACGGTCAATCCGAGAGCGCTGGTCTCTGTGAAAGTCTCGACTCCGACAGACGTGGACATGGTTGCCATTGGTAGCTACTATGCTGGTGCGAATATCATCCACATTGACGGAGGCTACGGCGGGACGGGAGCGGCACCGGAGATTGCGAAGAAAAACATCGCTATGCCTGTGGAGTATGCTATTCCCAAGGTGCACAGGTACCTGGTTTCGGAGGGTGTCCGCGACAAGGTTGTCTTGATGGCTAGTGGCGGTATTCGGACGGCTGATGATGTTGCGAAGGCGATCGCACTCGGTGCTGACGGATGTGTCGTCGCCACCGCTGAGGCTGTGGCTGTTGGCTGCACGCACTGCGGGAATTGCGAACGGGGGCGAGGCTGTCAGGTCGGAATAACAACAACCGACCCAGAACTATCGATGTTTATCGACCCGGCTTGGGGAGAGACGAGGATTGTCAACCTCTTCCACGCTTGGGAAAAACGGCTGCGAAAGGTCCTGGCCCGGTACGGGTTCGGGAGCATTCGAGAGCTGCGGGGGAGAACTGACCTTCTCGTGAGGTACAAGTAGGATTGAGTAGCAAGAACGTCGCCAGGCAAGTGATCGATTCCCGGGCGAGTCTCCCTGTTGTCGATAACTCAGCTGGAAAACTGGAGGCGGAGGGCGGCTGCGGAGTCATCGGCGCCGCCGCAACTGTCCCGTTTGAGGGAAAATATCTCCTCCAGTCACTTGTTCAGATGAAGAACCGGGGAAACGGGAAAGGAGGCGGAATCGCTGCCGTAGGCTTAGACCCCGACCAGTTGGGTGTCTCGAGACACATTCTCGACGAAGACTATCTCATCCAGGTTGCCTACCTAGACCCTTCGGTGCGGAGCCAGGTCGAAGCTGAGTTTATTCATTCCGTTTTCCTTGTTGACAATAGTTCGCGAGTTCCTGCGCTCGCTAACTATCATGACGTTCCCGGGCTTGAAGTAAGTCCCCCTGAGGTGTTCAGATACTTCTGTCGCGTAAGGCCAGATGCGCTAAGCAAGTTCGTCCGTGAGCATCGACTTGAGAGCCTGGACAATGAATCGCTCCACGACGAGTTCGTCTACCAGAACAGCTACCAGCTCAACGTCCGCTTCTACTCCTCTCTCGGCGAGAAGAAAGCATTCGTCCTCTCGCACGGAAAAAACATGATTGTTCTCAAACTTGTCGGATACGGGGACGATGTGGTCCGATACTACAAACTCGAGGATTTCCGGGCCCACATCTGGATCGGGCACCACCGGTACCCGACGAAGGGGCGAGTCTGGCATCCGGGCGGAGCGCACCCGTTTGTCGGATTGCACGAGGCGCTAGTGCACAATGGTGACTTTGCTAACTATCACTCGATAACTGAGTACTTGGCGCAGCGGAATGTTCGCCCGTTGTTTTTGACGGACACGGAGGTTTCCGTGTTGTTGTTTGACCTGTTGGATCGGGTCTACAGGTATCCCTTGGAGTATCTGATTGAGGCGATGGCGCCGACTACTGAGCGGGATTTCGAGATGCTTTCGGAAGAGAAGAGGAAAATCTACAGAGCGATTCAGTCAACCCACATCCACGGGTCTCCCGATGGGCCCTGGTTCTTCATCGTCGCCCGTAATCAGCCTTCGAAGCGTGCTCTCCAGCTGTTGGGCATCACGGACACTTCGATGCTGAGGCCGCAAGTGTTCGCCTTGCAGGAGGGTGCTGTGAAGATTGGTGTGATAGCTTCTGAGAGACAGGCGATCAATGCCATGCTGGCGAGGTTGGCGAACGATGGGAAGATTCCGGCACGGTACGCAGATGTTTACTGGAATGCCCGGGGTGGAAGCTACACGGACGGCGGGGTTTTCATCTTCTCGCTGGAAGATGGTCCCGCTGGGATAGAGCTTGTTTGCAAGGACAAGTTCGGAACCGAAGTTCACTCGCCGCCCGGGCAGAGTTTTCTCGAGTCCGGAGTCGGCTCCATTGCCCTGAATGCGAGTGTCACCCTCCAGCTAAGGAACCTGCGAAACATGCAGGACCCATCGTTAGTCTACGACTATTTGCGTCCTATTATCCGGGATGGAGGGCAGGGCTTCACCGCCGGGGTTGTGGAGGAACTGGAGGGTCTCGCCCGAGCAGACGGGGAGAATTTCCCGTTTGTCATCGACTCGCTAACACTGCTCTACGATAGAATCTACGATACCGGGTCGAAGAAGCGGAGTGCACTGTTGCACTTGTACACGGACGCGTTGAACAGGACCTTCTCCTCGATTCCCCTGCTGACGAGAGGACTCCCGTTCACTCGGGTCGACTGGGCCTACAAGAACAATCTGACAACGCCGAGCCAACCCGGCCAGGCCCTGGTGGTCGACTCATTGGACTTCCCTGTCGAGGGAGATGATAGCCTGGCGAGATACGTAGCCCGTGCATATGCCCAGAGATGGAAGAGACTCCTTCTCTACAATATTCGCGGGCACCGCTTCATCGCCAACGGCCTGGGCCCGAAGACGAACGATTTGCGAATCGATTGTTACGGAGACGTCGGAGACTACGTTGCGTCCGGTATCGATGGAGCCGAAGTGAACATTCACGGTGCAGCGCAGGACCAGGCAGCTCAGATCATGAAGTATGGGAGGCTGGTGGTTCATGGTGATGTTGGCCAGGCGTTCATGTACGCAGCGAAGGGCGGGCACGTCTATGTTCTCGGGAACACGGCTGGGCGGCCCTTGATTAATGCTGTTGGGAAGCCGAAGGTCGTGATAAACGGAACTTGTCTTGACTATCTTGCTGAATCGTTCATGGCTGGGGATCCTTACAATGGTGGAGGGTTTGTGATTGTCAACGGGCTTAGGCCGACTCATGATGGGAGGTTCGTTGAACAGGCGACTCCATACCCGGGAAGCAATCTGTTCTCGCTCGCGTCCGGCGGAGCCATTTTCATTCGGGACCCGCATGGGAGACTGACGAGCGACCAGTTGAACGGGGGACGCTTGGCAGAGTTTACGGAGAGGGACTGGCAGCTCATACTGCCTGAGCTTCAGGAAAACGAGCGACTGTTCGGAATATCCGTAGAGAAAGACCTTCTTACAGTGAAGGGCGAACCCTTACCGTATTCAAGGGTCTACCGAAAAGTAGAACCGATTCTGCTACAAGAATTAACCTGAACACTCTAAAGGATTTTCAACATCTCAGGTTCGAATGATTGTAGGAGCCTGACGAGCCACTCGTACTCCTTCTTCTTGCCAATCCTGACTTCCACAATCTCCCCTGAGGCCGATATGATTTTGAGATATCCGGTGCGAAAGGGTGCCTGGAGGGTTCTTCATACACTCCTGCCCCGACACCAAATCGACCGATCGAAAGCTGAAGGGGACTGTAGGATCCTCCAAGATATCTTTCCTCCTCTTGCATTCCTGTTTAGACGTAGATGTTTGGTTTGCCGGTGAGGTGGTCTACGTCGAAGCCTATTCGTCCAACCAGGTACCTGAACACGTCTCTTCCCACTTCGGTGGCCCTGGAAGGGTCCACCTCGTCCTTTCGGAACTTTGACAAGAGGGTCACTGAGATATCGGTCAAGGCAGCTATCAGCGTAACTACTTCCTCCACCGAGATCTGTTTTCGGTCTTGGAACACGTCTTTCTTGATGAAATCTAGCACCATCGTGGCGTACTTTACCATTCCATCAGACCCCTCCTCCATGTCGTGAAGGACCCTGTCTGAATCTGTCAAGGCTGCCTTACCAGTGTTAGGCTTTCTAATAAGACACGCTTTGGCTTGGTGGTGGTATGCGAGAGGCTAGCCGGGTTGCCTGGCTGATCTTAACGTTGAGCCTTTTGCTTGGTAGCTGGATGGTCTTCGACGGGACGAGAAAACTAGTTACTGGCCTCTAGACTGGCGAGGACACCGTTGGAATAGGGCCTTGGGCCGGCTTCGTGTCTATTCTAGGAATAGATCCTGCTGACATGGGAATAATCTTCGTCCTGCTCGGGACAGCTTGGATTGTAAATGGGGTGATCGTTGTAATTGGCGGCCCGTGGAGGTACGAACGGGTTATCGCCGCGTCTCTTCTCACACTATTCTACCTCGTGCCCGGGACACTGGTCAGCGTTGCAACCCTCGTATTGACGGCAAAAGAGCGGCATCGTTCAGCGGTCGGTACGAGTTGACGGAGTGGGAGAAGACTTTGCAACACGGAGACTTGTCCTTGCGAACGATTTTGAGACTTGGCCGCAGCGAGCACGTCCTGGCTTTGGTCCTAGCTTCGCTAGCAAACAGTCTGTTGTTGTTCAATCGGGCGTCTTTAGCGTCGAGAGCTGGGTCAAGTGTAGGTGTAGATGTTCTCGCGTCCGCGCTTGTTCAGGAGGGACTGTTGGCGATTCTCGTGTTGGGAATTGTCGTCTCAAGCCTTTCCAAGTTTGGTTGGCGGTGGCAGTATGTTCTCGCCTGCTTCTTGTTCACTGGATACGGTGGCCTTCAGATGGCCGGGACCTTCGTCTCCATGCTTGAGCTAGTTCCTGCCCTCCAATCGAAAGGAATAGGGCCTCAGGACTATCTTGGATCTTCCTACATGATCGCCCTAGGCTCTGCAGTCTGCTATCTTCTCTCAATCTTGCTTCTTAGACGGGCTTATGGAAGACTTCTTAGGGTGAAAACTGCAGCGCAAGCTATCCCTGCGGAATTTCTCTGACGCGCTCTATGCGACTTTCGCGTAAGAGTCGATGATAGCAGTGATGTATTTGACGCCGAGTATGAAATCTTCAGTTGTCGTGTACTCGTTGGGGGCGTGGGCGTGTGAGTAGGCGGAGGGCGGTCCGCTTCCCGTCCAGATGGAGTCAAGACCTAGACGTTTTGTGAAGAGATAGTCTGGTCCGGAAGCTGGGTTTCGCGGGAGAATCACCGGTGTCGAGCCATAGGCGATTCTGCTCGCTCTGACAGCTGCTTTCGAGATGGGTGCGCTTGGTGAGGTGCGTGAGGGCTCCAAGAATCCTAATGGTTTGACCTGAATATCGTCGAATCCATGAGTGTGCAAGTGTTCCTTCAACAGCTGGAGTTGTTTTCTAGGGTTCTGATTATAGACAAGTCGGAAGTCTATCTTCATCATCGCGCTTCCAGGCAGAACGGTCTTGGAGCCGGGTCCTATGTAGCCTGTTTTGAACCCGCAGATTGTGCATGTTGGCTCCATCAAGTACCGTTTGAGTGCTTCGCGGTTGTTGTTGGCTTTGAGGAACTTCTTGATTCCCCACTCTTTGAGATAATTCTCGCCTCGGAACGGAATCTTGCCCACGAGCCTTGATTGGGCAGGTGTGAAAGCTTCGACATCATCATACCAACCTCTTATGAGAATCTTATCGTCGGGGCTTTTCATCGTGTTGAGAGCCCAGACCAAGCGCCAGGCAGCGTTCGGAACTAGCGGTGCATAGGAGGAGTGCAGGTCATCTCGGGCCTTTTTGCATCGCAGTTCGACATAGAGCAAGCCTTTGACCCCGAGACTGATCTTAGCCCGGCCAGTCTCATCAAAATCTCCGTCGTAGCAGACGACACTGTCAGCCTTGAGTCGCTCCTTGTTCTCTTTTATGAATCGTGGGAGGTGTGGACTGCCAATCTCCTCTTCTCCCTCAACGATGAACTTTAGGTTGAGGGGTGGCTTGCCGCTAGTCTTGAGGTAGCTTTCAGCGGCTTTGATGAAGCTGACCACGTTGTTCTTGCTGTCCGCGGCTCCGCGGGCGATGATCTTCTTGCCCTGGACTCTTGCCTCGAAGGGTCCTGAGACCCATTCCTCCAAAGGCTCGGGCGGCTGAACGTCATAGTGGCCATAGATGAGAAGGGTCTTGGCCGCGTCTTTGGCTTTCACTTCACCATAAACGACTGGGTTGCCGTCTTTCTCGGGCAAAATCTTGGTCTGGATACCAGAAGCATCCATTTCCTTCTTGACGATTCTAGCGCAGTCCTCGATTCCCTTGCCCTGGGCAGATATGCTCGGCTGACGGAGAAGGGTGCGAAAGTCCCGGATTAGAGTCTCCTTGTTATCATCGATGTAGTCTAGTGCTTGTTTTAGGCTCGTCTTTGTTCACGTTGCGAGCATCTTGGTTCGGGTTTTTGTTAATAGAACCTTCGGAAAACGCCCTGAACTGCCGCTTCAATGAAGCTGACGAGGGCCCAAGTGAATTCCTGGCGTCTATCGAGACACCACCTTGCAGAACGCGTACCCAGGGCGCAGTTGCCCAAATTGGTCTCAGAGGTTTGCGGGGTCCAGGCCCAAGTATTGTCGGGGGGCCGCCTTGTCCATAGGGGCAAGGGTCAGTAGTATCAAGATGGAGGATGTTCAAGATGCTCTCTGGATGCAGCGCACCATTGTGAAGACTTGGTGTATGCGTGGTACTCTGCACTTGCTAGCTTCCTCGGACCTGCCTCTCTATGTGGCCGCGTCGAAGAGCAGGTTAGGATACAGGGATGACAAACTGTTCAAGCAGTACGGAATAAGCGGGAACGAAATAGAACGGATAACCGCAGGTATCCACAAGGCTCTCGATGGTTGCTGCCTGACCCGCGAGGAACTGGCGAGCAAATTGGCGAGGCAGATCAAGCTCAACCCTAAGACCCGGAGAGTGCTCGTTTCGGGCTGGGGGAGCCTGCTCCAGCCGGCTGCTCTGCAAGGAGTCCTCTGCTTTGGACCCAGCCAGGGCCCTAAGGTTACTTTCGTCCGGGCTGACCAGTGGCTCGGGAAAGGGGTGGACCCGCGCGAGAACAGTGAGGAAGCTCTGAAGACCCTGCTCCGACGTTTTCTAGCCGCGTATGGCCCGATTACATACCAGGAGTTTGGACACTGGTGGGGTGGGCCGCCGCAAATGGCACAGGAATTGATGAGCTCCATCTCGGAGGAACTTGACCAAGTAGAGTTCGAAGGACATCGGGCTTGGGTCAGGAAGGCCGATGCTGAACAAATCTTGAGGACTCCACTCACGCAATCAATACGACTTCTGCCCAGCTGGGACTGCTACGTGATGTTCTACCATCCTCGAGGGTTTCTTGTCCCTTGGAACTTTCGGCCCGGAGTCTTTCGGCAGCTTCAAGGCAATGCACCAGTGCTCCTCTTGGACGGAGCGGTTGCTGGGGTGTGGGAACGGCGTCAGAAGGGACGTCAAATCGAATTGAGAGTTGAACCATTCGTGAGGCTCAATTTAAGTGATCAGAATCGTGTCAATGAAGAAGCAATAGGCCTTGGTGAGTTTCTAGGGGCCCCTGTCGAGGTCACCTTCACGAAAGTAGCTTCACCTCAGTGACACGGCTAAGGGTTTTTTACACGTCGTTTTGTCTTGATGTTCTCGAAGAGTTTCAGGTCCACTTTCTCTAGCCTGGCGCAGCCAGTGGTGCGACTTTTGCGTGCTTCAGCAGGACAGCCCTCCCCCAGCCGCGGTGGGCGAACTCCTCCAAGGACGGCAGCTTGCCGATCTCGAACCACTTCGCCTCGGTGACTCCCTCCCCTTTCGACACGTTCATTGTTGTGGGGAATGCTAGGTAGTCGAAGCTCAAGTGCCATGTCTTGGCATCTCCTATGAACGATTCAACGTCTACGAGTTTCAAGGTTGCATCCTCAATTCCTACCTGCTCCTTTAGGAGTCGTCTCGCCGCGACCTCTGGATGCTCGACGTGTCGAAGCTCGTCGTTGGGCAGAAACCATCCGGGCTGGTTATCATACTGTGAAGTATCAGAATATTTCACCAGCAGCGCTGAGCTATGGTGCAAGACGGCTACGTGAGCCACAAGAGTATGTTCTCGACAGCTCAATACGGGTCTGTCCGGACGACGTCTGACCCCCGGAATATAGACTATTTGGAGAGGGCTCGGTCAGAGAGGTCAGTGGACTAGACAATGGTCCTCGATGACTGGACCCCGCCCTCCTCGGCGATCGGAAGAAGCCTGAAGGGGATCATTTTCGACCTAGACGGAACGCTCCTCAGCACATTACCCCTCATAATCCATTGTTTCAACGAGGTCTACAGTAGATATCTCGACAAAACCTTGAGCCCGGAGAAAATCATTGCTAGCTTCGGCCCAACAGCACGCGATCTGATCCGCATCCAAGGACGCAATCTTTCCAAGGATCAACTCCAACGGGCCGTCGACGATTATTACGAGTGCTACCGCGAAAACGCATCTAGTAAGGTTCTCATCTTTCCCGGTATCCCGGAATTGCTTGAGAAGCTGCACCGGTCAGGCCGACGACTGGCTGTGGTCACAGGGGTGGAAAGGGTCTTGATGGAATACACATTGACGAAGTTTGGCTTGAGCGGAATGTTCGAAGCAATGGTTGGCGGAGACGATGTTAGGAATCCGAAGCCTGACCCTGAGGGTGTCAAGCTCGCGCTTGAAAGAATGGGGTTAACCTCTAGGGAGTCTATCTTCATCGGGGATTCTCCCGCCGACATTCTCGCCGGAAAGGCCGCGAAGGTTCTGACAGCTGCTGCCCTCTGGAGTCCAGAGGGAAAAGCAGACCCGACTGAAGCAGGACCCGATTACAAGTTCAGAAGCGTTCAGGAGCTTTCCACATTTCTAATGCCATCAGAGAAGAAAGAGGAGCCGGGCTTCTATTTCGCGAAAGACCTAGGATAAGGTCAGACGGGCTAAATCCAGACATTCTTCACTCGTTTTTCTGTCCGTTTCTTGACGAATCCGGACAGCGCAGCTGCAGGTATCAAGATCATGGCGAGTCTCAGAATGAAGTCCTGACCGTTGACTGGTGTTGGCGAGGTTGATGTGGGAGGCTGGGCAGGCTGACTTGACAGGGTGGCGGGGTTCCTCTCCCCATCTGTGCTTCCGATGAGAGGAGTTTCCACATTACTGTTAGCGGCTGGCGAGAGTAGTGCCGGAAGAGCGAGGAGCGCGATCCCCACAACCGCCCAGAGGGTAATATGCAATGCTAGCCTAGGCTTGGTTCCCAGTCTCATTCTTCTTCCCACTCTCCTTTAGTGCCCGTTCCTTGCTAGATCTCTGTGCTCCGTGTAAGATAATGCCACTGGTAAGAACGGCTTGTTCAACCATCAGAACGGCCTCATCCTCCACACTCTCAACGTCTCATTCCACGAGACCCCCGCAGCAGTTACGCCGAAGACGAGTGCCATGATGTTGTGGACGGACAGGTTCGGAGGGTAGAGGAACGGGTAGAGGACCAGCATCACTGTGAACATGGTGGAATAGAAAAAATAACGTGGCAACAGGAAGCCTAGAAGGCCTACGAAGTTCTTCAGGACCCCAACCTTGACTTGGCTGACCAGCCGGTAGTCTCCAGTTACTCCTTTGTCCAACAGGCCGAGTGTTCTGAGTTTCTCCAAGTGGTGGAGGGCAACGCTGGGACTGCTAAGACCAAGTTCGCGTTGAATCGGTCTTACGCCTATTCCCTCCTTCTTGTTCGAGCCGAGAATGTGCCAGTAAATCCTCAACGTGAGTCCTTTCAGTTCAGACTCGACGACCCTCTCTCTGTCTTCTTCCAAGCGAGAATCATATTGACGTTCGGGTCTCTGTCCAGTTCAAGCTTGCTGTGTTCTACTCTCCGTACGCCCCGTTCTAAACACTGGGATTATGCCTCGCCAAGAGGGTAGTCTAGGCTGTGAGGTAGAATGGATTCAGCACACAAAGCCCTCGCGGTTGCCCTAATAGTCCTTGGAATCGCCGTTCCGCTCTCTTTCGTCCCAACCGCTTCCGCTCATCAGATGAGCCACTTCAGCTCCTATTCGGACTTGGTCAGTTTTGTCCAATCCAAGCCTTCCTTATGCGACGCCTCCGATGGAGGCCTGATCGCTCTTCCCGGCACTACGCGTGGGCCAGTTCCATCCAATCTTGGATCAGTAACCGCCTCTAGCAACCCAGGTCTGGATTATTCAGGGACAAATGTGCAAGTCCAAGGAGTGGATGAGCTCGATACCGTGAAGACTGATGGACATTATATCTACACGATAACAAACAACACACTCGTCATCGTAAAGGCATACCCCGCTACGGCGGCGAGCGTGGTTTCCACAATTACACCGAATGGAACAATAACCGGAGTCTTTGTCTCCGGAGACAAGCTGATCCTCATCGGTGGAACGCCCAATTATTGGCCGATCTCGACCATGGGTGTTAGCAGAGCCGTGATGCCGTACTGGTATAGTGCTCAGACACGCCTTTGGGTCTACGACATATCCGACCGATCCAGCCCAGCGCTCCTATTCTCTCTTCAAGAGAGAGGAGGCTATGTTGGCTCGCGTCTCATTGCCAGTTCAGTCTATCTCATAACTACGGAGAACATCATCATGAGTAATAGTACACTGGAATTGCCTTCTCGGACAGTAAATAGCCAGGTCCAGGCTACTTCTCCAATGCAAATCTATCATTCGGACGTGCGAGACTACTCATACAGCTTCACCACGGTCACTCGCGTAGACTTCGCCGGTTCCATTGGCCTGAGCTCTCAGACGTTTCTGATCAGCGCAAGCAGCACTATCTATGTGTCAACCGCCAACATTTACCTCACATCGACCATATGGAATTGTCAACAGGAGACCGCGATCCACCGTGTAGGTATCAGTAAGGGAGAAGTCAGTTACGAGGCCACTGGCACAGTCCTCGGCGGAGTCATGAACCAGTTCAGCATGGATGAGTACAACGGATACCTCCGCGTCGCTACGACCAGTTGGCCGTTTGTCCGGCCGCTGATGATGGGGGTGAGCACGACGTCATCTTCGCTAGCCCCAGCTCCAACTCCTGCTCCAGGAACTCCCGTACCAATAACGCGTCCGGCCCCTACTTCTCAAGGTCCGACGACGAACATCTACGTGCTAGACATGAGTCTTCAAGAGGTCGGAAGGCTTGAGAGGCTCGCGCCGGGCGAACAGTTCCATTCTGCTCGGTTCATGGGAGACCGTGGATACTTGGTCACTTTCAAGAAGACAGACCCTCTATTCGTAATCGACCTGCGTAACCCACACGCTCCCAAGGTTCTGGGTGAACTCTACGCTCCAGGCTACTCTGACTACCTTCAACCCTACGATGAAACTCACCTGATAGGCATTGGAAAGAACGCCACCGACTCGGCTAGCGGAACCTTCGCCTGGTACCAGGGAGTCAAAGTGTCGCTGTTCGACGTCAGCGATCCCACAAAGCCGGTCGAAGTGTCAAACTATGTAATCGGGGATAGAGGAACTCAGTCACCAGCCCTAAGTGACAGTCACGCCGTACTGTTCGACCACGACCGCAATCTCCTGGTGGTACCTGTCGAAGTGGGCCAATTACAGGTGGGCACGACAATCCCCTCTGCATGGGGAACACTTGTCTGGCAAGGAGCCTACGTGTTCAATCTCAGCCCGGAAGGAGGCATCGTCTTCAAAGGCGGAGTCACCCACCTTCAGAAGGGGGAGACGCCCAGCTACTCGAACTATGGCCGCTTCGTTGAGAGATCCCTCTTCATCAACGAAGTTCTCTACACAGTATCATCCGCGATGATCAAGATGAACAACCTAGGAGACCTATCGGAAATAGGCTCGGTACGTCTGTAGAGAAAGCTAACCGAAATATTTCCTATAGGCCTCTTCCAGTTCCTTCTTCGCGGGGCTTCCTCGAGTCTCCGCCTTCGTAGCTTTCAACGCCCCAGCCATGTTTGCATACTTCAAGGCCTCAGAATCGTTCTTGCCGAGTATCTTCTGGGCCGCGAAAGCTCCCACAAAGGCATCCCCGGACCCTGTAGTGTTGACAACGGTCTTCCCCAGCTTGTCAACGGATACACTGTCGATCTTGGACATCTTTCCCCTTTCGTAGAAGGCGACACCTTTCGCCCCCAGGGTCACTATGACTTTGGCTCTCGGAGCTGCCTTTGCTAGTCTGGCGAGGGAATTCTCCAGTCCTCGTTTGCCTGCGAACCTCGCCGCCTCGTGTTCGTTGACTGCAAGATAGTCCAGATCGCCCATTTCTTTTTCGAATTCTTTGACTCCGAACCTTGTCAGGACCCCTGGGTGCCACAAGACCGTTTTACGAAGTCTCCGAGCCTCCGCCAACATCTTTCCAGCCAGTCTCCTGGGAGGGTCTATCACCACCATCATGGAGCTGCTTCCAAGAATCGATTGCACAGCTGGACTCATGATGTGCTCCAGTGCTAGCCTGGCGTTGGCGCCGAAATGGGTCTCTATGATGTTGCTTCCGTTCTGTTCTATTGAAATGTAGGCTTGTCCCGACTCAATTCTGTCCAACACTTGGACAGCCGCAGTGTTCACGCCCTCCTCTCTCAGAATCGAAATCTGCTTGCGTCCTACGTCATCTTTGCCAACACAACCCATGAGGGCCACTCGGTCGGGTCCCAGGATCCGCGCGGCCGCAACCGAGACGTTTCCGCCCTTACCTCCAGGAACTCTTTCAATTCTCTCAACAACGACCTCTTCCCCCCGTCGTGGCAGGCGTTTAACGAACAAGTTGACGTCCCAGTTGAGGGCCCCGGTTACGACGAGTTCTGAAGGCATAGTCTGAATCCGCAACCCGTCATGTCTTAATGAAGGTTCGAAGAAGTCACTCTGTCGATGCTCCTCTTCAGCCTGGCGTGGATGAAACCCAGGAGCAGGCTCATGCAAGACAGAAGCTTCTTTCTTGGACGATAGGTCGTCAACGGAGGGGTAAAGATGGTCTCGTGGGTCGAGCTTTTACTCATTGCCATTGCGCCTAGCGTTTTTTTCCTGTGGTTCTTTCGCCACAAGGACAGGTACGAGCCCGAGCCGATATGGTTCATGTTCAAAGTCTTCTTCCTAGGCGCCCTGTCAATTATTCCAGCGGTGATAGTGGAGGTTGTTGCCGATCCAATATTCCAACCTGCCTCGGGCTTGTTTGAAGCTGTGCTGTTCTTCTTCATCATCGTGGGCCCTATAGAGGAATTTGGCAAGTTCGGAGCCGTGAGGCTGAGAGCCTACAACTCTCGCGGATTCGACGAGCCTATGGACGGAATAGTACTAGGGGTTTCAGCAGCCCTCGGGTTTGCAACGGTCGAGAACATCGTGGCCGTTTTCAGTGCACCCACGCCGGAGAGCCAGCTGTTCACAGGCATTCTGAGAGCCTTCGTGAGCGTTCCGGGACATGCCTTCTGGGGCGCGATAACCGGCTTCTACCTCGGCCAAGCGAAATATCTCAAGAAGCCTCGCCTCGCTTTCGTAGGTCTCGGGATTGCTGCTTTGCTGCACGGTGCGTTCGACTCTACCGCCTCCGTGTTCGATGTGCTTGCCGGAAACAGCGTCTCAGTCGCACTATTCGGCCTACTGGTTCTAGCTGGAGTTGTATGGGTAACCTACCGGAAAATAGTTAGACCAGAAATATCCGAAGCAGAGGGAGAATCACCATTCAAGAGACCTACCCCCTCCACGACCTAGAGACTGGGTTCGTAGCGTCGAGGGCTAGCTTTGGCCCTTCAGCGCTCTTGCTATCACTGGTGCGACGGAGACCTTGCTCACCGGGCTTGGTATTGTGTCCGTTCCGATGACCTTGAGGACGCCTGCTGCCTTCATGCGTTTCAAAGCTCCCTCTCTCAGGACCGGGTGAGTGCATAGCACAAAGACTCGCCGAGCCCCTCTCCTCTTACAGGCCTTTGAAGCCTCAGCGATTGTTTCTCCGGTACTGATTATGTCGTCGGCAAAGACAACATCCATTCCCTTCAAGTCCGCGGAACCAGCTTCCACTTTGACCTTCGAAGCAGTCTGTCCTTCCTTTCTGACTCTCGTCTTATGGAAGACAACGTGATCCGAGTCCAATTCCTTCGCGACAAGTGCGGCCCATTGGTCTGCTTCCTCATCTGGCGCAACAACAATCGGGTTCCGGGGTTTCAGATTTTCACGGGCGTACTGGCCGAGTAGTGGCATTGCCGAGAGGTTGCGCGCGGGGATCTTGAAGACCTTCGAAACATCCCCAAGTCTGTGCAGATGGCAGTCGATAGCCAGGAACGAGGTCGTCCCGGCAGCTTCGAAGAGCCGGGCAACTGACGATGAAGTGACCGCTTCTCCTGAATAGAATCGCGAGTCCTGCCTAGCGTAAGCCAAGTATGGTGCAACTCCAGTAATAGTGCGCGCCCCCAGGTCACGTAGAGTGTCGACTATGAGAAGGTACTCGAAAATGTACGGGTCAGGATTTCGATAAAGCGACTGGATAACCACAACATCTTGTCCCTTGACGTCCTCGTGAATGCGGATATACGTCTCACCGTCCGGGAACTTCTTAATCTCCCGCCGTCCAGGCTCAACCCCAACCTCCTTGGCGACCCTGTCTGCCAGCTGTTCTGACGCCGAGCCCCCTAGTATTATCATGAGTGATGATCAGAGTCTGCAATCTGAAGGTAATAAGAGTAGAGAAGAAACGAGGCTGCATTCGTCATTAGCGGGTGGGGCCTCAAAGGGCCTCGTGTAAACGCACATTCTCCGATAGGAAGTTAAGCACCCGGTAGACAGTGCTTGCAATGAGGTGTCCCCCCATTACGGACTGAATGGAACGATTTACAGTGGCCTGTGCGAATCGCTCTCTTAGCAGGGCTCACGGGAGCAGCTGTGTCTCTGACGTTACCGTTCCTCTATGGGTGGAGCCTTTTGGAAACGCCGATAGACCCAACCTCGTACGCTGCTTTTTTCCTACCGTTCCCGACTCTGTTGATGGTCTCGGCACTTCTGCTCCTCTTTAGAAGAATGAGTTTGGAAACGCGAGGGATTCTAGGTTTTATCGTGTTCGTTCTATCAATCATAACACCCGTCTCTCCCTATATCGTCATCATATTGCTATCCGTAATACTTCGGCATCCATACACAAGCTAAGGTTACCTTCCCCAGCTGGTGTTCGGCCAGGTTCTAATAGTTCGTACCTAGCCCTACCGCACATGTCGTTACTTGGCTTGTCAGGGCTTGACAGAAAATCCTGGCTCCAAGCTTTCAAGTCATCAGCTCGCATCATCGCCCTGGGACTGGTAGGCATCATTCTGGCATGGGCCATTCTACGTGTCGCTTCCCCCGTAACAGATCACGACGTGGCTCTCGCTCTCTACAACACAGGCGCCAGCGAGACTGTTGCACGTGTTTGGTGGGTCATCGTTTCGGTCGGCGACCTCATCTGGGTCCCGCTAATCTTCTGGCTCTATGTGTTCCGAAACAACAAACACGAGTGGACTACCGCAGTGGTCTTGGCGGTGGCGATGGTAGCGGCCATGGCCGCAACCGACATCTTGAAGCTGGCTTTTCACCTTCCTCGCCCGTTCACTCAATACCCCTTGGAATTCACAGCTCGCCTGGAGCAACCGACAAACTACGCTTACCCTTCCGGTCACACGACGAACGCGTTCACACTGGTGGCGGTCATCTGGAATAGGTACAAACCTTGGCGCATACCCTTTCTAGCTCTCGGACTGGGGACCGGAATCGGGATGGTTGTTCTCGCTCTCCATTTTCCCAGCGATGTTGTCGGAGGCGCCTTCCTGGGCGTGCTGTCAGCAAGTTTCGCCATTAGCATTGGCAAGCTTCGCTCGGGAGATGCGGCTGTCACTCCGTAACCCCTATTACAGTTACATGCCCTATTCCCAGCGGCACGGTGCCTCTTCCCCTTGAAAGGAACTTCTTTGAAGACCAGCCCGGGCGACCATCGACAAGAAATCTTACAGCCCACGGGCATAGCACTCCTTGACAAGATAACAGGCGGAGGTTTCCCCCGCCCGGCAGCAATCTCGCTGATGGGTCCTATCGGCAGCGGAAAATCCACACTCATCCGAGAACTCGTCGCCAACTTCCTCCGCCAGGGCTGCCACGTTCTCTACTACTGCATAGACGACCCAGCCGATATTGTCAGGCTTGGACTCGAAGACCATCACATTGCAGTCGAGAAAATCGAGGCTGAGGGGCGGCTGGAGTTTGTAGACATGTTCTCCCTAGGCGCGCAGAAGCTAGCAGAGTCGCTTCCCGAGATGGACCCGGGAGAGATATTGGAGGAGACGATGAGGTTTCAGGACCTCCTCAACCATGGGCGAAAGTTCGCCCTGAAGCCGACAGAGCAAAGCAAGATTCTCGTAATGGACTCTATCACACCGTTCTTTCTCCTCACCGAGGCAAAGAGGGTCTTCCAGTATGTTCAGGTGATGCGGTTCGCAACCAGAATCGCCAGAGCGGTCACGCTCGCCTCTCTGCACACTGAGGTGGTCGATGTTTCTATTGAGAACGCTACGGCCAACTTGGCGGACGGAGTGGTCGAGATGAGAAAGCGAACAGGAGAAGTTCTACTGAAGGGAGGGACCTTGAAGGTTCTGAGAATGGGACGAAACGTTACACCCTCCAGAGGATACTACTATCAAATTACAAACCAGGGGATCGTCTTCTCAAACACGCCCTTGATCTAGAATTGAGTTCAGCCTCAGAATACTTTAACAATCCACGAACCATAATCAGCAAACTGTCCATTGTCTTCAGTCGCGCCGAAGTTGAGAATAGGATGTAGCGGCTGGTCTTACCAGGACTGGGTTGGCCCATTTTACCCGAAGGATGCTAAGCCCGGCGACTATCTCCATCTCTACTCAAGCATTTTCGACGCTGTCGAAATTGACTCCACCTACTACCGGACACCGTCGTCGGTAATGGTCGCGAACTGGCGAAAGAATACTCCTCAAGGCTTCACCTTCACGGCGAAGTTTCCAAAGAAGATAACTCACGAGAAGAAGCTGCGCGAGGCCACGCAGCAGCTCGAGTGGTACTACAAGGCGGTCTCTCAGTTACGGGAGAAGCTCGGTCCATTACTCATTCAGATGCCGCCCTCGTTCAACTACAAGAAAGACCGAGAGGCCTTGGAACAGTTCCTCGGCCAAATAGACACAAAATATCAGCACGCCATAGAATTGCGCAACAAGTCTTGGTTCAAACCTGAAGTCTACAAGATGCTCGAAAAGGCACATGTCAGCCTAGTCTGGTCTGAGAACCAGTACGCCTCCACCCCTCCAGAAGCCACCTCTGACACAGCCTACCTCCGAATGGTTGGAGACAGATCTATCACCAACTTCGGGGGCACCCAGCGAGACCAGGGCGAAGTGATGCGTAAATGGTATGACGCGCTTGAGGAAAAGTCTCGCTTGTTCAAGCAGGGCTTCATCTTCTTCAACAACCACTTCGCAGGCTTCGGACCAGGCTCGGTGAACGAGTTCCGACGACTCGCAGGACTCGCAGAGCTGGACTGGAAGAAAATGCCGGTTGAGCACGGTCCTTTACAAAGCAGTATGGCAGAATTCCAGAAGTAGAAATCACGGGAGACTAGGTGAACAGTTTCTCCTGCCCGTATTTGGTAGGCGTCCATCTGCCCTCCCTTCCGGTCTGGACTACGTGGACAATCTTCTGCTGTAGCATTAGTTTGAGATGGTAGCTGACACACGCCGGGCCCAGTTTTGACTTCTCGCTAATCTCCGAGATTCTGGTTCTGCCCTGTTCCATAGTCTCTAGTATCTTCGTTCTGGAGGTGAGTCCGCGGCTGACGTTTCTCATCCCGGTCATGTAGGCCCGCGGATGGTATGCTGGGCTCAAGCCAGCCTCATCTAGGCATAGTCGCCGACTAACAGCTTTTGCTGCTCCCTATCCTCGACCATTGGCCGGAACGTTTCCGATAATTCGACTTTGATCAGCTCTAGCCGTTGCGTGTAGTAAGGCCCAACATTGTACCTCTGAACCATTTCAGACGCCACGCTGAGATACTTCTCAACCCCGTTCTTGAAGACCGTCGCCGTCAGCTTTCCACCGCACCTCCGACACTTCCCACCCAGTGGCACGCGGCGTGGTTTCGCCCCGCATTTCACACAGCGGGACCGTTGGGAGGTATACGTTCGAAGATTGCCAACAAGGTCGCGGAGAATATGTGTCGAGAGAACCTTTCTCGCAACCTCGGCACCTCTCACCGCCACCGTAATATCTGCTAGGTTGAGCTGGGCAGTCACTTTCTCCAGCATGGTAGGAAGTTCTTTGTAGGAACTAGTCAGTCTTCCCCTGTCAATATCCTCCGTCGGGTGTGTGAACCCGATTCTCCAACTGTCGGTTGGTGACTCAAGACTCCGGTTGAGTGTTGGAATTAGGCTCTCAATCTCCTTCGGGTCTGCGCCTTCAAGGCTCTTCCGGTAGAACTCCAGGGGAAGTTCATTCTCGGTTTCAATGTTGAAGGCCTGTCGGGCAACCTCGACCGGGTTCAGCAGTGGCGCTAGCAATAATGGCGCGTCCATCAAGCCTCCAATTCTGTCAGGAAGGTACTCCCGGGAGAAGTTCAACAACACGTCGATGAGGAGAGACACGGAGTCCTCGTCTCCGTCGCAGTCTCTCCTCTTTGCAGCATGCCATAAGGGATGCGCGTAGCAAACGCTCGCCTTTGTGAAACCAACTATACGGCCGATAACGCCGACTGAGGTGTGCGGGGATAAACCTACCACGAGATGACCGATGAGGTCTTCCCGGGTCTTTGCCATGTAGAACCTGTCTAGTGCATAATGAAACTGCAGGAGGTCGTCGAGGAACTTCGAAACCTTGAGCATATACTCGCCACAGTTTTCTGTGACCACCAGGTCCTGTATTTCCATCTGGCACAGTTGCTCCGGGCTTGACAATGATTTTCCTTCCATGTCATGTTCGTAGCCGAGATTGCGAGCCTTTTCGAGCGAAAGTCCAATTTCTCCTGGCCGGAAGTGTGTGAGGACAGCATTAGACGCGTCATAACGCAAGGTCCCGTCTTTGAAGACAGAGACGTCCCATTTTGCCCTGAGAATCCCTTTCTCTATCGGCTCAGGAGTTTTGGTCTTGTTGATCAAGCCCTTCACTCCCTTGACCAATTCAATCGGTGCGGACAGTCCGAGTCGTCGTGAGGTCTCTCCGAGCATTTGGTGAAGGTCCACGTCTGCGGGACGGTAGCAGACTGCTTCAACATTGCACGAGGGGCATTTGCCCTGAACCGACTGGCCGCACCGTAGGCAATGGAATCGGAGAACCGTCCCGCCGCCGCAGTTCCGGCACTTGAGCCGGGGCTCCCATCTGTCACAGACTGTGCAGATCCTGTCGACAAGCTCAAGGTTTGAGAGGGATTTCTTGGAAGCTTCGACAATGTCCCTGCGTGCGCCTCCGAGTTGCCCGGTGGGAAAGAGGGCGTGGACACGGGGGGTCATCGCCCGCTCTTTCGCCTTCTCCGGCCTGCCCATCCTCCCGCCCACGTAGGAGCGGGTTTTTCTCTCGATCGGGAAACCTGCGAGAGCGCTCAACGTCGCCATAACGTCCTCGGACTCGTGATCGGAACGGTCTGCCTCAGTGCCAAGGACTGCTCTGAGAACCGTAGTCTCGACCTCGCCGATCTCCATCATCTCACCTACCACGCGGAGAGGGAGGCAGAGCTTCTCCAGTATCGACTCGACGTGCTGGTCTCTCGGCACAAGCAGCTTGGACGCGTCAGCCAGGGCCAGTTGCTCTCTCAGATGCCTCTGGAGGAACCAGAGTTCGTCCAGAGTTATTCTTTCCCAGAACCAGGAAAAGCGAGGGTGCAACGGTGTCTTTGTCGCCTTTGCAATTTCAATGGCCTCGTGAACTATTGGTTTTACCAGAAGCGGTGTCTCCAGCAGTTCGCTGAAACGGTCTACACTGAGGGACAATGTGGTCTCGGCAGCACTGTCCGACGTTTTCAGCTTCTCCAATACTAGCTGTGCCCACCATTCTTCCACGAAGCCTGACGGGGTCAGCGGCTTGTTGTTCTCGAGAAACTCCCCAAAGCCGACCAGCATATCTCCCAGAAACAATATCTTCGCGATTTTCGGTACGAGTGTCCTCGCCTCGTGAGGGCTCTCAGTCCTGACAATCGACCCATCTTGGAGTTTCACCACCGGGGGCTCGATAGAGTCAACCGCTGTGATGACTCCGGCCTTACCAGGCCGTTCTAGTTTCATCTGGACGCCTATTGCAGGGAATCCTCCAAGGATCTCCATTGTGCTGGGGTGAAGTCCAATCGATGCGAGGCCTGTGTTTCGAGCCCGGCCGTATCTGATACGGAAGCCTCCCGGTTCGCCAGGGAAGGCGAAGATTGGCCGTCCCCCGACAACGTCTTCCATGAACATGAACTCTTTCACTTCCTCGGCGTCTGTGGGCTCGGCCTTCAACGCGCGCAGCCAGTCCCAGCCCTGCAAGCCGAGCCGGTCTATTATTCGCAAGACCTTCTGAGCTCGCCCTAAGAGCCCGTCGTTAACCACTCTCAAGGCTCCACCTCGGACCCGGTTAGTCTCCACCCGAGCAAGGTTCCGGTTGACAGCTACCTCAACAGGGTCGGTTTCGACCCCGTTCGGCTCTATGGGAAGGTGAAGGACAGCGTCTCGGAGAACATCATCGCTGTTTCGGTACTGGAAACGGTTCACCATACGCTCGTACATGCGCAACTCTTCGACAAATCGTCGTGCTTCCTGTTCGGTTCCCCGGTAAGGCTGAAGGTTGAGCTTCCGCCGAATATGGTCCGCGACGATGAGCGTTAGGCCCATCTCCGTCCCTCCAGCAGCCCTCATCGGACCCGCAAAGTAGACCGCCAAGTGCCGGGTCCTATCCTCGTTCGCCCGAATCACGACCCGGTGTATTCCCTGAATAGGTGCGACGGTCACCGCCTCGTCCAGAACTGCTAACGCTGTTCGGAGCGCCTGGGTGGCCGCTTCTCCTTCCTCGAGTGTTCCAAAACGGTCGAGAACAATCTCTTCCGCTACTTTGAGAGCGGTTTCTTCTCGTGATATCTGCTTCCGCAGCTCGCGGATCCTCTCTGCAACCCCGACCGGTCCGACAGCTTTCTCAACTCTCTCTGCGAGGTCGTATGTGGTTTCAGATTCGACCTTCCACGACGGGTCCATGCCCTTCGAGCGAGCTTGGGAGGCTATCTCGTACTGGTGGTTGTATTCGTCGCGGAGTTTCCTAGCGTAGACGTGGTTTGGCCGGTTTTCGAGTGGGTCCACAGAATGTCTAGCCTGCCCAGCAGGAATGAACAGGTGTAATAGGTTATTGCCTAGGTCAGCGTTGAGACTAACGAAACTATTCGTCCCCATCAAACGTTTCTGAAACTCGCGAGAACAGCACGACGCTCGGGAATTCCCGGCACTTTTGTGCACACTGAACTCGATGCTGCAGGATCGCTGGAAGGCGACATGTCCTTTAATCCGATGCTAGTCCTAGAAGTTCAGGAGGTCGAGAGGGCCTTCCGTGCTGAGGTCAGACGGTCTTGGTTCACGTTTCGTGATTCTCTTAGCGCGACTAAGACTGACGGAAAGCTCTGGCTACCAGCCTCGATTATGTTCGAAGAAGGTCGGGTTAGGGTATCTACTTCAGAAGGAGAGATGGTGCTTCGACCGCGACGCCTTGCGTGGGCGGGACCAGGCAAACTTCTGGTTTCTGGCCTGGGCTCGGACGGTCATGTTCGGAGAAGCATACTACGATTCACAACAACTGACGAGGCCAACGAAGCAGTGTCCGAGCTCAAAAACTTGGGCATATTGGGGCTCGAGCCAGTTTCTCAGGGAGAGGAGATACGATGCCTAGTCAGAATCGCCGTACCGAAAGAATTACTCTGGGTCATTGCTGCCTTATTTCTTCCTTATCTGATTCTGCTCGGGTTTTTCCTAATAGTCGGAGCAGTTCCCTATGTCGGCCCGGTCCTTCTGGTCGTGACCATCGCGTTTGTGCTAAGCAGAAGGTTTTGGCTCTTCCGGCTTGTGGAGAGAATGCTCAAGTCCAGGAATCCCCTATTCTTCAGAACTGTCAAAGGCAGCCTCAAAGTCGAGGAGCAAAGACTAGTGCTGAAACCCTACTACTATCCTGGTTCGATGCTTCCCACCCTCATCCAGTGGAGGAGTCCGAGTATTTTCCTTCTCAAGATTGAGAGAACAGAATTCGAGCTCACGTTTTCAACATCAGAAGATGCAGCGAAAGCTGTGGTCCTAGTAAAGACCAATTTTCCTCAGGTCCAAGAAACATGGACGATCAATTCCTAGGGTCTCGGTAACCAGTCTGGTGAGAAAGAATGTCAAAGACTCCTCGAATAATTCTTCATTGCGATGTTGACGCTTTCTATCCTGCGTGCGAAATCCAGCGAGACCCGTCGCTGGCTGGCAAGCCGTTGATTGTCGGCGCGGACCCGAAGGGAGGTAAGGGACGTGGAGTCGTTACGTCCTGCTCATACGAGGCGAGGAAGTTCGGGGTCCGCTCAGGCATGCCCATATCGCGCGCCTACCAGCTCTGCTCTCCTCCGGCGGGCATCTACGTCCTGCCCGACTTCAAACTCTACGGGGAGACCTCGGGTAGGATTATGGAGGTTTTCCGAGAGTTCGCGGACAAGTTCGAGCAGACAAGCATCGACGAAGCTTTCCTCGATATCAGCCAAAGATGTTCTGACTACGATCAGGCCCGCGAACTCGCTGTGAAGATGAAGACCGCGGTAAAGAGTCGTGAAGGGCTCACCGTCAGTGTGGGAGTCGCGCCGAACAAGTCGATTGCGAAGATGGCGAGTGACATGCGGAAGCCAGATGGGCTAACGGTTGTTCGTCCCGAGGAGGTCGCGTCGTTTCTAGAACCTCTGCCGGTCAGCAAGATTAGCGGAGTGGGAACCAAGACCGGGAAATTCCTGACCGATATGGAAATCGAGACTGTCGGCCAGTTGAGCAAGATTCCGGCCAAGAAGCTGAACGAGTGGTTCGGTAAGGGAGGTGTTTGGTTGTGGGCTATTGCAAACGGACTTGAAGAGTCTCCGGTCGAGGAGAGGCCCCTCAGAAAGTCCATCAGCGTGGAGCAGACTTTCGAGCATGACGTCCGAAACCGGGCCGTAGTAAGGGAGGCACTGGGGGCTCTCACAGAGGAGGTTCATGAGCGCCTGCTCGGGGAAAGTCTCCTGTTCCGAACTGTTGGAATCAAGGTTCGGTTCGAGGGATTCGTCACCTTCACCCGGGAGAAGAGTCACACTGGCTATGTTGACGACCGGGATGTAGTTCGCGAGTACGTTAAGACCCTCTTTCGAGAGTTTGAAAGTGACAAACGGAGAGTACGGCTGGTCGGTGTTCGTCTATCAGACTTGAAGCCTGCCCAGGGAAAACAGGTAAAACTCGGATAGTTCCTTCCTCGAAGGAGCCCCCTCTCGACTTTTCCAGAACGAAGGATTCGAGACTGTTCCTGCTTTCGGAAGAAGCAACGTTCTGATGCGTCGGATGCTTTGAGCGTGGCTGTTGGGGGAGAATTTCTATCGTGGCCTGTTCAAGAAAGTGTGGGAAGCGGGTCTAGGCCCGCTTCGAGACCAGGGAGGTGATCGGAGTCTGTGCAAGGACTTCGTCGAGACGCTCAAAGGATTCATTGATTCCGACTTCCATGCCTGATTGGACCATTCCGTCGCGGTCAGCGACTGACTGGAAGATGGATTGAATAGTCAGCTTGCTTCTTCCGCCAGGCAGTTCTTCGAATCTTGCAGTCTCGAGGCTCACGTGTCCCTTTTCTGGTAGCCCCTCGAATTCAAAGGTGTCAATGAGTCGCTCTGGTGGGAAGACTTCATGGTTCACTCCGTGAAACGCGTATTCGTTGCCTTTCTCGTCCGTGTGGATGTATCGCCACATACCTCCACTCCTGGGTTCGAACCTTTCTAGCCTCATTTTCATCCCTCTTGGTCCGAGCCATTGCACGTAGAGCTTTGGATCCGTGAACGCCTTGAATACGAAATCTCGAGGCGCGTCAAACTCTCGTGTTATGAAGAACTCCTGCTTCCCTGGTTCTACCGTAACCTTGGTTTTGTTTCTTGCCATTCAATCACCTCCTCTTGAGCATCCTTCGCTTCTCAGTTTGCAGCACTTTGTCCAGTCTCTCAAAGCGTTCGTTCCAATGCTCTGTCAGTTGCTTAGCCCAGTCCTCTATGTCATGGATTGTGTCTGGGTTCAGGCTATAGATGCGCTTCTGAGCGCTCTTCTTTATGTGGACTAGTTCCGCTTCCCGTAGGACTTTTAGATGCTGTGAGATCGCTGGGTGGCTGACGCTGAAATTATCGCAGATGTCGGTTGCCGTCATTTGACCGCTCGTGGCGAGGAGTTCCACAATGCTGCGTCTTGTGAGGTCGGCGAGTGCGTTGAACAACTGCTGGCTCGCAGTGCTATCTTGTCTCTGGGTGGACAATTCGTTAAGCGCCTATCTAATTAAGTGTAAACTTAATAAGGGTTGCGTTGCCCGCCTTAACTCACAGGCTTAAATCCGGGTTGGAAAAATCCAGAGAGGCGCGTGAGTGGGGCCTCCCACCCGTTGCGCCAAAAGAAACCCCGGAGTCGGGAGGCAAACAGTGGAAACACCAAATTTCAAGAGAACAGCGCTTAGCACCCGCGAACTTACATTATCAGCAGCTCTGGCCGCAGCTTTCGTCGTATCCACATTCTTCCCCGTAGACGCCTTCATAGGCGGAGCAGGCATCATAACTTTCGAAATAGTCCTTGTTCCAGTAATTGCATTCACGCTGAGACCTGTTCCAGCTGCTGTCACGATCTTAATCGGGAGCCTTGGAATGGCATTTCTCCAGAGGGGCATAACCCCGGTCTTCGGATTCCTAGGAATACTGGTTCCTGTTGTAGCGACTGTCTTGGGCAGCGTTGGCTTCCACTACCGATTCGGACCTATAATTCCGTGGGCCTACGTCTTAGCCGGGGCCGTCTACTACCTGGGTTACTCGCGGGGCGGGACAACGTTCTGGCTCATACCCTACATCATCGTCGTCATCTCACTGCCCGTAGCCTTTTCCTTGAAAGAAAGTCGCTCAATCGCACTTCTGGCTCTCTACACCACGATGGCTGAACAAGTGTCTCTGAACATTCTCAGTATTGGTGCGCTTGGCTTGGTTGACGGTATTTGGGCGATCATAACCCCGTTTATGCTTCTGGAGCGAACTGTCGCGACGGTAGGAGGCTACGTCATTATCGTTGGCCTTAAAAGAGGACTCGGAGCAAGATTGCCGACCCAAGAGTACGTGAGGAGGTGAATGAAGGAATTGTGTGTGACACCTACCGTGAAGTGTTGGCACTGCGGGGAATGGTTTGTCAAGAAGGGTGACAGGGGAGAATTCGAGGACTGCCCATTCTGCGGCAAAGGCTTCGAGCAGTTGACACCTGAGGCTCAGCGCGCGGTCAAAGCCACGCTAGCGCCATTCTTCGAGGTTCCCAAGCTCAAGCAAGCACCACTAGCAGCGTAAGCGTGTGCTTGGCTACTAGGTGACCGGCCCGACAACGGGCCCAACTATCTTGTTTTTTGCTCGAAATTGGAATGTTCTCATCTAGTTCTCGAGCTTCGTCGCTAACCCTTTCCACACATGGGGAATGAGTAGCACGGAAAGCTTTGGGTCCTGGGCGACATCTTCCACGAACCGGCGGGTCTTCTCCGGAGCGTTCCCTGGAGGAAATTGACGCTTCCATTCTGCAAGATAACGACCTCCAAGCACAGCGTATTCCAGAGGGAACCAGTTGGCGAATTGTATCAGCCCACCGATCCTCAAGATTCTGATTAGATCACCGTAGTGTCTCGGCCTTTCGCCGAACGTTGCGTCTTCGAAGATGAAATCGTAAGGCCCCTTCAACTTGGAGAGAACCGAAACAGCATCACCTCTCAAGACTCGGACCCTGTTGTGGACACGTGCTGATTTGAAGTTCCGAAGGGCTAGCTTCGAATGTAGAGGGTCTCGTTCTATCGTGTCAACTCTTCCACCTAGCGGCACAGCTCTAGCAAGCCAGATGGCGCTGTAGCCAAGGCCGCAACCCACTTCCAGAACTCTTCTCGCCCTTGTGGCCCTTACGAGCACGTCGAGCATTCTGCCAGTGGCAGGGTCTGATGGATGAACATCGCATCCGTGCGTTTTTCGATGCTTGTCAGACTCTCTTCTAACACGTGCAAGAATCGGGTCTTCTCGCGCTATTTTCGATGCGTAGGCCGCTAACTTCACCTCGCGGCTATGCATGAGACCCCAGTTTGTCCCTACTTGCTCATAAGACTGGAAGTGGATAGGGACTGTTCAGGTGAAGACGGGCCGAAAATCCAATTAGGCCGAAACACAAGTCATGTGGCCATGAGGCTCCGTAAGCTATCCTACGTGACCCTCTGGGCTGTTCACTTCGACGCAGTCAAGAAGCTGTACAAGGACACTCTCGGTCTTCCCGTTGCGGAAGAGAATGAGAACTTCATCATGTTCGAAACGGAAGGCTCCAGGCTAGCATTCCATAGGATCAAGAAGGCCGCCCCTCTGGACCGGTTAACCGTGGAACTGCACTTGGAAGTTCGCGATGTGGATGAGGTGTTCGATTCACTGCAAAGGAAGGGTGTGAAGTTCCAAGACAAACCCGCCAACAGGCCTTGGGGAACTCGGTCAGCGGGCCTCGTCGACCCCGAAGGCTACCAACTGGAACTAGTGGGACCCTTGAAGCCCGGAGATCCTGTCAAGGGCGATTAGTCCTAAGACTTCTATCTCTTCTTAGATTTCTTCCTAACTGCGGACCCGGGCAGCGATGGAGAAAACGGAAACTCATAGGGCATTGTAACAGCGGCGGAGGGTGGAGACCCGCGAACACTAGAGGTCGCATGCGGTCGAGTATGCTCAGGCGAAAAGACCTCAACCATGCCCGGATGAACAACCTCGACCCTATACCCATCCAGTCCTCTATGATGGAGATACTTGTGAAGCAGAAGTTTCGCTTCCCTAGCGCTCATATCGAACTGTAGCCGGCTGCCCTGGGCGCGGACACTTGTCTTGACTTTGGACTTTACAAACTCTGCAACATCACGCATCTGATCTTGAACGTTCTTGAGTTCGACCGTGAGCAGTACCCATCGCCCAACCTTTCTTTCTTCCCCTTCCCGGTTTAAGGGTGCAGCATAGAGAAGTCATCCAGCGTCGCTAGATTGAACTATTTTTTCGAAGAAAAGTCGGCCTGGCTTTTAGCGACCTGAGAAGGGGAGGTTTGGAGCGTTGCCAGACACGTATGCTTAGGACCAAGGTCTTCGCCATCTCGGGTCTCATGCCTCACCGCCTACCCCCTATTTCTTGGAGGAGGGGTTGCGGCGTATCAAAGAACCGTCTGGCTGCTTCAGACAGGCATCCTTTCTCTCGGTCTAGGAATGTTTTTCAGGCTAATCGGAAAAAAAGACAGGCACGCTGTGTTAGCCAAGCTATACGATGTGGAGGCCTGAAGACACTCGGGTCGCCAAGTACACGTTCACAGCAAAAGGAAGCGATACTGTTCCAATGCTTGCGGCTTTTGTCCGGCACCGCGCCAAGCACTATTCTGGCGAAGGCCAGGCTGCAAAACAATCCTTGTGGCCACCAGAGTTGCGAATGTCAGAGGCAGGCAGGGTAACGCTTCTCATCTTCCTGAGTCTGCAAGTAGTGGCCTTCCATGTTTCAGCGACTGGCCACATCGACCCAGGGGCGCCCCACCCCAGTTCCAAGCCCGTGATAACGCAGGCGCAACGGGACGGTCAACAAACCGGCCCGAACATGCAAAGCCGGTCCATGCCAACAAGGTCCAAACACGGCACCACACTTTCCGTGCATGACGTAGGAGTCGTGGAGGAGGCAATTCCTAAGACTGCGAACGTTGGGGATACGGTTATGGTGAACTCCACTGTCGTGAACTATGGAACCGGGACAGAGCATGCCATAGTCCAGCTAATTGTCAACGGAACACTCACTGAGCTAGACTCGATCGTGACGATCGGGTCCCACTCAGCGGTCGTTTCTACGATCCATTGGAACACCACCGACTATTCACACGGAACCTACGGCTTGGTGGTGAAGGTGCTTCCGGTTCAAGGGGAACAGATCCTCACCAATAATATTCTACCGCCAGTCTTCATGACTCTCAACCCTCGGCCTGCCTCAACTCCCTCTTCGCCGGTTGCGCCTGTCAACCGTTTCTCGCGGGAAATGCTGCTCGCAATCGTGATCATAGAGACACTGGTCTTGTCTCTGTTCGTTGTTGGGAGAAGGCTGACTGCCAACTCCTTTCTCAGCAGGCTTAGACGGCTCACTGGCTGTTCAATATGAGTCTCGCAACCACATGATTGGATACGGCGGAGCTTGCGGAAGGTTTTCTGTGAAACCCTCGGGACATCGCTAGAGCTCCCTGATGTCCCGGAACGGATTGTGAGCTTCAGCCCAGCGGTAACTGAGACCCTTTTCCTTCTAGGCGCTGGAGAGGCCGTCGTCGGGGTCTCAGCGTTCTGTCACAGGCCTGGCGAAGCTCAAAAGAAACGGGTCTTGGGAAGCTACAACACAGTAGACAAGAACCTGCTCCGCCAGGTCAACCCCGAACTCGTCTTCACCACAACAGGGTACCAGCGAGCGTTCGCTCAGCAAATGAGCACCGAATTTCCGGTCTACGCCGTCGAACTACCTGTGAGCATCAGCGGGATTATTGACACGGTCGTAAAGGTGGGACTCCTCTCAAACAGAATCGGCCAGGCCAACACGCTCGCCCGGAAACTGGTTGAAACACTAGCGAAGCCACGGCCCATCAAACGGAAACTGAAGGTCTATGTGGAGATTGACTTCGGCCAGCCAGTCACTTTCGGAGCATACAGCTACATCACAGACGCTCTCAGGCTCCTAGGGGCAGGGGCGGTCTACGGAGACGAGCCGAGCGAGTGGTTGAGCCCCGACTTGGAAGCGGTACGAGGTGCAGACCCGGACGTCATAATCTACGAGGCCAAGATGTTCAAACCATTCCAACAAGGCGATTTGACCAAACTCATCCGCAAACGAGGATGGGAATCAACCAAAGCAGTGAGGACAAATCAGGTGTTCCTCACGCCCGGTCCGTTGGACTTTCTAGCTCACCACGGCCCGAGCTTCATCACCTCGGTTCTGCCATGGATCAAGAAAAATCTTGACTCAACATCAGGCTTGCACGTCTTAGCTTGACGAGGCGTGATTTGGAATGATCGCGAGGGACGTTGCCTGAGGATTGACTGTCGCCAATTGATTGCCCGCGTATGGAGGAGTGGGAGAAGTAGAAGGTACATGAGGGAATGGTTTCTCTTGTGTCTCGGATGAAGCCTCTCTCAGGCTTAGTTCCAACGTCTCGATCTTGTGTCTCAACCGGCCTTGACTCTTCCACAAGCCTATCGCCGCTGCGGATCCGATGAGCCCTAATGAGACGCCAATGGCCGTAGTCCATAATGTGATCCGAGAAAAGACCAGGTCGTTCAGAAGGTTGCGAAAGGTCGCAGCATACTTGTACTCGACGTACAGCCAGGAGCCTAAGAGCAAGATCGCAAAGCCTTCAAGGACTATTAGCGCTTTTAACGACCCGGGGGTGAAGGGTCTCAATGATAGACTCCTAGACATTGCTGACAAGCACGAGTGTAGCAGGTGCGCTGGGGGAATTTGTGCGAGTCGTACCCCTGGTTTTGGTCAGCGGGTGTCTACTCACCGGGGAGCAATTCCCCAGCGATTTAAGCGGCTTTAAGAAGGCTGAAACGCCGAATTTCGACCGGCGGGGGTTCCCGAGACCCAACGCGAACGCTCTATGGGCGGGACTCAGGTCAAAGGGGCAGGGCCGTCTTTTATCAGACGGTGCTTGACTTAAGATCCGGCACAGGAGAAATCCTGTGGCGAAGGCCTTCGTGGGTTCGAATCCCACCCCCCGCACCATTCTTCTCACTGACTCTTTCCAGTTAATTCGACGTGTCTCTTGCCTTTCGTTAGTCTTGAAACCCACACGACCCCTCCGATCTCCATTTTCATCAAGCTAGAGTTGAGCTCTCGAAAGCTAACCTCGCCAAAATTCGAGTTGAGCTCCTTCAGCAAATCAAGATCGTTGAGCGCTCCTTTCTTTTCCAGAATCTCGATGATGGCTAGGGACATGGGCCTCGGACTCCATATCTTGCCCAACGCTGGTCACCAGCAGAGCTTTACCCGACGCCGTCTATGTTACGGCGACCGGGGCTCTTTCTTTCTTGAACCTCTTGCGGAAGCCCTGGTACCAGTTATCCATGTCAGGAGTCACTGATGGCTTGATGCGTTCCAAGGCATCACGGAAGTCTTCGATCGTGACACTCTTCGCTTCAATGTCCCGCCTTAATGAGATGAGGCCTGCCTCCCTGCAAACAGCTTCTAGGTCTGCTCCCGAGTAGCCTGCGGCTTGCCTGGTAATCTGGTCCAGGTCAACATCGTGGACCAAGGGCATGTTTCGAGTGTGGATCCTGAGTATCTGAAGACGGGTGTCGTGGTCTGGTGCCGGCACATAAATGAGTCTGTCGAACCTGCCGGGTCGTAGGATAGCTGGGTCGATTATGTCTGGCCGGTTGCTGGCGCCTATGACGACCACGTTGACCAGTGACTCGATGCCATCCATCTCAGTGAGCAACTGGCTTATCACGCGCTCTGAGGCGCCACTGTCACCGAGGCCCATTCCTCTCCTGGGGGCAACCGAGTCCAGTTCGTCGAAGAAGACAATGGACGGGGCCGCTGTACGACCTTTTCTGAAGACCTCGCGGATAGCCTTCTCTGATTCTCCGACCCACTTGCTGAAGAGCTCAGGACCCTTTATGGAAATGAAGTTAGCTTCACTCTCAGTGGCAACAGCTCTCGCCAGCATAGTCTTACCGCATCCCGGCGGCCCGAAGAGTAGAATGCCCTTTGGCGGCCTGATTCCAACTCGCGTGAAAACCTCGGGCTTCTTCAGGGGCCATTCGACAGCTTCTTGAAGCTCCTGTTTGACATCCGTCAGTCCGCCGACGTCAGCCCAGTTGACCGAAGGCACTTCGATGTAGACCTCCCGCATGGCGGTGGGTGTTATTTCCCGGTAGGCGTTCGTAAAATCGCCCAAATTTACCTCCATCTTCTCAAGGATGGCACCGGGGATTCTTTCCTCCTTCAGGTTAATCTCTGGAAGGTAGCGTCGCAGTGCTTTCATCGCGGCCTCTCTGCAGAGTGCTGAGATATCGGCGCCGGTGTAGCCGTGGCAAATCTCCGACAAACGGTGAAGGTTCACATCCGAGGTTAATGGCATTGCTCGCGTGTGAATCTGCAGAACCTCGTGCCTGCCCACTTTGTCAGGGACTCCGATCTCTATTTCCCGGTCGAACCGTCCCGGGCGTCGGAGCGCCGGGTCGATGGCGTTGGGCCTGTTGGTAGCACCTATCACGATTATGTTTCCCCTGGCGCCCATGCCATCCATTAGGGAGAGCAGTTGCGCCACAACTCTACGTTCCACTTCGCCCGTCACCTCTTCTCTCTTGGGAGCGATGGCGTCCATCTCGTCGATGAATATGATGCTGGGAGCCATCTCCTGAGCTTTCTGAAAGATCTCCCTTAGCCGGGCTTCTGACTCTCCGTAATACTTGGACATGATTTCTGGGCCGGAGATGACGTAGAAGTTGGCATCTGACTCATTGGCAACGGCCTTCGCCACCAGCGTTTTGCCGCAGCCCGGCGGTCCGTACAGGAAGACTCCTTTGGGAGGCTCGATGCCCAGCCGTTGAAAGAGTTCTGGGTGTCGGAGGGGAAGTTCCACCATTTCTCTGATTCTTTGAATCTCGCCATGGAGTCCGCCTATGTCTTCATAGGTTACGATAGGTAAGCCCTTCTTCTCCGGGGTAGGCTCACTCATCACTTGGACAATGGTCGACTCTGCGATCTTGACGAGACCGTGGGGGCGAATCCGGGTTGCCATAAGTGGAACAGAGCTGCCGAATATGTTGAGCAGGGTCAAGTCGCCCTCGACAAAGGGTAGGTCCATGAATCGACGCTTGACAAAGGCCACGAACTCCTCGTCCACGCTAAGACGAACATCGGTCGGTGCAAAGACGATTGTCTGGGAGTCTTTTACCTCCGCCTTCTTGACGGTAATATACTCGTTCAGGGCCACCCCTGCGTTCCGCCGGAGAAGCCCGTCCATCCGGACGATCTCTTGACCCTGGTCTTCGGCGTAAGCCGGCCAAGCAATAGCAACCGTCGTTCGTTTTCCGTGTACTTCTATGAAATCGCCGGCGGTTATGCCGAGTTTCTGCATCGTCTCGTTATCGATGCGGACTTTGCCATGGCCAACATCTCGCTGCTTAGCATCGTCGACCCTCAGTTGTACATCTCTAGCCGCCATATTACGGTTCAACTCCATGCAATCATGATGGGAAGGGAGAATTGAGGAGAAGACGTGCGATTAATGCCCCAGATACTCCCAACCTTGTGTTTCATCCGTCCTATTTCACCTCAGCGTTCCGGATGCGGCTTGCTGATCAGCGGAGCCAACCTCCATAGTTCCAATTTCTCCGGAGAATCGACACTGACGATTCCCAGTACGAAGGCGTCTTAAGCAAGGTTGAAAGACTTGGGTTAGGTGAAAAAGTAGATGCCGACGAAGAAGAAAGGAAAGAAGAAATCTTCAAAGAAAGGCAGCATGTAGCGAGCGAATTCAGGCAAGGCTTGGTGGAGGCCAAAGCCGGAATACGGGTCTTCGGGAAACAAAATGCCCGGGCATTCGAAACCGGAAGGCGATTAAAACTCGCCAACGATGACTGTTATGGAAGCCAGGAGAGGTTAGACGAGATTGCCCTGTTCAGAATGGCCGGTAAACGAGGAGTCGATAAGGGGGACAATAGATTGGTGAACAGCCTAAATGAGTACTAACGGGTCAATAGTACAATTCGACTTTGGAAATCTTGCTATTTGGGGGCTACCTTGCCTATGAAAAGGCAGAGGCCCAGAGGTTTGAAGAATGAGTCAGTACTATTTGACCCGTGGCACGTTTCGCTCCTGTTTTAGGTGATCGGGGACGAAATGCAAGAACCTGGAGTTGTACATTTAGGCTTGGTCGAGGGGTTCTCGTAGGGCCAGAGGAAAATCCTGAATGAAGAAGGTTTCGGAAGCTACTGAAGATGGCAGAGGTGTTTCCGGTGCCCCTTCGCCGATGAGAGCAACGGGCTCAGTTGCGTAAGTGAAATCCTCCGACCGGGAATCTTTTCTTCCTATTAGCACACCATTCACAGTCACACGTACAGCGTTCATTGTGAGCCCCGATTGTGATCGCAACGCGACTCGTACCTTTACCAACTTTCGTCCCGATCCTTCTGTCATGTTCAAAAGGACATTTCGACATCCAGTTTCCTCCATCCTTTGCGCTATCTTGAACTTACCACTCATGAGGGCTTGAAAGCAGCTTTATGTGCGAGGTTGATGATTTGTCCAGAGGTCGGACTCCCAACTATGCAACTAACCTTCGTCTCTTCGTCTCTTCCACACACAGATTACTCTTGTTCGAGGAAACGACCAAGACAAGAATGCGCAGGCTTCGCAAGTCTAGCACTTGTTTGAGTTCGTAGCACGAAATTGAGAGCCAAGTATTCGAGAATCCTTCCTGCCCACCCGACTTGCACGCGTCGCTATCTTTAAAGCAGGACGGGGTGGGTTCCCGCCGTCCTTTCTTATGAGTGAAGAGCGCTTCATGCCAGATGCGACTACAATTGGCATGGTTTCCAAAGATGGAGTTCTACTGGCCTCTGAACGTCGGTATGCGTATGGGACCTTCATCATGAGTAAGGGCGCGAAGAAGGTCTTCAGTATTACGGACAACATTGGCGTCGCCTGCGCGGGCATTGTGGGTGATATGCAGGTCCTGACCAGGGAAGCTCGGGCCTACATGAAAATCTACTAGTACGAAAGGGATAGGCCGGGGACTGTGAAGAACACGGCCAAGCTCATCGCCAATCTGCTCTCTAGCCGTCGCATGTTTCCCTACCTTGCCGAGACGATTATCGCTGGTACGAGCGACGGAAAACCCGAGCTCTACGTGTTAGACCCTATAGGATCTATTCTCTCGGACAAGTACGCGGCAGTAGGAACAGGGGCCCCAATCGCGATAGGTGTTCTGGAATCAGAATACGATGA
>Ga0209058_1000291_pt1 | contig 41638 bp, 39 predicted proteins | sample GraSoiAngelo_147_FD_185904 | JGI IMG/M metagenome (GOLD analysis project Ga0209058, IMG submission 185904) | Grasslands soil microbial communities from the Angelo Coastal Reserve, California, USA - 14_1009_05_40cm (SPAdes) (version 2) | ecosystem: Environmental > Terrestrial > Soil > Grasslands ... | reverse complement strand
AGTGAAGTATCCGAAGCAGCCCCGCGTCCGCGCTCCCCCTGAGGAAGCTCTCCGGGTCCGTCGCCGGGATCGCGATGCCCGTCTGCTTGCGCCCACGCTGCGCAGTGGCGGCCATGTACTGCTCCAGTGAGCCGCCGGCCCACTCGCCGGCGTCGTCCTTCATCTGCCGCACGATTTCTTCCCACGTGCCGACGTACGTGACGCCGCCGAGCGTGCTCACGCGGTGGATCTCGCTGTGGACGAGGTGCCCTCCGCCCCCTAGCCCGGAGCGGGTGCGCATCCCCGGCAGCTCGGTGAGCAGCGTGCCGAACAGCTCGAGCTGCCGCGGATCCCGCACGCGGCCGTCCGGCCCCATCGCCTCGATTTCGGCGAGCAGCAGGTCGTCGGGCGCCGCGTCGCCGGCGAGGTCGTCCAGCCGCCGGTGCCAAGGCGCCAGCTCGGGGTCACCGTCGGGCAGCCGGTAGACGCTCTTCTTCAGCTCGATCAGGCGCCAGATCGCGAGGCCGTCGAAGTGGTCCTCAGGCTCAGTGCGCTCGAGATGAAACAGAGCAGCTTCGTACTCGCCCCGGTCGTACAGGAGGTTCGCGAGGTAGATCCGCGCTTCGCCCTGGTCGGCGTCGAGCTCGAGGGCGCGGCGCAGCCAATACAGGGCGTCGGCTTCGTCGCTGAGGCGGTGCGCCGCGTAGCCTACGCACGCCGCTGCCTCCGCCGAGTCGGGGTGCGCCGTGAGGGCGACCTCGAAGAACCGCCGCGCCTGGTCGAGCACGGCCTCGCGGAACAGGGCGCGCCCCACTTGGAGCATCAAATCGTGATCGTCGCGAAACCCGAGGGCGAGGATCCGGTCGAAGCAGGCCACAGCGCCCGCGCGGTCGCCGAACTTGAGCAACACCTCGCCCAGGCCCGCCAAGGCGTCTTCGTGGTCCGGGTCGAGGCCGATCGCCTGCTCGAACGCGCGACGGGCCCAAAGGTACTCCTCGCGGGCGAGCCGCGCGTAGCCCATCCCCACGTGGAGCTCCACGGCATGGGGATAGAGCCCGAGGCCTGTTCGCAAGGCCTCGATCGCTTCGTCGTATTGTCCTTCGTTGTAGAGCTGATGCGCGCGTTCGTCGTAGTCGTCGGAGCTGAGGAACGGTTCCGACATCGAACGGGCCTCCCGGGAAGGTTGTGCTATGATAAGAAACGCCGCACGGTTACACAAGCGACCTGCGCGGGCTATCTTGACCGCCGATGACGCCCGCTCCCGCGCCCAGCCCCGCCTCGCTCGAGCCCATCCCCGATGGGTCGGTGACTGCGGCGCGCGGCTTCACCGCTGCGGCGGCTCACGCCGGGCTCAAGGCCGACGGTGCGGTCGACGTCGCGTTGCTCGTGTCGACGACGAGCTGCGCCACCGCCGGCGTGTTTACCAAGAATGCGGTGCGCGCCGCGCCCGTGGTGTACGACGCCGACCTGCTCTCGGAGCGGCCGGGCCGAATCCGCGCCGTCGCGATGAACGCGCGTGTCGCGAACGCGTGCACTGGGCCGGAGGGACTTGCTGCGGCCCGGACGGTGGCCCAGGCCGCCGAGCAGGCGGCGGCCCTCCCCCCACGCACCGCGCTCGTACTCTCAACGGGCGTGATCGGCGTGCCCCTCCCTGTCGCGCAGATCGCGGCCGCGCTGCGTGAGGCCGCGACCCGCCTCACCCCCCTCGGCGGCGTCGAGGCGGCGCGCGCCATCATGACCACCGACACGCGGCCGAAGCACTGCGCGGTGCGCCTGGAGACGGCCGCAGGCATCGTCACCGTCGGGGGGATCGCCAAAGGCGCCGGGATGATCCATCCCGACATGGCGACGTTGCTCGCCGTCCTCACGACGGACGCCGTGGCCGAGCCCGCCGCGTTGCAGCCCCTGCTCCGCCGCGTCGCCGACCGCAGCTTCAACGCCATCTCGGTGGACGGCGACACCAGCACCAACGACACAGCGCTGCTGCTCGCCAACGGAGCGTCGGGCGTGGACCCGGCACGGGACGGCGCCGTGTGGAAGCTGTTCGAAGCGGCCGTGCTGCATGTGGCCCGTACGCTGGCCCTGGCTATCGTGGCCGACGGCGAAGGAGCGTCCAAGCTCGTCGAGATCCACGTGGTGGGCGCCGTGAGCGAGGCAGCGGCGCGCGAGGTCGGGCGCGCCATCGCGCGATCGGCGCTCGTGAAGACGGCGGTCTACGGGGCGGATCCCAACTGGGGCCGCATCCTCGCCGCCGCGGGGGCAGCGGGAGTGGCGCTGGCGACCGACCGCATCACACTGCAGGCGGCCGCTAACGGCGAGTGGCTGACGCTCGCTGAGGGCGGCGCGACGGCCCACCCCGACCCGGAGCAGGCGCGCGCCATCTTCCAACAGAAAAACATCCGCCTCCGCATCGACCTTGGCCTCGGTCGCGCGGAGGCGATGGTGTGGACGTGCGATTTGACGCCGGACTACGTCCGGATCAACGCCGATTACACCTCGTAAGACTACGGCTTCATCGGCATCTTGCTGCTGTCCTTGGCCGCGGCCGCCGGCTTCGCCGGCTTGGCGTGCTTCTTGGCCGACGCCTTCTTCGTGCCCTTCTTGGCGGTGGCGGGCTTCGCCTTCGACGATGTGTCAGTCGCCGGCGCCTGGCCCTGCATCGGCGACGAGGGCTGCTGCGCCACCACGATCGCCGGGGCGGCGAGCAACGCCAGCGTGAGGAGCGTGCGACGAATCATGTGGGAGTACCTCCAGAGGGAGCGCGCGAGCCACCCTGGCCCGCTTCACCGTTGAGACCCGCCACCGCACCACGGCGTCACGGGGAGCGGCGTCGCGCGGCCGCCCGCCCAGTGGGTTTCATCCTGTAACGCCTGAGCTCTCCCTTGCCAGGCGTCAAGGCGGAGGCAGGGCCGTCGTCCCGGGCCGGCGCGCGCCCGCCACGCTCGCCCCAGCCGGCTTCGGCGGTGGCGGCACGTTGGGGAGCTCGCGCCGCACCACCGCCATTGCCTCCGCCTGGGAGTGACCTCGCTGCACCTCGTGGAGCACGGCGGTGGAAACATCGAGCAACCGCTCGCCCCGGAGCCCCTGCCGGGCGGCGTCGATGATCAGCGCCGCGGACGAGTCGGGCTCGAAGTGGTGGGTCGCCAGGTCGGCGACGGCGTGCAGCGCCGATCCGCGCGGCTCTTGCGGCAGGGCCGCCACGATTCGCTCCACCACCAGCGTCGGGAGCCCCCGCTTGAGCGCGGCGTAGATCGTCGTCACTTCGGCAGCGGTCGCCGGCGGCGCATCGCCCGCCCGCACCAGCAGCGCCCGCGCGTCTCGCAGTTGACCGAGCATCGCTTGCGCGGCCGCCGCGATGCGACCGGCCGGCTGATGTTTCGCCCCGCCTTCGAGCGCCTTCTGCACCAGCGGCTCGGTCGGCAGGTCCTCTCGCTTTGCCACCTGCACCAGCGAATCCACTGTGGGGATCGCCGTGGCCGGCACACGGCCTTCGAGTCGAGCGCGCTCGGATTGCGCCGCGAGCGGGCTTGCGAGCAGCACCAGGATGAGACCCGGTCTCAGCGCCACGTGGCCCGGACGATCACGATGGAGTTCTCGCGCCCGAAGTCGTCCTCCACGAGGCGGTCGGCCCAGTGGTCCGGCACCCAGCGCTCGCCGTCCACGACGAACATGTACTCGTACGCTCCGGTGGGAAGGACGACCGTCGCCCGCCACACCCCGTCGTGATCGCGGTCTTCGAGCGGAATCGTGCCGGTGCGCCAGTCGTTGAACGAGCCCGCCACGTGCACCGAGTGAGCGTCGGGGAAGCGTCCGACGAACTGAGCGATACCCTCGTGCTCGCCGAGCGCCGGGGCCCGTTCGTCGGTGGGGACCAGCGTGAGGAGCACGATCGCCGCGGCCAGCGCCAGGCTCCACGCGGGCCGAATCCGCAAGGTGACCGCCTGCGGCGTGGCGAACCAGCGGAGCAGCCGTCGCACCCTGTCCCCCGACGGCGCCGGGCGTCGGACGGCGGCCATGACCCGCGTCTCGAGACCCGCACCCTGGGGAGGGACGGCCGCCGCGAGCAACGCCGCCGCGCTCTCCAGCCGATCTACCACGCGCCGCAACTCAGGCGGCAGGCTCTCGCGGGCGAGTTCGCCGTCGAGCACCTGATGGACTCTCGGATCGATCGGGTTCATGCGTGGTCCTCCAGTACCTGCAACAACGCTTCGCGCGCGCGATGCACGCGCATCTTCAACGTCGGGATGCGCTCGCCGGTCACAGCGGCCATCTCCTGATAACTCAGCCCCTCCACGTGCTTCAGCACGAACGCCTCGCGCTTGTCCGGCGACAGCCGGGCGAGGGCCTGCGCGACGAGCGCCAGTTGCTCCGCGCGCTCGAGCGATGCCTCGTTGTCCGTCGAGTCGGCCACGGGCGGTGCCTCCTCCAGCGGAACGTCACCGACAGCCCGCCGCGACAGGTAGCTCTTGCACCGGTTCGCCACGATGCGAAACAGCCAGGTGCGCAGCCGCGACGGATCCCGGCAACTCGCGAGGTGGCGGTACGCCCGGACCAAGCCCTCGGCCACAGCGTCCGCCGCGGCATCGCGGCTCCCCAGCATGCGCGTCGCGAACCGCAACAAGCCGGTTTCGTAGCGGCGGATCACGAGACCGAACGCCTCGCGATCGCCGCCGAGCACGCGGGCCACCACCTCCGTATCGGAGGGGCCCCCCCTCACATCCGTAGGACCTGCATGGAGATCAGGGCGTCACGCTAGCACGCACGCCGCCCGGTGCGCCAGAGCGAACTCGCGGAGTGGGAGCGCAGCAGTGTTTCGCGACGGAACCGGTCGGCTAGCGCGCGGCCAGGACGTGCTGCGCGGCGAGGAGGTAGCTCGACGCGCGCACCCCTTCGCCGGCCAGCGCCCCCGCGAAGGCTTCGAGGGTCGCCTCGGCGCGCCGGCGATAGCGGGCGTCGCCCGTGGCGTCGGCGAGCTGTAGCAGCACCCGCGCCGCCCAGGCGTTCGCCCCAGGGAGCAGATCGTCAAGCACCGGCTTGGCGCGGTCGGGGAGCGCCGGCGCCGCCGGGTCGGTCAGGACGGCGTCGAAGTACCCGCCCCCAATCGAGTCGGCGAAGTCGCGATCGAGCACCTCGACGAGATCCTGCGCGACGTCGACGTAGCGCCGCCTGCCGTTATAACCGTAGGCCGCTAGGCAGGCGCCGGCCAGTTGCACCTGGTCCTGCAACAGGCCATACACCCCCGCACCGCCGCTGGTGTGCCGCACGCCGCGCCGGCGCGCGTACGCGCGCCGCAGCAGGCCGTCAAGCGCGCTCAGCGCGCGGCGCGCGACGGCCGAGTCGCCCACGGCGGGCGCCGCCTCCAGGACCGACCCGATCACGTACGCCTCGCGGTCGGCGAAGACGGTGGCGTCCGCGGCGGGGCCTAGCTCGCGCGCCAGCCGCTGCAGCACGAGCCGGGCGGCGTCGCGGTAGCGCGGTGTTCCCGTCAAGGCCCAGCCGACTGCCAGGTTGCGCACGAGCCCCGCCCGCACCAGGCTCGGTGGGTCGTCCCGCGCGACGTCGGCGGTCGCCGCCTCCCCCGAATCGACCATGAAATCGAGCACCGTACGTGCGGCGTTCAGGTAGCTCGTGTCCCCGGTACGCCCGTACGTCGCAAGCAGCAGGCTCACGGCCTGCGTGTGCATGAAGCTTCCCAGGGCGGCGTGCGTGCCGGCCGCGGCCTGGAAGGTGGTCCGCACCCCGGCGACCTGTGACCCCACCGTCGCACGCTGCAGCACGCCACGCGCCCGCTGCGCGTGCGTCACGGCGAGCTGCCGCACCAGGGCCGCGCGCTGCAGTATGACACCCCGCTGCTCGCGGTAGCTCTTGGCGACTTCGGGGAGGAGCTGCTTCAGGCCGCGTCCGGTGACCGGATCGTCCGCCGGGAAGTACGTGCCTCCGAAGAACGCAGAGCCGTCCGGGGTCAGAAACGCGGTGACGGGATAGCCACGCAGCCCGGCGAGCCACTGTACGGCAGCCTCGTAGCGCCGCGCCACGTCGGGCCGCTCATCGCGGTCCACACGCACCGGCACGAACAACGAGTCGATCATCGCCCCCAGCGCGGGATCGCCGTACACCTCCCGGTCCATTACTGCGCACCAGCGGCATTCGTCGGCGCCGACGTAGAGCAACACCGGTCGGTCGAGCCGTGCGGCGAGGGCGAACGCCTCGCGCCCCCACGGCTGCCAGCTCACGGGCTGCCGTGCGGCCCGCGTTAGGTAGTGCGTGCCCGACTGGGCCATGCGGTTGGTGAGGGGACCGTGCTCGGAGACGCACGCGAGCGCGGCACACGACAGGAAGACCGAGAGGGTTCGCATCGAGGGCGCCTGAAGAGATACCCTCGCCTTCGGGAGCACGTTCCGGCGCGCCCACCGCAGCGGACGATGCGGAATGTGCAACGGCCTGGGCGGTGTCGCCGGTGAGATCGGGCGTGCGGTCCCTCCCTCGATCCGAGCGATCCTGTCCCAGGCCATGTGCAGTTTGTGCATTTGTCGAGCGCCCGTCAATGGGGCACGGCCGCCACACCCCGCGGCGGCGTCCGGGGGTGGTTATAGTTGGGCATGCCCGACATCACCCGTATCACCCCGAAACCCAATGGCCCGCTCATTGTGGAGGGCCCAGTCAAGATCGTCACCCCGGACGGCAGGGAGCTGCCGGTGCCCCCTCGCAAGGACGGCCGGCCTGCGGAAGTCGTTGTCCTGTGCCGCTGTGGAGGCTCAGCGACCAAACCGTTTTGTGACGGAACTCACAAGCGCAACGGCTTCAGCGACGCCGCCCCAGCGGGCCTCGCTCCCACGGTTTAAGCAGGGGGTATTATGTTGTCACCGTCCTGGGCGGGGGGGGCCCGGGGGCGGGGGGCGGGGAGAGCCGCCCGTGCAGCCCCGACCGAGCGTCCCCCAGCCCCTTGCCCCTGCCCCCGAATGGAGGAGCGACATGGCGAAGGCTGGCAAAGCCCCGATGGCCGCGGACGAAGGGTACTGCGTGAAGTGCAAGGCGAAGCGGAAGATTTCGAATGCTCAACAGGTCAAGATGGCGAACGGCCGGCCCGCCCTGAAAGGCGTGTGCCCGGTGTGCGGCACCGGGATGTTCAAGATCCTGCCGCCCAAGTGACCCGCTGACTTCGAGCCGACGACTTCGGCCCCCGGGCGCATCGCAGCGGCCGGGGGCTGCTTGTTAGCGCGCCACCCGTCGTGTCCCATTTCCCTGATAAGCGTAGCGGATCGTGATGCACGCCGTGCCTGCGTCTCGGCAGTAATAGGCGAGCAGCTCGAGTTTCGCGTACGTGGCGCGCGCCGTCCGCACGCCGTAAACGTGATGCTTCGAGGTGAGCAAGTGGCTGAGCATACTGTACTCGTACCACTTCCCGACGGCCGGGTTCGTCGTGTCCGGCGCCGAGGCGTTGGCGGCGTAGCCTGCGGCGGGGAGCTCGACCACGGAGTCGAACGGCACCTGCCCCAGGTCGACGATCCCCCCGCCCGCGGCGGCGATCACGTGGAACCGGCGGAAGGCCACGTCCCACGGCCCCACCTCCACGACGGCGTTCCTGCCGAAATCGAAGCGGCGCCACCGGTCGGTGGCGGAAGCGTCAAGCGTGTACGTCACGGGGCCGACGAGCGAGTCGCCCACGGCGGCAGGTGATGCGGCCGTCAACGCGAAGGGGGGATACTCGGGCTTGGTGAGGGATCCGATCAGGAGCGAAGTGATCAACAAGAGAAACGCGCCCCCCATCACGAACACGAGGATGGGGGGGCGAGCGGTGCCGCTCCGCTCGATCACGGCTCAGCCATGAACGGGTAGGTAAAGCTCCGCGGCGGGACGAAGTTCTCTTTCACCGAGCGCGGGCTCACCCAGCGGATGAGGTTGAGGAGGCTGCCGGCCTTGTCGTTGGTGCCGCTGGCGCGGGCACCGCCGAACGGCTGCTGTCCGACGACGGCGCCCGTCGGCTTGTCGTTCACGTAGAAGTTCCCCGCGGCGAACCGCAGCGCCCGCTGCCCATCCTCCACGGCACGCCGGTCCTGCGCGAAGATCGCGCCGGTGAGCGCGTAGGGAGACGTTTGGTCGACGAGCCGGAGGGTCTCCGCCCAGTGGGACTCGGGATAGACATACAGCGAGAGCACGGGGCCGAAGATCTCCTCACACATCGTGCGATAGGTGGGGTCGTCGGTCTGGATGAGCGTCGGCTCGATGAAGTAGCCGTCGGTATCGTTCGTGCCGCCTCCGGCGAGGATCTTGACGCCGGGGGCGTGCTTCGCGGCCTCGAGATACTCCCTGATCTTGTCGAACGCCTTCCGGTCGATCACGGCGCCCATAAAGTTCCGGAAGTCGGCCGGGTCGCCCATCTTCACCTCCGCGAGCATCGCGAGCACCCGATCGCGCACCTTGGGCCACAGCGTCGCCGGCACGTACGCGCGGGAAGCGGCGCTGCACTTTTGCCCCTGGTACTCGTAAGCTCCACGCACGATGGCCGTCGCGAGGGCGTCCGCGTCGGCGCTGGCGTGTGCCAGGATGAAGTCCTTGCCGCCCGTCTCGCCCACGAGCCGAGGGTACCCAGCGTAGCTTGAGAGGCACTCGCCTACCCGCCTCCAGAGCGTCTGGAACACCTCCGTCGAGCCCGTGAAATGGATGCCCGCGAGGCTGCGGTCGAGGAGGACGCCATCCGAGACCTGAACGGCGGGGCCGGGCACGAAGTTGATGACGCCCGGCGGCAAGCCGGCCTCCTCGAGCAGTTTGAGGATGAAATAGTTCGAGAAGACCGCGGTCGCCGCCGGCTTCCAGACGACGGTGTTCCCCATGATCGCGGGCGATGTCGGGAGGTTGCCGCCGATCGAAGTGAAGTTGAACGGGGTGATCGCGTATACGAACCCCTCGAGCGGGCGGTACTCGAGGTAGTTCCACGTGCCGGGCGCCGAGATCGGCTGCTCGGCGTACAAGCGCTCCGCAAAGTGCAGATTGAAGCGGAAGAAGTCGATCAGCTCGCAGGCCGCATCGATCTCCGCCTGGTGCGCCGTTTTCGACTGGCCCAGCATCGTCGCCGCATTCACCATCGGGCGGTACCGGGTGGCGAGCAGATCAGCCGCCTTGAGGAAGACCGCGGCGCGCGGCTCGAGGTCCCAGGTCGACCAGTCATGCCACGCCTCGCGCGCCGCCTTGATCGCCGCCTGCACCTCTGCCGGCCCCGCCTGATGCACTTTGGCGAGCACGTGGTGATGGCAGTGGGGCATCACGGCGTCGACGGTCTTGCCGGTGCGGACCTCCTTGCCGCCGATCACCAGCGGGATCTCCACGTGGTGGGAGGAGAGGTCCTTGAGGGCCTTTTTCAGCTCGAGCCGCTCCGAGGTGCCAGGGGCGTAGGAGAGCACCGGCTCGTTGACGGGAACCGGGATCTTGGGGGTGGCGTTCATGCCGGTAATCTAACTGCGCCATCCGCCGTCAGCTGTCAGCGCTGAGAGCCGACAGCCGAAAGCTCCCATGACGATTCACCCCCAAACCCGCATCGGCCACGTGCATCTGACCGTAGCCGATCTCGACCGCGCGCTCGCATTCTATCGGGACGTTCTGGGCTTCGAGGTGACAACGCGGTACGGCGCCGATGCCGTGTTCCTCTCGGCCGGCGGCTATCATCACCACATCGGCCTCAACACCTGGGCAGGCCGCGGGGCCCCGGCTCCCGCGCCGGGCACCACCGGGCTGTACCACTTGGCCATCCTCTTCCCCGATCGCCAGGCTCTCGCGGCGGCCGTGCGACGGGTGATCGACGCCGGAATTCCGCTCGCCGGCGCCGCCGACCACGGCGTCAGCGAAGCCGTTTATCTGCGCGACCCTGACGGCAACGGTGTCGAGCTGTACCGCGACCGTCCCGAAAGCGAATGGCCGCGTGCAGCTGACGGAACGCTCGTCATGTACACGCGGCCGCTCGACCTCGAGGCGCTAGCGGCTGCGCAGTAATTCCGGCGACACCGTTGCGGCCACAATCGGCGGCACCGGCAGCCGCTTCTCCCACCGCGGCAGCATGTCCGGGAGGTTCGCCAGCTCGAAGGCCGCGACCGCTATCACGCTGGACGCTTGCATCAGGTCTGCGGCGATCGCCTTGTCGTACGTATCCGACTGGGAGTGATGCGTGTGGTTGTAGCCGCGCGTGATCTGGTTGAAGTTGAACCCCGGCACCCCGTACGGGATGAACGACAGGTGGTCCGTGCCCCCCTTCACGGCGTCGTTGATGGTGTCGGCGTTGAGGCGGTGGACGGGGGCCAGCAGCAATCGCCACAGCGGGTACGACTCGAGGTGGCCCTGGAGCGCCATCCCGGTGATCGCTCCCGCGCCGTTGTCGAGCACGATCACCGCCTGGATCGAGTCCGCCTCTGCGGCGTGCGCCTCGGCGTACTTGCGCGACCCCATGAGGCCCTGCTCCTCCCCCGTGAAGAGAATGAAGCGGATCGTCCGCTTGGGCTTGAGCCCCGACTGCGCGATGATGCGCGCGGCCTCGAGCGTGGCCATAGACCCGGTGCCGTTGTCGGTCGCGCCCGTCCCCAGGTCCCAGGAGTCGAGGTGCGCGCCCACGATCACGACCTGCCCCGGGTGGGCGCTGCCCCGGATCTCGGCGACAGTGTTCCACTGCGGCACCGAGTCCTTCATGTTCAGCGTGTTCTGGATGTTCGCCTCGAGGCGGGGCGTCACGCCCGCCCCGAGCAGCCGGTCGAACAGCGCGTAGTCCTCGTGCGCCACGACCACCTGGCTGAGCGGCAGCACCCGGGTGGGCGAGCCGCTCATGTTCAGCAGGTCTTGCTCCTTGCCGCCATCGAGCAGGATGCCGAGCGCTCCGGAATTCCGCAACACAAACGGCTGGTCGGTGTTGAACTGCGTGAGCCGCGCCCGTGCGGCCGAATCGAGGCGCTGCCCGCCGCCGAACAAGCCCCGGAACGCCGCCCGCTGCCGCTCGGAGTCGGCGGCGGCCATCGGCGGGCCGTCGTTGTTCCACACGAAGGAAGGCGGGCGCAGCATGACCCACGCGCCCTTCACTTTCCCCTTGTTGGCGTCGAGACTCTCGGGCGTGGTGGCATCGATGCGCACGACCGGCCCGCTCACCGTCTTGCCGTTGGTGCCGGGCGCCCACGCCCAGCTCGCGGCCGCGACGTCATGCGCACGCGGGGCGGTCAGCCGCATCCACATCGGCCCGCGTGTCCAGGTGCCGCCGAAATTCCATTGCTCGAGGTGGGCGTCGAGCCCGTACTCTTTGAACCGGGCCAGCGTCCAGTCGTTGGCGGCGCGGGCGGCGGGTGAGCCGGTCAGGCGAGGCCCGATCACGTCCGTGAGGTACTGCAGGTTCGGCATCACCTGCGAGTGAGTCAGCCCCTGGTCGATGAGAACGCCGGCACCGGTGGTGTCCACGCTGGGCGTCTGGCCGGCGAGCGGTCGGTGCAGCGGAGCAAGGGGGGCGAGGAGGGCGAGCGCGGCGAGCAGCACGCTTGCCGCAGCGGCACGGAAGCGGTTCACGGGGACATCCCTCACAGGAAGTGCGTGTTCTCTAGGTTACGCACGGCAGGCCGAACCCGTTAGGCCGCGGACGGCTCCCCCGACCGACGCGCATCCGCCGAGCGTTGCGGTGGGACGGGGAGGCTCACCGTGACGGTCGTCCCGCCACCCGGCCGGGAGTCCACCTGGATGCTGCCCCCGAACATGGTGCGCACAACGCTCTGGACCACGACGAGACCCATCCCGCTCCCCTCCCCGAACTCCTTGGTGGTGAACCCCGGCTCGAAGATGCGCTCGAGGTCTTCGCCGCGGATCCCCGCGCCCTCGTCACGCACGGTGAGCCGCAGCGATCCGCCCGCCTGCTCGAGACCCACCCGGATCGGCGCGGGCCTTCCGGCGCTCGCGTCCGCGGCGTTGCGGACCAGGTTCACCAGCATGTCGTAGAGCGCGTTGGGATCGCCTTTGAGATAGACCTCGTCGAGCGTGGAATCGAACTCCAGGGGGATCTTCTTGTCCCGGAGCACACGGCTCTCGAGCGTGCAGCAGGAGCGGACCACGCGCACGGCGTCGAACCGCTCCGAGCGCGCCAGCGTGCCGCGGGCGCGGTCCTTGATGGCGCGCAGGAAGTTGATGCCGCGGTCGATGTCGTCGACCACCTGGCCGAGCTCGTCGAGCATCTCCAGCCGCCGCGCCGCGGCGACCTCGGTCCAGCGGCCGAGCGCTTCCATGGCGAGCTGGAGGCCCGCCCGCGCCGCGGTCAGCGGGTTCGAGACTTCGTGGGCGATGATGCCCGGCAGGGTGGCGAGGTCCTGCAGCGGATCCGCCCGCGTGGCAAAGGGGGTGGCAGGCGCCTCGCGTCGGTCCAGCAGGCCGAGGCACAGGCCGGCGAGCTCGAGGGTGAGGCGCTCCCGGCTGCGGCGCTCCCGCCCTTCGGGCGGGGGAGCCGGCGGGCGGGAGCGCAGCGGGGCGACGACCCAGTGCCCCTCGCCGGCGCGCGCCCCGACGAAGCGGCCGCCTTGCACGATGTGGATGCCCCAGCGCCGCAGCGTGGCGTCGACGTCAAGCTTGCTGTCATGGTAGCCGGGGGTGGGGTCGCTCGAGGCATGGGGCTCGAGCTCGGCACCGGCGGACACCTCCCACACGGTGACGGGCCGGCCGCCGAGCGCCACGCTGGCCTGCCGCAGGATCTCGCGTCTGCCCTCCACGAAAGTCTCTGGTCCGCTCACCCAGGCTCCATAGGGCGCACGGAAGCGCCGCGGCGGTCGACACGTGCGGCCGGCGCCGGTCACGACCGTACCTCCAGCTGCAATGGGGGGCGCGCACTACATATGCGATATCTGCTCGGTGGCGTCAAGCAACGCGCAGCGCGGCCGCTAGCCCCGGCGCACCAGCCTAGGCCGTCGGTTCTACACCTTTTGGCAGGTTGTCGCTGGGTGACGTATTCTTCTTTAATATGCTACGCCGCATATGCTACACCGTGCACAGCCCATGAGGAGCACCAGCTAATGGGCCGCGACGCCCCGCCCCCGGCGACGGCGCGGACGCAGCCGGTCCCGCGGACCGCGATCGAGGGCCCGCGCGACCGCGAGCGCATCCGTACGGTCGTGGTGCCCGACCATGACGATCTGGCGGCGCTCCTAGCGGAGCGCATCGTCGAGACGATCCGGCGCGAGGTGGCCGCAAAGGGCCGCTGCGTCCTCGGCCTCGCCACCGGCAGCACGCCCCTCGGCATCTACCGCGAGCTGATCCGCCGGCACCAGGCCGGGGAGCTGGACTGCTCGGCCGTGGTGACGTTCAACCTCGACGAGTACTACCCGATGCCGCCCGACAGCCCGCACAGCTACCGGCGGTACATGTGGGAGAATCTCTTCGCGCACGTGAACATCAAGCCCGAGCACGTGCACATCCCCGACGGGAGCGTGCCGCGGGAGCGCCTGGCGGAGCATTGCGCGGCATACGAGCGTGCGATCACCCAGGCCGGCGGGATCGATTGCCAGATCCTGGGGATCGGCAAGAGCGGCCACATCGGGTTCAACGAGCCCGGCTCGTCGGCGGACTCCCGCACGCGCCTCGTGACGCTCGACACCGTCACGCGGCGGGACGCGGCGGCGGATTTCTTCGGCGAGGACAACGTTCCGCGCGAAGCAATCACGGTGGGCGTGGCCACGATCCTCCAGGCCCGCGAAATCGCCCTCATCGCGACCGGCGAGCACAAGGCGGAGATCGTGCGGCGCGCGGTCGAGGGCGAGGCGTCGCCCGACGTCGCCGCCACCTTCCTCCAGGGGCATGCCAACGCTGCGGCCCATCTCGACCTGGCCGCGGCCGCGGAGCTGACGCGGATCAAGACCCCCTGGCTGCTCGAGCCCGTCGAGTGGACGCCCGCCATGACCGAGCGCGCTGTGGTCTGGCTCGCCGAGCAGGCCGGCAAAGCGGTGCTGAAGCTCACGGCCCGGGATTACTCCGAGAACCACCTGAGCCCGCTGCTCGCGAAGCACGGCGCACCGGGGCCGGTCAACGGACTCGTGTTCAACCGCTTGCGAGACAAGGTCCGGGGCCGCCGCAAACTGCCCTCGCGCCAGCGCGTGCTCGTCTTCTCCCCGCACCCGGACGACGACGTGATCTCGATGGGGGGGATCCTGCGCAAGCTGTGGGAGAACGAGAACGCCATCGTCGTCGCTTACATGACGAGCGGCAACATCGCGGTCTTCGACCACGACGTGCAGCGCCAGCTCGACTTCGTCGAGCGGGCCGCCGAGACGCTCGGGATCGACCGCGCGGCGGTGCGGCGCGTCCGCGATACGGTGGAGGCGAGCTTCGAGCACAAAGGACCGGGCGGTGTCGACTTGCCCGTGGTCCAAGAGCTGAAGCGGATGATCCGGGAGTCAGAAGCCATCTCGGCCCTCGAGTCGGTAGGCCTACCGCGCGGTGCGGCGCGGTTTCTTAACCTGCCCTTCTACCGGACGGGCGAGGTCCGGAAACACCCGATCGGACCGGAAGACGTCGCGCTGGTGCGCGCCCTGCTCGAGGAGGTGCGCCCCGACCTGGTCTTCGTGGCGGGGGACCTGTCCGATCCGCACGGCACGCACCGGATGTGCAAAGCGGCGGTGGAGCGGGCCCTCGAGGGCTATGCCGCATCGCAGCCGCAGGTCTGGCTGTACCGCGGAGCCTGGCAGGAGTGGCCCATCACGGACGCGGACGTGCTGGTGCCCCTCTCGCAGGATGAGCTGCGGGCGAAGATCTTCGCCATCTTCAAGCACCAATCCCAGAAGGACACCGCGCCGTTCCCCGGCGGCCACGACGATCGCGAGTTCTGGCAGCGGGTCGAGGCCCGCAACATCGAAACGGCGGCGCGGGCGGACCGCCTGGGGCTGCCCGAGTATTTCGCCATGGAGGCGTACGTGGTGGACCGTGACGGCCCCGCGGGACGCTGAAGCCCGCGCCGCCTCGCGGCGTCTCCTGGCAACGAGCGAGCGGGAGTTGCAGCGGATCGTTCTTGACATGCACGACGGGCCGGTGCAGGACATCTTCGCGGCCCTGTCCCAGCTCCAGGTGCTCGACCGCTCCCTGGCCGCAGATCCTACGGCGCAGCAGCGTGCCGGGCAGGCGGTGAGGCTGCTGGAGCGCGCCCTCGGCGAGATCCGCAACTTCATCGGGGTGTTTCGGCCGCCGGGCTTCGAGCGCCGCGCCCTCGGCGAGATCATCGAAGGGCTCGCCGTCCAGCACGAGACCCTCACTGATCAGGCGATCGAGCTGGACCTCCCGGCCGACCTGGGTGACTGCGCCCTGCCGACCAAGATCGCGATCTACCGTATCCTCCAGGAAGCCCTCGCCAACGGCCACCGGCATTCCGGGGCGGCGCGGCAACGCGTGACCGTCGATCGGCGCGGCAGCTCCCTGGCCCTGATCGTCTCGGACGACGGCAAGGGGTTCGACCCCCAGCGGGTGCTGGCGAGCGAGGTGGACGTGGGGGTGGAGGGCGGGCACTTCGGGCTGCGGGGCATTCAGGATCGCGTCGAGATGCTGGGCGGCACGTTCGCGGTCGACAGCGCGCCCGGTCGCGGCACGGCGCTGTCGGTCACCCTGCCGGCCGAGTGACTCGCCCGACATGATCCGGGTGTTGCTGGCCGACGACCACGCGATCGTGCTCGAAGGGCTTCGGGCTCTGCTCGAGGGCGAGCCCGACATCAAGGTGGCTGCATGGACCACCGACGGTACCGAGGTGCTGAAGCTGGTGCAGCAGCACAAGCCCGACGTGGTGGTGCTCGACCTCGAGCTGACGAGCATCAAGGGCACCGAGGTGATCACTGCGCTGCGGGATCGCCCCGCGGCGCCCAAGGTGCTGGTCCTGACCGCCTACAACGACGGTGACTCGCTCCGGTCAGCGCTCGACGCCGGCGCGGACGGGCTCGCTCTCAAGACCGAATCCCCGCAGCAGACGCTCACCGCGATCCGGCAGGTCCACGGGGGACAGCTCGTCTTCCCGCAGGCAGCCCGTCGCTGGATCGAAGGCCGGGGCGCGCGTACCCCGGGAGACTTGACGCCGCGGGAGCGCGAGGTGTGGAGCCTCGTCGCCGGCGGACTCACCAACCCGCAGATCGCCGAGCGCCTTGGCCTGTCGGACAACACGGTCAAGTTCCACGTGCAGCATCTGTTTTCGAAGTTGGGCGTCAAGAACCGCACCGAGGCGGCCCTCAAGTATGCGCACGGCTCCCCTCCCCCCGGGCCCCCCCGATAGGCCGCGCACTGGGCGCTCCCGCGTGGAGCGGGGCTACTTCACCGTGAACCGCACCGTGTCCACAACGAGCGGTTTCAGGGGAACGTGCTTCCAATCGGCGACCACGGCGATTACGCGGTGGGGACCGGGCTTTAGTGAATCCAGCACAAACTCGGTTTGACCCCGGCCCAGATGGAGTATCCCGGTCACGCCGCGCGGGATCGTGTCGGTGAGGGGCGTCAGGTCGTGATCGACGAACAGGTGATGGTGCCCCGTGCCGGGGCGCTCGTCTGTAGCGGGAACGATCTCCACGCCGGTCGCTTGAAGCGTGACTTTCACGGGTCCGCTGACCGTGGCGCCGTTGGCCGGCGCCGTGATTTTCACCTTGGCAGGCTTGCCCGCCTGGGCCTGTGCAGCGCACGGCACGCATGCCAGGATGCCAAGTGTCAGCGCTAGCATCGAAATCCAGGTTCTCACTTTGCCTCCACCTCCGGTGTGGTGTAAGCACCTCACGTCGGCAGTAAGGGACACCGCCTAGCCGGCGCAGTCAAGACCGCAGGCGCACTGCCCAGCGGACGGCGCAAAGGTGCGCCGACGCGTCGTGGCTGTGTCCTGCGATCCAGACAGTGCCGCCTGCTTCCTCCGAGACGGCGGCCGCGGAGCTGTGCTCGCCCCCGAGCGTGCCCAGGTCCACCATCGTCCCGTCCGGCGTCCTGAGAAACGCGTGGGTGACAGGAAGGCCCCGGCGATCGGCTGCCCCGGTCTGGCTCACTCCCACGATGCAGCCGAGATCGTTGATGTCGTTGGCACAGCTCGTCCGTCCCCCGAGCGTCCCCAAGTCGACGATGCCAGCCTGCTCGCTCCATAGGAACGCGCGACCGCTGCCGCCCACGATCTCGCTCCGGTTGTTGATTCCAAGCGCCATGCTCGCGGTTCCGAGCGTGCCGAGATCCCGCATACCGCGCGTCGCTGTCCAGAGAAAGGCGTGAGGCTGACCGATGGTCGTCTCGGAAAGGCCTACGACCTCTCCCAGGTCGTTCACGTCGTGCGCGATGCTGGTCGTCCCGCCGAGCGTCCCGAGGTCGAGCATCCTCCCCGGCTCGCAGATGAAGAAGGCGTGTTTGGCGGGCGCCCCCCCTCCTCCAATCCGGCTGTGCCCCGCGACCTGTCCCCGCCGGTTGATCGCCAGCGCTTCGCTTTCGTTCCCGCCCAGCGTACCGAGATCGACGCTCGTGCCCTCGGACAGCAGATAGGCGTGAAACGCTGCGAAACCGGTATCCCCGCCGCCCACGATGTCGCCCTGCTCGTTGATGTCATTGGCCGAGCTGTTCACGCCCGTCGAGGGGCGCAGGTCGACGATGCCTGAGCCCTGTTTCCAGAGGAACGCCCGGCTCCGCCCCACGCTGTCCCGGCTCGTGCCCACGACGTCGCCGCGTGGGTTTACTGCCTTCGCCTGGCTGACGGCGCCGCCCAGCGTGCCCAGCTCCTGAATGGACGCATCGGTCGACGCGGCCGCCGGCGAGTGATGCGACGCGCTCACACGGCCGGCCTGCGCCCGAGCTGCGTGCTGGCCCACATTCCTGCCTGCACCGCCGCCTCGGCGGTGGGTCCTTCGAACCGCTGCACCAGGATACCGGCGCGACCGTTGCGGCTGACGGCAACCATGTGGAGGATCGACACCTCACCCTCGACCGGAGTGTACTTCAGCCGCAGCTGTGCCCCGCCGGCTTCGCCCGCCGCGCCGAGTGGAATCTCGGGCCGGGCGCGGGCGTTGTAATCGTTGACCCAGGCCTGGAGCACGTCCATCGCATCCTTCTGACGTCCTTGCTCCGCCATGCTGAGCCCCCTTCCTCCTACAGACCTGGTTCCCTGCTGTTGGTCCGGAGCTGGTCCAGAATCAGGTCACCCTGCCCGGTTTCGAGCAGCCGGTAGTGTGGCTGACCCGCGATGTCGCGACCGACGAGCTGGGCGCAGTAAGCAGGGAGCCAGGCGGGGTAGTGACCGGGTGTGCCCCACCCGCTCGTGTCGAACGCCGTTCGCCCGTCCGTGACGCGAAGCAAGGCGAGGGCGCAGTCGTGGGCGGCGTGCAGGGCTTCCAGCGCAAACGGCGCCGTGGCAAAAAAGATTCCGGCCTCGACACGGGCTTCCGTGAGGTGCTCCCTGAAAGATTCGATCTCGGCCCGCCCGATGAGCGCGTCCTGTTGCCGGCAGCCGATGAGCGCCCGGCGTTGCCAGTCGGCTCGGCTCACTACGCCTTTCAGTTCAAGGAGATAGCCTGGTTCGGCGTGGACCTGCGTCGAGCGCCGATGGAGGCTCAAAGCGGACACCTCGAGACCGACTTTCCGCAGCTCGCGCACCACGAGGATCTCGAAATATTCGGGCGTAAGCTCCGGGAGTTCAAACATCAGGGTAGACTAGAGCGACCGCCCGGGCGCCGCCACCCCCTCGCGAATCCGGTCGCGGCGTACTTTGACGGGGGTTGCGCCCTCCGAATCATGTCCCTATATCATGCGGGCAGTCGGCTTGAAAGCTTCGCGCACCCACCTCAATCTCGAGCGCGGAGGGGACTGTATGCAGGTCGGTCGACGGGATTTCTTGCGGCTCACCGCCAGCGCCGGCGCGGGAACGGCGATCGGCGGCCTGGTCGGGCTCGGCGTGACGCTGGCGCCGGCCGCAGCGCGAGCCCAAGAGCTGCGAATCAAAGACGCCAAGACCACGCCGAGCATTTGCCCGTTCTGTTCCGTCGGGTGTGCGACTCTCATCCACACCGTCGATGGCAAAATCGTGAACATCGAAGGCGATCCCCGCAGCCCGCACAACGAAGGCACCCTCTGCCCCAAGGGCGCGGCGATCTACCAGCTCCACATGAATCCCAACCGGGCCACCAAGGTGCTGCACCGCAAGCCCGGCGCCAAAGATTGGGACGTCGTGGAGCTCGAGTGGGCGATGGACCGCGTGGCGGAGCTGATCAAGAAGACCCGCGACGAGACGTTCATCGAGAAGCTCCCCAACGGGAAGCTCGTGAACATGACGCCGGCGCTGTTCGCGCTCGGTGGCGCGACCCTGGACAACGAGTTCAACCACGTGTGCCAGAAGTTCTGGCGCGGGTTGGGGGTCGTCGCCATCGAGAATCAGGCCAGGATATGACACAGCTCTAGCGTCCCCGGTCTGGGGACACGGTTCGGTCGCGGCGCGGCGACGCTGTATCCGCGCAACCTCGAGCACACCGACTGCTTCGTCATCATGGGCTCGAACATGGCGGAGTGCCACCCGGTCGCGTTCCGCTGGCCCTTGAAGGCGAAGTTGAACGGCGCGAAGCTCATTCACGTCGATCCGCGCTTCACTCGCACCAGCGCCGTCGCGGACCTGCACGTGCCGATCCGCGCAGGCTCGGACATCGCGTTCCTCGGCGGGCTGATCAATTACGTCATCAACTCGAAGCGCTGGAACTCGGACCCCTTCTTCAAGGAGTTCGCGGTCAACTACACCAACGCCGCGACGATCATCAGCGATGACTTCAAGGACACCGAGGAACTGGATGGCGTCTTCTCAGGGTTGGTGAAGTTCTCGGAGCCGCCGTTCTGGCCGTACAACGGGCTCGAGGGTCGCTACGACAACGCCACCTGGGCGTACAAGCGTGGCCCGAAGCCGCCGGGCCCGGCCACGAAGGACCTGATCGCGAAGCGCGCCGGCCCCCCGTTCGACGACCTGGTGCGGTCGCTCAAGCCTGGGCCGGCCGAAAAGGACCCCACGCTCCAGAACCCGCATTGCGTGTTCCAGATCCTGAAGCGCCACTTCAGCCGGTACACGCCCGAGATGGTGGAAAAAGTCTGCGGCTCGCCCAAGGAGAAGTTCATCAAGGTCGCCGAGATGTTGCTCGAGAATTCGGGTCGCGACCGGACTAGCGCGTTCGCGTACGCGGTCGCGTGGACCCAGCACACCTACGGCGTGCAGATGATCAGCTGCTGCGCGTTGCTCCAGCTGTTGCTCGGCAATATCGGCCGACCCGGCGCCGGCGTGATGGCCCTGCGCGGCCACGCGGCGATCCAGGGCTCGACCGATGTGCCGACGTTGTACCACAGCATCCACGGGTACATGAACGCCCCCTCGGCGCTGCGGCCGCACGAGACCCTGCGGGATTACATGGCCGCCGAGACCAGCCCGACCAGCTATTACGGCCACCTGCCGAAGTTCCTGGTGTCGTACTTGAAGTCGATGTACGGCACCGCCGCGACAGCGGAGAACGATTTCGGCTACGACTGGCACCCGAAGATCCTGGGCGACCACTCCCACATCGCCAGCTTCGCGGCCATGGCCGAGGGCAAGGTTAAGGCGATGTGCTGCGTCGGGCAGAACCCCGCCACCTCGCTCAACGGTGGCGCAACGCGACGGGCGCTACGGCAGCTCGACTGGGTCGTGGTGAAGGACAATTGGCTCACCGAGACGGCCACGTACTGGTACCTGGCGCCCGAGGTGAAGAGCGGCGAGGTCAAGATCGACGACATCAAGACCGAGGTCTTCTTCTTCCCCTCCACCCAGATCGCCGAGTACGACGGCAGCTTCACCAACACGCAGCGGATGCTGCAGTGGCACTCCTTCGCCGCCAAGGCGCCAGGCGACTGCCGCACCGACAGCTGGTTCTACCACAACCTAGCGAAGCGGCTCAAGAAAGCGTACGCCGGCTCGAAGCTGTCGCGTGACCAGGGTTGGAACAACGTCACGTGGGACTTCGATCCCGATTCGGGTGAGGAGCCGCTCTACCCCGGTGAGATCAGCGCGCGCAAGGTGCTGCGGGAGATCAACGGCTATCAGACGGCCGATCCGAAGCAGCATCTCAAGGGCTTCGGCGAGCTGAAGGACGACGGCTCGACCACGTGCGCGTCTTGGATCTACTGCGGTTGCTATCCGGCGTGGGATCAGAACCTCACGGCGCGACGTGAGCCCGATCCGCCTGGCGTGCCGGGCGCGCACTTGAAGTGGGGCTGGGCGTGGCCCGCCAACCGGCGCGTCATGTACAACCGCGCGTCGGCCGACTTGAAGGGCAACCCCTGGAGCGAGCGCAAGCGCTGGGTCTGGTGGGACCCGACGTTCGTGAATCCACCCGATCCCAAGACCGCGAAGCCGGTGCCCCGCGGCAAGTGGGTCGGTTACGACGTGCCCGACTTCGGCGCGACCAAGGCGCCCGATGCGCAGCCTAAGCCCGACGGCATCGCCCTCGACGCCCTGTCCGGGACTCAGCCATTCATTATGAGGGCGGACGGCCGGGGCTGGCTGTTCGTACCGGCGGGCCTCGTGGACGGGCCGCTCCCGACCCATTACGAGCCGCACGAGTCGCCCATCCAGAACCCGCTGTACAAGCAGCAGACCAGCCCGGTCCACAAGGTCTGGGCGCCAGGCAAGCCATACAACCAGCTCGCGGTCGTGGGCGACCCGAAGTTCCCGTACGTGATCAGCACGTACCGGCTCACGGAGCATTATCTCGCGGGCGCGATGAGCCGCTGGCTGCCGTGGCTCGCCGAGCTTCAGCCCGAGCTGTTCATCGAGCTGGGCAAGGGGCTCGCACAAGAGAAGGGGATCAAGAACCTCGACTGGGTGGTCGTCTCGAGCCCGCGGGGCCACATCCGCGCCAAGGCACTCGTCACCGATCGCATCGGCGTAATGAACGTCGGTGGCAAGCGGATCCACCACGTCGGCATGCCGTGGCACTGGGGTTGGATGGGCCTGAGCACCGGCGACGTCGTCAACGACCTCACCGCGTGGGTCGGGGATCCCAACGTGTCGATCCACGAAGGCAAGGCGTTCGTCTGCAACGTGGAGAAGGCGTGATATGCCCGAAGCCATGGGATTCTTCACCGACACCACGGTTTGCATTGGCTGCAAGGCGTGCGAAGTGGCGTGCAAGGAATGGAACCAGCTGCCGGCCGAGAACGGCGGCGTGGGGACGCTGAGCGGCGACAGCTACGACAACACCCGCCGCCTCGACGGCATCCACTGGCGCCACGTCCGCTTCATCGAGCAGTTCAAAGGCCCGTACGACGGCCGCTGGCTGATGATGAGCGACGTGTGCAAGCACTGCGTCCAGGCGGGCTGCCTGGAAGTCTGTCCCACCGGCGCCATCATCCGCACCGAGTTCGACACGGTCGTGATCCAGTCCGACGTGTGCAACGGCTGCCGGGCATGTATCGCCGCCTGTCCGTTCGGCGTCATCGACATCAACCCGGTGTCGGGCACGGCGCAGAAGTGCACCCTCTGTTATGACCGTCTCAAGGTGGGCCTCGAGCCCGCGTGCTCCAAGGCCTGTCCGACCGACTCGATCCAATTCGGGCCGATTACGGAGCTGCGGCAGCGGGCCCAGAAACGGGTGGAGCAACTCCGCGCTCAGGGCACCAAAGCCGATCTGTACGGCGCCGACCCGAAGGGGCCGCTCGGCGGGCTCAACTCGTTCTACTTGCTGGTGGACAAGCCCGAGGTGTACGGCCTGCCCGCGAAGCCGCAACTGCCGACACGCAACCTGAGCAAGAGCGCCGGCTTTTCCGTGGCGAGCGCGGCGGTTCTGGGAGTGCTCGCGCTCGTAGGCCTGCGCAAGCACCGGATGGACGACATGGGCGGTCCGGGAGGAGGAGGGGGAGGGGGGGGCCAAAACTAATGTCCGACACCTTCTTTAGCGGTGCGCCGCACTGGACATGGTTCATCATCCCCTACTTCTACGTCGGCGGGCTCGCGGGTGGGGCGTGCTTCCTGGCGGCCATCCTGGAGTGGTTCGGCAAGCCGGAGGACCGCCCCGTGGTGCGCGCCGGATATGACGTCGCCGCAGTCGGGGCGATTCTGTCCGGCCTGCTCCTGACGGTCGATCTGGGACAGCCGCTGCGGTTTTGGCACATGCTGTTCCAGTCGGAGCACTTCCCGGCCATCATGTTCAAAGCGTGGTCGCCCATCTCCTTCGGGGCATGGGCGATTCTTCTGTTCGGGCTGTTCTCGGTGCTCTCCGCGCTCGGGGCCAAGGCCGAGGAGGGACGGCTCCGCAACGCAGCGCTCCGCGCCGTGGGCGGCGTCGTGCGCGGCGGTCTCGCCAAGCTCGTCTCCGGCGTGGGCGGCATCCTGGGCTTCTTCATCGCCGGTTACACCGGGGTGCTCCTCTCCGTCACGAATCGTCCCATCTGGGCCGACAGCCCCTGGCTGGGTGCGCTGTTCCTCGTCTCGGGCGCGTCGACCGGCGCGGCCATGCTCATCCTCCTGGCGCCAGGGCGGGGGGCCGCCCAACGCTCGGTCGAGTGGCTGTCGTCGTTCGACACCAGCGCGCTCGTGGTCGAGCTGCTGGTGCTCGCCCTCTTCCTCGTCTCCCTCGGATCGATCAACCGCGTGTGGCTGAGCTTCTGGGGGCTGGTCCTGCTCGTCGGGGTGGTCGGCGTGGGGATTCTCGCCCCGCTGCGGTTGCACACGAAACCCGCGCAGGCCGCCAAGCTCGTGCTGCTCGGCGGCTTCCTGCTGCGGCTCGCCACCATGCTCGGCTCCGAGGGAATCGACCGCTACCGACTGGCGGCTGGGATGTAGCATGCTCACAGGACGTCGACATCGCTGGTGGCTGGGGCTGACCATGGTCTGCCTGGCGGGTTGTGCCAGTCCCGAGGCCTCGCGCGTGCGCGGGGGCGGGCCCGGCGCCGACCTGGGCAACCACAACGCCGTCACCGAATTGCACCAGGGCGCGAGGATGTATTATCGGACGCCCTGCCGCACCGTGAAGGTGAGATGCTCTGGCCCCATGCCCGCCTTCGGCGCCCCCGGAACGTAGCGCTGCAAACGCTGGTCGCCGACGCCCGGCGCGAACGCCCCGAGTCCGAGGCGTGGCTCGGGCTGTTGGAGTCCGCCTTAGGCGAGAGCGAAGCCGGCGCCGTGTGGGAGGCCGCCGTGCCGCAACCAGCCGTGGACCGCCCAGTCAAGGCGCCGCTGTTGTTTCGAGCGACGCTTACGCTCGACACGCGGGCGGCCCGGGCGTGGGTACACCGGCTGCTCAAGCGCGCAGCCAGGGCAAAGCCGCGGAGCGTGGACGGTGTCGCGCTGCTCGAGGCCGCCGTGTGCCAGGACTACGCTCGCATCGATGCGCTCGCGGCGGCGGCCGGCACCGAACCCCAGGCCCTCCGCGTGCTGGCCCAGCTGACGGCGCTGCCGCTGCTGCTAGCGTGCGGGCGCGCGCTGACGCGTCAGCTGCCGGTTACGTGGTGGGAGAGCTACTGCCCGCTGTGCGGCGCCTGGCCAGTGGTGGCGGAGTACACCGGGCTCGAGCGCAAGCGCCAGCTGCGCTGCGGGCGCTGCGGCACGGGATGGGCGATCCCTATGCTGCGCTGCGTGTTCTGTGACGAAACCGACCACGAGAAGCTCGGCTATCTCACGCCCGAGGATGGGGAGCAGATGCGAAAGATCGAAGTCTGCCACACGTGCAAGGGGTACCTGAAGGGGCTCGCTACGGTGCGCCCACTCGCCGCAGAAGCGATCCTGCTGGACGACCTCAAGACAGTCCCGTTGGACGTGGCGGCCCTCGAGCGAGGATATCGCCGACCCGAGCGGCCGGCGTATCAGCTCGAGTCACGGATCGCGGAGCGGCTTGGTGGAGGTGGCGGAGCGTGAGCGGCACCGCAGGGCAACGCCCGCAGGACGTGTGTCGCGAGCTGCTCGCCGCCCTCGACGCGTCCGAGGGGAGACGCCGGCGTCGCAAGCGCGACACCACCCCGGACGCGATCGGTCTGACGATCAAGCGGGACCTGCTCGAGCGCGTCATCGTCGCGGACCCCGCCCCGGACCAGTTCGAGGCGTGGCTGCACGAGCAATGTCTGGCCGCAGGCGGAGCCGAAGGCGGCGTACGGGCGATGGCGCTCTCGATCTTCGAGGAATGGCGCCTGGCGCAGGAAGCCGATTCGTTCCGGGAATGGCTGTCCCGCGGCGCGCCGTCGGACGACGCGCTGCGTGAGGGAGGACCGGACGGTGACCGGACCGCCACACGCCCGTCAAACACGAGTCGTTAATACGAGGGGGCACCATGCACGCCGGTGTGCGTATGCGAATGGCGGTTCTGAGCGGCACCTTTGTCACGCTCCTAGCCTGCGGGGGCGGCGCCCGCGGGCGGGCTGCATATCCCGCCGGCGCACCGCCGGAGGTCGTGAAGCAACTCCAGGTGCCCGAGAACCCGTACCGCATCATCTACTCTCCGCCGGTGAACCTGGCGAAGCCGCCCGATACCACGGCGCACGGCCGCAAGCCCGGGAGCTAGCGCTCCGACGGTGGCTGGCATCGAGATCCGGAACCTAAGAAAACAGTTTGGCGATCTTCACGCGGTCGATGGCGTAGACCTTTCGATCCGCGACGGGGAGTTCCTGGTCCTGCTTGGCTCTTCGGGCTCCGGGAAGACGACCCTGCTGCGCATGATCGCGGGGCTCGAGCGACCCACGGCGGGGGAGATTCACATCGGGGGCGAGCGCGTGGATGGCGACGTGCCGCCGCGGGCCCGCGGGATCGCGATGGTGTTCCAGAGCTACGCGCTGTATCCGCACCGCACCGTCTTCCAGAACATCGCGTTCCCGCTCGAAGCGGTCCGGACGCCCCGCAAGGAGATCGAGGAGAAGGTGCGCTGGGCGGCCGACATGTTCAGCATCACCCGCTACCTCGACCGCTACCCGCGCCAGCTGTCCGGCGGGGAGCGCCAGCGCGTGGCCCTGTGCCGCGCTCTGGTACGGGACCCCAAGGTATTTCTGCTCGACGAGCCTCTCGCCAACCTCGACGCGAAGCTGCGCAACACGGCCCGGGACGACCTCAAGCGGTTCCAGCGGCAGATCCAGACGACCACCGTGTACGTGACGCACGACCAGGTGGAAGCGATGGGGCTGGGCGACCGGATCGTGGTGATGGAGCACGGGAAGGTGCGGCAGGTGGGGACGCCACAAGAGGTCTACGAGGATCCCGTCGACACCTTCGTGGCGACGTTTGTCGGCCAGCCACCCATGAACCTGCTGGACCTGCGCGACCCGTCGCTTGCGGCCGGCACGCTGGTCGGCTTCCGACCCGAGCACCTGCTCCCCCGCAGCGTCTTCGGCCCAGGCGAGGACCTGCGGACGGTGCGCTTCGCCGTGCGGCGCGTGGAGTACCTCGGCTCCGATCGCTACGTGTACGGCTCGGTGCTGGAGAGCGCCGCGCCCGATGCCACGGTCATCGCGAAGCTGCCCGCCACCATCGCGCTGGCCATCCCGGAAGGCGAGACCCACGAGTTTGCCGTGCCGCGGCGGCTGCTGCGCTACTTCGACGCCGCCAGCGGATTGAGGCGGCGGCCGTGACGCCCCGACGGACTCTGGCCGACCGCGAGGACGTGCTGGGCGGCTTGATGCTCACCCCCGCCCTTGCCTACGTGATCCTGCTCGTGGGCGTGCCCTTCGTCCTCGCGATCGTGCTGAGCTTCAGCGATGCGACCGCCGGCAGTCTCCGGTTCGGGTGGGCCGGCGTCCGAAATTACGCTGCCATCCTCGCCGATCCCATCTTCCTGAGGGCGCTGCGCAACACCGCCGTGGTGACGATCGGCTCGCAGCTGCTCGTCGTCGTGCTGGCGACGGCCGCCGCCCAGGTATTCCGCGCCACGTTCCGGGGCAAGCGCTTCGCTCGGTTCGTCCTGCTCTTGCCGTGGGCGGTGCCGGTGTCGCTCGCCGCGATCGCGTGGACGTGGATCTTCGATTCGACGTTCAGCGTGATCAACTGGACGCTCAAGGCCGCCGGCCTGCTGCACGGCTGGTTGTACTGGCTCGGCGAGCCAGCCCTCGCCCTGCTCGCGATCATCATCGTGCAGGCGTGGCGGATCTTCCCGTTCGCGACCGTGATCGTGCTCGCGGGGCTGTCGTCGATCCCGCAAGAGATCGTCGAAGCGGCGATCGTCGACGGCGCCGGATTCTGGCGGCGCTTGTTCCAGGTGGAACTGCCGCTGCTGCTGCCGGTCGTGACGGTCGCGGTGCTGTTCGGCGTGGTGTACACCGCGACCGACCTGGGCGTGGTATACATCCTCACGGGCGGCGGGCCGGCCAACACCACGCACGTGCTACCCACGCTCGCCTTCCAGCGCGGCATCCTCGGCGCCGATCTCGGGCAGGGAGCGGCGATCGCCGTGTTCTTGCTCCCCTTCCTGATCGTCGTCGCCTTCGCGATGCTGCGGCTCGCCCGCCGGGCGGAGGTCGGCGCGTGATGAAGCGGGTGGCGCTGTACGCCGCCGCGCTCGGCTTCGTGGTCTTTGCCGGGTTCCCGTTCTACTGGATGCTCGTCACCACGTTCAAGCAGAACCGCGACCTCTACGTCGGCGCGTCGGATTTGAGCCACATCCCGTGGATCTTCAACGACCCCCCGACGCTCGAGCACGTCAAGCTGCTGTTCGGACAAACGGACTTCCCCCGTTGGGTCCTCAACACGCTGCTCGTGGTTGCGGCGGTCGTCGTCATCACCGTGGCGGTGGCGGTCCCGGCCGGCTACAGCCTGGCGCGGCTCGCCGGCCGCTGGGGCGAGCGCATGGGGATGGGCATCTTCTTCACCTACCTCATCCCCCCCACGCTGCTGTTCGTCCCGTTCTCGCGGCTCGTTTCGCTGCTCGGCTTGCAGAACTCGCTCGCGTCGTTGATCCTGATCTACCCGACCATGACGATCCCGTTCTGCACCTGGCTCGTGATGGGGTTCCTCCGCTCGGTTCCGTGGGAGATCGAGGAGCAGGCGATGATCGACGGGTACAGTCGGCTCGCCGTCATCCTCAAGGTGGCGCCACGGCTGATCGTGCCCGGGATCCTCACCGTGGTCGTCTTCACCTTCACGCTGGTGATGCAGGAATTCGTCTACGCCCTGACGTTCATCAGCTCGGTGGAGAAAATGACGGTGAGCCTGGGGGTCCCCATCGCGCTGGTGCGCGGCGACGTGTACCACTGGGGGGCGCTCATGGCGGCCGCCCTGTTCACCAGCATCCCGCTCGCCGTCGTCTACAACCTCTTTATCGACCGCTTCATCCAGGGCTTCACGATGGGCGCCGTGAAGGGATAAAACCGTGCTCTGGCGCATCCGGTCGGACCGGCTCAGAATTGAGGCCGGAGCCGACGTTTCACCACCCTTTCACACGCGGGGGATGTCATGAGAATCCGAATGGCATCGTTCTTCGGGCTCACCGTCGCGGTAGCGTCCATCCTCTGGGCTGCAGCTCCCGCCGCGGCCCAGCAGCCGGCAGGACAGGTGGTCAAGCTCGGGGAGGGGGAGACGCTCACCATTACGGGTTTCATAAGCGCCACTCTCTTCACCAACCGTAACAAGTTCGGCGCGTTCGGGCAGGGGCAAAACGCAGAGTACGCCGCCCAGGTCGCAGACACGACCGACAGATTCTTCACCGACGGCGATGTGCGCAACACGCGCATCAACTTCACGTTCAACGCCGGGCCGGTGCTCGGCAAGTGGTCGCCGAGGGGCGTACTGGAGGCCGACTTCTTCGGCCAGCAGGGTGCGCTGCCGTTCGGCGATGAGCAACCGCAGCTCCGGGTGCGCTTCGCCTACGCAGACCTGACGAACGGCCGCACAACGATTCGCATCGGCCAGTATTGGTCGCCGCTGTTCGGCGAGACGCCCGTTTCGCTGTCGCACATCGCATTCCCAATCGGTTATGGCGCGAGCGGCAAGGTGGGCTGGCGGTTTCCGGGTGTCTTCGTCTACCACGACCTCACCTCGGGGAAGCCGGTCGTCGTCCAGCTGCAGCTGGCCGCGTTCGAAGGCTCGGGACCAGCCAACGCGGCCGCCGGTGACACCGCCCCAGCTCGGCAAATCGGCACCGGCGAAGCTTCCGGGCTCCCACAGCTCGAGGCGCTGCTCAACTTTACGAAACGGTCCGCCAAGCTGAGCTGGAACGTGTACGTGGTCGGCCATGTCGATTGGAAGGATACGAGCGGCACCAATCGACCTGGCAACAACTTGACGGGGGTGGCGTTCGAGGTGGGCGGCAACATCGTGCCCGGCAAGTTCTCGCTACGCGGCAACTTCTACTACGGGAAAGCGATCGGACAGCAGTTCGGCCACATCACGCAGTTTGCGCAGGGGAACGGGAATATCCGCGGCTACGGCGTATGGGCGCAGGCCGGTTACGACTTCACGCCCCGCTGGAGCTACTTCCTGTACTACGGGATCGACAACCCCGACGAGGTCCGCTTTGCGCAGGACAACCCGACGGCGGGCGCTCTCGCACGCCAAGAGAATCAGGATGCCGCCGCGCTGTTGCGTTTCCGGGCTGGCCGCTACGCGCTCGGGCTCGAATACCTGCGGGCGATGACGCGCTATAACACAGGGCTGACCAACGCTCAACAGTTTGCGTTGAGTGTGCTGTACACGCTTTGAGAGGTGCCAGGTTCGGGGAACCCCGGGGCACCGCCCCGGGGTCAGCCGCCCTGAGGCCATGCTCCCTCGGCTGACCCCGGGCCGGCGGCCCGGGGTTCCTAGACCTGACACACTTCTCTATGAGCCAATGGAGGATAGGTCCATGATGAAGCACAAGCGGATCGACCGGCGCGAGTTCGTCACCACGACGGCGGGGGCGGCGGCCGCCGTTACCTTGGGTCCCACGATCCGGATCAAGCGCCGGCAGAAGACGCTCAAGATCCTGCAGTGGAGCCACTTCGTCCCCGCGTACGACGGGTGGTTCGACAAGTACGCCAAGGACTGGGGGACCGCGAAAGGCGTGGAGGTCACAGTCGACCACATCGCCCTCGCTGACCTGGGGACGCGGGCCAACGCGGAGGTCGCGGCGCAGCAGGGGCACGACCTGTTCCAGTTCCTCTCGCCCCCGGGCGCGTTCGAGCCACAGGTGCTCGACATGGCGGACGTCGTCCAGGAGGCCGAGCGCCAGAACGGGCCGATCCTCGACCTGTGCAAGCGCAGCACGTACAACCCGGTCACGCGCAAGTGGTTCGGCTTGAGCGACAACTACGTGCCCGACCCCGGGGACTACCTGAAGAGTCTCTGGACCGAGATCGGCATGCCGGACGGCCCCGTCACGTGGGAGGACCTCGTCAAGGCGGCGCCGCTGATCAAGAGCAAACATCCGGAAATCCAGATCCCGATCGGCATCGGGATGTCGCAGGAGCTCGACTCGAACATGGCCGCGCGCGCCATGCTGTGGTCGTTCGACGGCTCCGTGCAAGACCAGAACGAGAACGTCGTTCTCAAGTCGGATCACGCGCTCGAGGCCTTGGAATTCGGCGTGCGCCTCTTCAAGGCGGGCATGAACCCGTCGGTGATGAGCTGGAACGCCGCGTCGAACAACCAAGCGCTCAACGCCCGCCAGACGGGCTACATCCTCAACTCGATCTCCGCCTACCGCACGGCGCAGGACAACAAGCTGCCGGTGGCGGACGACATCTTCTTCGTTCCGGCGTTGCGGGGTCCGCGCGGCACGCGGTGGGCGAGCGAGCACGTGATGGGGATCTACGTGATCTGGAAGTTCGCACAGAGCCCGGACGTCGCGAAGCAGTTCCTGCTCGACTTGATCGGCCACTACCGCGACGCGGTCCTGGGGAGCAAGCTCTACAACTTCCCCTCGTTCCCCGGCTCGGTCGCGGATCCAGGCGTGGCCGTGGGGCAGAAGCCTGCCTCGGGCAACAAGTGGTTGGAGCAGGTCACGGCGAACGACCCGTTCGGCTCGAATCCGCCCGCGAAGCTCAAGCCGATCAGCACCGCTTTGCAGTGGGCGACGAACATCGGGCACCCGGGACCGGCCAATCCGGCGGAGAGCGAGGTGTTCGACACGTTCGTCCTCCCCACCATGTTCGCCAACGCGGCGACCGGGCGGATGAGCGCCAAGCAAGCATTGGACGAGGCGCACCAGCAGGTGAAGAAGATCTTCGAGAAGTGGCGCGCCAAGGGACTCGTCGCCGGCGGGACCGGCGACCGTACTTGACAGGGCACCGTTCCAGCGGGAAACTCGAACCTCCACTACCGACCCGAGGAAGTCATGACTGCGCCCCAACTCGCCATGAAGGACCTTCGCAGGGTCGTCATCGCCGCAGCAGTCGGGAACGTAATCGAGTGGTACGACTTCTACATTTTCGGAAGCCTGGCCTCACTCCTGTCGGTCAAGTTTTTCGCGGCAGGCGCCGCCGGAAGCGCGCTCATCAAGACGGTCGGAACCTTCACCGCCGGGTTCCTGATCCGCCCGTTCGGAGCCTTCGTCTTCGGCCGCATCGGCGACATCGTGGGCCGCAAGTATACCTTTCTGATTACGCTGAGCGGCATGGGTCTGGCGACGGCTTTCATCGGCCTCGTGCCGAGCTACGCCCAGATCGGCGCAACGGCGGGGATTATCCTATTGCTGCTTCGCCTAATCCAGGGCTTGTGTCTGGGCGGCGAGTATGGCGGCGCCATCACCTACGTCGCCGAGCATGCGCCGGACGAGAAACGGGGCTACTACACCGGCTGGCTCCAGACGTCGCCCACGCTCGGCATCGTGGTGTCCCTGGTGGTCATCATCGTGACGCGCGAGGCGCTGGGGACCGACGCGTTCAACGCCTGGGGATGGCGCATCCCGTTCCTGCTTTCGCTGCTCATGGTCGCGATCGCGATCTACATCCGACTGCAGCTCCAGGAGACGCCGATCTTCCAGGCCATCAAGGCGAAGGGCCAAACGGCGGCCAATCCGTGGCGGGAGGCGTTCTGGAGTCAGAACATCAGATACGTGCTCATCGCGAGCATCGTGGTGATCGGCGAGGGGGTGGTATGGTACAGCGGCCAGTTCTGGGCGCTCTATTTCATCCAACAGGTGCAGAAGCCGGATGTCTTACACCCGGCCATCATCACGGGCCTCGCGCTGCTCATCGCCACGCCGTCGCTCATCTTTTTCGGCTGGCTCTCTGACCGGATCGGTCGCAAGCCGATCATCCTCGCCGGGTTCTTCCTCGCGGCGGTCACGTACTACCCGCTCTACAACGCGCTCGGCTACGCCGCCAACCCGGCCAACATCAACTACCCGCTGTCGATCTTGATCGTCGCGATCATGGTCTCCTACGTGGGCATGGTGTACGGCCCGATCGGCGCCTTCCTCGCCGAGTACTTCCCGGCGCGCATCCGATACTCGTCGGTGTCGGTGCCATATCACATCGGCAACGGCTGGGGCGGGGGACTGGTGCCCGTCATCACCACCGCAGCGTACGTGACCGCGCAGACAGCGGGGCTAACCATGTCCCAGAGCCTGGGCCACGCGCTGGTCTATCCTATCACCGTGCCGGCCGTGGCGTTCCTGCTCAGCCTGTTCCTGATGCCCGAGACGCGTAAGATCAGCATCTGGCAGCCGGCAGAGGTGCGCGTCGGCGCCAGAGGGTAAGTGAACGGCAGGGGCGCAGCTGGCTGCGCCCTTATCCGAGGCTCGAGGCGCCCCGACGAATTCGGTCGGGGCGTCTTTCCTCCGGCTAGGAAGTGACGAAGACGACCATGACTACTCCCGCCGGACCAGCAGCTCGCGCTGCGGCGCCGTCCGCACCGCGGGGCGCCGTCGGCGTCCCCTGGTTCGTGTGGGCCGCGGTCATCGCGGCCACCAGCGCCAAGGTGGGCATCCTCTGGGACATTTCGTGGCACCGCTCGATCGGGCGCGACACCTTCTGGACGCCCGCCCACATGGCCATCTACCTCGGCGGCGTCCTCGCCGGTCTCTCGTGCGGGTGGGTCGTCCTCAAGACCACGTTCGCGGGAACGTCTGACGAGCGGGCGGCAGCCGTGACGTTCTGGGGATTCCGCGGGCCGCTCGGCGCCTGGGTGTGCATCTGGGGCGCCTTCGCAATGATCACCTCGGCCCCGTTCGATAACTGGTGGCACAACGCATACGGTCTCGACGTCAAGGTGCTGTCGCCCCCACACGTGATCCTGGCGCTCGGCATCTGGGCCGTCCAGCTCGGCGCCCTCTTTATGGTGCTTTCGCTCCAGAACCGCACTCCCGAGCGGGAAACGTCCCGCCTGCACGGCCTGCTCGCGGCGTACCTCGTCGCGATCCTGCTCCAGAACGCCACAACGGTGGCGATCGAGCAGCTCGGCTTCCCCAACGACGCCCACAACGCGCTCTACTACAAGGTGGCGGCCGGCGTCTTGCCGCTGCTCCTCGTCGCGGTCGGGCGCGCGGTTCGCCTGCCCTGGCCCGCGACGACCGCCGCTGGCGTGTACATCGCCTTCTCGCTCCTCACGATCTGGATCCTGCAGCTCGCGCCGGCGACTCCCAAGCTCGCCCCGGTCTTCAACCCCGTGACCCACATGGTGCCGCCGCCGTTCCCGCTGCTGCTGGTGGTCCCGGCGGCCGCGATCGACCTGCTGCTGCGGCGCGCGGGCCGGAACCGCGACTGGATCCTCTCGGTCGCTGCGGGACTCGCATTCCTCGCCGTCTTCTGCGTCGTGCAGTGGTTCTTTACCGAATTCTTGCTCACGCCACACGCGCGCAACTTCTTCTTCGGCGGGGATCAGTGGGACTACTCGAGCCGGCTCGGCCCGTGGCGCTACGAGTTCTGGCGGATCGCTTCGGACCCGGTGACCGCACGGGGACTCGCGATCGCTGCGGCGCTCGCGATCGTGGCTGCGCGCCTCGGCCTGTGGTGGGGCAACTGGATGCAGGGACTGCGACGATGAAGCGCCGCCTGGCCCGCCTGTTCGCGCTCGGGGCCATCGCCGTCGTCACCTCTGCCCACGTCGGCAGCCCCGACACGTACTTCGAGGGCGCGGCGGGACCCTACCCCATCCGCGTCATCATCCGCAACCCCGGCGTCGTGCCCGGCCTGGCGCAGATCACGGTGCGCCTGCTCGACCCAGCGACCGAGCGCCGAGTGCTGGTGCTACCGGTCTATTGGGATCCCAGAACGGCGGCTCCGCCCCCGGCCGATGTCGCCGAGCGTGTTCCGGGAGACTCGACTCTCTACAGCGCGGCGCTGTGGCTGATGCGGGGCGGCGCCTACAGCGTTCAGGTGACGGTGGAGGGCGCGAGCGGCACCGGCACGGCGCTCGTCCCCGTGATGGCCGTCGCGACCCGGCGGCTCGCGCTCCAGAAGCCGCTCGGCATGGGGCTGCTGGGGCTCGGCGCGTTCCTCTTCATCGGTGCGCTGACCATCGTCCGCGCCGCGGTGCGGGAAAGCGCGCTCGCCCCGGGCCAGCAGCCCGACCGACGACGCAGCGTGCGCGCCTGGATAGCCACGACGGCGAGCGCCATCGTGCTCGCCCTGGCGCTCGTGGGCGGGCGGGCGTGGTGGAACACGGTGGATGCCGCGTACCGGAGCGGGCTGTACCAGCCGTTGCACGCCACCGCGACGGTGCGGGCGACCGCTGGCGGAACGGTGCTGCATTTCGCGATCGACGACACGTCGTGGACGAACCGGCGGCAATGGACGCCGCTCATTCCAGACCACGGCCACCTGATGCACCTGTTTCTGGTCCGGAACGAGCAGCTCGACGGGTTCGCCCACCTCCATCCCCTCCCCCGCGACTCGACGACGTTCGAGGCCAACCTGCCGCCGCTGCCGGCCGGCACGTACCGCGTGTACGCCGACATCGTGCACGAGAGCGGCTTCGCCCAGACGCTGGTCGCGACGGCAGAGATCGGATCTCCGGCGCCCGCCTGGCACCCGTCCGATGCCGACGACGCATGGCTCTTGGGAAACGGGAACGGGGAGACGGGAAACGTGGCCCGGCTAGCCGACGGATCTACGATGACGTGGGAGCGCGCCGATACACCGATCGTGGTCGACCAGGCGGCACCCCTGCGGTTCGCAGTCCGGACCGCGGACGGCAAACCGGCGGCGCTCGAGCTCTACATGGGCATGGCGGCTCACGCGATGATCACACGCGACGACGGCACGGTATTCGTGCACCTGCACCCGGAAGGGACAATCTCCGTCGCCGCGCAGGAAACGTTCGTGCTGCGCCAGCCGGGGGACACGATCCGCGGTGAGCTCCGCAAGCGACTGGCGGCGATGGACATGGGGAGGTGGGATAAGGGAGAGGTACGCCCAGGCGCAGTGTCCTTCCCCTATGCGTTCCCCAAGCCAGGGCGCTACCGCCTGTGGGTGCAGGTCAAGCGCAACGGCCGGATCCTGACAGGAGTGTTCGACGCCGAGGTGAGCCCGGCGCGCTAGGGAAGCTCTGCACAAGTCGCGCGATGTCGGGGGTGGGGGCATCGCACGCGTCACACGCGAGGGCGCTCGGGCGGCACATCTGCGTCGAAGCAGGTGCGACACCAGAGCTTCTGTGCCTGCCGTGCGCCCTCGCGTGTCAGCGTGCTAGCCCCCACCCCCGACTTCGCGTCACCTCTGCAGAGCTTCCCTAGCGCAACGTGAGCGGCGCCGGATGGCGCACGGAGCCATCCGGTCGCTTGGCCGCCACGTCGAGCGAATCCACGTCCCACACGACGACCGTGACGAGATCCCGGGCGGCCGCGAAGGTCTCGAGGTCCAGCGCCGACAGACCGCGCTCCTTGAGCGCGCGGCCGTCCGGGCCGGCCCGGTACGGGTGCGTGTGCCACGTCCCCACGAAGCGGTCGACCCTGTCGCAGTTCCCCGCCACTGCAAACTGGAGCTGCTTCAAGTCGGCGGCCGACAGCAGCTCGCGCACCCACAGCGTGTCGTTCACGATCTCGCCGGCGAGACATCCGAGGTACTCGCGCTGGGTCGGCTTCCCCGTCCCCAGCAGCTGGGTGAGGGTGTTCTGGCCCGCGAGCTCGTCCCAGTGGCGGTTGTTCTGGATCCACACGGCGCTCATCATGCCGCGGAGCCCCGCAGGGAGGACGACCACACTGAACGGCGGGGGGGAGGCCGTCGGGAGGGCGACACCCAATGCCACACCCGCGACGAGCGAGGTGACGAGCAGCGCCCTCACCGCTTCTGCCTCGCGTAGGTACCCATGAGCTGGGCCGTCCCCAAAACGTGGCCTTGCATGGCAGCCTCCACGTCCCGCTTCGTCGCGCCGGCCTTCAATTTGAGCGACGCGTCGAGCGCGTACAGCTTGAAGAAGTACCGGTGTGCCGGCCCAGGCGGCGGACACGGCCCGCCGTATCCCGTGCGCCGGAAGTCGTTGCGGCCTTGCAGCGCGCCGCTCAACCCCGCGGGCGCGTCGCTCTTCGCAACGTTTTCAGGCAGTTGCGACGTGGCCGCCGGAAGGTCGTACAGGACCCAATGCACCCAGGTTCCGGCGGGCGCGTCGGGATCGTCGGCGATGAGCGCGAACGCCGCAGTGCCCGGCGGGGCGCCGCTCCAGCTGAGCGGCGGCGACAAGTCCGCGCCGTCGCACGTGTACTTGCCGGGGATGGCCGCGCCTTCCTTGAAGGCCGCGCTTGAGAGCGAGAATGCCATACGTCCCCCCTGGTCTCGCGCTGCGCTGAGCGCAAGCATGCCGATGAGCGTGGAGAGCCCGGATACGACAGGGAGCCACATGACCCGGAACATAAAGCCAAACCCGGGGCCGTGGACTGCACCCCGGGTTGACCGGTCGGGACGAAGTGGCCGTCACACTTCGGCCGCGACCCGGTCCATTCTATCCAGCACCACCGCCTTGCAGGTGGAGACCCGGTGCGGAGATTGTCAGCAAATGGTCAGACCGTCTTGAAACTCCGTCGAATCACGTGCATCTCTCGGGACGCTCGATGAACCTGGCCAACCAGATGCGGCACGTCCCCCGCCGCCCGCGCGGCGTCCTCATCGCGGTGATGTTGCTCGCCAGCCTGCTGGTGGCGAGCCTGCTCGCGCTCCAGGCTCATCGGACGTTCCTCCATCACCGTGCCACCGCCGAGCGGGTGTTGCGCGACTACGCGCGGCTCGCGGCCTCGCGCTTCGCGCTCCGCACGGGAGCCAACCTTTACTACATGGCGGCGTGGCCGCCGATGGAGGCCCTGCTGCACACGCAGGCCAGTGCACCGGCGGCGCCTCTTCCGCGCCCAGAGCGGCTCGCGTCCGGGCTCAAGCCCTACGCGGCCGCCGTCCTCAAGCTGGCGCGTTACACGTTTCGCCTGGACCTTGCGACCGGCCACCTCGAAACCTCGGGCGGCGCGCCGTCGACGGCAGAGCGCGCCTGGCTGCGCGACACGCTGCCCGCGCACGCCCGCTTCGTGTACCAGCCGGAGGAGCATCTGGCCATGATCGTGGCGCGGGCCGCCGGCGTGCCCCACGCGGTCATGTACACCGGCAAGGACCAGGCGGGCGCGCTCCGCACGCTCGTCGGCCTCGACGTCGATCCCAAAGCGTTCGAGCCGTTCTATACCATGGGGGCCGAGAAGCAGCCGTTGTTGCCGCGCCCCCTCACCGGCGGGGTCGTGTTCGACTCGCTCATGTCCGTTGTCGTGACCTCCGCGGACGGCGCCAAGCTGTACCATTCCCCGGTACAGTATGCGGCAACGTTCTCGGCTCGGGACACCGTCGAAGCGATGATGGGGGGGATGCAGGTGGCGGTCGCGCTCCGCCCGGAGTTGGCGTCGAAGCTCGTGATCGGCGGCCTGCCGCAGTCGCGCCTCCCGCTGCTGCTCGGGGCCCTCGGCCTCACGGCCGGCCTGATCGTGACCGCGCTGGTCCAGCTGCGGCGCGAATACGAGCTCGCCCGCCTCCGCACCGATTTCGTCTCGGGCGTGTCCCACGAGCTGCGCACGCCGCTCGCGCAGATCCGGATGTTTTCCGAGACCCTGCTGCTGGGGCGCGTGCGCTCCGAAGAGGAGGGCCGCCGCTCGCTCGAGATCATCGATCAGGAGTCACGCCGGCTCACCCATCTCGTCGAGAACCTGCTGCACTTTTCCCGTTCGGAACGCCAGGTCACCCGCCTGTCGCCGGCGCGCGCGCCGCTCGCGCCGCTGGTGCAGGAAGCCCTCGAAGGGTTCGCGCCGCTGGCGGGAGCGCGCGGCGTGCGCCTCCGTTCCGAGCTCGCGGAGGGCGTCGTCGCCCCGGTGGACGCCGAGGCGTTTCGCCAGATGCTCCTCAACCTGCTCGACAACGCCGTCAAATACGGACCGCCGGGGCAGGTCGTGACCGTCGGCCTCGCGGCGGGCGACCAGCGCGCGCGAATCTGGGTCGACGACCAGGGGCCCGGCATCCCCCCGGCCGACCGCGAGCGCGTGTGGGACCGCTTCTGGCGACTCGAGCGAGACCGGGGCTCGGCCGTCGCCGGGACCGGCATCGGGCTCGCGGTGGTGCGAGAGCTGGTGGCGCTGCACGGCGGGCGCGCCTGGGCGGAGGACGGGCAGAACGCCACGCTCCCCGCGGGCGCGCGCGGCGTACGGTTCGTCATCGAGCTGCCGCTCGAGCCCTCCCCCCGCGTCGCGGGACAGCCCGACGGCCTTTCGAGCGTGCCGGCATGATGCGAATCCTCGTGGTGGAAGACAACCCCGACCTCGCCTACGGGTTGCGCAACAATCTGGAGATCGAGGGCTATCAGGTCGAGGTGGCGGACGACGGCACAAAGGGACTGGCGCGCGCGCGCGACGGCCGGCCCGACCTCATCATCCTCGATCTCATGCTCCCTGGGATGGACGGGTTCCGCGTGTTGCGCGCGTTGCGCGAGGCCGGCCGCACCATGCCCGTCCTCATCCTCACGGCGCGAGGCGAGGAGGCGGACAAGGTGCGCGGCCTGCGCCTGGGCGCGGACGATTACGTCACCAAGCCGTTCGGTGTGCTCGAGCTGCTGGCCCGCGTGGAGGCGCTGTTGCGCCGCGCGGCGCCGCCCCTCCCCGGGAAAAACGGCGGCCCTCCGCCCGAGCGGTTCGGTGACATCGAGGTGATCCCGGCCTCCCGCACCGTGCTCCGAAGCGGCCAGCCGGTGCCGCTCACGCCCAAGGAGTTCGACCTGCTCGTGGCGCTGCTGCGGCGTCGCGGCGCCGTGGTGACGCGGCTCGACCTGCTGCGCGAGGTGTGGGGGTACAGCGCCGAGGTGCTGAGCCGCACCGTGGACACGCACGTCGCCGAGCTGCGCCGCAAGCTCGAGATAGACCCGGCCGCGCCGAGGCATATTCTCACGGTTCGCAAGGCAGGGTATCGGCTGGAGAAGTAGGACAGCTCAAAGGAGCCTCTATGTTACACTTCCTGCTCGCCTCTGCCGTGCTCGCCACGCCACCGAGCGGCCGTGAGATCGTCCGAGCGATGCACGACCGCTACGCCGGCAAATGGTATCGCACGCTCAGCTTCGTTCAGAAGAACACCGCGACCCGGCCGGATGGCTCGCAGGAGCACTCGGTCTGGCACGAGTATGCCGCGCTGCCTGGGAAGCTGCGCATCGAGTTCGTGCCGGCGGATTCGGGGAACGGCGTGCTGTTCGTCAACGATTCCCAGTTCGTCTTCAAGGCCGACACGCTTGGCAACGCATCGGCGTTCATCCACCCGCTGATGGTGCTCGGCTTCGACGTCTACTTCGATCCCGCCGATCGCACCGTCGCGCGGCTCGAGCGGCTCAAGTTCGACCTCGCGACGGTACACGAGGACACCTGGGGAGGGCGCCCGGTTTACGTCGTGGGGGCGAAGGCGGGCGACCTGCGCGCCCGGCAGTTCTGGGTGGACCGCGAGCGGCTCGTGTTCGTGCGGCTGCTCGAGCCGGGCCAGCGTGACACGAGTCGCATCAGCGACATCCGGTTCAACAAGTATCAGCCGGCGCGCGATGCCTGGCTCTCGGCGGAGGTGGCGTTCCTGGTGGATGGGCAGCAGCGCTGGCTCGAAGAGTACACCGAGATCAAGACCGACGCGCCGCTCGCCGACGCGCTGTTCGATCCCCGCCAGTGGAAGAAGGCCAGGAGCTGACGGCGTGCTATCGATCGAACAGCCGTTGAATCGTCTGTCCCGGCTCGAGCGGCGCGTTGGTCAGATTCGACGTGATGGCGATGACGATCCGCGAGTCGCGGTCCACGCCGAATGCCGTGGTGCCCCCGACCGATCCCCCGCCGTGGAACACCCAGCGGTGGCCAAGGCTGTCCGTACCCACGAACCAGCCGATCCCGTAGCCGGTCGGCTCGCCCGCGGTCGTCTTTTGTGAGGTGAAGAGCAGCTCGAGCGTCTCAGCCTTGAGGAACCCCGGCTTGAGCATCGCGGAGCCGAACTTCACGAGGTCCTCGGCGGTGGAGACGAAGCCGCCCCCCGCCCACTTGTAACTGTTGTCGACCGGCGGCGCGAGCACGAACCCGCCGTCGGCCCCACGCTCGTAGAAGCGGGTGCGGTTCGGGATCAGGCTGTCGGCACGATCGGCCGCGGTGTGCGTCATGCCCAGTGGCCGGAAGACGTTCCGGCCCATGTAGCTCAGGAAGTCCTGCCCCGCCGCGCCCTGCACGACCGCCGAGATCAGGTTCCAGCCGTAGGTCGAATAAAAGAATTTCGTCCCCGGAGGGAAGAGCAGCGAGTCGCCCTGGAAGATCGTGAGCCCGTCGAGCACGGTGTTGAAATGACGGTTCAAGAGAAACTCATCGTCGCGATAGTGCCGGATGCCCGCGAGGTGCCCGGCGAGCTGCCTGGTAGTGATCGGGTAACCCTTATCGGGAAACGACGGGACGTAGCGCTGCACCGGCGTATCGAGGTCGAGCTTCCCCTGCTCGTACAGCAGCGCGACGGCGGTGGCGGTGAGCGGCTTGGACACGCTCCCGATCCGAAACTGCGTCTCGGCGGTGACCGGGGCCTTGCGGGCGAGATCCGCATAGCCGAATCCTTCCGACCACACGAGCTTGCCGTCGACGCCGACCGCCACCTGGAGGCCGGCAATGCGGCCCGCCAGCTTGTCGCACACGAGGGCATGCGCGCGCGCGACGGTCGCGGCGTAGGCTGGCGGGACCGGCGCCGCGGCGCGCGACACGCACGTCGTCTGGCCACCGGCGCCGCTGCGATCGACCCACGAGGCGAGAACCGCTGCCGCAACCAAACCGAGGCCCAGGGCCCCCTTCATGAAGCCTCCGACCAGGAGTCCGCGCATGGGACAGAATCGATATCACTACGCGCAGCGTGTAAAGACGTCCCGTGTGCGCGCGGGTGAACCCGCGACTCGGCACTGCCGTTGACGCGGCGTTGCCCGTCGCGTCCTCCGCCCGTTTACGGGCAGCGCCGAGCCGCGGCTTGAGCCGCGGGCCATGCGCGTAGGGCTGGAACCTTGTACTCTTCTCCCCCATGAACAGCGCGCAGCCGCCGACCAAGTACACGATCGGACTCGTCCAGATGTCCATGTCGGCCGATCCGGACGCGAACCTCAAGCAGGGCGTCGCGAAGGTCGAAGAGGCGGCGGCGGCCGGGGCCCGGCTCGTCTGTCTCCCGGAGCTGTTTCGCTCGCTGTACTTCGCGCAGCGCGAGGACGCCGCGTTGTTCGACCTCGCGGAGCCCGTGCCCGGGCCGAGCACCGAGGCCCTGGCGAAGGCGGCGCAGCGAGCCGGGGTCGTGGTGATCGCCCCGGTGTTCGAGCGGCGGGCGCCGGGGCTCTATCACAACAGCGCGG
>Ga0209058_1000288_pt1 | contig 41715 bp, 46 predicted proteins | sample GraSoiAngelo_147_FD_185904 | JGI IMG/M metagenome (GOLD analysis project Ga0209058, IMG submission 185904) | Grasslands soil microbial communities from the Angelo Coastal Reserve, California, USA - 14_1009_05_40cm (SPAdes) (version 2) | ecosystem: Environmental > Terrestrial > Soil > Grasslands ... | reverse complement strand
CTGAAGCCATCCGCTCACTCCGGCGCCAGCTCTCAGATGAGGTCTACAGACGCCTCCGGCTGGATCGTTTGGAGCGGCTCGCTGTACCCACTACGGCAGCGGCTTGACATAGGAGCATCTATCCGGGGGCCTAGCCCCAAGCTTGGTTATTTCCGTTCCGCGGTTTTGCGCACCGCCTTGTCGATCTCGTCGCTCAGGTCGCGGAAGGTCTCGGCAACCGCGGAGCCGAATGATCGCGCGGTCTGCTTGGTCCGCTCGCGCACCTGCGGGTCCTTGGTTGCCGACTCCAGGGACCGGAAAACAGTGTCCGCGGCCTGACGAAGCTGCTCGAGCGAACGGTTTAGCTCTGCCGCGGCTTTCTCGTCGGCGGCGCCGCGATAGTGGCTCTTGAGCTCGCCGGCCAGGTTCTTGATGTCCGCCTCGAAACGGTCCCACGCTTTCTCTCTCTGTTCATAGGGCATTGACGTTCCTCCTCCGAGTGCTGCGGTCCACGGTACGCCAGAATCCAGGTGTGGCCGCTGAGTCCGCGGGGCTGCTCCTCTACCGGCTGCGCGACGGAATGCTCGAGGTCTTGCTCGTCCATCCGGGCGGACCGTTTTGGAAGCGTCGTGACGCCGGCGCCTGGTCCATCCCGAAAGGCGAAATTGAGAATGGCGAGGTTGCGGAGGACGTCGCGCGGCGCGAGTTCAAGGAAGAGCTCGGGCACGACGCGCCCGGCGTGGAGCTCGTGTCCATCGGTACGGTCCGCCAGGCGGGAGGCAAGCTTGTTCATGCGTGGATTGCTCGCGGCGATGTCGACGTCGATCGCATCGCGAGCATGAAGTTCACGATGGAGTGGCCGCCACGGTCCGGCCGGATGCAGGAGTTCCCGGAGGTGGACATGGCGGACTGGTTCGACCTCGTGACGTCGCGCCAGAAAATGGTCCCGGCGCAGACGGTGTTCCTGGACCGCCTCGAAGAGGTGTTGAGGAAGAGTGGGCGCTGAGCGCCCGCCGACCTCACAAGCCAGGCTAGTGCCCTGGCACATCCTGACGCTTGGGTTCTGGAACATCCCGTTCGGATTGGGCCGCCAGATCCAGGCGTGCAGAGCCCAAAGCCCCAGCGAGTCGATTCGCGTGAAGTCCTTACCGAACAAAGTCGGGGCGAATAAGCGGGAGTGGGTTGCGGTTAACCGATGCATATTGGAAGGCATTCGGATCGAGGTCGAGGGTCCAAGCGATCTGCCGCGAATGCAGGATTGGCTCTCGCGGCATCGCGGACAGACGTTGGAGCTCGATCGCGCGAGGCAGCTCGAGTTCGGGGTTCCGATTTCAGCGGCGCGCGCGGTCCTCGTCGCGGTGACACTGCAGGACGGCGACCCGACGACGACACAGCTGGGCGGTGTCGTGCGTGCCATCGCCAACCGCAGCCTCGCCGAGCCGGTTCGCCTTGTCTTCGAAGGCCGCTCGCCGGCTCATCTGCAGCCCGAAGACGCCGAGACCGCCGCGTCTGAGCTGCTGGACACGATCTCTCGTCTGGTTGTTGAGGACGAGCCGGTCGCCGAAGTCGCCTAGCGTTCGCGAGCACCCGCACGACGGTCGCATGCCCGCCGCAGGCGTTCCACCGATATGGCGCGTGGGGAAAACCGCATTCACGAGGTCGAGCTAGGCTCGGCGCCGATCGAGCGTTTCCGCCCGCTGGTGGGCACCCAGATGTGGCCCGAGCTCGAGGGAGGCCTGGCCGGGCTCAAGCGACGCCTCGATGGCCACGTGCTCTGGAATGTGAACCCCACCGCTCGCGGCGGGGGCGTGGCCGAGATGCTGGCTTCGCTCATTCCTTACGACCGCGGAGCAGGGATCGACGAGCGCTGGGCGGTCGTCGAGGGCTCACCTGATTTTTTCAACGCCACCAAGAAGATCCACACGCAGCTTCACGGCGTGGAGCCCGACGGTGGACCCCTCACCGCGGGCGAGCGCCGCGATTACGAGGAAGCGACCGCGCGCAACTCGGAAGGGCTGGCTCGCCTGATCCGCCCCGGCGACGTCGCGATCCTGCATGACCCGCAGACCGCGGGCCTGGTCCCAGGCCTCAGGGCGCGAGGCGTCAAGGTGGTGTGGCGTTCGCACATCGGAGTCGATGAACCGAATGACCTCGCCCGCACCGTCTGGGACTTTCTGCGGCCGTTTGTCTCCGCGGCGCAGCTTGCGTGTTCTCTCGAGCCGCTTACGCCTGGGATGGGCTCGATGAGGCGCGTGTCCGGATCATCACCCCCTGCATCGATCCGTTCTCGACCAAGAACCAGGACATCCCCGATGAGTCGGTGACCGCGATCCTGCGTGCGAGCGGCATCCTGCAAGGCGTTGACGGGGAGGCGACCTTCACGCGCCATGACGGGACCGCCGCGCGTGCACGCTCGGCGCAGGTCGGCGACGGCCCCGTGGCCGCGGACGCGCGCATCGTGCTCCAGGTCTCGAGGTGGGACCGGCTCAAAGACCCGGTCGGCGTGATGGATTCTTTCGTCCGCTTCATCGCGCCGCGGACGGACGCATGCCTCGTGCTCGCGGGCCCTGCCGCGACCTCCGTCATCGACGATCCCGAGCAACCCGAGATCCTCGAGGACCTTGGGCGCCGCCACAAGGCGATGCCCGCTGCGACCCGCCACCGGGTCGTCATCGCGCAAATTCCGATGCAGGACAAGGAGGAGAACGCCGCCATCGTCAACGCCCTGCAGCGGCGCGCGGATGTGGTCGTCCAGAAAAGCCTCGCCGAGGGATTCGGCCTCACAGTTTCCGAGGCGATGTGGAAGCGCCGCCCGGTCGTCGCCAGCCGCGTCGGCGGCATCCCCGACCAGATCGAGCAGGGCAAAAGCGGGATCCTGGTCGACGACGCGCGCGACCTGCGGGCGTTCGGCGACGCGGTTGTGGGCCTGCTTCAGGACGGGCCGCCGGCCAGGTGGCTCGGCGTCGAGGCGCGGCACCGCGTCGCCCGCAAGTTCATCTCACCGTGCCATCTGATCGAGCAGGCCCGGCTGGTCGTCGATCTCGTCTCCTGACCTGACAACTAGACTCGGCTATGTTGGCGATCCGCGTTTTCAAGCAAGACGAACTCCCCAGCGAAGCTTCTTCTCACGAGTTTGCCGGCGAGCTTCATGGCGGAGTCGGCGCGTGCGTCATCTTCGTCGACGCGGCTCCCGGGAAAGGCCCACGACTCCACCGCCATCCCTATATCGAGATCCTGATCGTGGTCGAAGGCGCAGCCACGTTCGACGACGGCGAGTCGAAGCGTGAGGTCCGCGCCGGGGAGATGGCGGTCGTCGATGCGAACCAGACCCATGGATTCGTGAACTCCGGGGCAAGCCGGCTGCGCCAGATCGACGTCCACCTTAGCCCCAAGTTCATCACCGAGTGGCTCGCGTAGCGAGATGCCCAAGACCGATCCGCATGATCCGGGGGTAGAACCGGCCCGCAAGCGGTCGGAAGAAGCGGGAGACGCTGCCCATACGCCGGTCCAGATCGGCGAAGGCAAGGTCCGTTTCGGGACCGCGAGCTGGACGGACCCGACGATGACCGCGCCCGGCGTTTTCTATCCACGCGGCGCGGACAGCGCGGAGGAACGCCTGCGTTTCTACGCAAGCCAGTTTCCGGTGGTCGAGGTTGACGCGACCTACTACGCGCTGCCCAACAAGCGCACGGCCGAGAGCTGGGTCGAGCGAACGCCGAATGGTTTCGTGTTCGACATCAAAGCGCACGCCTTGATGACCGGGCAGCCAACCGAGGTGACGCGATTGCCCAAAGCGATCAAAGAGGAGCTGCCCGCCTCGCTGCAAGAGAAGAAACGCATCTATCGCAAAGACGTGCCGGAGGAGCTGCTGGCTGCGGTGTACACGCACTTTCGAGAAGCGCTCCAGCCTTTGGTGGAGGCAGGCAAGCTCGGCGCGATCTTGGTCCAGTTTCCGAAGTGGGTTTTTCCCTCGCACGAGGCGCGGGACCTCATCCTCGAGACGCGCCGGCGGTTGGACCTGCCGATCGCGGTGGAGTTTCGCCATGGCAGCTGGTTCAACGAAAAAAACGCGGAGCGCACCGTGAAATTCCTCGAGGACAACAAGATCCCGTACGTCGCGGTCGACGAGCCGCAGGGCTTCAAGAGCTCCGTGCCTCCAGTGATCGTGCCGACGAGCCACGAGCTCGCGGTGTTTCGGTTCCACGGACGCAACGCAGAGAACTGGGAGAAGAAGGACATCGCGCCGTCGGAGAGATTCCGCTACCTCTACGACCAAGACGAGCTGGCCGACTGGACGCCAAAGATAGCCGCGGTGGCGAAGAAGACGAAGGAGACGCACGCCGTCTACAACAACTGCTTCTCCAACTACGGGACGACTAATGCGCAGGAGGCGGCGCGCTTGCTGGCGGAGATGCAGGCGTAGCCGGAGGTTTCAGGCCGCACCTCGCCCTCCGGCGCAGCGCGCCACCTCCCCATGAATGGGGAGGAGTTCCGTGACCCTACTTATCGAGGTGCTTGGTCATCCACGCATTCAGGTCGGCGCCGTCGCGCCAGACCTGGGCCACGCGGTCTTTCGCCTTCGAGGTCGCGATCCACGGTTCCGCGGGCCAACGCCTCCAGTAGATCAGCCGCTTGTGGCGAAGTAGATCGGCGCGCGGGTGATCCTGCGGATACGGCGATGGCACGCGCTTGAGCTCCTGCCCCTCCACGTCGTATCCCTTCTTGCGAAGGGCGGCCACGATCACCGCGAGCTCCTTCCCCGAGCGATCGGCGGCGACCGCCTCGCGCAGTCTTTTCAGCTGCACGTCGTCCACCATGTAGCGTCCGCCCGCCGCCACCAGACCCTCCGCGTCGAGCGCCACGTAGCCGCCGCGGTCGAGATCGGCGTAGATGTTCAGCTTGTAGGGCGACTTGTCGGCCGAGAACCGAATGTCACGGTTCGGACGCGAGACACGATGCGGCGGCCCGAACTCGGCCTCGAGGTCGGCGAGGAGCGCGAGCATCGGCGCCTTGACCTCCGCTTCGTACTGCTTGCGGTGCGCCTCGAAGTAAGCCTTGTTGTTGTTCGCGCGCAGGCCGAGGAAGAAACCCTTGAAGTCGCCCTTCCAACCCGTGAACGTTCCTGGCACGCACGCAGATTAGAGCTCATCTCCGCCCACCGCCGCCACCGCACCACATAGATAAGGAAGGGAGTGGTCGGCTTGTGCCTCCTCGGTATCGAGCGGATTCGCGACGTTGCACTAGTAGGACCCCAACACCCAAGGAGGAATGACTATGCCGATCACGAGGTCGGGAGAGGTGGCCGTCTGACACTCGCCGCAATCGTCGCGATCGCCAGCACGTTCGCCGGACCGCACCCAGGCGATGGTTCAGGCAGCGTGAACCTCGAGGCTTGGCAGGTGATCAACCTCATAGGCGCGCCTCTGCTCGCGCTGTTGTTCATTGCTCCTGTGATCGACGACCTCAAGGAATGGTTGGCCTCGGGCCGGAAGTAGCGATCAGACGGTCGAAGGTTCCTTGACGGCGACCCTGTCGCCGACGCTGATCCGTCCGCCCGTGAGGAGGTCCGCGCGAAGGCCGGCACGATGGGTGAGCGGCTTGATGAGCGGCTTTCCGGTCAAGGCGACAAGGTGGGTGCACGGCTCGCACAGCTCGACGCCCAGCGCGAGCACATCGCCGATCCAGAACTCCTTGCCGACCAAATCGTTAAGACGAACGCCCCTGGTGGTCAGGTTGCGCCGGCTCTCGCCCGGATCAAGCGTGATGCCCGATGCGGCGATGCCTTCGACCTCTTCCGCCTCGATCAGCGTGACGTCGCAGCTGTCCGCGTCATGTTCCGTTGCGTTCCGGTCCCCGGACAGGCCAAGCCCAGGCAGCGCGTCGACCGACGCGAGCGCTTGCACCGGACCGCCCCGGGTCTCGGCGATGTGGATGTGCTCGACGTGGGCTTCGGTCGCTCGACTCATCGCTTGAACTGCAGATCGTAATCGGGGAAGTAACGAGGGATCACGGAGAGGTCGAAGCGCGGGAGGATCGAACTCGGTGGTTCACGGTCGAGCAAGAAGAGGAAGCTGCGTGAGACCAGGTCCTCGACCGCCGCTGCGTCATCGCCTCTGCCCCAGCGGGCGAGGTCGCGGCGGGACAGCGCCACGACGTGCGTCGACGTTTGACCGCCGTGCTCGACGGAGACGTCGCAGACCCAGCCATCCCGCTCTTCCTCAACACGCACCGCGACCATCCAGAAAGCCTAGCGCGAGGCTTTTTGGCCCTTTTACTTAACATTGGGGCGTCGGCTCTGCCGATAATTCGAAGATCTTGGCCGTCAAATCAAGCTGGGACAACATCCCAGGGGCGCTTGTCGCCTATGACCCGAATGGACGGGTCACAGACGCCAACGAGGCCGCGCTCGAGGTGCTCGGCTCAACCCGCCGCCAGCTGGTCGGGTCGTTCGCCGAAGACGCTGACTGGCTCGTCCTCGAGTCGGCGGACGGGCCGATGTCGGTGCACCCGGTCACCGCGGCCCTCAAGAGCGTGCAACCCGTCCGAGGCGTGCTCGCCCGAGTCCACCGCCGTGACGGTTCCGACGTATGGATCCAGGTGGATGCCATCCCGCAGGTATCACCCGCCGGCGAAGCGACGCTGGTGGTCGCCACGATCGCCGACGTCACGCACCTTTTCGCCCGCAGCCGGCTGACAAGCCGCGGGGCGGGCGACCACATCGTGAGTGAGGTGGTCAACCAGCTGGCTGACGTGCACCTCGAGACACGCGCGATCCTGGTCGCGGTCACCAGTGCCTTGAGCCGGATGCGGCCGGCCACGTGGGTCGCGGAGCTGCTCGACAAGGACCCGAGCACCTCGCAAACCTTCGCGGCAAACTTCGAGCAACCTGAGATCGCCGAATACATCAATCGTTGGGGGGCCAAGCTCGACCCACCGGGCCATGGCCCCACAACCGGGGTCTCGCAGCGCGTCATCGAGAACGCCAAGCCCCTGCTGCTGAAGGATATGCCGCTCGCGAAGCTGATCGAGCTGACCGGGCCGGAGGTCCAGGCTTATGCCGCCGAGCATCCACTGCCCGTCGCCGTGGACAAGGTAGACCTGCTTGCGGTCCCGATGCGCGCTCGGGGCGGCATCGTCGGCACCCTGTCCATCTACGAGCTCCCGGGCTCGAACCCGCTGACCGAGAAGGACACCCTCTGGATGCAGGCCGTGGCCGATCGGACCGCGCTCGCGATCGAAAACGCCCAGCTTTACGAGGATGCGATCCGCCGCCTCGAGCGCCTGGGCTCGCTGCAGAGCCTGAGCCTGGCCCTCAGCGCCAGCCCGGACCTTCGACTCACACTCAAAGTCATCCTCGACCAGGTCGCGTCCCAATTGCGGGTCGACGCGGCGGACGTGCTGCTGCTCGACGAGACCGACAACATGCTCACCCTGGCGGCAAGCTCAGGCTTCCAGGCGACCGCGGTCCCCGACTATCGGCTGCCGGTGGATGAAGGCTGGCCGGGGCGTGCCATCAACAGCAGGCGGATCGAGACCGTGACCGCGTTGAGCGCCTTCTCGCAGTTCCGGCGCAGATCGCTGTTCGCGCGGGAAGGGTTCAAGGCTTACGGCGCCGTGCCGCTCATCACGCGCGGCAAGCTTCTCGGCGCGCTCGAGGTCTATCACCGCAGCCCGCTTGCCCCGGACCAGGAGTGGCTCTCCTTTCTGGACGCACTCGGCAGCGTCGCGGCGATCGCCATCGACAACGCGGCGATGCAGGACCGGCTCCGCCGAGTCCAGGTCGCTGGGATCGCCAGACGCGCCCCCGCGCCGCCGCGCGATCTCAGCCGCCTCGAGCTCCAGATCATCCGCTTCGTCGTAGAGGGCCGGACCAACCGTGAGATCGCCTCCGAAGTGCACCTCAGCCAGAACACGGTGAAGTTCCACATGCGCCAGATCTTTCAGAAGACGGGGACCTCCAACCGGACCGAGCTGGCGCACCAGGTCGCGAAAGAAGGCTGGCTCTAAGGGCCCTTTAGTCCTCTGGATTAACACAACTACCCAGGTGGGTAGGTAAATCGTCCTTAGGGACGTCTCTCGCTAAGCAATCGCTTCTTAACCTGTGCGGCGTAGGGAGCGCGTCGCTTTATATGGCCGTTGCAGCCAGCCGGGTGGGAGATGTGGCGGACCTGATTGAGGTTCGCGGATCGAGGCATGCCGTCTTTCTGACGATCGCGCTCCTGGCTTCGACCTTCGGCCTCGTGGCCCTTCCGCCCGTCATTGGCGTCCTCGTGATCGCCGGGCTCCTGCCGTGAACGTCCAGGAGGGGACGACCCTCGGCGCCTATCGCGTCATGGAACGGATCGGCCGCGGTGGCATGGCGACCGTCTTCAGGGCCTACCACCCTGCCCTCGACCGGTTCGTGGCCATCAAGGTCCTGCCCGACTTCTTCGCCGACGAGCCCGACTACCGCGAGCGTTTCCAGCAGGAAGCGCGCTCCGTCGCCCGGTTGAAGCATCCGAACATCCTGGAGATCTTCGACTACGGCTATGACGACGGCACCGCCTACCTGGTGCTGGAGCTGGTCGAGGGCGGGACCCTGGCCGAACGGGTAGGCAAGCCGATGGACCTACGCGATGTCGTCCACCTGCTCGAGCCGCTCGGGAGCGCGCTCGACCACGCCCACGCCCACGGCGTCCTCCACCGCGACATCAAGCCGTCCAACATCCTGCTCCAGCAGGATGGGACGCCCGTGCTCGCCGACTTCGGGCTGGCCAAGATGACGGGCGCGATGCACCGGCTCACCAGCTCGGGCACGGTCATGGGCACGCCGGAATACATGTCGCCGGAGCAGGCAGCCGATGAGCTGGTCGGGCCGGCCTCGGATGTGTATTCGCTCGCGGTAGTCGCCTACGAGATGCTCACGGGCCGGGTGCCGTTCCTCGGCGACACCCCGGCGGCGGTATTGCTATCCCACGTGACCAAAGCAATGCCGGCGACGCGCGAGCTGCGTGGCGAGCTCTCGGCTCACGTCGAGGACGTGCTTCGGCGGGGGCTTGCCAAGCGGCCCGAAGAGCGTTACCCGTCGGCCGCCGCTTTTGTCGCCGCACTCAAGCCCGCGGCCTGGCCGAGCCGGCACCTGGACGAGCCGTCCGCCCTCCCGACACGCCGCCTCGCGCTTCCTGACCGAAGGCCCGTCGTGCTCGTCGTCGACGACGGGGCGGCGAACCGTGAGTTGATCGAAGCCTGTCTGGCCGGCGTCGAGTGTCATGTCCGCACCGCCGAGGATGGTCCTGCCGCGCTCAAGTCGGTCCAGGCCTCGCCGCCCGACCTCGTGCTCCTCGATGTGCAGATGCCTGGAATGGACGGTTACGAGGTCTGCCGGCGCATCAAGGGCATCTCTGCCACGCGACTCGTGCCGGTGGTCATGATCACCTCGCTCGATCAGACGAACGACCGGGTGCGAGCCCTCGAGGCCGGCGCCGACGACTACATGACCAAGCCGGTGGATCGTGTCGAGCTGGTCGCCCGGGTCCGCTCCGCACTGAGGCTGAAGGGCGTCTACGACTCCCTCGACAGCGCGGAGCACGTCATCTTCGCGCTCGCGGCCGCGGTCGAGGCCAAGGATCCGTACACCGAGGCGCACACCCAGCGGGTCGCCGACGCTGCGCGCGCGATCGGCTCCCGCATGAACTTGCCGTTGTCAGACCTCGACGCGCTTTATCGCGGCGGCCTGATCCACGACATCGGCAAGATCGGCATCCCCGACGCGATCCTCCTCAAGCCGGGCCCGCTCGATCCCCGCGAGCTGGCCATCATGCAACAGCACCCGATGATCGGCGAGAACATCGTGGCCCCGTTGCGGTCGGGAGCAAGCCTTCTGCCGATCATCCGCCACCATCACGAGCGCTTCGACGGCACCGGGTATCCCGACCGGCTTTCCGGCGCCGGCATCCCGCGGTTGGCGCGCGTGGTTGCGGTGTGCGATGCGTTCGACGCTCTCGTCAACGACCGGCCCTATCGGGCCCGCAAGACGCTGGACGAGGCGGTCGCGACGCTGAGGACGGGCGCCGGTACACAGTGGGATCCCGAGGTCGTCTCCCTGTTTGCGAGCGATGTCCCGAGCTGCGCCCGCCAAGGGGCTGCGTGAGCACCAGACTGTGAACCCCATCCTCGGCTACCTGATGGACGCGGTCGCGATCGCGTTCGTCCTGCTCGGCATCGTCACCGCGGCCGGGTGGCTCCGCCGCCGCGACCCGTCGCTGGGGTTCCTGGCGCTCGCCATCATCCTGCTCGCCGCGGTGGTCGGCGAAGGCAGGCTGCAGGCCCACCTCCCATTCACGGTCCCGCTGCTCGCACAGCTCTCGCTCGCCGGCTTTGCGGGTTCGGCTTACGCTCTGCTTCGCTACCGGGACAGCCTCATCCCCCTCCCTCGGCGCTGGCATGTCGCCGCGGTCGCGTCATTGGCGGCTGCCAGCGTCACCCTCCTAGCGGCGCAGGCCGTCACGGCGAACAGAGCCGTGGTGCTCGCCATAGCCGTCGCGTGGATCCTGGTGTGGTGCGTCTGTGTCGGCGAGCCGATCGTGCGTTTCTGGCTCGTCGCGCGCCGGCTTCCCGCGGTCCAGGGCTGGAGGCTGCGCTCGCTCAGCCTTGGCTTCGGCGGATTGGTCCTGGTCCTGCTGCTTGCGATCTCGATCGGGGTTTTCGTCAGGCAGGTGGTGGTCCAGGTTGCGATCGAGGTCGTGGTCCTCACCATCGTGCCGCTGCTTTACGCCAGCTTCTCACCTCCCGCCTGGCTGCGACGGCAGTGGCGCGCAGAGGAAGAGGAGGGTTTGCGCGCCTTCATGGAGGAGCTGCTGCTGAGCGAGGATCGCGACGCCCTTGCCCGCCGCGCGCTCGAGTGGGCGATGCGGCTGGTCGGTGGCGGCGCAGCGGTGCTTTTCGATTCGTCAGGTAAGCCAAGCACCAGCATCGGCGTAGACACGGCGCAGATCGCCGTTCTCGGCCGGCAGCTCGGGAGTTTGCACGACGGCGTGAGCCGGATCAACATCCATGACGTCGAGACGAGCGTGATCAAACTGCCCGTGCGCGGCCTGACCGCGCCAGGGACGCTCATCATCCTCGCCGGACGTTTCACCCCCGCATTCGGCAATGACGAGATGACACGCGCCCAGCAGATCCTGAGCGCGTTCGTGACCGCGCTCGACCGGCGCCATCTGATCGTCCAGCTCGAGCATAGCAACCAGGCGCTGCAGGAAGCAAATCGCCACAAGAGCGTCTTCCTCGCCAACATGAGCCACGAGCTTCGCACGCCCCTCAACGCGATCATCGGGTTCTCCGAGCTGCTCACGGATGCGAGTGACGGCCAGTTCGACGCTCCAACCCGCACACGATTCCTGAACCAGATCCTCACCAGCGGCAAGCACCTGCTCGGCTTGATCAACGATATCCTCGACCTCTCGAAGGTCGAGGCCGGCCAGATGGAGCTGCGGCTGCAGGTCGTATCGGTCGCCGAGGTCGTCGACCAGGTCGTCAAAACCGTGGAGCCGCTCGTGGCCAAGAAGAACATCCAGCTCCAAGCCGACGTCAAGGGCTCGGGCGAGCTCCTCGCCGACGCGGGCAAGCTCAAGCAGATGCTGCTCAATCTCGTCTCCAACGCGATCAAGTTCACGCCGGAGGGTGGCGCGGTGAGCGTCGCGGCGGCTCGCGTCAAGGAAACCATGGAGATCTCCGTCACCGACACCGGCATCGGCATCGCCGAAGCCGACCTGAAGCAGATCTTCCGCGAGTTTCATCAGGTGGACCACGGGCCTGGGCGCAAGCACGAGGGCACTGGGCTAGGACTCGCACTGACCAAGCGCTTCGCGGCTCTCCACGGCGGTGACGTGCGCGTCGTGAGCAGCGTTGAGAAGGGCAGCACGTTCACCCTGAGCCTTCCCGTCCGGGCCAGTGTTGCGCCGGCTGCCGACCATGCGGAAGCCATGCCGGCGAATGGACACGGATCGGCGCCGCTGGTGCTCGTCGTGGAAGACGATCCCGCGGCGGCGGAGCTGCTCACCCGGCAGCTTATCGGCGCGGGCTACAGGACCGAGATCGCGCGCAGGGGGAGTGAAGCCATCGCCAAAGCGCGAGAGCTTCACCCGGCCGCGATCACGCTCGACATCATCCTGCCCGAGGTCGATGGCTGGGAGGTCATGACCCAGCTCAAGAGCGACGCGGCGACCAGCGCGATCCCGGTCGTGGTGGTGAGCGTCGTCGACAACGCGGAGCTCGGCCTCGCCCTGGGCGCCATCGACTACTTCGTCAAGCCTGTAGAGGCGAAAGAGCTGATCGCTCGCCTCAACCTCCTGAAAATCAAGAATCCGAACCGCGACGGCGAGGTGCGCGTGCTCATCGTGGACGACGAGGCCGCCAACCGGCACTGGCTGATCAAGGCGCTGGAACCCGCCGGCTTCACCGTGCTGCCGGCCTCCGGCGGCCGCGAGGCCATCGACATGGCAAAATCGCTCCAGCCTGACCTTGTGCTCCTTGACCTGATGATGCCCGAGGTCACGGGCTTCGACGTGGTGGAAGCGCTGCGTGCCGACCCCTCGACGCGCGAGATGCCGATCATGGTCCTCACCGCTGCCAACCTCACCGACGCCGACAAGCGCCAGCTCAGCGGCCGCGTCTCGGAAATCCTCAGTCGCCAGTCGGTCGGGTCGGCTGACGTGGTCGGGCTCCTGCGCCGCATCGTCGCTCACCGGAACGGAAACGGATCCACGTGAGCAACCTCATCCTGCTGGTCGAGGACAACGAGGCCAATCAGATGCTGGCCAGCGCGGTGCTGGAGCTCGAGGGTTTCGAGGTCCACGTTGCGGGGTCGGCGGTGGAGGCTCTCGATCAGATCACGGTGCGGATGCCCGACCTGATCCTGATGGATGTCCAGCTGCCGGGACAGGATGGGCTCTCGCTTACGCGCCAGCTGAAGACCGACCCGGCCATGGCGGCGATTCCGATCGTCGCCCTCACCGCGCACGCGATGTCAGGGGATCGTGCCACCGCGTTGGGGGCGGGCTGCGCCGGCTACATCTCCAAGCCGATCGACACGAGGACCCTCGGCGCGCAGGTGCGCAGGTACCTGGGCACCGACGTGAAGGACGACCGGCCGAGGGTGGCCTCGTGAGCGGCCGCGATCGGATTCTCGTCGCGGACGACGATCAGGCGAGCGCGGAGCTCGTCCTCTATTTCTTGCAATCGCATGGCTTCACCGTCTCCACCGCGCTCGACGGCAACCGCGCACTGGAGCTAGGCGCTAGCGGCGACTTCAAGGTGGTCATCCTGGACGTGCATATGCCCATGTACGACGGCGTGGAGGTCCTCCAGCTGTTGCGCAAGCGGCATGTACTTCATCCGATCAAGGTGATCGGGCTCACCGGCGATCTCTCGGACGAGGTACGACAGGCGCTCGAGCTGTCCGGAATCGACAGCTTTCTCACCAAACCGGTCGACCTCGCGCTGCTGCGAAAGGAAGTGGACCGCCTGATGGCGGCCTAAATCGAATTGTTGGCGCTGTCACCGCCGGCAATGCCCACCGCGGTGCCGACCGAGTTCCTCACGCCGTGGGCGCTGCTCATCATCACCAACGCGCGGAGGCCGCGCGCAGCGCGCAAGCGGTTCCAGCGGGCAGGGTTTGCCGTTGAGGTCGCTCAAACCGTTGATGAGGCATTGCTTTTGATCTCGGTGATGACACCGGCGGTGATCGTCTTTGACCCGCCGGTGGCCTTACCAGGTGCGGGTAACCTTCTGGATCGTTCGCGGACGGTCGGGGTCGAAGCCGCGGGCGACGGCGACGCGGTGGGCCAGCAGCTGGCCGAGCACGGCGAGGGGAACGGGTGTCAGCGCCTCAGGGAGGCCTGACACATCGTGCAGCTCCAGGACGTGGCATCCCTTCGCCTCGAGCCTCGAGCGGATCGACTCGAGATCTGACGCCACAGGACCTCCGCCGTCGATGACGACCACCGGCAGCCCCGCCTCGACGATCGCGATCGGGCCGTGCTCGAAGTCCGCCACCGACCAGGCGCGCGCCAGCACGTAGCTCGTCTCGCTCAGCTTCAGCGCCACCTCTTCCGCGGTCGAGAAGTTGAAGCCGCGGCCAAGGACGATCGCGCGTGGACCGAGCAACGGAGGGACGAGAGCTTCGATGTCGTTCTCGCTCTCGAGGGCACGCGCGATCGCCTGGGGCACGCGTTGCAGCGCCGACTCGAACAAAGCGTCGGGGTCGAGAGCCTGCGAGATCAGCGCGAGGGCGACGAGGCTCGCCGTGTAGGTCTTCGACGCTGGAACGCTGACCTCCTCGCCAGCTTCGAGGGGCAGAACCAGCTCGGCCGCGCGGGCTAGCCTGGACTCGGCGACGTTGGTGATCGCGATGGTCAGCGAACCCTGCCGCCTGGCTTCCTCGACGACCGCGACCACATCGGGTGATTCGCCCGATTGCGAGATCCCGATCACAGACTGCCCGTCCAGTCGCGGCGGACGGGCGTAGTGAGTGAACAGCGAAGGCGCGGCGAGCGCGACCAACTTTTGGTTGCGCACTCCGAAGAGATATTTGGCGTACAGCGCCGCGTGGTCGGAGCTTCCGCGCGCCGCGATGACGAATCCGCGAGGCGCGGCGGCCCTGATTCTTTCGCCGATCTTGCTCGCCGCCCCGGCGCCGCGCGCGAGCAGACGCGCCACGACCTCCGGCTGCTCCGCGATCTCGGTCCGAAACTTGCTCACGCCCGGAGCAGCTCCTCGGCCAGCCGCAGCGCCCCCTCGACCGGAGGCTCGACCAGCCTGATGCACGGCGACGTCAGGCGCTCGCGGAGAGCGGCCTCCAGGCGGGGCTGGTTGAGCAACAGACCTCCCGCCAGCACGACTGGGCCGTCCACGCCGAGCGCCTCGCGCAAATCGCGGACCAGCTTCGTCAACGCGTCCGCGGCACCACTGACGATCTCTCGCGATGCCCCGTCCATGTCGTACGTGTCGAAGACCGCCGACGCGGCCGCGGCCCACTGCATAGGTTCCCGCATGGCATGAAGGTTCGCCGTGAGCTCGCGGGCGTCGGTGGCGCGGCATGCCGCGAGCAGCGCGTGACCAAGCGCTCCCATTGGCCGGCGATCGTCGGCGCGCGCGGTCACCTCACGCGCAGCTTCGCGCGTGATCCATACCCCGCTTCCATCGTCGCCGAGCAGCCATCCCCATCCGCCCCGTTGCGCCTCACCACCGTCGGCGCGGCGACCATACGCGACCGACCCTGTGCCCGCGACCAGCGCGATGCCAGCGGCGATGCCGGCGGCGGCGAGGACCAGGCGCGTGTCGTGGACCACCGCAAGCCGGCAGTCCGGAAGCATGCGCCCGAGCAACGCCTCGAGCCGGGCGCGGGCGGCCGGTATCTCGGCGCCCGCGGCGCCCGCGCAGCATGCCTGCGGGTGCGCGTCGCCAAGCCGCCCCAGCAGCGCCGCCAGGCGATCGTCGACGAGGCTCCACTCGAGGGTGGCGACGTTGGCGCCTGGCCCTTCGACGTCGACCGAGATGTGTCCGTTCGCGCGCAGCCTCGCGCGGCTCGAGGATCCGCCGATGTCGAGGCCTAGGAGGGTTGGCGGAATTTCACCACCCCTCGAATCATCGTCAGCCTGATGCGCATCTCCGCGTCCATCACGACCAGGTCTGCGCATGCGCCCTCGGCAATGCGTCCCAGGCCTCGCTCGCCCAGCACCCTCGCGGGCACGGCCGAGGCCAGGCTGATCGCGCGCGAGAGGCTCATCCCCGGGAGTCGCGCCATCAACCGGACGAGGTCCGGCATGCTCGCGGCGCTGCCGGCAAGGGTTCCGTCCTTCAGCCGCACGACACTGCCGTCGCTCACCACCGGACGGCCGGACAGGGCATAAGTGCCTGGCGGCGCGCCCGCCGCCGATGTCTGGTCGGTGGTCAGGGCGACGCGCCCGCCGCCTTTTACGCGCAACAGTTGCTCGCAGACAGACGCATGGACGTGCTCACCGTCGGCGATCAGACCCACCGTGACGCGAGTGTCAAGCAGCAGAGCGAGCGCGATCCCTGGCCGACGGTGGTGCACAGGCGGCATCGCGTTGTAGATGTGGGTCGCAAACCGAACTCCGGCCGCGATCGCCTTGCGTCCCTGCTCGAAATCTGCACCAGTGTGTCCTGCCGCGACCACGATGCCGGACCGATGCAGTCGCTCCGCCGCCGCGAGGGCGCCCGGCAGCTCAGGAGCGAGCGTCACCAGCCGCGGCCGCGCCGCCTCGATCACATCGACGTTTTCGGGCGTCGGCTCGGCGAGGTGCGCGCGGAGGTGGGCGCCCCTGAAGGAGGGGTTGAGAAACGGCCCTTCGATGTGCGCGCCAAGGACGCGGGCCCCTTGCGCTTCAGAGGCCGCACCGACGGTCGCGGCAAAGTCGGCGCCGACCTCTACCGGCGCCGAGATCAGGGTGGGGAGGAACGCTGTGACGCCAGTTGCCGGCAGGGCATCCGACAGGGCCGCGATCGAATCCGCGCCCGCGGCCGCGTCGTGACCGGCGTAACCGTTGACCTGGAGGTCGATGAATCCCGGGGCGATGATCTCGCCCGGAGCCGCCACCACCTCTTCGTCGGGGCGGCTCGGGGGGTCGCCTCGCCCGACCCAGGTGATGACCTCGCCTTCCACCAGAACGCTGTCCGCCGCGCCGGCGCCGTGGAGGGCGCCGCGGAACAGGGTCCTCATGATCCCTGCACGCGACCGCCGGCAAGCACCGCCTTCAAGTCGCCCTCCGCGCTGTTGAGCAGCGCGCGCGCCTCTTCGGCGTGGACGCCGCGTCGCAGCATGACGATCGCGACCTTGGGGTTTCCGTCGGCCGCCTCCAGCGCGCGTAACGAGTCCTCGCGCGTTGCCCCGCCGAGGCCCGCGACCACCAGGGTGGCGCGCGCCCGCAGCTTTTCATTGCCCACGACGACGCCAACCATGCGGCCCCGGTGCGTGTGGGCTAGGCGCGTGAAGACTGCGGTGCTGAGCATGTTGAGGACGAGCTTCTGCACCGTGCCTGCCTTGAGGCGCGTCGAGCCGGCGATGACCTCGGGCCCGGTCTCGACCTCGATCGCGATGTCCGAGGCTCGGCCCAGAGGCGATCCCGGATTGCAGCTGATCGCCACCCGCAGCGCGCCCGCCGCGGCCGCTTGATCGAACACGCCGAGCGCGAATGCCGTCAGCCCGCTCGCGCTGATGCCGACGGCCACGTCGCGTTCGCCCAGCTGAGCGTTGCGCGCGACATCCTGGCCAAGATCGCGATCGTCCTCGTCCGCAGGCGCTTCCGCCGCATGGGCCTGCACGACATCCGCGTCGACACCGAACGTGGCGGGGCACTCGGCGGCGTCCAGCCTGGCGATGAGTCCGCTCGTCCCGGCGCCGAAGTAGTGCAGACGCCCCCCGCCACGCAGCCGCGCGGCAATCTCGTCGACCGCGCGAGCGATCACGTCGAGCTCCGGCGCGATCGAGCGGACGGCTTCGACGTCTTCGGCGTGCATGAGCCCTACGAAGTCGCGGGGGGTGAGGTCGTCGAGCTCGTCCGCGCGCGGGTGAAGGTTTTCGCTCACGCGATGGCCGACCCGTCGGGAACAGCGAGAGATTCGGCGAGCCAGGTGGCCCAGATGCTAGGCGCCGACGAGCACCGCAGCGAGCGCATTCTCCATTCGCGAGCGAGGAGCGCAGGAGGCAACGACGCAGGTGGGCCGCATGGGCGCCGAGGATCCGCTGGGCTCGACGGGGCGGTCATCTTGTGAGCACCTCGGCGGCGGCTTCTGCGCAGACCCGAGCCGAGCCGTGAGTCGCGATGTACGCCATTGCCCCTCGCGGCCTGCAGATGGGAACCCCCATCTCGACGAGGATGGCGTCAGGCCGGCGCGCGAGCAGCGCGTCGACCATCACGGCCTGTTCCGGCCGGCGGTGAAGATCGCGGACGACGAGCACGAGGCTCCTGCCATTCGACTCGTCCAGGAGCACGGCCAGATCATGCGCCGCGGGATCGACGTCGACCGCCGTTACCCTCACGCCCCTGGCCGCGAGCGCGCCGCCGACGCCCCATGGCACATCGCCCGCTGCGATGGAGGCGGTCGATTCGAATCGCAGCACCGCGGCGTCCGGGCCGACTTTGACGGCTCCATGCGCTCGAATCGCCAGCCTCGCCGCGACGGCGCCGGCATCGCCTCGCGGGGCAACTCCAGCTACACGAGCTGCCCTCCAGGCGGCCACGGCGTCCACACGCGACGCGGCCTCCCGAAGACGGCTCTCGCCGAGGCGGCCCCGCGCAACCGCGGCTGCCACAGCGTCGACGATCTCGTCGACCACCCCCTCGTCAGCACATCCGCCTCCGATGCAGAGCGCGTCGCAGCCCGCGATGAGAGCCTGGACAGCCCCCTCGGCGATCCCGATCCCACGGCTCAGGCCCTGCATCTCGAGGCCGTCGGTGATGGCAAGGCCCTGGAATCCAAGCTCGTCGCGAAGGAGGCCGGTCATGATCCGTGGGCTGAGCGTCACGGGAGCATCGTCGATCGCGGACACCACGACGTGCGCGCTCATGATCGATTGGACCCCGTACTCGATCGCGGATGCGAACGGCCCCAGAGCCCGCAGATGTGGATCCTCGGCGACGGCCGGAAGGTCGAGGTGCGAGTCGATTGCTGTGTCGCCGTGCCCTGGGAAATGCTTGGCGCAGGACGCGACGCCGGCGTCCTGCATTCCTTCTATATAGGCAGTTGTATGGCGGGCGACGGCCGCCGCGTTGGATCCGAAGGAGCGCACCCCGATCACCGGGTTCTGCGGATTGCTGTTGACGTCGGCTACGGGAGCCAGGTTGAGATCGATCCCGCAGGCCGCCAGCTCGGCGCCGATCGCGGCCGCCACGTCGCGTGTGAGCGAGACGTCGTCGGCGACCCCGAGAGCAAGGTTGCCCGGGTACGAGCTTCCGGTCCGGGCCTCCAGCCGCGTCACATCGCCTCCTTCTTCGTCGATGCAGACAAGCAATCCCGGGCGCGCGCGATGCAGCTCGGCCGCGAGGCCGGTCAATTGCGGTTTGCTCTCGAAATTGCGGGCGAAGAGGATCACGCCGCCCAGTCCATCGGCGGCGCGGCGAAGCACCCAATCCGGGGCCCGCACGCCTTCAAAACCAGGCAGGATGCATCGCAGCGCGACAGCCTCGATGGACGTCATCCCTTCACCGCGCCCGCTGTAAGGCCACCGGCCAGGTAGCGCTGCAGGATGAGGAAGAAGGCCACGACCGGCAAACCGGTCAACGTCGCGGCGGCCATGAGCGGCCCCCACTCCGGGCCGTGGTTCGTGGTGAACGACGCGAGCCACACCGTGAGGGTCTGGTTGCCGGGGCTCGACAGGAGGACGTACGCCACGATGTATTCGTTCCACGCCTGGATGAACCCGAAGATCGCGGTGGCAACCAGGCCGGGTCCAACGAGCGGAAAAGTGATCCGCAGGAACGCGCCGACTCGAGTGCAGCCGTCGATCATCGCCGACTCCTCGAGCTCCGCTGGGATGTTCGCGACGAACCCACGCAGCGTCCACACCATGAACGGAAGGACCACGGCGAGATAGACCGCGATCACGCCTGGCAGCGCGTCGGTCTGGCCGACGCTGTCCAGCATCAGGTACAGCGGGATGATCAAGGCGTTGAGCGGCACCATCTGGACGCCGATGATCATCACAAGGAACGCAGTACGGCCTTTGAAGCCGAAGCGAGCCGTCGCCACCGCGGCGAGAAACGAGATCGCAAGCGCGAGGGCCAGCATCACGCCGACGACGAGCAGGCTGTTCTTGACGTCGTCGAGGAAGAAGGGCCGCGCGATGGCGTCCTGGAAGTTCTGCAGCGTGAAGGGTGCCGGGAACCACTTCGGCACCAGGGTCAGGATGTCGCGGCCGGGTTTGAAGGCCGTCGCCACCATCCAGTAGATCGGGAACAACATCACGACCGCGACCGCGACACCGATCGCGTCGTACAGCACCTGAGTCACACGCTGCCGCACGTGGACCTGAAGGTTGACCTCGGTCGCCGCGCGCGCGCGGCCGGAGCGGATTCCCTGCGCGGTGCCCGGCGCGATCATGCGATCTCCGCCACCTTCACGGTTTCGCGCACGTAGAAGAAGGTGACGAACACCAGCACCAGGACCATCAGGACGGCGATCGCCGCGCCCAATCCGTATTGGGTCACGCCGAACGACTCCCGGTAAGAGTAGATCGCGATCGTGAAGTAGTCGGAGCTGGGCCGCTGGTTGAGCATCACGTAGATCTGGTTGAAGACCCCGAAGTCCCAGATCGTCGAAAGGCAGGTGACGATCAGGAAGATGGGCTTGAGCAGCGGCGCCGTGACATACCAGAAGGTGTGCCACGCCGAGGCGCCGTCGACCTTGGCCGCGTCGATCACTTCATTCGGAACCTGCAGCAGGCCCGCGAAGACCGTGATCGTGACGAAGGGGATCGCGCCCCAGACGACGACCACCACCAGAACGCCCAGCCCCTGCACAGGGTTGTCGAACCAGTTGTGGTGGATGAAGTTGCCGAGGTGTAGCTGGGTGAGCAGGTAGTTGATGACGCCGAACTCGTAGTCGAACATCCACTGCCAGATGTCGACGCTGACGATCACAGGCGTCGCCCAGACGAAGACGAGCGAGCTCATGACCAGGATGCGTACGGCCGACCGCACCTTGAGCAGCAAAAGGGCGATCAGGGTGCTCAGGACGACGGTCAGGGCGACGCACGCGAACGTGAAGAGCAGGGAGCGGACGATCACCTGGTGAAACAGCGGGTCGACGAGGATCGCCCGGTAGTTGTCCAGGCCCACCCAATCGCCCGCGTGGTGGATGAGCTCGCGCAGCCCGTAGTGCTGGAGCGAGAGCCAGACCAGCATGCCGAGCGGGAAGGCGAGGATGCCGGCGATCACGAGCACGCTCGGGCTGATCAACGCGTACGGAAGGATGTTGGCCCGCAGCCAGGCGCGGTACCGGGGTGACGGAGAAAATGGAGGGACCGGCTCGAGGTCAGGCGCCGCGACCGCCATACCCATCGAGCCAGCCCCCTTTTACTTGTGGTTCGTCAGAGCGGCGCTAGCCGCCGCCGTTGAGGATCGACGTGATCCGGCTGCTGGCCGAACCTGTCGCCTCGGGAATCGTCTGCTGCTTCGTGAATATCTTGACGAGCATGTCGGGAAGCACGTTGGCGTTCTCGACGCTGGCCCAGTTCTTCGAGTTGGGGACGAACCGGCTGTTCTTGGCCGCGCCGAAGAACACCTGGTTGAGCCCGGTGCCAAGACCCAGCAGCGAGGTCGTGTTCGGGATGACTCCGCCGACGGTCGCCATGTCCGTCATGTGCTTCTGGCCCGTGAGCATCCCGATCCACGCGTTGGCGAGGTCGATGTGCTTGCTCCTGGCCGCGACCGCGAGGTCGGAACCGCCGAGGAATACGGGGGCGGTCTGGCCCGAGTTGTGGCTCGGGATCGGGAACGCGCCCAGCTTGTCCTTGAGGGCCGGGTTGCCGGCCTTGGGGTCTGTGATCACGCCGACTTCCCAGCCGTTGGCGATGATCATCGCGATGTGACCCTGGGCAAACGCCGCGTCCTGCTTCGCCTCATCGCCCGTCTTGTCGGCGCGCGAGAGTGCGTCGACGAGGCTCTGCAGCTTGACCAAGCCCTGCTGCGAGCCGTCGGCGTTCAGGCTGCCCTGCCACTTGTCGCCTGACTGGGTGGCGATGTTCCCGCCGAAGTCCCAGACAAAAGGAAGCGCCGCGTACCAGTACTTGCCAGGGAAGTACAGAGCGGAAAAGTTCGGGTCGGAGCTGTGCGCTGTCATCAGCTTTTGGCCCACGGTGAGCAGGTCGTCCATGCTCGTCGGAACCTGGACGTTGGCCGCCGTGAAAAAGTCCTTGCGGTAGATGATGGCCCGGCTGCCCGCGTAGTAAGGGACGCAGTACAGCTTGCTGTTCACCGTGCAGGAGTCCGTCAGGGACTGCAGCCAGGTGTTGGAGTTGTCAAAGCTCGACTTCTTGCCGCTGATGTTCTCGAGCGCGTCGGCCGCCGCGTACTTGGCCACCAGCGTGTTGCCCAGCTCGATGACATCCGGCGGGTTGCTTCCGCCAAACGCGGTGTCGAGCTTGGTCCCGATGTCGCCCCATTGCTGGATCTCGACCTTCACGGTCACCTTCGGATACTTGGCGTTGAAGTCGGCGTTGACGCTGTCGATCACGCTCTGAGGCGCGCTGCCGTTCATCAGCCATACCGTCAGGGTCCCGGTCTGGTCAGCCGGGTTTGTCGTTGTCCCTGTGCTTCCGCCGCAGGCGGTCGCGATGACAGCCACGGCGACTGTGACCACGCTTAACCATGTCCTTGTCAATTTCATCTAGGCACTTTCCCCTTATTTCTTGAATGTGGCGCCGGGGCGCCGTTGTCCTGGTCGCCTCTCGATTCGCTCCCCGCCTTACCACGCGAGGCGCCGGCCGAGCGCCCGTTGCGGCTTCGCTGCGGAACAAGCTCGGCGACCAGGCGATAACGGTCGCCGCGATAGATGGAGCGGACGAACTCGACGATCCGCCCTGACTCGGAGACGGTCGTCCGCTCGAAAAGGAATGCAGGCGTGTGCAGCGGGACTCCGAGCACCTCGGATTCCTCGTCGCTTGTCACCGTCGGCTCGATGGACTGAGTGCCGGACGCGATCGTGATCCCGTAGCGCTCGCGGAGCAGCTCATAAAAGGAGTGGTCTTCGAAGTCGGCGCGGGTGAGGCCGGGCACGAACGCCTCGGGTACGTGCAGGACCTCCATCGCCATCGGCTTCGAGTCCGCCAGGCGGAGACGCTTGACACGGATCAGCCGCGTCTCGGGGGAAACCTCGAGGCGGTGGGCGAGGCGTGCACCGGCAACGGTGGTCGTGAGCTCGAGCGTCTTACTGCCCGGCGTCATGCCGCGGCGGCGCATGTCGTCGCTGAACGACGTGAGGGTGAGCGGCTGGGCGATCTTCGGCTCGGTCACGTAGGTGCCGCTGCCGTGGCGGCGGTCGAGGTGGCCGTCGCGCACCAGCTCATCGAGCGCGGCACGGAGGGTCAGCCGGGAGACGCCGAGGTCGATGGCGAGCTGCCGCTCCGCCGGGATGGGCTGGCCCACCGCGATCGACTCGACCAGGTCGAGCACGCGGTCGCGCGTCTCCTCCTGCTTGCTCATGGAAGTGGTACTACCCTCCAGCCCTGTGCCACGGCGGTAGTAAAGCATAAAACCGGCAAGTGGTCAATACCACTTTTAGCTCGGGCGGCCGGCGAGCCTCTTGTGGGTCAGATTTGAGCGCAGCCTGGCACGTGCGCCGGCGGTCGCGTCCAGCTCATCGAGCCCGATCAGCGCCGCGCCCAGCACGGGCGGCGCCTCCAGGTGGAGGATCTGCGCCTGCGGAGCCTGGCGGCGAACCCCGGCGGTGATCCTGGCGATCAGCTTGTCGTCCGCCGCGCGCAGGACGCCGCCGCCCAGCACGACGTGGACATCGTGGTCGCTCAGGTGGAGCCGCTTGATCGCCGCGTTGGCGGTGACCACGATCTCCAGCGCCATCTCATCGATCAGCCCTTGCGCCACACGGTCCCCGGCGCCGGCCGCCTGGAAAACCAGCGGGGCGCCCTCGCTCAGCCTGTAGCTGTCCAGCTTGCCGGTGTAGACCGCCTCCATCACCGCGGTGGGCCGCGACATCCCGAAGTGCGCAGGCACGAGCTGTTCGAGCAGCGTCCGCGGGCCGCGGCCGTCGCGGGCGCGGATCGCGGCACCGAGGGCGCTGCGCCCCAACCAGCCGCCGCCGTGAGCGCGATCCCCGGAAAGCTCTCCGAACGACGGGAAGCGCACCGAGCGCCCGTCCGGGCCGACGCCCGCGCAATTCATGCCGGTGCCGCACACGACGGCGACGCCCCACTTCCGATCGGTCCCAGCACGGAGGACCGCGAACGTGTCGTTACGGACGATTGTCTTGCGCGTCCATCCCTGGCCCTCGAGCTCGGCCGCGATCCGGCGGTCGTCGATCGGAATGTCGGCCCCGGCGAGGCAGAACACGCCGAGCGCGGCGATCGCCGGTGAGCTGTCGACTCCCCGGCGGCGAGGGATCGCCTTGATCGCGTCCGTCAGCGAATTGAGTGAGCCGTTGTATCCGAGGCCAAAGTGGAAGCTGCCCCGGCGGCGCATGGCCGCGAGCACGGTACCCCTCACGTCGACCAGCGCCAGGTCGGCTTTCGACGCGCCGCCATCGACCGCCAACACCGTCTTATCAGGAAACATCCCTAACAATTTCTGCATATTCTCGCGTACGATGCCGCGAAGTGGGGGTCAAGATTGCAGTCGTCGGCGGCGGCAGCACATACACGCCGGAGCTGATCGAAGGATTCCACTCGCGGCGCGACCGCCTGCCGGTCGACGAGCTCGTCCTGCACGACGTCGACGATGAGCGGCTCGAGGTGGTCGGAGGGCTGGCGCGGCGCATTCTCCAGAAGCACGAATGGCCAGGCACGCTCGTCGTCACGAGGGACCGTGAGCGGGCGTTGGACGGCGCCAGCTTCGTCATCGTCCAGCTCCGGGTCGGGGGCCAGGCCGCCCGCCTTGTTGACGAGACGTTGCCACTCGAGTTCGGCTGCATCGGACAGGAGACAACCGGCCCGGGAGGATTCGCCAAAGCCCTGCGCACGGTCCCCGTAGTGCTCGACATCGCCGAGGAGACCGAGCGGCGCGGCGCTCCCGGCGCGTGGCTGATCGACTTCACCAACCCGGTCGGCATCGTCATGCAAGCCCTGCTCGACCACGGCCATCGGGCGATCGGCCTGTGCAACTCGGCGATGGGATTCCAGCGCAAGTTCGCCCAGCTTCTGGACGTCGGGCCGGAGCGCGTCTCCATCGACCACGTCGGGCTGAACCATCTGACCTGGGAGCGGGCGGTGTACGTGGACGGCGAAGACCGCCTCCCCGAGCTCATCCAGCGAGCCGCCGGCGAGATCGCCTCGAACATCGGGCTCCCGGTGGACCTGATCCGCCTGCTGCACGCGGTCCCTTCCTACTACCTGCGCTACTTCTACGCGACCGATGAGGTGCTCCGAGAGCAGGTTTCGGGTGGCAAGCGCTCGCGGGCGGAAGAGGTGATGGAGATCGAACGCGGGCTGCTCGAGATGTATCGCGATCCAGGCCTCACCGAGAAGCCGGCGCTGCTGGAGCGCCGGGGCGGGGCTTACTACAGCGAGGCCGCGGCCCAGCTGATCGCCTCGCTGCAGGCAGATACCGGAGATCAGCAGGTCGTCGACATCCGCAACGACGGCGCGCTGCCAGATCTTCCCGACGACGCGGTGGTCGAGATCCCGGCGCGCGTCGGCGCGGGAGGCGCGCAGGCGGACTCTCTCGCCGCGCTCGCGCCGGAGATGCTCGGGCTGGTCCAGCAGATAAAGGCGTACGAGCGGCTCGCTGTCAGGGCTGCGGTGGACGGCGATCGCGCGGCCGCGCTGAAGGCGCTGCTGGCGAATCCCCTGGTCGGCCAGTACAAGATTGCCAAGCCTCTTCTCAACGCGCTGCTCGAGGCGAACCGCGCTCATCTTCCCCGCTTTTTCAAGGATTGAAGGGGCTTCTTGACGCGGGCGCCCGGCGTGGTTAAGGTTTTGGTAAGGAATTCTTCCTAACTATGGATGCCATCCCGGCCGCAACCGCTCGCCGACCGCATCAGGGAGTTCTGCGCGGCACGTCGCCAATCACCGTCGGCACGCCAAGCCTGCTGCGGGCGATCAACGAACGCACCGTGCTGGACCTGATCCATCGCCAGGGTCCTCTCTCGCGTGCACAGGTCGCTCGGGTCAGCGGGCTGTCCAAGCCGACGGTCTCGCTGGCGCTGACCGGGCTGCTCGAAGCCGACCTCGTCCGAGAGGTCGGCAGGTCCCGCGGCGAGCGCGGGCCGAGCGCGCTCTTGTACGAGCTCAATCCGATGGCGGGTTGGGTCGTCGGAGTCGACATTGGACGGAAGTGGGTCCGCGCCGCGATCGCGGACATCGCGGGGACCATCGTCGCCCGGCGCGACGAGCACGCCAGGGTCAGCAGCGCGAAAAGCCTGATCGGCCAGGTCGGCGCCATCGCCCGCCGGCTCGCGACCGAGGCGGGCGTGCAGTGGTCGCAGGTGACACACGCGACGCTCGGCAGCCCCGGAGTCTTCGACCCGGCGCACGGCTACGTCGCGATGGCGCCCAACCTTCCCGGGTGGGGCCGCACGGGCCTCGTCCAGGCCGTCCGCGAGGAACTGGGGACCAACGTCAGCTTCGAAAACGACGTCAACCTCGCGGCGCTCGCCGAGCGCACCCATGGTCTCGGCCGCAACGTGCACAACTTCGTCTTCCTGTCGATCGGAACGGGGATCGGCATGGCCTTGATGATCGACGGCCACCTCTACCGAGGCGCGCACGGCGCCGCCGGCGAGGTCGCCTACATGCCGATCGGCAAAGGCGATCCGCGCGACCCCTCGAACCGGAGACGCGGCGCGTTCGAGGAAGCGGCCGCCGCCGCGGGGATCGTGCGTACCGCACGCCGCCTGGGCATGCGCCCTCCGCTGACGCCCGAGCGGATCTTCATCGCGGCCCGACGCGGTAACGGAGTCGCCGCGCGGGTCGTCCAGAGCGAGGCGGCGATGCTGAGCCTCGCCATCGCCACGGTCACGCCGGTGCTGGACCCGGAGCTGGTGATCCTCGGCGGCGGCATCGGAAGGAACGGCGACCTGCTGGTGGAACCGATCGAACGCGAGCTCCGACAGCTGATGCCATTCCGACCCAGGATCGCGGTGTCCGCGCTGGGCGAGGACGCTGTTCTGCGTGGAGCGGTTGCGACCGCGCTCGAGATTGCTCGCGACCACGTGTTTGCGCGGCAACCCGCGCGGCACGCGCAAAAGGCGGCCGTATGAGGGCACGCCGATCTGAGCTGGACATCACGGGCGCGCGGAATGATTGGACATTCAGGAGGAAAGCTATGAGACGACGCGACCTTTTCATCAGCTCCCTGGCGGCGCTCGCGCTGCTGGCGGGCGCCTGCGGAGGTGGTTCGTCGGGCAACAACAACAACGCCCAGAAGACAGTCGGGGGCGTGCTGACGATCGACAACGAGAGCGGTGCGCTGTGGCAGTGCGACTTCAATCCGTACAACGGCTCGGTGAACGGCCAGTCCTTCGGCGCCCTGTACGAGCCGCTCGTCTACGACAACCTCCTGAACGACAAGAAGACGCCCTGGCTCGCGAGCGACTACCAGTGGAGCACGGACAACAAGACGCTGACGTTCACCATCCGGTCGGGCGTGAAATGGACGGACGGGCAGCCTTTCACCGCCGCCGATGTCGTGTTCAGCTTCGCGCTGTTGAAGCAGCACCCGGAGGCCGACCTGCAGTCGGACTGGCAGGTCATCCAGAGCGTCATCCAGCAAGGCGACGACAAGGTCGCCTTCACCTTCAACCAGTCGGCGGTGCCGAACTTCTACCAGATCGCCGGACAAACCGCGATCGTGCCCCAGCACATCTGGTCGGCGTTCAAGGACCCGGCCGCGCAGGTGGTCAAGGACCCCGTCGGCACGGGCCCGTTCACGATGAGCGCCTGCACAGGGCAGAACATCACCTACAAGCGCAACCCCAACTACTGGCAGAAAGGGCTGCCCTACCTGGACACCGTCAACTACCCGGCGTTCCTCGACAATGACCCGGCCAACGCGTTCCTCGCCGCGGGCCAGGCGCAGTGGGGCGGCCAGTTCATCCCGAACATCGACACCTACTACGTCGCCAAGGACCCGAAGAACAACCACTACTGGTTCCCGCCGATCGACAACATCAACGTCTGGTTCAACACAACGCTCGCGCCACTGAACAACAAAGCCGTGCGGCAGGCGATCGCCTACAGCATCGACCGCCCCTCGGTGTCTCAGAAGGGCGAGTTCGGCTACGAGCCCCCAGGCAACCAGACCGGTGTCCTGTCGCCGACGTTCGACAGCTGGATCGACAAAGCCCAGGCGGACACGTACGGCTACAAGTTCGACGTGGCCAAGGCGCAGGGCCTCCTGCAGCAGGCGGGGTTCACAAAGGGCAGCTCGGGCATCTTCCAGGACTCGTCCGGCAAGAAGCTGTCCCTGTCGATCATCAACATCGCCGGCTATACCGACTGGGTGGCTTCGGTCCAGGTCATCCAGGACAACCTCAAGCAGGTGGGCATTGAGCTCAAACCGGTCAACCTCGAGGCGACGGCCTACTTCGACAAGCTGTTCACCGGCAACTTCGAGCTCGCCTACGGATCGGTAAACACCTCACCTGGACCGAGCCCCTACTACGAGCTCCGCAACACTCTGCACAGCGCGACCACGGCGGCGATCGGGCAGACCGCGGCGGGCGACTATGGCCGGTACAAGAATCCGGCGCTCGACGCGCTGTTCGACCAGTACGGGGGCACCACCGATCCAGCCAAGCAGCACGACCTCATCAAGCAGGTCGAGAAGATCATGCTCGAAGACGTGCCCGTCATCCCGGTGACGGAGGGCGTCGCCTGGTACCAGTACTCGACGAAGGACTTCGCTGGATGGCCGACCAAGGACGATCCATTCGCGGCGCCGGCGCCGTGGAACCTGCCCGACTGGGAGGTTACCCTCCTACACGTCTACAAGAAGAGCTAGCGACGAATTGGGCGGCGTGATGCGCGCCGCCCGTTTTTCCATGGGGGCAACTACGGTAGGCACGCGATGAGCTACTTGGTCCGTCGCCTTGAATTCTTCGTGATCACGCTGTGGGCCGCCCTCACGATCAACTTCATCCTGCCGCGGATCATGCCGGGCAACCCCGCGCAGGCCATGATCGTGCGTTTTCACGGGCGCGTCAGCCCAGAAGCAGTGAAGGCGATCGAGGTCGCCTTCGGGCTCCACTCCCACGAGAGCATCTTTCAGCAATACCTGGAGTACCTGCGCAACACCCTCACGGGAAACTTTGGCACGTCAGTCACCTTTTTCCCGGTACCGGTCGGCGACGTCATCAAGCAGGGATTGCCGTGGACCCTTGGCCTGGTCGGGATGGCAACCATCATCGCGTTCGTCCTCGGCACGCTGCTCGGGATGCTGAGCGCCTGGCGTCGAGGAGGATTTTTCGACGCCGTGTTGCCGCCCGTGTTCATCGTCATCTCGGCTTTCCCCTATTTCTGGCTCGGCCTGCTCGTCCTTCTCGCCTTCGCATTGACGCTCGGTTGGTTCCCCCTGGGCTTCGCGTACGACCTGACCGATTCGATCAACCTCTCCTGGTCCTTCGTCGGCCAGGTGATCTGGCATGGGTTCCTCCCGGCGCTGACCATCGTCGTCACCTCGATCGGCGGCTGGATCCTGACCATGCGCAACACGATGATCACGACGCTCGCCGAGGACTACGTGAAGATGGCCAGGGCGAAGGGGCTCTCGCCGATCCGGATCATGCTCATGTACGCAGGGCGCAACGCGATCCTCCCCAACCTGACAGGCTTCGCGATGTCGCTCGGTTTTGTGATCAGCGGCGCGATCCTGGTGGAGATCGTTTTCAACTACCCGGGCCTCGGCTTCACGCTGCTACAGGCGGTGCACAGCGAGGACTACGCGCTGATGCAGACGCTGTTCCTGATGCTCACCAGCGCTGTCCTCGTGGCGGTCCTGGCCGCAGACCTGCTGACCGCGTTGCTCGACCCCCGAACGCGGGAGCAGGGGTAGCGGGCGGTGGCTGTCCGCGTCGTCACCGACCAGGTTTCGGTCGAGACCGCAGTCGTCAGCCGCCGCGGAATTGCGGGCACCATCGCTCGCGGGCTGACGGCCAACCGCAAGGCCATGGCGGGCCTTGTCCTGTTCGGCCTCTTCCTCATGGTCGCCATCCTCGCGCCGGTCATCGCGCCGTACGATCCGCACGCGCTCCAGTTCGGCCAGATGGTTCAGCCTTCGGGCGCCCACCTGCTTGGAACCACGGGGACGGGGCAGGACATCTTCTCCCAGCTCGTCTTCGGCACCCGGGAGTCTCTCCTGATCGCGCTCGCGGCCGGACTCGGAGCGACCGTGATCTCGGTCGTCGTCGGTGTATCCGCGGCCTACATGGGCGGCTTGTGGGACCACATCCTGAACCTCTTCACGGACGTGTTTTTGGTGCTGCCGACGCTGCCGCTGATGATCATCGTCGGCACATACCTGAACAACCGCGGCCTCCTGGTGCTGGTCGCCGTCATCGTGATCACCGGCTGGTCATACGGCGCGCGGCAGCTGAGGTCCCAGGCGCTGTCGCTGCGCAACCGGGAGTTCCTCGAGGCGGCGCGCGCCCGAGGCGAGCGGAGCCTGTACATCATCGTCTTCGAGGTCCTGCCCAACATGACCTCGCTGATCGTCGCGATCTTCTTCGGCGCGGCGCTCTATGCGGTGCTGGCGGCGGCCGGCCTGCAGTTCATCGGCCTCGGCGACCCGAACTCCCTGAGCTGGGGGACGATGCTCTACTGGGCACAGGCGAACGGCGCTCTGCTCGCCGGCTCGCCGGTCTGGGTGCTCGCGCCAGGGTTCTGCATCGCGGCGCTGGGCGCTGCCTTCGCGCTGATCAACTACGCGTTCGACGAGATCAGCAATCCCGCGCTCCGGCCCGTGAGGCGTCGCAAGTGATCGCAACTTCCACGCGACCCCTGCTCCAGGTCAAAGATCTGTGCGTCGACTATCTGACCGACCGCGGCCCGGTCCGCGCCGTGGATCGCGTGTCGCTCGAGGTCAACAAGGGGGAGTTCCTCGGCATCGTCGGGGAGTCGGGCTGCGGCAAGTCGACGCTTCTGTTCGCCATCGCAAGGTTGCTCAGCGCGCCCGCGGAGATCAGCTCGGGCGAGGTCTGGTTCACCGGTCACGACATGGTGTCGATGGACGAAGACGAGCTGCGCCATCTGCGCTGGCGGGATTACTCCGTCGTGATGCAGAGCGCGATGAACGCCCTCAATCCCGTGATGACGATCACGAAGCAACTGGCCGATGCGGTTGGGGCGCACCAGCGCATGCCGCCGAGCCAGCTCCGCGCTCGATCCAAGGAGCTGATGCGGCTCGTTGGCATCGACCCCGAGCACCTGCACAGCTATCCGCACCAGCTGAGCGGCGGGATGCGCCAGCGCGCAATGATCGCGATGGCGCTCGCCCTGACTCCTGACCTCGTGATCATGGACGAGCCGACGTCGGCCCTCGACGTCGTCGCCCAGCGCTCGCTGATGCTGAAGATCAAGCAGCTGCAGCGCGAGTTCGGTTTCGCGACGATCTTCGTGACCCACGATATGTCGCTGGTCAGCCACTTCTCGGACCGGCTCGCCGTGATGTACGCCGGCCAGGTGGTCGAGATCGGCCCGACGCGCGACGTATTCGCCGCTCCCAAGCATCCCTACACGGTCGGGCTGATGCGCTCGTTCCCATCCATCAGCGGACCTCGCCAGCCGCTGGCGGGGATCGCCGGCAGCCCTCCCGACCTCGGGCATCCGCCATCCGGGTGCCGCTTCCACCCACGTTGCCCGCAGGTTTTCGAGCGATGTTCCAAAGAAGAGCCTGACTTCTACACGCGCGAGCAGGACCTCGTGCGCTGCTTTCTTTTCGACCGATGACGGTCGCCGATCTGCCGCTGCGGCCCCGCGAGGATGCAAGGGAGCTCCTGCGCACTGTCGACCTCACCAAGCATTTCCGTCTTGGCGGGTTCCTTTCGAGTCGCTACCTGCACGGCGTCGACGGCATCAACCTCTCGATCCACGAGGACGAGATCGTCGCCCTGGTCGGCGAGAGTGGCAGCGGCAAGAGCACGATCGCGCGTCTGATCGCCGGGGTCTACAAACCGACGGCCGGCGACATCCTGCACCGGGGCCAGTCGGTGAAGGGCTTGCGCTCGAGGCGCGAGGTGCTGGAGTACCGCGGCCGGGTGCCGATGGTTTTCCAGGACCCCTACGGGTCGCTGAGCCCCGTCTATCAGGTCTCGCACGGCATCATGCGGGCCCTGAAGCTGCACCGGCCGGACCTCAGCCGGCGGGGCCGTCAAGACGAGGCGGAGCGCCTGCTCGAAGCGGTCGGCCTTGTGCCCGCGCGCGACTTTCTTGGCAAATATCCCTACCAGCTGAGCGGGGGGCAGCGGCAGAGGATCGGATTCGCGCAGGCGCTCGCATGCCGGCCCGAGCTGATCCTGGCCGACGAGCCGGTATCCATGCTCGACGTCTCGGTCCGCATCGGCGTGCTGAACCTGATGGCCACCCTCCGCCGGAGAGAGCGCATCTCGTTCCTGTACATCACACATGACATCGCGAGCGCGCGCTACGTCGCCGACCGCCTGGTCGTGATGTACGCCGGGCACGTCGCCGAGAGCGGCCCTGTCGAGGACGTGCTCGCCCACCCCAAGCATCCCTACACGCAGCTCTTGCTTTCGGCCGTGCCGGACCCACGGGCGCCGATCTCGCTGCCGGAGAAGACGGAGGTCCAGGAGCCGCCGCGGGTGATCAACCCGGGGGAAGGATGCCGTTTCCGCGCCCGCTGCCCTTACGCGATCGAGGAGTGCTCGCGCGTCACCCCGCTGCTGCGCCTGCTCCGGCCCGAGCACGAGGCCGCGTGCCACGTCGCGACATCCGATATGGACGACCGGCACGAGGTCGCCAAGCCCGCGCACATATAAGAGGACGCGCGCGGAGCGGTCAGGTAGTAGGCGGTGGTGCCGGGTTAATCAGATGAGAGCGCCTATTGGCGATCTACAAACCTACCTGGGGGTTCGGAGATGCATCTGATCGGGTTTTTGATCATGGGAGCCATCGTTGGCTGGTTGGCGGGCAAGATCATGAGCGGCCACGGCTACGGGATCATCTGGGACGTCGTCCTGGGGATCGTGGGCTCATTCGTCGGGGGCTTTGTCTTCTCGCTGATCTTTGGCACGGCGCCGACCGGCCTGGTCATCTCGTTCATCGTCGCGTTGATCGGCGCGGTCGTCCTGGTCGCCCTCGTCCACATGATGAGGCGGGAGCCGATTCGCACCGTCTGAGAGTTCTTTTCGTATAGGCGTTCGGGTGCCGGCGAAGGCCGGCCCCATCCGGCCCGGGGCCTTTCGCGAAGCCACCTTCCCCAGCGGGCGGGGAAGGAGTAGTCGCGCCGCCTGGCTGGTTTCTTGGTTAGGCGGGAGGGGCCGCCAATCAAGAAAAGGAGGTGGACAACCGAGATGGTTGCTGCTCTGATCGTGTTGGTCCTGCTGCTGCTCATCTTCGGTGGTGGCGGACTGCTCGCATCCGGGTTGCAGATTCTGTGGATCATCCTTCTGATCGGGCTCATCCTTTGGGCCCTCGGGTTCGTGTTCCGCGGCTCTGGCGGCGGGCGCTGGTACCGCTGGTAACGGGTAGTCCAGACTCTTAGGCGAGCGCCCTGCGGGCGCTCGTCGTTTTCTGGGGTCCTTTTGCACGGTCGCAACGAACGAGGACGGTGAGGGGGAAGTCACTGCGAGGTCCGGCGACCTCGAGCCAGCCTGGAGTTACGAATGTGAAGGGGGTGTGGGTGTGGGGTCTGGCGACCCAGGGCGACGCGAGTTGGACGGTGAAGAAGGGAGACAAGGTCACGTCCGGCGACCTGGAGCCCACCTGGAGCGAGGATTTAAAGGGGCGCGGACACCAGGGTTGGGTGGGCCTCTTCAATATAAATTTACAGCGCAGCACTTGCTATCTCGAACTAAAGTTCGTACCATATCAGCATGTCGCTTGAACTTCAAGCGCTCGAGGATGCGGCTCGCGATTTCGAACGTGAGGCCGACCTCGATTTCGTAGATCCTCGGCGTCTGTCTGCGGTGATCGACCGTCTCCAGGGCGCTTTGTGTACGGTCGTCAGCCGGGCCAGAAAGCACGGCGATCACCTTCTTGCCGGCCAAAGCGCGTGCTCCTGGGTGGCCAGTCAGTGCCAGATGTCGAAGACGACTGCGGCCGATCGCCTCTGCGTCGGCGACCAGCTGAGCAACCTGCCCAAGATCGCTGAGGCCCTTAGCTCAGGCCAGATCGGCTATCAGGCGACGGCGGTGATCTGTCATCTGAGCGAGCAGGTGGGCGAGAAGCGGGAGTACATCGACGAGAACGACTGGATCGGGTTCGCCCAACGCTTTTCGATCAAGGACCTGCGCTACCTCACCTATGAGGCTCGCGTCCTTTGGGACGTCGAGGGCTTCGAGGGCAAGGTCGAACAGGACTACGAGCTGCGTTCCCTCGATATCAGCGAAACCTCTGGCGGCATATACCGCCTCGACGCTTGGCTTGATCCCGCGGGCGGGGCGGCTTTCAAGACCGCGATCGACTCTTTGTCCCAGCCGCTCGGCGCTCACGATCGGAGGACGGCCAAGCAGCGGCGCGCTGACGCGCTGGTCGAGGCGATGCATCACGCGATGGGCGCCGGCACCTTGCCGCGGCGAAACGGCGTGCGGCCGCACATCAGCATCAGCACCACCATCGAAGGTCTGAAAGGCGAGCTCGGCGCAGCAGCCTCCAAGCTCGAGAGCGGGATGCCGATCTCGAGCAAGACCGTGCAGCGCCTGGCGTGCGATGGCGCCTTGCATCGGATCCTGAAGGCCGGTTCAGTCGTGGTCGACGTCGGTCGGGCGACGCGCTCGGTCTCGCCCTCGCAATGGCGAGCACTCAAGGCGCGGCATTCCAACATGACGAGCCCGCATCACCTCGAGTTCTGGGCGCATGGCGGGCGAAGCGACCTGCCCAACCTGCTTCCTCTTTGCTACTACCACCATCGGTTGGTTCACGAAGGTCGCTGGCAGGTGATCAGGGCTGGGGAAGGCGTGAAGTTCATCCCGCCGGAAAGAGTGATTCCGCGAAGGGCCCGGGGACCTGGAAGGCGCTGGGCGGCGTAAGGCCACGAAATTCGGCAGACGGAGCGATAGACTTCCGGCGCGTTGACCGAAAGCAAGCCGCTCGAAAACGGTTGGACGACCTTTCAGCTGCGACATCAGCTGTTCTCTTTGGGCGAGGACTTCTGGATCCAGAACGCCGGTGGCGAGAACGTCTACAAGGCGGACAGCAAGGCCATGAGCCTTCGCGAGACGTTCGTCGTCGCGGACGTGAATGACAACGAGCTCGCGACGATCGAAGCCAAGCTGCTTTCGCTCCAGCCGACCATGAAGATCCTGCGCGGCGGCAAGCTGTCGGCCACGGTCAAGAAGGCGATAGCCTTGTTCAAGCAGAAGTTCTCGATCAAGGTCGAAGGCGGCGCGGAGCTCGAGGCGCAGGGCAATGTCCTGAAGCACGAGTACCAGATCACGTCGGGCGGGAAGCCGGTGGCCACGATCTCCAAGCAGTGGTTCAGCCTCGACGACACGTATGGCATCGCGTTGGCTCCAGGCCAGGACGAGGTCCTGCTTCTGTGCGCAGCGATCTGCATCGACGAGATGGCGGAGACGCCGGGATAAAGCCGATCCGCCGCCCGGGCGTTGCATCATGATCTCGCCATGCCCGGCCCGACGACGCTGCTGCTCTTCGCGCTGGCAACCTTCCTGTTGACCGTCACTCCGGGTCCTGGCGTGCTCTACGTCACGGCGCGCAGCGTGTCTCAGGGACGCCCTGCTGGGTTCGCCTCCATGATCGGGATCGAATCCGGCGAGGTCGTTTGGCTCGCGGCGGCGGCGACTGGCGTTGGCGCGTTGCTCTCGGCATCGACGCAGGCGCTCGACGTCCTTCGCTTCGCGGGAGCCGCGTACCTGATCTACCTCGGCGTCCAGCGCTGGCGGGAGGTCGACCGACCCGTGACGCCGGCGCCGGCGCGGCTCGGCCGCGTCTTCGTCCAGGGCTTCGCCACCCAGCTCGTCAACCCGAAGGTGGCCGTCTTCTTCGTCGCCTTCTTGCCGCAGTTTCTCAACCCGACAGCGCCGATCGCGCTGCAGGTGCTTGTCCTGGGCGCGGTCTACATCTCCGTCGCGGTCGCCGTGGACGTCTCCTACGTGCTCGCCGCGTCGGCGGTGGGAGCGCGGTTCCTGCGGAGCACCGTCGCCCAGCGCCGCTCGGGCAGGATCGCCGCGGGCACCTATGTCGCCCTCGGCGTCGCCGCCGCGGCGTCCGGGTTCAAAAGACCATGAGAACCTTGCTCACGGTTAACGGCCTGAATGCATCGACCAAGATCGAGGAGATCACGCGCTGCTTCAACGACGCACACGAGCTTGGGTTCTGGCTCGACATCGAGGCGCCCGACGATGCGGACTACGAGCTGCTCGAGCACACGTTCAAGTTTCACCCGCTGACGATTGAGGACATCCGCCACCAGGACCAGCGACCGAAGGTCGACGAGTACAACGACTACAACTTCGCGGTGTTGTTCGTCGCCGAGCTGGCGGGCGACGACATCAGGCTGCTCGAGCACCACATGTTCGTCGGCGCCCACTATCTGATCACGGTCCACCAGGAAACGTCACCGCAACTGAAAGAGCTCCAGGAGCGCATCCACAAGAGCCCCGAGCTTGCTCATGGCAAGCCGTCGTTCCTCACGTACCTCGCAATCGACACGCTGGTCGATGCCACCTTTCCAGTGCTCGACAAGCTGGACGACGAGGTCGACGCGCTTGAGGACGAGATCACCGCGAAAGCGACCCAGCTTGCGCTGAACCGCATCTACCACATGAAGCACACAGTGAGCGAGCTGCGCAGATTCCTGGGCGCGCAGCGAGACGTCTTTCAGCGACTGATCACTCATGGGATCCACCTGCAGCAGCAGGACATGACGCTGTACTACCGCGACGTGTACGACCACATGGTGCGCCAGTACGAGACCGCGGACTCCCTGCGCGACCTGCTCACCGGCGCGATGGATGTGTACCTTTCGACGGTGTCCAACCGGCTGAACGAGACCACCAAAGCCCTGACGGTGATCGCCAGCCTGTTTCTTCCCCTGAGCTTCCTCACCGGCTTTTTCGGCATGAACTTCTCGTACCTCGTCAACGTGCTCGAATCGCCGTACCTGGCCTTCGCGATTGGAGTGGCGACGATGGTGGTGGCGACCCTGATCCAGCTCTACTTCTTCCGCCGCCGCGGCTGGATCTGATAATGCCCGACTGCTGCTCACCCAAGGGCTACCGATGGGTGTTCAGCGAGCGCAGCGCTCGCGGTGAGGCGCGGCGCTACCGGCGCAAGGGCCTCGACGGGACGTCCCGTCGCATCGTGGACTTCTTGAAGGCGCAAGGCGTCGAGGGCAGAACGGTGCTCGAGGTGGGAGGCGGCATCGGCGCGGTCCAGATCGAGCTGCTGAAAGCCGGTGCGAGCCGGGCCCTCAGCATCGAGCTGACGCCGACCTACGAAGACGTGGCCGCCGGGCTCCTGCGGGAAGCAGGCCTGGCCGATCGTGTGGAGCGGCGCGTGATGGATTTTGCCGAGGCGGCCGCAGAGGTAGACGGCGCCGACATCGTCGTCCTGAATCGCGTCATCTGCTGCTACCCGGATATGCCGAAGCTCGCCGGCGCCGCCGCCGGGCACGCGCGCCGGCTTCTGGTCATGAGCTACCCGCGCCGAACGTGGTGGACGCGCCTTGGGCTCGGAGTGAGCAATGGGGTCCTCGCGCTCATGAGACGCGAGTTCCACATCTTCGTGCATCCGCCGCAGGAGATCGCGGCGACCGCGCGCCAACACGGACTCGAGCCCGTGCTCGAGCAGACGGGCGTGCTCTGGACGGTCGCCGCGCTGGGTCGCGCTAGCTCACAAACCGCCTGACAAAAGCGAGCGCCACATCGGCGACCTCCCTCCAGCCACTGTCGATCGTCAGCGCGTGCCCCCGACCGGCGATCTTCTTGATCTCGGTCACGCCTGGGTTCCGCTTCTGGCGCTTGTAGGAAGCGTTCGCGATCGCCCACGGCACCGTGTTGTCCTTCTCGCCGTCCAGGATCAAGAGCGGTCCTCGGTCCGGGTTGGTGGTGTCGACTTTCACCTCGGTCCATGGGTTGAGGTTCGCCGCGGCCGCCTGGAAGAGCGGGAGCCCGGGGGCCGGCACCGCGTACTGCTCATAAAGCTCTTTGGCCTCGGACTCGCTGACGGCGTTGGCAAAGGCGAAACGAAACTGCTCGTAAGTGAGCGGAATTGCTTTGTTGCGGTTGGCCGGGTTGCTCAAAGCCGGCGACGCCGCCTTCAGGGCCGAGATCGGCAGCGGTAGCACCCCGCGAAATGGGGCGGGATCGATCGCGACCGACACGGCGGCGAGCCCGCGCCCAGCGATGATCTGCGCCAGCAAGCCACCGAACGAGTGGCCGATCACGGCGGGCTTCTTGCGTAGCCCGCGTACGACCGCGTCGATGTGGTCCGCGACGTGGCCGACCGACTTGCCGGCAAAAACCTCCGGATGCGCTTTTGCCTCAGCCACTGTCTCGGGGTCGTCGGGCCAGCCTGGCGCCACCGCGGAGAATCCGGATTCCTCGAACACCGTCGCCCAGCGGTCCCAGCTGCTCGGGAGCAGCCATAGACCATGGATGAAGACGACAGGCGTGCGACCTGACGCGTTGGCTCGCTCGACCTGCTCAGCTTCGTGCTCGGTGATACCGCTCGCGTGGTCGAGGATAGTGCTCATTGCGGGCTCCTTCCAGCTGGTTTCCACCCCCACTTCGGACGGCGCCGCGAAAGTATCGTAGCGGTGTGACGGACGCGGCCAGGACCACGGGCGGCGACCAGGAAGCGGTCTACCGGCAGACGACGCCGGGTTCGAGAGCCATCCACGAGCAGGCCGTGAAGGTGATGCCGGGCGGCACCACGCGCACCACCACCTACTTCGATCCGTATCCCCTCTACATCGATCGCGGCGAAGGCTGCCGCGTCTGGGACGTCGACGGCACCGAGCGGATCGACATGCTCGGCAACTACACGGCCATGATCCTGGGCCACGCGCACCCGAAGATCGTGGAGGCGGTGCGTGCGCAAGCCGCCCGCGGCACGGGCTTTGCGGCCGCCAACCCCGTCGAGGTCAAGCTGGCGGCGCTGCTATGCGAGCGCGTTCCCAGCCTCGACGCCGTCCGCTTTTGCAACTCCGGCACCGAGGCCACGATGTTCGCGATGCGGCTCGCGAGAGCATTCACAGGCCGCCCCAAGATCGCTCGCATGGAGGGCGGCTACCACGGCACTCACGACCACGCCGAGGTAAGTACTCATCCCGGCCTGGCCGAGGCCGGGCCTCCAGACGCGCCGATCGCCCGGCCGGATTCCATGGGCACGCCGGGATGGGCCCTCGAGCAGACGGTCGTCCTGCCCTTCAACAACCCAGCAGCATGCGAGGCGATCATCCGGAAAGAGGCCGCCAACCTGGCTGCCGTGATCCTCGAGCCGATCATCGGTGCCGGCGGCGTGATTCCGGCGACGGTCGAGTTCCTTGAGGTTTTGAGGCGCGTCACGCAGGAGCTCGGCATCCTCCTGATCTTCGACGAGGTGATCTCGCTGCGGGTGGCGCCCGGCGGAGCCCAGCAGCTTTACGGAGTGACGCCCGACCTGACCACCCTGGGCAAGATCATCGGGGGCGGGCTGCCCGTCGCGGCATTCGGTGGCCGCGCTGACGTGATGGAGCTCCTCGACCCGCGGCGCGATCCAAGCATCGCGCAGGGCGGCACGTACAACGGCAACCCGCTCGGCATGGCCGCCGGCCTCGCCGCGATGACGGAGCTGACGCCCGACGTGTACGAAGCCCTGAATCGCAAAGGCGCTCGCGTGTCGGAGCAGCTGGCGGAGGTGTTCGCCTCGCACGATGTCGCGGTGCAGGTCAACAGCGCCGGATCGATGTTCGCCTTGCATTTCACGGACCAACCTGTCGTCGACTACAGGTCGATGGCGGCCGCTGACAAGAAGAAGACCCGCGATCTCTTTCTCGGGCTCGTCAACCACGGCGTTCTGATGGCGCCACGGGCGATGGGCGCTTTGTCCACCCCGATGGGAGAGGACGACGTTCAGGAGTTCATCGACGCCGTCGATGACGTCGTCGCCGAGCAGAAGATGCACTGGGCGGCCGTTTAGGAACCTTCGTCGCGCGGGTCCCGTTATTCCCTGGGTCGATGAAAAGCAGCCTCGCGTCATTGCTCGTGCTCGTGGGATTGACCGCCTGCGGCGGACTGCCCGTGGCCCAGGTCTCCCCCTCGCCGCAAGCGAGCGCGTCCCCGGCGCAGCAGCTTGGCCCGGGAGGGCTGACGCTCGATGAAGAGATCGGTGCGGTGATGATGGTGGGGTTTGTTGGACCACTCACAAATTCAGTGCTCGCCGACTGGACGAGGCACCAGTACGGCGGCCTGCTGATCGTCAACCTCAACCACAACGGAGCATCGGCTTACGATCTGAGCCCCCTCATCCAACAGCTCCGCGCGATCGAGCGGCATCGATTGTTGGTCGCCACAGACCAGGAGGGCGGTGGGGTTTGCATCGCGATCGGCTCTGTTCCGTGTAAGCCCATGCCGGTCGGGCAGCAGGACACGACGGCGATGGCGACCGCGCTCAAGGCCCTCGGTTTTGACCTCGACCTCGGCCCGGTCTCCGATGTCTGCTCCGGCACGGCCTCGATTATGTGGGGACGCTGCTACGGCACCTCGCCGGCGCAGGTCGCGTCGTCCGTCGGCGCGGTGGTGGATGGGATCCATGTGGCGGGCATGCTCTCCGCGGCCAAACACTTTCCCGGCCACGGCGACACCACGGTCAGCTCGGAGGCTCGACTTCCCCGGATCGACGAGAGCCTCGCCACGCTGCGCGCGCGCGAGTTGCCGCCTTTCGAGAGCGCAATCGCCCACCACACCGACTTCGTCCTGCTCGGGCATCTCTTCTACCCAGCCCTGGATCCACATCGGTCCGCTGACCTCTCTCCGGCGACCTTTCACCTGCTTCGCACAGAGCTGGGGTTCAAGGGCGCGATCCTGTCCGACGATATGGAGATGGGCGCGATCACGGCCAGCACCCCCACTCCGGAAGCCGCGGTCGAGTTCCTGGTCGCGGGCGGCGACATGGTCATGGTCGCCCACCACCTCTCCGTCGCCGACGCGACCTATGACGCGATCAAGAGCGCCGTTGCATCCGGACGCCTGCCCCGCTCGAGGCTGGACGATGCGGTGAAGACGCTACAAGCGCTGCCTGGCGGGTAGCCGGAGCCGCCTGATCATCCACACGAGAGCGCCCGCCCCGACGGCCAGCTCGACGAGCCACACATAGAGCGGTCCGGGTAGGAATCCTCGATAGAGGCGCCAGGCGAGCGGCTCGACGATGAACGGCGCCACGACGGCCACGCCCGCGACCAGCGAGCGCGACCAGCGCCACCACCAGCCGATCAGGCCGTAGCCCAGGCCCGTCGCGGTGGCGAGTATGACCCATGGAGCGATGAAGCCCAACCAGTCGGCGAGGCCCGTGATCACCAGCTCGAGCGTGGGCGTCGAGGCTGGCCTCCCGAGACGGCTCGGGTCGGCGGTGATGAAGCCCGCGTAGAAGCCGGCGACGCAGGCAACGTCGGCGGCAAGGCCGGCGGCCGCGGCCCATGACCACGAACGCTGCGCCCGCCCCGTCAGGAACGGCAGCACCGCCCACGGCCCGGAGAAGTTGCCGATCCAGAAGAGCGCGGGGTCTTCGGGCGCCGGGATATGCGATATGGCGGCGCCGAAGAGCGCGCCGCCGGCGCCGAAGGTCAGCAGCAACGCAAGAGGGCGGCGCATGCCGGGCACTATATCCGGAGGGTGGCGCACCGGACCCGCGAAGCATCGCAGGCTCCCTGCCTATGAAGGCTGCTCGCCACACCA